>ERZ1645187.4987-NODE-4987-length-10507-cov-6.210869_pt1 | contig 10507 bp, 8 predicted proteins | sample MGYA00575352_ERZ1645187 | MGnify/ENA primary metagenome ERZ1645187 (study PRJEB40837, sample SAMN11349314) | freshwater sediment metagenome | isolation source: river sediment | host: Sediment | place: India: Wazaribad , New Delhi | collected 2017-02-21 ...
TGCTGGAAGCGCAGCTGATCAAGCGCTATCGCCCGCCCTACAACGTGCTGCTGCGTGACGATAAAAGCTTTCCGTTCATCCTGCTGCGCGCCGATCACGAATTTCCCCGGATTACCAAGCATCGCGGCGCGCGCCGGGCGAAGGGCAACTATTACGGCCCGTTTGCCAGCGCGGGCAGCGTCAACACCACGATCAACGCGCTGCAAAAGCTGTTCCTGCTGCGCAGCTGCACCGACAGTTTCTTCAGTCGCCGGGATCGCCCGTGCCTGCTCTACCAGATCAAGCGCTGCTCGGCCCCCTGCGTCGGGCGGATCGATATGGCTGCCTATGCCGAACTGGTGGGGGAGGCGAAGGATTTCCTGGGCGGCAAGAGTTCGGCCGTGCAGAAGAAGATCGAGGCGCAGATGCAGGAGGCGGCCGAGGCGCTCGATTTCGAGCGGGCCGCCATGCTGCGGGATCGGCTGCGCGCCGCGACTTTCATTCAGGGCAGCCAGGCGATCAATGCCGAGGGGGTGGGCAACGCCGACGTCTTTGCCATTGCCCATGTGAATGGCCAGTTCGGGGTGCAGGCGTTCTTCATCCGGGGGGGGCAGAACTGGGGCCACCGCGCCTTCTTCCCCAGCCACACCGATGGACTGGACGAAGCCGAAGTGCTGACCAGTTTCCTCGCCCAGTTTTATGAGGAAGTGCCCCCGCCGCGCACGATCCTGATCGATCGCGCCTTGCCGGAGGCGGACCTGCTGGCCGAGGCGCTGGCCGGTGCCGCAGGGGGCAAGGTCGAAATCTCGGTTCCCCAGCGCGGCGATCGCCGCCGGCTGATGGCGCAGGCAGAGCGCAATGCGGTGGAAGCGCTGGAGCGGCGCCAGGCCGAAAGCGGCAGCAAGGCGAAGCTGAACCGCGAGCTGGCGGAGTTCCTGGAGCTGCCGGAACCGCCGCAGCGCATCGAGGTTTACGACAACAGCCACATCCAGGGCGCGAACGCGGTTGGCGCGATGGTGGTGGCTGGGCCGGAAGGGTTCATCAAGGGCCAGTACCGCAAGTGGAATATCAAGCGCCCCGAAGCGGCGGGTGACGACTATGCGATGATGCGCGAGGTCATGGGGCGACGGTTCGCGCGGGCGCAGGACGAGGATCCGGATCGTGACGGCGGGCAGTGGCCCGATCTGGTCCTGATCGACGGCGGCAAGGGCCAGATGAGTGCCGTCAGGGACACCTTGGAGGAGCTTGGGATCGAGGATGTGCCGCTCATCGCCATTGCCAAGGGGCCGCACCACGGGCGCGAGGGGCGAGAGGTGTTTCACTTCCCCGACGGCCGGGAAAAGATGCTGCCGGTCAATTCACCCTTGCTGTTCCACTTGCAGCGCCTGCGCGATGAAGTGCACCGGTTCGTTATCGGGGCGCATCGCGACAAGCGCAGCCGCGCGATTACGGCTAGCCCGCTGGACGAGATTCCCGGCATCGGCCCGGCCCGCAAGCGCGCGCTCCTGCTGCATTTTGGGACCGCCAGCAAAGTTCGCGCGGCGGCACTGGAAGACCTGCAGCGTGCCCCCGGCGTGAGCGCCGCGGTGGCGCAGGCAGTCTATGATTTCTACCATCCGGGGGGATGAAACGGATCAGGTTTTGGGCTTGATCTCGCGGATCAGGCCTTCCTGGGCCGTTTCGGCGATCAGGCGGCCATCGGCAGTGTAGATCCGCCCCCGGTTCATACCGCGCGCACCGCCGGCCCACGGGCTGTCGGTGGCATAAAGCAGCCACTCGTCCGCGCGGAAATCGTCGTGGAACCAGACGGCATGGTCCAGGCTGACCCCCATTACGTTGCCTACGGTCCACGACAGACCGTGGGGCAGGGTGCAAGTGCCCAGCAGCGACATATCGCTGGCATAGGCCAGCACTGCGCGGTGGATCTTGGGATCATTCGGCAGCGGCGCACAGGCGCGGAACCACGTGTGGCTGCGCGGCGGGCTTGGCTCCGCACCCATCCAGTGGCGCTTTTCCACCGGGCGCAGCTCGATCGGGCGGGGGGCGATCATCTGCGCCCGCTTGTCCTCTGGCACCAGATGCAGGAACTCGCGCCGCAGTTCGGCCTCGCTCGGCAAGTCTTCGGGGCGCGGCACATCGGGCATGTCATCCTGATGGTGCACGCCCGGCTCACGCCGATGGAACGAGGCGACCAGATTCAGGATCGGCGTGCCCTGCTGGCTGGCCACGACCCGGCGGTTGGAGAAGCTGCCACCATCCAGGTCACGCTCCACCTTGAAATCGATCTCATGGTCCTCGCTGCCGCCGCGCAGGAAATAGGCATGGAGCGAATGAACCGGGCGGTCATCGGCTACCGTCCGTTCCGCGGCGGCGAGGGCCTGGGCGATCACTTGCCCGCCAAACACCCGGCCAACGCCGCCACGCTTGCGGCGGCCAGCGTAATGCCCTTCGTCGCCGGGCTTCACATCCAGCAGCTTGACCAGCCAGCGGACGAGTTCTTCGGGGGTGGGAGTTGCCTGTTCCATGGCCAAACTCATTGCGGCGCTTGGCAAGGGACGTCAACTGCTGCCGGTGTTCAGGCCTGTCCGCGCAGCTTGCGGATCACGCGCCAGCCCAGCGCCTTTGCCCGGTTGCCATGCGGCCAGCGGCCGGTGCTCTGCGGCTTGAGCCCGATCCGGCGCAGAACCGAATTGAACGCGCGCGCGTCTGCTTCGGCAAAGCTCCACTCGGAACGCCAGGTGATGGACAGGGACACCGACGGTTCCGGCCCGTTGCGGACGAAATGTGGAGCCATGACCGGCACGAACAGGGCTTCGCCGGGCGACAATGCGAATTCGCGGCCGCCAGCCAGCAACTCATCGCGCCAGACCAGTTCCCGCCCGCCGCCGGTGTGATAGGTTTCGTGGACTTCGTCCGGCGCGTAGGCGGCGTCCCCTGCCGGAAACTGCGTCATTACCTTGCTGCCCCGGATCTGGAGCAGGATATTGTGTTCCGGATCGAAGTGATAGGGCGTGACACCGCCCGGCGAGGTGATGAACACAAAGGCCTGGGTTTTGAGCATCCGGCCAGTCTTTGCTTCGATCTCTGGCTGGATTTCGGCCAGCAGATCGGCCAGCAGCGCGGCATATTCGGGTACGTGTTCGATGTTCTTGAGCGCAGCCCAGCTGCCGGTCTGCTCAATCCGCCGGATGGTTTCGCCAATTGGAATGCCGGTGGGGTCGGGCTTTCCATCAATGCCCAGCGGCAGGTCGGCCTTGTTATATTCGATCGAGCTTTCCGGTAGCGCCTCTGCCAGCTTCGCCAGCGCGTCCAGTTCCAGCAACGGATGGCGGCCAAGACGGTGCGCCAGTTTGTGCGGCACTTCGGGATAGTTTGCGGCAAATGCGGCCCGGTCGGCCGGTGAGAATACGGTCATGGCTTCAGTCCAGCGGGATTGCGGCCGAGTTCGGCCTTGGCGATCAGACGAAAGGCCAGACGGCGCAGCGGGCCGCCGATGGCGATGGAGATCCGGCCGATGGCGCGGCGTTCGCGCCAGATGTGGTCGATCATCGGGTGATCGGCCGCGGCGCAGCTGTCGGTCCAGCGCACGGCCGGGTGGTCCAGCATTGCCAGGTTTTCTCGCTGGAGCAGCACCCCCGGCGAAAAGCGAGAGAAGCGCTCGTCGAAGGCGGTCTTGTAGCTGAATGCGCCGGGCGGAGTGAGGAAGCTGGCCAGCATGGCCAGGGGTTGGCCATCGAGGGTCAGGGTCAGTCGCTCCAGGCGGTGATGTGCGGCGGCACCAGCCAGCGCCTCGCGGAACAGCTCGGTGGTGGCGTGGTGCGATGCGAGGGCGGATCCAGCGCTACCTTTCCAGCCCGAATGCTCCAGCGTCAGGAAATCGACGATCCAGCGATCCAGCCCTGCGGCATCGGTACGCCGTTCAAGCCTGACGTCACCCAGTTCGGACAGGCGCGCAAACTGGCGGCGCAGCTCTTTGCGCTTTTTGCCGGACATCGCGGCTTCGAGATAGGCATCGGGCGCAAGGTCCGACGCCAGCATGGCCCGCTCTTCACGGTGGACGATTGCGGCGAAGCGGTCCTGTTCGGCCAGGACGTCCGACAGCGCGCTGGTCAGCGCGCTATCGAGCGGAAGCTGGGCGAGATGCAGGAACAACGCACTGCCACCATGTCGGTCAGCCCAGTTCAACAAGCCACGCCAGAATGCGCGTTCCTGCCCGGCGGCGACCAGCGGCGCGCCCAGAAAGCAGTTCGGGTGGAGCCAGCTGGCCAGATGCGGGATGGGCCGCCCATAGTAGCGACGTTCGGTACGAACCGGGATCAGGCCCACAAGCGCGCCGTCCAGTTCGGCGCACAGCAGTTTGACGGTGTGGTCCGGATCCAGCGCACGCAGCGATGGCAGCAAATACCACCATTCCAGAAAGGGGTTGGGTTCACTGGCGCGATCGGTCAGAGCAGACCATTCTGCGCGCGCGCCGGGCGCCTCCATACTGGCCCAATCCGCGATCCGGATCGTCGCCACGGAGGCTTGCGCCGACGCAGACTGGCGTTTCAGGACGGCAGGCAGCACCGGCTGGGCCGTCGCGGCTGCCATCGATCCTCCATGCTGATGAAGCGCGTGCATGGCGGAACGATAGCTTTGAAATGCCAAGGAATGGCTAACAGACCGTATCAAGTGGCGAAGGGCTGGGGGGATCGTTCCGGTCAACCCAAAGCAAAACCCCGCCCGGATCGCTCCGGACGGGGTCTGCATTCACCATGTCACAGGCTGGGTCAGTGCGCCCCGGCCAGCGCCGCGAGCAACAGCAGCGCGACGATGTTGGTGATCTTGATCATCGGGTTGACGGCTGGACCGGCGGTGTCCTTGTAAGGATCGCCGACCGTGTCCCCGGTTACAGCGGCTTTGTGGGCATCGCTGCCCTTGCCGCCATGGTTGCCGTCCTCGATGTACTTCTTGGCGTTGTCCCATGCGCCGCCGCCCGACGTCATCGAGATCGCGACGAACAGACCGCCGACGATCACGCCCAGCAGCAACGCACCCAGCGCGGCAAAGCCGTTGGCCTCACCGGCCACCGCCGCGATCACGAAGTACACCACGATCGGCGCCAGCACCGGCAGCAGCGACGGAATGATCATTTCCTTGATCGCCGCCTTCGTGACGAGGTCCACGGTGCGGGCATAGTCGGGACGGCTGGTCCCGGCCATGATCCCCGGATTGTCGCGGAACTGGTTGCGTACGTCGATCACCACGTCACCGGCTGCGCGCCCCACGGCGGTCATGCCCATTGCACCAAACAGGTACGGGAGCAGTGCGCCGAGCAGCAGGCCAACGATGACGTAGGGGTTTTCAAGGCTGAAGCTGACCTCAAGATCCGGGAAGAACGCCCGAAGGTCAGCCGTATAGGCCGCGAACAGCACCAGCGCGGCCAACCCTGCCGAACCGATGGCATAGCCCTTGGTCACGGCCTTGGTGGTGTTACCCACGGCGTCGAGCGCGTCGGTCTTTTCGCGAACCGCATCGTCGAGGCCAGCCATTTCGGCAATGCCGCCGGCATTGTCGGTCACCGGACCATAAGCGTCGAGCGCCACGACCATCCCGGCCAATGCCAGCATCGCGGTCGCCGCATAGGCGATCCCGATCAAACCGGCGAGCTGGTGGGCGATGATGATGCCCGCAACGATCACCAGCGTCGGCAGCGCAGTCGATTCAAGGCTGATCGCCAGACCCTGAATGACGTTGGTGCCGTGCCCGGTTTCCGACGATTTCGCAATCGAGCGGACCGGACGATAGTTGGTGCCGGTGTAGTATTCGGTGATCCAGATGATCAGGCCCGTGATGATCAGGCCCAGCAGCGAACAATAGAACAGCGTCCGCCCGGTGAACGTCACCGTATCGCCCAGCACCGTGTAGGACATGGCCGTTTCCATGCCGCCGAGGGCATAGGAAATCGCCCACCAGATCGCGCCGACCGACAGGACAGCGGTAACCAGGAAGCCCTTGTACATGGCCCCCATGATGTTGTTCGACTTGCCCAGTTTCACGAAGTAGGTGCCGATGATCGAGGTGACGATGCAGACACCGCCGATCAGCAGCGGCAAGGCCATCAGCGCGTCTAGCTGAGGGCCGACAGTCTTGAGCAGAAGGGCAGTCAGCACCATGGTGGCACCAACGGTGACCACATAAGTCTCGAACAGGTCAGCAGCCATGCCGGCGCAGTCGCCCACGTTGTCACCCACGTTGTCGGCGATAACCGCCGGGTTGCGTGGATCGTCTTCCGGAATACCTGCTTCGACCTTGCCGACCAGATCGGCGCCGACGTCAGCCGCCTTGGTGAAGATCCCGCCGCCAAGGCGCGCGAAGATCGAGATCAGCGATGCGCCGAAGGCGAGCGCCACGAGGCCATCGACCACGGTGCGGTCATCGCCGCCAACGGCTTTGCCCATCGGACCGGTGAGATACCAGTAGAACACCGCAATCGCCAGCAGCGCCAGACCGGCGACCAGCATGCCGGTGATCGCGCCGGCGCGGAACGCCAGCGTCAGGCCAGCCTGCAATCCCGTTTGCGCGGCAGCTGCCGTGCGGACGTTGGCGCGGACCGAAATGTTCATGCCGATGAATCCGGCTACGCCAGACAGGACCGACCCGATGACGAAGCCCGCCGCCGACACCCAGTTCAGGAAGTAGGCAACCAAGGCCACCACCACCACGCCGACAATGCCGATGGTGGTGTATTGGCGGCGCAGATAGGCTTGTGCGCCTTCCTGGATCGCTCCGGCAATTTCCTGCATTTTCTCATTGCCGGCTGGCGCCCCTAGCACCTGCCGACTGGTTACAAAGCCGTAGACCACGGCCAATAGTCCCAAGACTATCGCGATTGCGACAAGATCATTCACGCAACGCTCCCCCTTTTGTTGTGGCCACAGGATGCCCCCTAGGGAGCGCGTGGTCAGGGGGAAGCTTAAGGCCGGTTTCGGGCTTTGCAATGCCCTAAGAATTGCGGGTCTGACGTAGCGGAAATGTCCGTTTGGGGGTGATCGTTCGATTTAAGAACAGCCTGTGAATCAAGGTTTCTTGCCAGTCACGAAGGTTTATGAGAAGTTAACCCTCATGACCACGGCGATCAGACAGCTCTTCTATTGGATGCCGTTCCTGTTCGGAATCGGCTTCATCGCTCCGCTCATCGCGCAGATGCTGGAATATTGGCAGGTAGAGGCCCCCTGGGGGCTTGGTCCGGTCATGTTCGGGCTGCTGATCGGCGCGCCGTGGGGGCTTTACGCAACGTTGCGGGGACGCTGGCTATGAACGAGATGACGACGCTTCAGCCCGCGGTTGGTCTGTCTCCGGGGGCGGGCGATGCCTCGGCGATCCCGCTGGGTGCCGGGAACGAGCTGGACGCGCACACCCGCCGCACTCTCCTGCAACAGGAACGGGCAATCGCGCGCAAATACACGTCCGACCCGAAGAAGATGTGGCCCTATACGGCGATCACGCTGGGCTGCTTTGCGCTGTGGCTGGCGTTCTGGCCGCTGGCGATGATGGACATCCTGCCGCTGTGGCTGGGCTTTGTCGCCAGCACCGTGTTCGCTGCCGGTGGCTACATCACCAGCCACGAGGCGATGCATTCCAACATCGGCCGTCCCGGCACGAAGGAGCGGTTCTGGAATGAGGCGGTGGGGCAGGTTGCCACGATCATCCTGATCTTCCCGTTCAGCATGGCCCGGATGATGCACCTGCATCACCATTACTATACTAACGACCCGGAAAAGGACCCGGATTACACCGATGCCGCGCCGGGCAAGTATTCCGCGTGGTACAAGACCTGGCTGAACCGCCAGCCGGGGATCGACGGATCGATCCATCACTACAAGCGCATTCTGGAACGGATCGGCACGCCCGCGGCCAAGGCGGCGCTGCGCGACACAATGATCCTGCAACTCGGTGCGATGGCGTTTTTCTTTGCGATGGCCTGGTCAGGCTATGCAATGGAAGTGGCGCTGCTGTGGTGGCTGCCGCGCCATATCGGCCTGTCCTATATCCGCTTCTGGCTGAGCTGGGCGCCGCACCATCCGCGCACAGGCACCGGGCGGTATGACAACACCCGCGTGTTCAAGACCTGGATCGGCCACTACCTGTCGATGGGGATGCAGTACCACGTGGTGCACCACCTCTATCCGGAAGTGCCGAACCACCTGACCCGTTATGCCTACCGTGAAATGAAGCCGCTGCTGGAAGCGCGCGGCGTGGATTGCAGCGCGCTCAAGGACTAGGCCGTTTACGAGTTTACGGCCTGGCCGTGTTCATAGCCTAACCGGCCCGACACCGGCGCGCCGTCCAGCAGGATTGGCGCGCCTTGTCGCGCCAGCACGGCGCCGATCCGGAACGCGGGGCAGGGCGGCGTGATCCCGGCGGGCAGGGTGAACAACAACTGATAGTCATCGCCCCAACGCAGTGCCTCGTCCCGGCGCTCTTCCGGCACGGCGATGGGCACGGCCATGCGGTCCACTGCAATGGTGACGCCAGAGGCATCGGCCATGCGGCTGGCATCGAGCAGCACACCGTCCGACACGTCCATGATCGCGCTGACCAGTGGGGCGAGCAGTTGCCCTTCGGCCAGCAGGGCAGCGGGGCGGCGATAGGCGGCGGAATCGCCGGTTCCCGCCTGCAAGGCTTCCAGCCCCAGCATCGCCGCCCCGACCGGGCCGGTAATCCACAACCCATCGCCAACCGCCGCGCCGCCGCGCGAGGGCACCGGACGGTGCGTGGCGCGGCCAATCGCGGTCAGCCCGACGCTTTGCGGTCCCGGCGCGCGGACCGTATCGCCGCCCAGCAAGGCGGCATCGTCATAGTGCCGGAGCGCCGCCTGAAGCCCATGTAGAAACGCCGCATCATCGCCGCCCAGCTGATAGCTGAGCAGCACCGCCAGCGGCTGCGCACCCTTGGCTGCGAGGTCGGACATATTGGTGGCGACCAGTTTCCACGCGACGTCCGCCGGGTCTTGTCCCGGCAGGAAGTGCACCCCCTCGACCATCGTGTCGTGGGTTAGAACCAGCGTTTCGCCGCCGACATCCAGCACGGCGGCATCGTCGTTCAGGCCGCGCGCAGCGGGGTGCGTGGCGATGGCCCGCAAGGCAGCGATGAAGGCGCTTTCGGCGCTCAGCGCACGGCCTTTGCCACGGCGTCGAGCAGGCCGTTCACGAACTTCGCTTCGCGCGCCTCGAAGAAGGCGTGGGCGACATCGACATATTCGCTGATCGCGGTCCCGGTCGGCACATCAGGGCGGGCCATCAACTCATAAGCGCCTGCGCGCAGGATCTGGAGCATGGTCTTGTCGAGCCGTTCCAGCTTCCAGCCTTCGGCCAGCTTGGCTGACAGCAGCGTGTCGATCTCGTCGCGGCGGGCGACGGCGCCCTTGACCAGATCGTCGAAGAACGCGCTTTCCGCCTCGGCGTACTGGTCGCCCTCGATCTCCGCACCCAGCCGGTGGCGGTGGAATTCGTCGAGCAGGCTGGGCAGCGGGGTCGCTTCCATGTCCAGCTGGTAAAGCGCCTGCACGGCGGCCAGCCGCGATGCGGCGCGGGCCTTGGCGGTGGCGCTGTTGTGGGGTTTCATATGCCTAGTCTCACTTCGATCGAACGGGCGTGCGCGGGCAGGCCTTCGGCGTCGGCCAACTCGATCGCGGCGGGGCCGATCGCGCGCAGCGCGGCCTCGTCCAGCTGGATGAAGCTGGTCCGCTTCATAAAATCGAGTACCGAGAGGCCGGATGAGAACCGCGCGCGGCGGCCCGTGGGGAGAACGTGGTTGGGGCCGGCGACATAATCCCCGACCGCTTCGGGCGTCATGCGGCCCAGGAACACCGAACCGGCATGGCGGATCGCGTCCATCAGCGGCTGCGGATCGGCCACGGCCAGCTGGACGTGCTCTGCCGCCAGCGCGTTGGCCAGCGCGGGGGCTTCGGCCAGGCTGGCGACTTCGATGATCACGCCATGGGTGTTCCAGCTTTCCGTCGCGACCCGCGCGGTCGGCAGCATGGCCAGTTCCACGCCAACCCGGTCAGCCACGGTATCGGCGAACAGCGGATCGTCGGTGATCAGGATTGACTGGGCGGAGGGATCATGCTCGGCCTGACTCAGCAGGTCGGCGGCGGTCCATTCGGGGTCGTTCTGGCCGTCCGCGATTACCAGGATTTCGCTGGGTCCGGCGACCATGTCGATCCCGACGACGCCGTAAAGCTGGCGCTTGGCTTCGGCCACCCAGGCATTGCCGGGGCCGGTGATCACGTCGACCGGCTTGATCCGCTCCGTGCCATAGGCCAGCGCGCCGACTGCCTGTGCGCCGCCGATGCGCCACACTTCGTCGACGCCCGCAAGATAGGCGGCGGCGAGGACCAGCGGATTGACCACGCCCTTGGGGGTCGGGGTGACGACGACCAGCCGTTCCACCCCGGCAACCTTGGCCGGAATCGCGTTCATCAGCAGCGAGGAGGGATAAGCCGCCCGGCCGCCCGGAACATAGAGGCCGGCGGCATCGACCG
>ERZ1645187.4989-NODE-4989-length-10504-cov-7.345296_pt1 | contig 10504 bp, 8 predicted proteins | sample MGYA00575352_ERZ1645187 | MGnify/ENA primary metagenome ERZ1645187 (study PRJEB40837, sample SAMN11349314) | freshwater sediment metagenome | isolation source: river sediment | host: Sediment | place: India: Wazaribad , New Delhi | collected 2017-02-21 ...
GATGATGATGACGATGCGCGGGAGCTTGTCTTCCGGCTTTTCCACGCGCTCGTTGTAACGATCCAGATTTCTCGCGTTCTGTTCGGAGAAGGTTTTGTATCGATCCGTCATCTCCTTGACCGCCCAGCGCATCGCGCCCGCCGCCTTCTTCGGGTCGGTGACGACGGGGATGAGCAAATGCGGGAGCGACCCGTACATGGTCATCTCGACCATCTTCGGGTCAACGAGGATGAAGCGCACGTCCTGCGGGGAACTCTTATAGATCATCGAAACGATGATGTCGTTGATGCACACGCTCTTGCCGGAGCCGGTTGCGCCCGCGATGAGCATATGCGGCATGCGCGTGAGGTCGGCCACGATGATTTTTCCGCTGGCTTCGCGCCCAAACGCCATCGTGACGGGAGACGCGCTGTTCTTAAACTCTTTGCTCTCGAGAATATCGCGCAACACGACCAGCGTGGAACCTTTGTTCGGGATCTCGATGCCGATTGCGTTTTTGCCCGGAATCGGCGCTTCCATGCGCAGACGGGGCGCTGACAGCGCCATCGTGATGTCGTTTTGCAGCGCGGTGATGCGCGAGATGCGCGTGCCCGCCGCCGGCTGAATCTCGATGCGGGTGAGCGCGGGGCCAACCGCGATATTGGTGACCGTTGCCGCGATTCGGAAACTCGCAAGGGTATCGATCAGGATACGCGCTTTTTCTTCCGGCGTGTCGGATTCGTCATCCTTCTGCTCGCCCGGACGGTTGAGCAGCTCCAGCGACGGCGCATGATATTGTCCGTCGCCAAGGATGACCTCCGGCTGCGATTTTTTCTTTTCCGGAACAGGGTCGGCTGTCTTTGCAGCGGTTTTTTCGATGGGTTTTTGCTTTACGCCGGGCTGCCGCGCGGGCATTCCCTCCATCGTTGCGGGCTTTGCGGGCTTGATGGCGTTTGCGCCGAAAAGCGGCGTCGGATCGGGCAACTGGACCACCGGCTTGGGAATCGGCGTGCCATTTTTCGCGAGCACGAGCGGCACATCGTCCTGCGGCTCAAAATCGATCTCATCCCAGATGTCGGTGCCGATTTTCTGCGGCTTCTTGCCGCGCGCCTTGTCGCCGCCTTTCGTGACGAACTCGCCCTTTTGTTCGCCAAAGGCTTTGATATCCGCGTCCTTTGCGGGAGAAGATTTGAGCTTGCGGGATTTCTCCGGTTTCTCAAAAAGATCGATCTCCGGTTCCTCAAACGCGTCCGCGCGCTTGCCCTTTGCCTTTGCGGAAGGCGGGACGACAGCCTCCGGCAGAGCGGCTTTCTTTGTCTTACCTGCGAGCTTGGGTTGTTCTTCGTCCAATGTCAGGGTAAACATCGGGCGCTCTTCGCGCGACTCGTACTCAATCACGCGCTCATTGGCGCGCTCCTGAGAATTCTCCATCGCGGCGAGCACTTTTTGCGTGAGCACTTCCGAGGCGTCGTGAATGGAGAAACCCGTGACCTTGATCACGCAGACGATGAGCAACGTAATGCATAAAATATAAGAAAGCGTAGGACCGCCAAGCTTAAGCAACAGATAACTCAGTACCGCGCCGATGAAACCGCCGCCAAGATGCGCGTTTTGTCCGACCGACAGCGCATCGTTGATGTAGGCCATGTACAGCATATCGTCGGTGAATGTGTTGCGAATGGTAGAAAAAAGCGTGACAAGCGCCAGAATGCTCAACAACAGGTACCAGCCGCTGCCGTTGAGGCGCGCGTTGCTGGAGCCGCGGATATAGATGACGCCAACCGCGATGAGGATGACCGGCAGGGCATAGGCGATCACGCCGATCAAACCGAACAGCGCTTTGCCAAGAACCTCGCCAAGATACCCCGTTGCGGAGAAAAAAAGGTAGGCAGCCGCGAGGATGCCACCGGCGATCAAAAGAACGCCGATACCCTCGGATGCCACTTTGTTGCGTCCCGATTCGGCGGATTTTTTTCCGCCGGATTTTGCATTGCCTGCTTTGGAAGCCAAAGATGTATTCAATCCTTTCTTTTGTTACAAAGTTGTTTGAGTCGTGTGCGACACGTGTGAATCAAAGAAATCATCAGGAGGGTATGTACGCTCTCGTACAAACGCAAACGGAATCGATTGCGACGAACAATTGCGAAGAAAACGTCCGCTTTACTGGAATATCTTCATATTATACAACATGTTGGTATCGTGCGCAACGAAAGGCACAGGATAGAACGGGAAACGCGCGGAAAGTCGATAAAAATTCGTCTTGCTTGTCAGGAAATGCGAATTGCGTTATACTGCAAAAAGAGCCAATTTTACTTGGAGAAACGGATGAACATCGTAATACTGGACGCATATTCCGTCAACCCCGGAGACATCGACTGGGCGCCAATCCGCGCCTTTGGGGAACTCACCATATTCGACCACACCGCGCCGGAGCAAATCGGCGCGCGCATTCGCGAGGCGGATGCGGTTTTCACCAACCGCGGGCGGCTGGGCGAGGCGGAGTTTTCGCAAGCGCCAAACCTACGCTTTCTTTGCGTTTTTGCAACGGGATACGACAAGATTGACCTTGCGGCGGCAAGACGGCACAACATTGCCGTTTGCAATGTGCCGGGATATTCGACCGACGCGGTGGCGCAGCACACGTTTGCGCTGCTGCTGGAGCTCACCAATCGCACGCGGATGCTGGACAAAGAGTTGCGTAAAGGTCGCTGGACCCAACACCCGGGCGACTGCGTTTGGGACGCGCCGATGATTGCGCTTGCGGGCAAGACATTCGGCGTGCTAGGCACGGGCGCAATCGGCTGCCAGAGCGCAAGGATTGCGCAGGCGTTTGGTATGCGCGTGATCGGGTACAGCCGGAACATGCGATCCGCGTTCTGTGGCGCATATGTTTCGCGCGAGGAACTCTTTTGCCAGAGCGACGTGCTCTCGCTGCACTGCGCGGCGAGCGACGAGACGCGGCAGATCATCAACCGCGACTCGCTCAAGACGATGAAACAAACCGCCATACTGCTCAACACCGCGCGCGGCGCACTGGTCGACTCGCAGGCGTTGACGGAGGCGCTCAATGACGGCGTGATCTACGCGGCGGGGCTTGATGTAGTTGACCGCGAGCCGATCCTGCCGGACAACCCCCTGTTGACGGCAAAGAACTGCCTGATTACGCCGCACGCGGCATGGTTGCCCCGAGACGTGCGCGTCCGGCTGGTTGACATTGCCGCCGGGAACCTAAATGTGTTTTTACACGGCGGCGCACAAAACCGAGTGGATTTGGAGGGCTAACACCTTGGCACAATACAAAAACGGAAGCAAACACGTCTTGCGCGCGGGCATTGCCATCGGGACGATTGGCATAATGATGTTCTCACTTGCGGCATGCAAAGAAGAAGGGGACATTACGCCGGGACCGACCGCAAAGCCGGAGCAGCCGAGCGTCATCGTCAACAACGAAGCGCTGCCGCCGGAGCACACCATCGTGGTCAGCGGCTATGGCGTCGTGACCGTTGAGCCGAATTTTGCGACGATCTCAATTGTGACGGCAGGCGTGAGCAATACCTCCGAAGAGGCGGCGACGCTCTGCGAAACTGCGACGCAGCAGGTGAAGGACACCGCGGGCGCGCAAAGCGTGCTGGCGAAAAACGTGACCACATCCGGCGTGACGATCAGCACCACCACGCGCGAGAGCGACGGCGCGATTACGGGATACACCGCGCGGCAGACGATCACCATCCGGGAAGACAACATCAGCCGCGTGAACGCGATTCTCTCGCCGATCATCGACGCGCGCATCATCGAAAGCTATGAGGTGACGTACAGTCTGCTGGACGCATCGTCCGCCTATGCGGGTGCGCTGGAGGCGGCGGTTGCAGACGCGAGAGAGAAGGCCGAAGCGATCGCAGAAGCCGGAAACGTTGCGCTAGACGCGATGTTGGAGGTCAGCGAAGCGCCTGTTGAAAACCAGCTGGTCGGGGTTGTATTCAAGAGCAGCTCGATCGCGGTGGAAGCAAACCTGACGGTGACCTACTCCGTCAAAGAGATTCCGCCACAGGGTTAACGACAAAAAAGCGCACATAAACACAAAGCGGCGGAAGAATCCGTCGCTTTTGCTATATCAAGCAGAAAATCATTTTTTAGGAAGATGATCAATACGGTTCCATCACGCGAAGGAGCGCGCCGGTGCGCGCGGCCTGCGCCTGCAACGCCTGATAGTCGGCAAGGGAGAACACCTCCGCCTCCGCGCCGGATACGCCGATCACCGCGCCGGTTGCGAAGCTATAGGCGTGATCTCCGCCGACGATAATGTGATCGAAGAGCTGCACGCCGATGCTCTCCAGCGCGGCGCGGACGGACTCGGTCGTCTCCGCGTCTGCCTTGGACGGCGTCGGGTCGCCGGAGGGATGGTTGTGGATGAGCAGAATGCCGTGCGCGCGGCGCAGGAGCGCCGCCTCCGCGATGTTGCGCGGATAGATCTGCGCTTCGCTGAGTGACCCGCCAATGATTTGCTCGCAGCTCTGCACGGTTTTTTTTGCGTTGAGACAGACGGCAAGCACGGTTTCGTAGGTGTTCAACGAAAGCTGAGAGACGGCATACCGCGCGGCTTCCACCGGCGAAGAGAGGCGAATGTTTCCGCGTGCGTCCGCAAGACGATGCAGTCGGAGCCTGCGAAAAAGATCGCCCTGCATACGCAGAAACACAGCGGTGCTTTCGCCAACGCCTTCGACAAGCATCAGCTGCGCAATTTCAGCGGTAACAACGCCCTCAAGCGAGCCAAAGCGCGTAAGCAGCAGATGCGCAAGCTCGTTGGTGTCTCGCCGCGGGATAGCATACGTCAACAAGAGCTCGAGAAACTGGTGATCCAGAAACGACTCGGCTCCGTGTGTTTTGTACTGTTCGCGAATGCGCTCACGATGTCCGCTGTGGATGGAATCCGGCATGGTTCGCCTCCAAACAATTGCTTTATCAGTATAGTGGATTCCCAACCGGGTGTCAAAACCCTATCGGACGTGAAGGCGGAAAAATGCGCCACCGAAATGCCGCGCGGGCAAAAAAAACAGCGCGAAAAACAACGCAACGTGAATTGTTTGCGACATGTGGCGGTATTTTCGCCGCAACACTTGTCAAACGAATTTGATGCGGGTAGAATAGCACTATATTTCATTCTGGAGATCTATGCGGTGACTGATGGGCAACGGCGGCTGATCGGAGAAAACGAACTCACCGCCTGCGGATGCAACCCAACGGATTTGGCGCTCGTCGCGCTGTCCGGCGGGGCGGATTCCACCGCGCTCCTGCTCTCGATGCACACGCTGTTCACCGAAGGCAAGATTCGCGGATTGTTCGCCGCGCACCTGAACCACGGAATTCGCGGGGAAACCGCCATGCGTGACCAACGCTTTTGCGAAGCGCTCTGCGAGCGGTTGCAAATCCCGCTGGCGACGGAGAATGCCGATGTGCCGGCATATGCCAAAGCGCACGGGCAGTCGCTTGAACAAGCGGCGCGAGAGGTTCGGTATGATTTTCTGGAGCGGGCAAGGGTTTCCTTTGGCGCAAGCGTAATTGCAACGGCGCACCACCGGGACGACCAAGCGGAGACGCTGCTGCTCAACCTCATCCGCGGCAGCGGAATGACGGGGCTAGGCGGCATGAAGCCGCGAAACGGAAGCGTCATTCGCCCGATGTTGGGCATTTCCCGAGAGCAAATTCTTGCGTTTCTTGCCGATGCGAACGAGGCGTTTTGCACGGACGAGACCAACGCGGAGGACAGCGCAACGCGAAACCGCGTCCGAAACGAACTGCTGCCGATGATGGAAACGATCAACCCCGCGATTGCGCGCACGCTCTGCAAGACGGCGGAACTGCTCGCGCAGGACGAAGCGTATCTCGAGCGGATGGCGAGCGATGCGGAAACAACGATTTTGCTTGGCGACGGACTGGATCGAAAGCAGCTTTGCGCTTTGCCGACGCCGATTGCCTCCCGCATTGTGCGAAAGAGAGTGTTGCAGTTGTCTGGATCGGTCTCGGAAGCGGACATCCGACGCGTGCTTGCGCTTGCGGGCGCGCAGACGGGAACCGCGATTGAACTGGGCGGCGGATATTCCGCCTGGATCGATGCAAGCGCGCTCTACATAGGAACGTATCCTGGACGGCTGGAGTTCGAGGTGCCGTTTGTTATCGATGGCGAAACGGAAACTCCGCGCGGCACATGGGTAAGCGAACGAACGAGCACATGGTACGTGCCTAAGGATCGGCTGGAGGCGTTTCTCGATCTGGAGAAACTGCCAAGCGAACTGGTCGTTCGCACCAAGCGCGATGGAGATCGGTTCTACCCGCTGGGCGCGCCGGGCGAAAAGAAGCTTGGCGATGTGCTCACAGACAAAAAGATTGCAAAAGAACGGCGGGATATTCCGCTGCTTTGCGCGGGGAATCAGGTATACTTCGCCTGTGGGTTGACCATATCGGAACAAGCGAAGGTCACGCCGGACACGCGGAAAATTCTCCATATTATATGTAACAGGGGGACAAGGGATTGAAAGGGCTCATCAATCACGACGACATCGCAAAGGTGCTCATTTCCGAGGAGCAGATCAAGCAGCGCATTGTGGAACTTGGCGCGGAACTGCGCAGAGACTACGCAAACGTTGAGGGAGACATCGTGCTCATCTGCATCCTCAAGGGCGCTGTCATGTTTTTTGCCGACCTTGCGCGCGCGATGGATTTGAATCTTCAGATGGAGTTCATGGGCATCTCAAGCTATGGCAACGAGCGCAGGACGAGCGGCATCGTCCGCATCACGAAAGACATCGATACCTCGATTACCGGAAAGCATGTCATCATCGCCGAGGATATCATGGACAGTGGATTGACGCTTTCGCATCTATTGACGCTGCTTGCCAGCCGCAATCCCGCTACTGTCAAGATCTGCTGCCTATTGGATAAGCCTTCGCGCCGCGAATGCGACCTGACCCCGGACTATCGCGGGTTTGTCATTCCCAACGAGTTTGTGGTAGGCTATGGATTGGACTATGATGGATTCTTGCGGAATCTGCCGTATGTCGGCGTGCTGAAACCCTCCGTATACAGCGGAGAAGAATAAAAAATGTTTACTACGGCATCGTTTGTGTAAGAAATGCGCAATCGGTACCGATTGCAAGGCAGCGATGCCGAGTGAATGGCGCGACGGCGAGAGAGAGTTTGCCGTTTGCAGATGGAGGAAAGTTAGTTGAATAAAAAAGTCATCACAGCGTTGATTTGGGTTGGACTGTTTGTTGCCATCATCTATATGATTACCGGCATGAACCCCGGACAGGCGAAACCGGATGAGCTGGATTATAACACAAAGTTTTTACAGCTTGTGCGCAACACCGAAAACGCAGACACAACACAAAAGACGATCAAGGCAATTCTGGTGAACGACCGGAAAGTATACGGGCTTTACTCGGACAGTGATTACGCGATGAAAGATCTGCCCAAACGGGCGGAATTCCTCGTCGTACTGCCGAGCGAGGAGACCTTCCGCGCCGATATGGCGGCGATTGTCTATGCCGCAAACCCGGATAAATTCGGAAGCGTCGCTGAAATCTCCAGCGCGGACTATGGCTTTGCCTATGAGTCCGCCGTTACGGAGGAATCAATCTGGACGCTGTTGCTGCCAAGCTTGCTGTTTATCGGCGTGATCGTCGCGTTCTATTTCTTCATGATGCGGCAGCAGGGCGGCGGCAAGCAGATGCAAAACTTCGGCAAATCCCGCGCGCGCATGACCGTTGGCGACAAGATGAACGTCACCTTTGCGGATGTTGCCGGCGCGGATGAAGAAAAAGAGGAACTCAAGGAAATCGTCGATTTCATGCGCGCGCCTCAACGCTTCAACGCCATCGGCGCGCGAATCCCGAAAGGCGTTCTGCTCGTAGGACCTCCAGGCACCGGCAAGACGCTGCTGGCCAAAGCCGTCGCAGGAGAAGCGAAGGTTCCGTTCTTCTCGATTTCGGGCTCGGACTTCGTTGAAATGTTTGTCGGCGTTGGCGCTTCCCGCGTGCGTGATCTATTCCAGACCGCCAAGCGCGCGACGCCCGCCGTCGTATTCATCGACGAGATTGACGCGGTTGGACGCCACCGCGGAGCCGGTATGGGCGGCGGACACGACGAGCGCGAGCAGACGCTCAACCAGCTGCTCGTCGAGATGGATGGTTTTGCTCCGAACGAGGGGATCATCGTCATCGCCGCGACCAACCGTCCGGACATCCTCGATCCTGCGTTGCTGCGTCCCGGCCGCTTTGACCGCCAGATTACGGTCAACTATCCGGACGTGAAAGGACGCGAGGAGATTCTGAAAGTACACGCGCGCAACAAGCCGCTTGGCAAAGAGGTGTCGCTTGCAACGCTTGCGAAGCGCACGCCTGGATTCACCGGCGCGGATTTGGAAAACGTGCTCAACGAGGCGGCGATTTTGGCCGCGCGTTCCGACTTGAAAGCCATCGGCATGACGGAGCTGGAAGAAGCGATTACCCGCGTGCAGATGGGCCCGGAGAAGCGCAGCCGCGTGATCACCGAGGCGGATAAGCGCATCACGGCCTATCACGAAGCGGGGCACGCCATCGTTGCGATGAAACTCGCGGGATGCGACCCCGTGCATGAAGTCTCCATCGTGCCGCGCGGTATGGCGGCAGGATATACGATGTCCCTGCCGAAAGAAGACATGATGCACGTGACGAAGAACAAACTGCTGGATACCATTGCGATGATGATGGGCGGCCGCGTTGCGGAACAGCTGAAGTTCAGCGATGTTTCCACGGGCGCATACAACGACCTCCAACGCTCCAGCGATATCGCGAAAAAGATGGTCACGGAGTATGGCATGAGCGATTCCGTCGGGCCGATGTTCCTCGGCGGACAGGAAGAAGTGTTCATCGCCAAAGACTGGGGACACCAGCGCAACTATTCCGAGTCGCTCGCGGCAACGGTCGACGGCGAAGTGCGCAGCATACTTGAAACGCAGTTTGCCAGAGCGAGCAGCATCATCAGCGAGAACATGGAAGCGCTGGATCGCGTTTCGGAGATGTTGATCGAATACGAGCGCGTGACGGGCGAAGAGTTCATGGCCGTGTTCAACGGCTCAAACCCGGCGGAGATTCTCAAAAAAGCGGCGGCGCCCAAGCGCAAGCGGAAGAAAGCGGAGGCAACTCCTACTGAACCCCTGAATGCCGAAACACAGAGCGTACCGATCTAAACAGACGGGACAACTGAGAATCGAACAGACCAACAAACGATTTTTGCAAACCCGAGACGGGGCGGCATGTCCGCCCTGTCTTTATGAGCGGGTGAGAAGCGGAGCATAGATGACCCCAACACAGGAACAGAAAATCAAACACGAGCCCTTTGATCTGCACTTGCACAGCAACTGCTCGGACGGCTCGGACACGCCCGCGCAGGTGGTTCGTGCGGCGGCGCAGCGCGGAATCACGATGCTTGCGCTGACGGATCACGACAATGTGCTCGGCGTGCCGGAGGCGCGCGCGGAAGCGGCGTCTCTCGGCATTCGATTTCTGCCGTCGATTGAGATGGACGCGCAGTGGCCGCACGAGATGCATATCCTGGGACTGGACTTCGACATTGAGGAGCCGCGCATGCGGCAAGCGCTTGCCGTCGCACTCAGACGGCGTGGCGAGCGAAACCAGGAGATCGTAAATCGGCTTTTGAAGATCGGTTGCGATATACGAGAGCATCTCGGTGGCGAAATCGGTGCGGCGACGCGGCTGAACATCGCCATCGCGCTGGTCAAGGGCGGATATGCCGCGGACACGAAAGAGGCGTTTGCCAAATATCTGCGCAAAGGCTGCCCGGGGTTTTACACGGTGGAGCGCTTTACACCGGAGGAGATCATTCACCTCATCCTCGGCGCGGGCGGAATTCCCGTTTGGGCGCATCCGATGAACGGGCACGCAGACCCGCACAAGCTCGCACCGATGCTCAAAGAGCTCGGTCTGATGGGCATGGAAGGGTATCATCCGTCGCTCAGCGAGGGCGATAGCGTCGTCATCACGAGCATTGCGCGCCAGATGAGGCTCATCGTTACCTGCGGGAGCGATTACCACGGAGACCATCGACCGGAGGTTGTACCGGGGCAGACTTGGCGCGATAACGCACTACTGCGCGAGACGCGCGCATTTTTCGAAGCGCGAGCACAACGATAAACGTATCAATGAACGAGCGGCGAGCGAAGAAAACGCAGAAAATCCGTTCGAAACAGGAGCACTGGAAGGGCAAAAAACAGAAATTCTGCCCAACCGGCTATATTGTGTTGAGAACCAGCGTCCCCTCTGCTATAATGTGGTTGCAAGGCACGAATGGGAGACGGAACATTACGTTTTAGGGAAAGAGGAGAAACACATGTACACGGGTTCGGGAATCATCAAGATATTTGCCGGAAGTACGGGCAAACCATTCGCCAAGAAGATGTGCGCCTATCTTGGCACGCAGCTTGGCGACGCGGAGACCATCAAATTCAGCGAAGGGAATATCTTTGTACGCG
>ERZ1645187.4990-NODE-4990-length-10504-cov-5.334577_pt1 | contig 10504 bp, 10 predicted proteins | sample MGYA00575352_ERZ1645187 | MGnify/ENA primary metagenome ERZ1645187 (study PRJEB40837, sample SAMN11349314) | freshwater sediment metagenome | isolation source: river sediment | host: Sediment | place: India: Wazaribad , New Delhi | collected 2017-02-21 ...
GGACACAAGGCAGGGACACCCCGTTCGAACCGGAGCGTCAAGAGCGCGTGCCATTGATAGGGACCGCGACCAGCTCGTTCGAACCGATGGCACGTCGCGGGTCGCCCTCACGCGGACGTTCATCAAGGCGCGCGGGCCAACCGCAATCGAGACGCCGAATACATGGCCGCACCCGACCAGTTACCGAAGATCACAGACCCCCTTGCCACGCGGGAGCCATCCATACATGGTTCGAGCCCGATGGCAAATGGCGTGCGGTATGGCTACCGCGGCGAGGACGTTGTTGCGACGCTCGACCGGGTGTGCCGAACGGCGGGCTACCCGAAGACGATCCGTGTTGAACAGGGTAGCGAGTTCGTCTCGCGCGACATGGATCTCTGGGCCTGCCAGCGCGGCGGCGTGCTCGACTTCTCGCGGCCCGGCAAACCGACGGACAATGCCTTAACCAGCACTGGTTCCTGACCCTTGCGCAGATGCGACAAAAAGTTGGAGGCTTGGCACAGATACTCCAACGAGGAACGGGCACACGGCGCGATCGGCAACAAGGTCCCGGTCATGCTGACGAAATCAGGGGGCGTCACCAGCCCGTCACCCTGAGCGAAGCCGGAAAACTCTGCCTTCGGGCGGTCCGACGTTGGGGGCGGATCACAACCCCAAGGACTCTCGTTATGAACCAGGGACGAACGGGGGGCAGGTCACCGGGACTGAATGGCTAAGGCAGATCTGCCAAGTCCGGGCGTCAGACCGTGGCCGGGGCCACGATCCACAAGGCTTCGCAGGTCTGCGCACTCTCATTCCAATAGCGCACCATCGCTGTCGCCGGGAAGGCAAAGCTGTCACCTTCACGGATTGTCATCCGGTGGCCGTCCACCTCAAGTTCCATGGTTCCGACAAGCACGATGCCGCATTTGCCGCCTTCGGCATTGGAATATGGCTCGCCGGAATCTGCACCCGGCTGCATCACAAAGCGCAGCATCTGGATCTTGGGCTGGGTATCAGGTGTCAAGATCTGCTTGAACAAATTGCCTTCATTATAGGCGATCTCACGACGGGACGACGCGCGGACGACATATTCCGCATCATTGTCATGCTGAGCTTCTCCCCCCTCGAACAACCATTTCACCGGCATCTCAAGCGCGTCACATATTGCACGCATCGACTTGATCGAAGGAGAGGTAAGTCCGCGCTCGACTTGGCTGAGCATGCCGACCGACAGACCCGAGCCATTCGCAACATCCTTGAGAGACATGCCACGCATCTTGCGCCGCAGCCGCAGCCGCTCGCCGATCCGCTTCCGGTCTTCCCCGTGAAAACTATCCATCGCGCAAACCCAATTTCTTTCACCGATCGCCGCGCCATATCAGCGTTGAAAAGACGTGGCTCCACCGCGCAGGCAGGCCGTCGCGTCGGTTCTGCCCGAGTTGCAGATGACACCTTGGCGCCCACCGCCGCCACATTCGCCCGTTCAAGCCCTGAGTCGCCCGAGACCCGTTCCCCCGTTTCGCGTAAGGTTACGCCCCATATCGCCTAATATCACCCAAGCTCATATTTTCCATACAAAAAAAAATCTAACTAAACATATTTACAAAAAATTTTACTGTGACTAGCGTAAACCTTGGAAGAACTGCAGTGGGAAGAGGAGCCCGGTGCCGTTCCCTCCAACAAACGAAGAAGTCGGAACTCGGTGCCACGCGCCTTGATCCGCCTCCGGCGCTGGCAACAACAACGGGAGGAGCTAACATGAAATATACTGCAATCACGGCAACTTGCATCGCGACGCTCGCGATGGCCTCTGCCGCCTATGCGCGCGATTTCACGATCGCGGCATGGGGTGGCAACTATCAGGACGCACAGCGCGCCGCCTATTTCACGGATTTCGCGGCATCCAAGGGCCTGAAGCTGGTTGAAACCACCTATCTGGGCGGCTTGGCCGAACTCAAGACCATGTCGGACACCGGCGATGTGATCTGGGATCTGATCATGATGGGCGGCAGCGATGCGCAGCTTGCCTGTGACGAAGGGCTTCTGGAAGAAATCAACTGGGATACCCTGCCCCATGCCGACGAACTGATCCCGGCCGCCCGCAAGGACTGCTCGGTCGGCAGCGTCATCATCGGCAATGGCATGGGCTATAACACCGAGGCCTTCCCCGAGCCGCCAAACAGCTGGGCGGATTTCTTCGATCTGGAGAAATTCCCGGGCAAGCGCGGGATCAGAAACGCACCGGCCATGAACCTGGAGCGCGCGCTGATTGCCGACGGCGTTCCGCTGGATAAAGTCTACGAAGTTCTGAGCACGCCCGAAGGTGTGGATCGCGCCTTTGCAAAGCTGGACACGATCAAGAGCGAAATGCAATTCTGGGATGCAGGCTCGCAGCCCGTTGAATGGCTTTTGGCGGGCAACGTAGCGCTGAGCACCGGCTACAATGGCCGCTTCATCAGCGCCAAGAAGGACGGCAAGCCGCTCGAATACGTCTGGAACGAGCATATCTACAACATCGACGTCTGGGCTGTTCCGAAGGACTCGCCGTTCAAGGCCGAAGCGATGGAATTCTTCGCGATCGCCAATGACGCCGCTGCCCAAGCGAAATTCTCGGCGCTGATGCCCTATGGCCCGACGAATTCGAAAGCACCCGACCTGATCGCACCCGAAGCGGCTGCGAACCTGCCGGCGGGTGCCAACAACGCCAATGCCTTGTCCTTCTCGGACGAGTTCTGGATCGAAAACAACGACGCTCTCACGGAACGCTGGGCAAACTGGGTCATCCAGTAAGCCATGACCGATTGAAACGTTCCTGAACGGCTCCGGCCAACGCACAAACGCGCGTGGCCGGAGCAACCAACCGCAGGTATAATATGTCGAACGCGCAGTCCCAGCCCCATGGGAGTCGGTTCGCAGCCTTTATGCTGCTGCTGATCCCCACCGCCATCTTCCTTCTGGTTTTCGTGGCCCCGATCGGCTCGATGATCTCGCTCAGCCTTGAAAACACCGCGCTCGGCACCCGTTTCGTCGGGTTCAACGCCACAGATCCGGATGACCCGGACGCCCGCGCTGCCGCCATCCTCGCCGATCTGGGCGTGCTGGATCAAAAGCAGCTGGGCGAAGTTTCGCGGATGCTGAACCAGGAGAAATCCGGCTTTCGGTCGCTGATCCTCAACACGGGCAAAAAGGCCGACACCATTGAGCCGACGATGGCGGGTCTGGCGGCCTTTGATGCACGCTGGGGCGAGCCCGAATACTGGGACATCATCAGCAAGAATGCGGGCGCAATCACCTGGCGGCATTATCAAAAGGCATCCGGGCTGAAATACGACGCCGAGGGCAATCTGAGGATTGCCGAGGGTGACGACATTTACATGCGCGTCATGGGGCGCACCCTGATGATCACGCTGCAGGTGACACTGATCACCTTGCTGGTTGGCTATCCTTTGGCCTTTGCCGTCGCCAATGGCACCCGCCGCACCGCCTCGATCGTTCTGAACATCGTGATGATCAGCTTCTGGACCTCGGTTCTGGTGCGGACCACGGCCTGGGTCGTGCTGCTGCAAACACATGGCCTGATCAACAATTCGCTGATCTGGCTGGGCGTGCTGTCCGAGCCGATCCAGTTGATTTTCAACCGCTTCGGCGCGCTGGTGGCAATGACGCACGTGCTGCTGCCCTTTGCCATCCTGCCGATGATTAACGTCATGCGCACCATTCCGAAATCGCAATCGGATGCCTCGCGCAGCCTTGGCGCCGGTCCGATCGAAACCTTCCTGCGGGTCTATTTCCCGCAAAGCCTGCGCGGTGTCGCGGTCGGGGGCGGCACGGTCTTTATCCTGTCCCTGGGCTTCTACATCACCCCTGCCCTGACCGGGGGTCCGAATGACCAGATGCTGGCGTTCTTCATCGCCGATTTCGTCAACCGGACCCTGAACTGGGGCATGGCGGCGGCACTCTCGGTTCTGTTGCTGGCCACTGTCGTCGTGCTGATGTGCCTTGGCAAACTCATGCAACGCCTGACCGCCAAACGAGAAAGGACGCTCTGATGTCACGTTTCATCTATTGGACCAGCGTCGTCCTGTGTTCCGGCTTTCTGATCCTGCCGCTGTTGATGGTCTGGCCGCTGGCCTTCAATCCTTCGTCCTTCCTGACCTATCCGATGGAAGGCTTCACCTTCGACTGGTTCGTCAAGGTGATGACAGAGCCGGGCTGGACCCGTCCGATGTGGAACAGCCTCAAGGTCGCCTGTGGCGTCACGGTGCTGTCCTTGATTATCGGCGGTCTGGCGGCGATGGGGGTGATGATGACCCGGCGCGGCACGCAGATCGTGCTCAGCGCGCTGTTCGTCTCGCCGCTGGTGGTGCCCTCGGTGGTGGTGGCTGTGGCCTTCGCCTATGCCTTTGGCCGCGTCGGGCTCGGCGGGGGCTACTTCTCGCTGGTGCTCGCCCATTCCATCGTGGCGACACCCCTGGTCTTTCTGTCGATCATCACCTCGCTGCGCGGTCTTGATCCCAATCTTGACCTTGCTGGCGCCTCGATGGGGGCCTCGCGCCGCTATCGCTTTTTCACCATCACCCTGCCGCTGACCGCGCCTGGCTTTGCTGCGGGTGCCGTGTTCGCCTTCATCACCTCGTTCGACGAGGTGGTTCTGGCACTGTTCCTCGCGGACCCCGGTTCCATGACCCTGCCAATCGCCCTCTTTGCCGGGCTGCGCGACAGGCTGGAGCCGACAATCGTTGTGGTGGCAGTTCTGCTTTCACTGGTCAGCATGCTGTTCCTGATGCTGCTGAGCTACCTGCAAAAGCGCAACGCTGCACCGCGTTCGTGATCAGATCTTGTCAGGAATAACCCTATGACTTCGCTTGAAATCAAACAGATCGACAAACACTATGGTGCCGTGCAGGCGCTTCACGACGTCTCGCTCTCGATCAAGAAGGGCGAGTTCGTCACCCTGCTCGGGCCTTCGGGATCCGGCAAGACCACGCTTTTGAAAATCCTGGCAGGGTTCGAGCCGGTGACCTCGGGCACCGTCACCATGGATGGCCGCGACATCACCGCCCTTTCGCCGGAAAAGCGCAACTTCGGCCTTGTGTTCCAAGGCTATGCGCTGTTCCCGCACATGAGCGTCTATGACAATATCGCCTATCCCTTGCGGGTGCGACGTCAGTCCAAGTCCCAGATCGACGAGCGGGTGCGTAGCCTGCTGGAACTGGTGCAACTGCGCCCCTATGCCAATCGCCGTCCTCAAGAACTGTCGGGCGGGCAGCAACAACGCGTCGCCCTTGCCCGCGCGCTGGTCTTCAAACCTGACGTCCTGCTGCTGGACGAACCGATGTCGGCGCTGGACAAAAAGCTGCGCCATGATCTGCAAGAAGAACTGCGCGACATTCACAAAACCCTTGGCACGACCTTCATCAACGTCACCCATGACCAGGAAGAAGCGATGCACATGTCGGATCGGATCGCGATCATGGATCACGGCCGCATCCAGCAATATGACACCGCGCATACGCTGTACCGGCATCCAGCCTCACGCTTTGTGGCTGAGTTCGTTGGAAAGTCCAACGTTTTCAAAGGCGAGATCCGTGGCTCTGGTCCTGACGCCACCTTCCACAGCGCCAACTTCGACATGCCAGTCGGTGATGTGAACGAGACAAGCAGCACCATGATGATCCGTCCCGAGGACGCCGAGATTACCACCGCCCCGCCGCTTGACGGGCGCGTTACCCTGCCCGCCAAAGTGGTCAGTTCGACCTATTCCGGCGACCGCGCGCTTTACACCCTGACGCTGAAGGACGGCGGGCCGTTCATCGCTTATGGCGCCGCGCGGTCGGGCGTCCATCCCGATGGCGCCGAGATATTCGTCAGCTTCGCTGCAAAAGACACAATCGCCCTAGCTTGAGACCTGAGAAAGAACACAGACAATGTCGAATTTGAAATCCTACCGCCCGTCGGAAGACACCGTGCCGGAACGGGCCCAGCCCACCCCCGACCGCCTGATCGAAGGCAATCCGCAATTCAGCACTTGGCCCTGCAGCGAGGTGGGCGGTGTTCATACCGGCATCTGGGCTGCCACGCCGGGATCGCATCGGGTTGAACGCGATGGGTCGATGCTCGAGCAATTCTACGTTGTCGAGGGCGAGATCGAACTGATCGAAGACGGTCTGCCGCCACAGCGCTTTTCGGCAGGCGATGTCGTGGTCATCGAGCCGCATTTCCGCGGGGTCTGGAAGACCATCAGCACCGTGAAAAAGGTCTATTTCAGCACCGCGGTCTAATTCGTCAGGCCCGGTCGCCGACGCTCCATGTCGAACAACGGAGACAGACATGAAAACAACACCCTTCTGGTGGGAAGAAGCAGCCCCCGAACATGGCGAGCGCGCCTTTGATCAGACCCGCTGCGATGCGCTGATTGTCGGTTCGGGCTATGCCGGGATCAACGCCGCGATCACCATGGCAGAGGCCGGCGTGAAGGATATCTTCGTCGTCGACTTCCAGCGCATTGGCGAAGGTGCAAGCACCCGCAGCGGGGGGCAGATCGGACGCAACAGCCCGAAGTTCAGCCTCGCCGAGGGCACCCGTCGATTTGGCGAAAAGCGTGCGCGTGAGATCTTTGAAGACTATGATCGTTCGCTTGGCTTCATGCTGGATCGCGCCAAGACCTTGACGGATGATTTCGAACTGAACCTCTCGGGTGGCCTTATCGGCGCGCATAGCCGCAAGGATTATCAAAACCTTGCCGCCGCCTATGACTCCATGTCGCCCGAGCGCAAGGCGAAGAACCAGATGATCCCCGAGGATCAGGTGCACCGCTATCTCAAGACCGATATCTATCGCGGGCTGATGCTGCGCCACGAGGGCGGCTCGGTGCATCCGGCAAAGTATTTCCGGGCGTTGCTCAATCGCGCCCGCGCGCTTGGCGTGCGGACCTTCAGCGGCTTCCGCTATACCGGCGTGACCGACAAGGCCGGAAAGAAGCTTGCGACACTGCAAGATGTGACCAGCGGCAAAACCGTGACCATTACCGCCGACAAGGTGCTGGTCGCCGCCAATGGTTATGTCACCAAGGACGTGCCGTGGCTGCGCAAGCGCACGATCCCGGTGCAAAGCTACATGATCGCGACCGAACAGTTGCCGCAAGAGCAGCTTGAAGAGCTGATCCCGCACAAGCGCACCGTCGGCGACACCAAGCACGTGCTCTACTATTTCCGCCGCTCGCCCGATGGGTCGCGCATCCTGTTCGGGGGACGGGCCCGCTTTCGCACCTCGACCGCCGAGCAAGGCGCCGTCGGTCTGCGCCAGTTCCTGCTGCACACCTTCCCCTCGCTGGACAAGGTGAAGCTGACACATGCCTGGCTTGGCAATGTCTGCTTTGCCTATGACTTCTGCTCGCATGTGGGCCAAATGCCGGATGGCACCTATTACATCTCGTGCTGCAACGGCGGCGGGGTCAGCATGATGACCTACCTTGGCCATCGCTGCGCCGAGATGATGATGGGCACGCCCGGCCATGACCGCGGTATCGTGAATTCGAACTTCCCGCGGCTTTACTTCTACGACGGAAATCCGTGGTTCCTGCCCGCCGTGGGCACCTATTACCGCTTCCTCGACAAAGCCGCGCGCTGGCGCGAGTAGTCGCAGGCCATAAGGCTTACAAGAATGGCTCAAATTGCCGCTAACCCGGCAGCAAGCTCACGCGCGCTGACGGGTGTGATTCTGATGTGCACCGCCATGCTGGTGGTGCCATTGGTCGATGTTGCCGCAAAGACGTTGGGGGATAAGGGATTTTCCCCCTATCAGATCGTGTTCCTGCGCATGTTGGTCGGGACCGTCCTGCTGATCCCGCTTCTTTTGCGCTATGAACGCGGGGTGATGCGTCATGCGGCGCGACACCCGCGGTCGGTCTTCATGATCGGATCGTCGATCTGCATTGCCTCGGTCTGCTTCTTCATGGCCCTGCGCTATATGTCGATTGCGGATGCGGTCGCGATCAGCTTCGTGCAGCCGTTCTTTGTGACGATCTTGTCCAAGCTGTTCCTGAAAGAGCATGTCAACACCGCGCGCTGGATCGCGCTTGTGATCGGCTTTCTCGCGACCCTGATGATCATCCGCCCGGGATCCAGCAGCTTTGAGCCCGCCAGCATTTTCGCCCTGGGGGCCGGATTCTTTTCCGCGCTCTATGCCATTTCGCTGCGCCGGGGCATTCCCGGCGCCTCGGGGTTGGCGATCACCTTTTTTACCCATATCGTCTCGCTTATCCTGATTACCCCCATCGCGGCCATCTACTGGATTCCCGTTCTGGGCGAGCACTGGCTGCTGGCCATCGGCATGGCCATGATCGGAATCAGCGTCCAATACATGATCGTCAAAGCCTACGAGTTTGGCGAAGCCTCGCTCATAGCGCCGTTGTCCTACACCGAGATGATCGGCTCGGTCGTTGCAAGCTGGTGGTTCTTTAGCCAGGTGCCCGACGCCATCACCATGATTGGCGTCTGCATTCTGGTCGGCTGCGCGATCTTCACGTCCTATCAAACGAAAAAACCATAACTTTCAAACACCTGAGGAGGACTCTGATGAAATTTCTTGTCGCAGGTGCCGGACTTGCCGGTTTGAATGCCGCGTGGGAGCTGCAGAAAAAAGGGCATGAAGTCATCGTGCTCGAAGCAAACAGCCGCGTCGGAGGGCGGTGCTGGTCGGAAAAGCTGCCGAATGGTGCCGTGATTGAACATGGCGGCGAATTCATCAGCGTCCACGACCATACCATCCGTGGAATTTGCGCCGAGTTTGGCCTGCCCATCGTCGCTCTGGGGATTCCTTTCGATCGTCGTCATCAGGTTGACGGCAGCTTCCCGTCCTCGGACGATCTGACCAAAACCATGGCGAAGATGAGCGATGCAGCCGCGCGTTTGGCGGCCAAGAACGGCTATGCCATCTCGTTGCGGGAAGTGGCGCGCGAGGCCTTTGGTCCGGAGTATGAAAGCCTGCCCTACTGCCAAAAGCTGTTTGCGACCACGACCTGTGATCCCGATCTGATCAACGGCTATGCGGTTGCGGCCAAGATGCAGCGGGAAGGCTTTGAATACGTTGAACATCGCGGCCGCGTCATGGCCGGGAATGATGCCGTGGCCAAAGAAATTGCGCGGCGTCTGGGCGACAGCGTCCGCCTCAACAGCCCGGTGGTGCGCGTGCCCCAGACCAAGACCGGGGTCGAGCTGGAAACCGCAGGCGGCGAGATCTTCAAGGCCGACCGCGCGGTGATCGCCGTGCCGTTGCCGATCCTGCAAAAGCTGATCGACACGCTGGATCTGCCCGCCGATATGGTCAAAGCCATCAAGGGTCGTCAGATGGGTGCTGCTGTAAAGCTGAATATCGCGGTGTCGGGCGATGCTCCGCCGCGTGGCGTGCAGGCCCCGAATGCACCATGGTGGTCGTGGAGCACCGCAGACAATGGCGGCGACAGGCAGCGCGGCGCGTTGACGGCCTACGCTGGCGGAAAGAAAACCATGGCCACGCTGGGTCTGGAAAATGGCGCGCAGGCTTGGCTCGAACAGGTGCGCGCCTACCGCACCGATGTCACGGTCAGCGATGATTACATCCTGACCAACTGGGCCGAGCAGCCTTACACCAAAGGCGCCTATTCAATGCCGGGCCTCGATTGGCAGCCGGAACTGGATGGCGCGTTCAACCACGCGGCCGGCAATATCGCCTTTGCCGGTGAGCATACCCATTTCGCCTCGCTGAATGGCGCGTTGGAATCGGGTGCGCGGGCCGCGAAACTACTGACACTGATCTAACCGTCCCCGATTCAGGGCTTTTGCCGCATCCGCCTCGTGTGGATGCGGTTCTTGCTTCAACGTGCCGTGCCGGCTGATCCCATTTGCCGTGCTGTGACCCCCAATGCTCACCCAGCTGAGGCCAGAGTTGGCGGTTGAAGCAGGCCTGATCGGGGGTTTTACCGTTAAGGGATCGATGCGGGCGGCGGGTGTTGTAGAAGGTCAGATATCGGCCGATCCCGGACCGGGCCTCGGACACGCTGGCACAGGCCTGCAGGTAGACCTCTTCGTATTTGGTGGTCCGCCGCAAACGCTCGACGAAGACATTCGTCCCGCCACGCGCCCTTGCCGTCACGTGCCAGCGCCCCCTGCACAGCTTCTATGCAGAAATCAGCCTCCAGCATGATCGACACGCACCATGCCAGAACGCGCCGGGTGAACCCGTCCAGCACTGCGGCGAAGTAGATGGGGTCTGATGCCGGAGAGTGCAGAATGGTACGCTAAGGTGGCGCGCTACCTTTTTGGCCACCTGTATTCGCCGGTCAGAAGGATATGAGCCCATCCGAGCGGTGAGATGTGCGCCAACAGTTCGGCCGGACAGTCCAATCCATCATGTTCTCGCTGCGTGACGGCATGACCGAGATGCTTTGTGTTCCAGTAGATGATGATGGCGGCCAACAGATTCAGCCCGGGTATTGTCGCAAAGTTTTCCTGTTGACCGCCGCGCGGCCGCACGACGAAATCAC
>ERZ1645187.4992-NODE-4992-length-10501-cov-6.096401_pt1 | contig 10501 bp, 8 predicted proteins | sample MGYA00575352_ERZ1645187 | MGnify/ENA primary metagenome ERZ1645187 (study PRJEB40837, sample SAMN11349314) | freshwater sediment metagenome | isolation source: river sediment | host: Sediment | place: India: Wazaribad , New Delhi | collected 2017-02-21 ...
AACGAGAAGGAACTGCCGGACGCCTTCCTGCGCCGCTGCTTCTTCCACTACATCGCCTTCCCCGACCGCGACACCCTGCAGCGCATCGTCGATGTGCACTACCCGAAGATCAGCGCCAGCCTGGTTTCCGAGGCGCTCGACGTGTTCTTCGACGTGCGCAAGGTGCCGGGCCTGAAGAAGAAGCCCTCCACCAGCGAGCTGGTCGACTGGCTGAAGCTGCTGATGGCCGACAACATCGGCGAAGCCGTGCTGCGCGAGCGTGATCCGACCAAGGCCATCCCGCCGCTGGCCGGTGCCCTGGTGAAGAACGAGCAGGACGTGATGCTGCTGGAGCGTCTGGCCTTTATGTCCCGTCGCGCCGGGCGCTAAGCCGGGCCGGCTGCGCGTCGGCCAGGCGGTGTTGAGGAGCGGTTCGAAAGGCTCACTTACAGTCGTAAGCTGCGCTTTCTTACCCCTCCTCGCCTTGCCTGGCTCTAGCTCGCTCGCCCCTCCCCCCGTGCGAGCAATCGAGTCACAGATTTAACCGAGGGCATGTACATGCTGCTCAACCTGTTCAATGAAATGCGCGCGGCCAAGGTGCCGGTGTCGGTGCGCGAACTGCTCGATCTGATCAACGCGTTGAAGCACAACGTGGTGTTCGCCGATATGGACGAGTTCTACTACCTCGCCCGGGCGATTCTGGTGAAGGACGAGCGCCACTTCGACAAGTTCGACCGGGCCTTCGGCGCCTACTTCAAGGGCCTGGAGAACCTCAACGAGCACCTTGAAGCACTGATTCCCGAGGAATGGCTGCGCAAAGAATTCGAGAAACACCTGACCGATGAGGAAAAGGCGCAGATCCAGTCCCTCGGCGGCCTGGACAAGCTGATCGAAGAGTTCAAGAAACGTCTGGAAGAACAGAAGGAACGCCATGCCGGCGGCAACAAGTGGATCGGCACCGGCGGCACCAGCCCGTTCGGCTCCGGCGGCTACAACCCCGAGGGCATCCGCGTCGGCGATGCCGGCAAGCGCCAGGGCAAGGCCGCCAAGGTGTGGGACCAGCGCGAGTACAAGAACCTCGACGACCAGGTCGAACTGGGCACGCGCAACATCAAGGTGGCCCTGCGCCGCCTGCGCAAGTTCGCCCGCGAGGGCGCCGCGGAAGAGTTCGACCTCGGCGGCACCATCGACCACACCGCCAAGGACGGCGGCCTGCTGAATATCCAGATGCGTCCGGAACGGCGCAACACGGTGAAGCTGCTGATCCTGTTCGACATCGGCGGCTCGATGGACGCCCACGTGAAGGTCTGCGAGGAGCTGTTCTCGGCGTGCAAGACCGAGTTCAAGCACCTGGAGTACTTCTACTTCCACAACTTCATCTACGAAAGCGTGTGGAAGAACAACCTGCGTCGCACCAGCGAGCGTTACCCCACCCATGACCTGCTGCACAAGTACGGTCCGGACTGGAAGGTCGTGTTCGTCGGCGACGCCGCCATGGCGCCCTACGAGATCACCCAGGCCGGCGGCAGCGTCGAGCACTGGAATGAGGAACCCGGTTACGTCTGGATGAAGCGCTTCATGGAGAAGTACAAGAAGCTCATCTGGATCAACCCCTACCCCAAGAGCAGCTGGGACTACACCGCCTCCACCGGGCTGGTGCGCGAGCTGATCAACGACCAGATGCACCCGCTGACCCTGCAGGGCCTGGAAGAAGGCATGCGCTTTCTCTCCAAGTAAGCCGCCCCGCCATGAAAAAAGCCGCCCACCAGGCGGCTTTTTTCATGCAGGTATCGGCTATCCGCCAGCCAGGGCACTGGTCTGCGGCGCACTCGATCGATAACCGCCAAATCCCTTAGCCACGCTGTTGCTATCCACCACGCCACAACATCAGCCGCCTGACTCAGAACATGCTTAAGGCCGCCTTAAGCCCACTTTTTCAGTCGTTCAGTTTGGTTTCAGCGTCACCCCGTAAGGTTGAACCATTCCTTCTGGAGAGGTTCATCATGCACAAGACTGCCTTCTCACTCGCCCTCGCCGGTGTCGCGGCCCTCCCGGCTCTTGGCCAGGCCCGCGAAATCTCCCTGCAAACCACGCTCAAGGAGTACCGCGGCAACGAGGCCTACCTGGCCATCTACGTCACCGACGCCCAGGGCAATTACCAGAGGACCCTCTGGGTCTCCGGCAAGAAAGCCAAATACTACAAACACCTGCGCGACTGGGTACGGGCCGGCAACCGGCCTGCCGAGTACGACGGGCTGACCGGCGCCAGCGTCGGTAGTGGCGAGACGCTGGAGGTGGCCGTCGAGCTGGAGGATGCGCTGATTGATGCCGGCTACGAAATTCGCATCGACAGCGCCGTCGAGGACAAGCGCGACCAGCGCGCCGAGATCATCGTGCCGCTCACCCAGCAGCCGACCACTGTCAGTGGCGGCACGCAGGGCTATGTCGACAGTTTCAGCTACCAATTCTGATCGCGGAGCACCTTCATGTTGCAGCGCACTCACCTCCTCCTCGGCCTGGTACTGGGCATCCTGCTCATGCTCTCGGCCGCCAGCGGCCTGCTGCTGGCCGGCAGCAGCCTGCAGACACAACTGCAGAGCCTGTCGGCGGCGAACGACAACGTGGCTCAGGTCGCCGAACGCATCGCCAGCCAGTTGCCTGGCATCGAGCGTATCGAACGCGCTCCTGGCGGTGAGCTGCGGGTTGCCTTCAACGATGCCGGCGACAGCAACGAGGTACTGGTCGACCCCGCTACCGGTGCCGTATTGGCGCCCTACGAGCCCTCGGCCACCCTGACCTGGGTACGCAACCTGCACCGCGAGCTGCTGCTCGGTGATGCCGGTCGCTGGCTGAGTGCCCTGGCGGCACTGGCCCTGCTGCTGCTCACGGCCAGCGGCGCCTGGCTGCTGGCACGTCGCCTGGGCGGCTGGCGCCAACTACTGCTGCCGATCCGCCCGGGCAAGGGACTCGGCCACTGGCATGCCGTGGTGGCGCGCTGGGTGCTGCCGCCGCTGGCCGTGCTTTCCTGCAGCGGGCTGTATCTGGCGGCCGGCAGTCAGGGATGGATCAACGACGGTCAGGACAGCGAGCCTGCCTATCCGCAAGCGCGCGAAGCAGCTCCGGCCGCCCCGCTCGGCAGCCTGTCCGCCCTGCGCCATGTCGACCTCAGGGATCTGCGCGAACTGGAATTTCCCGTCGACGGCACGCAAGACAATTTCTACACCCTGCGCACGGCAAGCGGCGATGGCTTCGTCAACGCCAGCAGCGGGCAGTGGATCAGCTATCAGCCGCACAGCACCGCCCGCCGCCTGTATGAAACCGCCTATGAACTGCACAGCGGCGCCAACTCGCCGCTGTGGACCCTGATCCTCGGCGCCAGCAGCCTGGCCGTGCTGTTTCTCAGCGTATCCGGGCTGCTCGCCTGGTGGCAGCGCAGGCAACTGACCGGCTCGCTGCGTGGCAATGTCCCGGCCGCACAGGCCGAGATCGTCCTGCTGGTGGGCAGCCAGGGTGGCACCACCTGGAGTTATGCCCGTCAGCTGCAGACGCAATTGCAGGCCGCCGGCCGGCGCGTGCATTGCGCCAGCATGAATCAGCTGCAACCCCATTACGCCAGCGCCACGCACCTGCTGCTGCTCACCTCGACCTATGGCGATGGCCAGGCTCCGGAATCGGCCAGCGAATTCCTCGATCGCCTTGCCCGCAGCCCGCTGAATCCGGCGCTGGAAGTGGCCGTGCTGGCTTTTGGCGACTCGCGCTTCCAGCATTTCTGCGGCTATGCCCGGCAGGTTGAACAGGCACTGCAGGAACGCGGCCTGCACACCTGCCTGCCGCTGCAATGCATCGACCGCGGCGCGCAAGCCGAGCTGCAGCAGTGGGCCGGGCAACTGGGCCAGCAACTGGGGCTCGACCTGCAGCTCAGCCCGGAACAGCGCCAACCGGACCTGATCCAGCTGCGCCTGCTGAGCAAGGAGGTGTATGACCCGCAGGGCGAAACACCGGCGGCCATTCTGCGCTTTGCCCTGCCCCGCACGCCGGGCCTGTTCAAGCGCCAGCCGCGCTTTGCCCCTGGCGACCTGCTGGCCATCAAACCGCAAGGCGAACTGTCGCCGCGCTTCTACTCGATCGCCAGCAGCGATGACGATGAGGCGCTGGAAATCTGCGTGCGCAAGCATGTCGGTGGCCTGTGCTCATCGCGCCTGCATGAGCTGAACGTGGGCGACAGTGTCGAGGGCTACCTCCAGCCGCACCCGGATTTCCGTCCGAGCGCCGGCCGGCACCCGGTGATTCTGGTCGGCGCCGGCACCGGCGTGGCCCCCCTGATCGGTTTTGTCCGCAAGAATGCCAAGCAGCGCCCGCTGCACCTCTACTGGGGCGGTCGCAGTGCCCAGACCGACTTTCTCTACGAGTCGGAGCTCAGCGAGTACCTGGCCGACGGACGCCTGCGCCAACTGAGCCTGGCCTTCTCCCAGAGCCAGACGCCGCAGTATGTGCAGGACCGCCTGGGGCAGGACGCCGCCCTGCTGAGTAAACTGTTCGCCGAGGGTGCCCAGGTGCTGGTATGCGGTTCCAAAGCCATGGCGGCCGGGGTCAGAGAGGTGCTCGACAACCTGCTGCTGCCACTGGGCTGCAGCGTCGAACAACTGCGCACACAAGGGCGGTACCGCGAAGATGTCTACTGAACACGACTCGCTGCAGCGCTACAGCTTGAGCGGCGCCACCATGGGCACGCGTTACAGCGCCGTGTTGTACGCCCCGGCGGGGCTCGATGAAGTTGCTCTAACAGCGCAGTTGCAGCTTGAGGTGGACCGGGTCGACCAGCAGATGTCGACCTGGCGCACAGACTCCGACCTGATGCGGCTCAACGCCGCCGCCCCCGGTCAGTGGCAGGTGGTACCCGATGAGCTGCTGTGGGTGCTGAGCAGCGCACTGCGGATCAGCGAAGAATCAGACGGTGCCTTCGATATCGGCGTCGGCGCGCTGGTCAACGCCTGCGGTTTCGGCCCGCACGCCGCCGCCGAGCAGTTGCCCGGGCGCCAGCCCAGTGCCCGCGAGGCGCTGGAAATCGATCCGTCACAGTCCCGCGTGCGCAAGCATGCCGCATTCAGCCTGGACCTCAACGGCATCGCCAAGGGCTTTGCCGTGGATCAGCTGGCACGTTGCCTGGAACGACAGGGCATCCATTCCTATCTGGTGGGCATCGACGGCGAAATGCGTGCCTGTGGCCTGAAAGCCGATGGCAACGAATGGTGCGTTGCCCTGGAAAAACCGCTCAAGGGGCGCCGCGAAGTGCTCGGTGCCATGGCCATCAGCGACACCGCCATCGCCACCTCCGGCGACTACCGGCATTGGCGCGAGCGCGACGGCACGGTCTACTCGCACACCATGGACCCGCGCAGCGGCACGCCGCTGATCTCGCCACTGGCATCGGTATCCGTACTCTGCACCAGCTGCATGTATGCCGACGCCTGGGCGACCGCCCTGCTGGTGCTCGGTCTGGAGCGCGGCAGCGAACTGGCGCGGGCCCGGGGACTGAGCGCGATCTTCGTCATCCGCGAGGGCGAAACGCTGCGCGAAGTGACGGTCGGTCTTTGAGCCCCAATCTGCCGGGCACCTTGGCCAAGCACACAGCTTGTAAAACATGCCTGCGCCGCCACCGCGACAATCGCAGTTATGCTTTGGTTCCCTTGGTTTTCAACAGATTCAAATGCCAGCCTCATCGGAACCTCCCAGTCGCCGCTTTTCAAACCCGGAAAGCCTGCACAGCCAACCGCCTTCCCCGGCAGACCGCTCGGCGCTGCCCCTTGGCAATCGGCTACCGGCACTGCTGATCCCGCTGGAGCATTTCCCGCGGATCGACCTCGACAGCACCCGCGCCGCCATGCGTGCGGCGGTCATGCACAGCCCGCCCGGCTACCTGCTGGTGTTCGCCAGCGCCGAAGAAGACTTCCCGCTCGGCTATGTTCACAGAACACCACTGGCCATCGAGCTGCTGACCGGCAACCGCGCCGATGTACAGCGCCTCGTCACCCTGACGCCCTGCCTGCCCATCTCCATCAGCCTTGGCGAGGCCTTGCGCCTACTCGGCCGCAAGCAAGCCGAACTGGGGATACTCTGTGATCTCAAGGGCGCAGCCCTGGGTTGCTGCACACGCGAGTGCCTGCAGCAGCTGGCGCCGGTAAGCGCTGCTCAGCCGTCATCCTGCTGAGTGCCCCGGGCAAGACATCGAATACCGAATCAATGAATAGCAGTGCGCAGAAAACGCACTGGGAGAACAACAATGGAATTTTTCGCCCTGGCTTTGCTGATCGTCCTCAATGGCCTGTTCGCCATGTCGGAGATCGCCCTGGTCGCCGCCAGAAAAGCCCGCCTGATGAAGCTCGCGGCCGATGGCGACTCGTCCGCCGCCGTGGCGCTGAAACTCGGTGAAGACCCGACCAAGTTTCTCTCGACCATCCAGATCGGCATCACCTCCATCGGCATCTTGAACGGTATCGTCGGTGAGGCCGTGCTGGCCGCGCCACTGGCCGAGTGGCTGAAAACGCTCGGCGTTGACAGCGCCACGGCCAGTATCGGTGCCACCGCCGGCGTGGTGATCGTGATCACCTACGTGTCCATCGTGATCGGCGAACTGGTGCCCAAGCGCATCGGCCAGCTCAACCCGGAAGCCATCGCCCGCCTGGTCGCACGGCCGATGGTGACGCTGTCCTTCCTGACCCGCCCGTTCGTGCTGCTGCTGTCCTGGTCGACCCACACCATCCTGCGCATCATGGGCGTGCGCCTGGTCAACAATTCGGGCGTCACCGAGGAAGAGATTCACGCCATGCTCGAAGAAGGCTCCGAGTCGGGCGTCATCGAACAGCATCAGCACGAGATGGTGCGCAATGTGTTCCGCCTGGACGACCGCCAGCTCGGCTCGCTGATGATCCCGCGCTCCGACCTGGTCTACATCGATGTGCGCAAGCCGGCGGAAGAGAACATTCAGCTGATGATCGAGTCGGAGCACTCGCGCTTCCCGGTCTGTGATGGCGGCCTGGACAACCTGCTGGGCGTGGTTCATGCCAAGCAGGCCTTCGCCTGCCTGGCCAAAGGCGAAAAACCCGACTTCACCGCCCAGCTGCACCACTGCGTCTATGTACCGGAAACCCTCACCGGCATGGAGCTGCTGGAGCAGTTCCGCGCCAGCGGCATGCAGATGGCCTTCGTCATCGACGAGTACGGCGAGCTGGAAGGCATCGTCACCCTGCAGGACGTGCTGGAAGCCGTCACCGGCGAGTTCACCCCCAACAATGCCGATGACGCCTGGGCCGTGCAGCGGCACGACGGCTCGTGGCTGCTCGACGGCGCCATCCCCATCCCGGAGATGAAGGATCGCCTCACGCTCAAGAGCGTTCCCGAAGAAGACAAAGGGCGCTTCCACACCGTGTCCGGCATGATCATGCTGCTGCTGGGCCGCGTGCCGGCCACCAGCGACCGGGTGCAATGGGATGGCTGGATGTTCGAAGTGGTCGACATGGACGGCAAACGCATCGACAAGGTCCTGGCCACCCCGGTCGAAACCAGCGAAGAAGATGTCGATGACGCTGCTCTGCCTTAAGGTCTGTTGATAGCTGTCGCCAGAGCTGGTGCAAAAAGCTGCGCGACACCCGGCACGCAAAATGCTGAGTGGCTTATCCTGTATGCCATGATGGCCTTTTGACAGGAGCACCCGGGTGACGCTGATCAGTACGCTTAAGCGCTCGCTGGATCCGCTGCACGGCTTGAGCGACTCGACGCGGCAGGATTTTGCCACCTGGTACCGGCAGGCCAAGGTGCCACAGATCCGTTACGTCGCCTTCCTCACCGCCCTGCTGTATCTCGTGTATGCCATCGTCGAACAGCAGGTGGCCAATGACCAGCTCACGCTGCGCCTGCTGATCCACGGCTTCGTGGTGCCCGCCACGCTGCTGGCCGTCGGCATCATGAGCTTTTACCCCCAGCTGTACCGGCCGATGCTCGCCCTGCTGATCGCCTCGCCGGTCAACGCGACCATCAATCATCTGTATCTCAACAGCCACCACCACGATTTCGCCTACTTCAGCCCCGAGCTGTACCTGATCCTCATCTGGATCTTTGCCATCTCCGGCATGACTCTGCGTCAGGCCGTCTTCACCGGTGGCACGGCAGCCGTGCTGATTCTCGCGACCACGCTGGGCGACTCGCTGCAACCGGGGCTGCAGCACCTGCACCTGGTCTGGACGCTGGCGGCCACGTCCTTCGGTCTGCTCAGCGCCTTCATGCTGGAGAAGGTGCACAAGACCATGTTCCTCCAGCAGAGCCAGCTGGCACTCAGCGCCAGCATCGATGGTCTGACCGGGCTGTGGAACCGCGCCCGCATCGACCAGTTCTTCGCCGAGGAGATCGCCCGGGCGCAGCGCTATGGCACGCCGTTTTCGGTAATCCTGATCGACATCGACCATTTCAAGAGCGTCAACGACACCCATGGCCATGCCGTCGGCGATACGGTACTGCGCCAGTTCGCCGCCCTGCTGCGGCGCAACGTCCGCGCGGTGGACAAGGTGGGCCGGCTGGGTGGCGAAGAATTCCTCATCATCCTGCCCGACGCCGACAGCGAGCAGGCCAGGGCCGCCGCACGCACCCTGCAACAGCGCCTGGAAGACTTCGCCTTCGATACGGTGCAGCGCAAGACGGCCAGCTTCGGCGTGGCGCAGTTCCGCGACGGCGATGACCTGCCCAGCATGCTCGAGCGCGTCGACCGCGCGCTGTACAAGGCCAAGGCCGACGGCCGCAACCGTATCGAGCAGCTGTAAAGCATCGACTCGCCGAAGCGGGTCGGACGCTGTCAGCCGCGCTCGACCATCAGCGGCTGGGCGTCGGCCGGGTGCTGGCCGCGGCGCTGGTTGCGGTCATCCCGCGGCGTAACGCCGAAGAAGTTGCGGTAGGCGCTGGAGAAGTGCGGGCCGGATGAGAAACCGCAGGACAGGCCGATCTGGATGATCGACTTGCTGGTCTGCATCAGCATCTGCCGCGCGCGGTTCAGGCGCAGTTCCAGGTAGTACTGGCTGGGCACGCGGTTGAGGTACTGCTTGAAGATGCGTTCCAGCTGCCGGCGCGACACGCAGACATGCTGGGAAATCTCGTCGGTGGTCAGCGGTTCCTCGATGTTGGCCTCCATCAGCAGCACCGCCTGAGTCAGCTTGGGATGGCTGGAGCCCAAACGGTTCTGCAGCGGAATGCGCTGGCGCTCGCCACCTTCGCGGATACGCTCGACCACCAGTTCCTCGCTGACCGCACCGGCCAGCTCGGCGCCGTGGTCGCGGCTAAGCACGGCCAGCAGCAGGTCGACCACGGTCATGCCGCCGCACGCCGTCAGGCGGTCACGGTCCCAGTCGAACAGATGGTTGGTGGCAATGGCCTTGGGATAACGCTCGGCAAACTCGTCCAGCCAGCGCCAGTGCACGGCGGCGCGATACCCGTCGAGCAGACCGAGCTGGGCCAGGGGAAACACCCCGGCGGCAAAGGCACCGAGCACGCAACCACTGCGGGCGGCCTGTTTCAGGGCACTCTGCAGCGCCGGCGGCATGCTCGCTGGTGGCTCGTCGGCAAACAGGAACAGCCGCTCGGTGTGCTCCAGCGAACCGCTCCACGGCTCGCCCGGCAGACGCCAGCCAGTGTCCTCGGCAAAGGGCTCGGCATGCAGCAGCTGCAGCTCGTAGTGGGCATCGGCATGCACGCGGCGGGCAACCCGCAGCACCTCCTCCGCCAGCGCCAGGGTCATGGGGCGGACGGAAGGCCAAAGCAGAAAGGTAATGCGCTGCGCGGTCGTCATGGTGTGCAAGTCTAGCCGCTTATTTCAGGCTGCCGGAGAGGAATTGGCGCAACCGCTCGGACTGCGGATTGGCCAGCACTTCCTTCGGGCAACCGGTCTCTTCGACCAGGCCCTTGTGCAGGAATACCAGCTGGTTGGAGACCTCGCGGGCAAAGCCCATCTCGTGGGTCACCACCACCATGGTGCGGCCTTCCTGGGCCAGGTCCTGCATCACCTTGAGTACCTCGCCGACCAGCTCGGGATCGAGCGCCGAGGTCGGTTCGTCGAACAGCATTACCTCCGGCTCCATCGCCAGCGCGCGGGCAATGGCCACGCGCTGCTGCTCGCCGCCGGACATGTGTCCCGGATAGGCATCCTTGCGGTGCGCCACGCCGACCTTGGCCAGGTAGTGCTCGGCCTTGTCGCGGGCCTCGGCCTTGCTCACGCCGAGCACATGCACCGGCGCTTCCATGACGTTGTCCAGGGCGCTCATGTGCGACCACAGGTTGAAATGCTGGAACACCATCGACAGGCGCGAGCGCATGCGCTGCAGCTGCTTGGCATCCACCGCCTTGAGCGCACCATCCTTGCCGGGCTTGAGCTTGAGTTCCTCGCCATTGAGCAGGATCTTGCCCGAGTGCGGCTGCTCCAGCAGGTTGATGCAGCGCAGGAAGGTGCTCTTGCCCGAGCCGCTGGAGCCGATGATGCTGATCA
>ERZ1645187.4993-NODE-4993-length-10499-cov-20.082152_pt1 | contig 10499 bp, 12 predicted proteins | sample MGYA00575352_ERZ1645187 | MGnify/ENA primary metagenome ERZ1645187 (study PRJEB40837, sample SAMN11349314) | freshwater sediment metagenome | isolation source: river sediment | host: Sediment | place: India: Wazaribad , New Delhi | collected 2017-02-21 ...
GATGCGGGCCATGCGCAGGCGGGCCTCGTTGATCTCGGCGCGGCCGGCGAGGCGCGCCTTCAGGATCTCGACGGCGCGCGGATGATGGTCGATGCCGACGGCGAAGGCCTTCGCCATGGCGTCGGCGGTGATGTCGTCGTGGGTCGGGCCGATGCCGCCGGAGGTGAAGACGTGGTCGTAGCCGGCGGAGAGCGCGCGCACGGCCTCGACGATGCGGTCCTGCTCGTCGGGGACGATGCGGACCTCCTTCAGGTCGACGCCGATCTCGGTCAGGCAATCGGCGACGAAGCCGATGTTCCTGTCCTTGGTGCGGCCGGAGAGGATCTCGTCGCCGATCACCAGCATGGCGGCGGTGACGACGCGGTCGGCGGGGGCGGCGGAAGAGGCCGAGGTGTCGTTCTCGCTCACGGTCGATCTCCTCGCTGCCCCGGGTCGCGACGTCGTTTCGGACTCGATAGTCCAAAGCCGGGCCGCTCTCAAGCCGAAGGGGCGAGATCCCCACCGGAAGCGGCGTCGATCATTCCGGCCGCCAGCGATAGATCCAGTCCATGCGCTCGGTCAGGCGCGAGCCGGCGCCGAGTTTCAGGACCTGATCGCGGAAGAAGGCGAGGCCGTCGGGCATGTGGTAGATGCGGCCGTTCTTCACCGCCTGCTCGACGATGGCGCGGGTGCGCGGCTTCCTCAGCGTCTCGTAGGCGTGGAAGGCGGCGGGCACGTTGGGCGCGCCGCGCAGGGTGCGGGCGAGCACCTCGGCGTCCTCGATCGCCATGCCGCCGCCCTGGGCGGCGAAGGGCAGGGTGGCGTGGGCGGCGTCGCCGATCAGCGTCACCGCGCCGGAGGACCATTCGAAGTCGGCGTCGAAGCCGCACAGCGCCCATTTGGTCCAGTGATCGGGCAGGACCAGCAGATCGCGGGCGAGCTTCGGCCAGCGTTCGGTGTCGAGGCCGAAGACCCTGCGCACCTCGGCGCGCTCGGCCGGCACCGACCAGCTCTCGTCGTGCCAGGCGTCCTCGACGATGGCGACGATGTTCCACTCCCGCCCGGCGCGGATCGGATAGTGGACGACGTGGGCGCGGGTCGAGAACCACAGGCAGGTGGAACGGGCGAGATCGGCGGGCACGCGGTCGATCGGCACGGTGGCGCGATAGGCGGTGCGGCCGGTGTAGCGGGCGGGCGGGCCGCCGCGCACCCCGATGCGGACGCGCGAGCGCACGCCGTCGGCGCCGACGAGACCGTCCGCATCGTAGTCGCGGGGCGTCGTGCCGGTGAGGGTGTGGACGGTGATGCCGCCGGGCTCGGCGGCGACGGCGCGCACGCGCGCGCCGAGGATCAGCTCGATCGCGGGTGTGGCGGCGACCTCCGCGGCGAGCGCAGCCAGGAGATCGGCGCGATGGATCACCCAGAAGGGGGCGCCATAGGTCTCGAACGGGCGGTTGCCGAGCGGGGTGCGGGCGATCTCGCCGCCGGCACGGGCCGAGAAGATGCGGATGTCGGTGGGCGTGACCGCGACCTTCTCCAGCGCGGCGCCGAGACCGAGATCGATCAGGATACGCGACGCGTTGGGCGAGATCTGGATGCCGGCGCCGACCTCGGCGAGTTCGGTCGCCTGCTCGAGCACCGTGACGCGATGGCCGTCGCGGGCGAGCGTCAGCGCGGCGGTGAGCCCGCCGATGCCGCCGCCTGCGACGATGATCGAGTGTCCCGACATGGCGATGACCGGAGTCGTGGAAAGATCGGAGCCGATCGCGGGTCGGAAGGCATCGACCCGCGAGGGATCACTCGGCGGCGGCCGAGACGGGATGCCAGGCGGCCTCGGCGGGGACCGATTCGGACGCCTTCAGGCTCGAATCGTGGACGTAGAGCGTGCCGCACCAGGGGCACAGCTTTTCGTCGTCGCCGCCCATGTCGAGGTAGACGTGGGGATGGTCGAACGGCGGCTTCGCGCCGATGCACATGAACTCGCGCGCGCCGATCCGGATCTTGTCGATGCCGCCATCGTTGGCGAAATGGGGAACGGCAGCGTCCGCCATGGGTTCTTCCTCATGCTCTCCTGACGAGGCCGGCACCATAGCGACCGGGCCTCGCGGTGGGTAGAGGGAAAAGAGGAGGAGACGCAGGGGAGGAGGAGACGACGAGGCGGAGGAGGCGACGCAGGGGAGATCGTCGACCTTCGGGCTTTTCCGGAACGCTTCGGCTCGCTAGCCTCTCGTCCCATGAAACGCGTTCCGCTCTCCGCCTCGCCCGCCAAGTCCGGGCCCTCGATGCAGGCCTTCCTCTCCGAAGGCATCCGTCTCGCCTATCTCGACACCGGACCGGCCGAGGCGCCGCCGATCGTGCTGGTGCACGGCTTCGCCTCCAACACCCGCGTCAACTGGGTCACGACCGGCTGGGTCGAGACGCTGACCGGGGCGGGCTTCCGCGTCGTCTCGATCGACAACCGCGCCCACGGCGCCTCGGGCGGCCCGCACGATCCGGCGCTCTACGGCACCGGCACCCACATGGCCGAGGACGTGCGGCGGCTGATGGATCATCTCGGCATCGAACGCGCCGACGTCATGGGCTACTCGATGGGGGCGTGGATCTCCGGGCATCTGGCGGTCCGCCATCCCGAGCGGCTGCGCTCGGTGATCTTCGGCGGGCTCGCCATGGCGATGGTGACGGGGCTCGGCGGTCAGGAGACCATCGCCGAGGCGCTGGAGGCGGAGACCGACGCCGAGGTGAAGACCCAGAAGGGCCGGGCCTATCGCGCCTTCGCCAAACAGACCGGATCCGATCTCCTGGCGCTGGCCGCCTGCATGCGCGGCTCGCGTCAGCCGGTTCCGGCGGAGGCGTTGGCGCAGGTGCGCCTTCCGGTTCTGATCGCGGTCGGCACCCGCGACGACGTCGCCGGCTCCGTGGAGGACCTTGCGGCACTCATCCCCGGCTGCGAGGTGCTGCCGATCCCCAACCGCGACCACATGCTCGCGGTCGGCGACAAGGTCTACAAACAGGGCGTGCTCGACTTCCTGGCGCGACGGCCGTGACGAGAAACGAAGACGGCGAACCGATCTGGTCGGTTCGCCGCGTTTCTTCGGGGGGCCGAGCCCCCGCGTGAGCGCCGTTTCGACGCTCAGTCGCCGTGGAAGCGGGCCTCGCGCTTCTCCAGGAAGGCGGTGCGGCCCTCGGCGAAGTCGGCGGAGGCGAAGCAGGCGTCGGTCAGGGCGACCAGCGTGTCGCGCCGCTCGGCGAGGGCGCCGTCGACGACCGCGTCGATCGCCGCCTTGGCGGCGCGCAGGGTCAGCGGCGCGTTGCGGGCGATGGTGTGGGCGAGGTCGAAGGCCTCGTTCTCCAGCGCCTCGGTCGGGTGGACGGCCGCGAGCAGGCCGATCGACAGCGCCTCGGCGGCGCTCATGCGGCGGGCGGTGAAGAACAGCTCCTTGGCACGCTGCGGGCCGACGGCGGCGACGACGTCGCCGATGCAGTCGGGCGGATAGCCGACGCCGAGACGGGCGGCCGGGATGCCGAAGACGGCGTCGTCGGCGGCGATGCGCAGGTCGCAGGCGACGGCGAGGCCCATGCCGCCGCCGAGGCAGAAGCCGCGGATCATCGCGACGGTCGGCTTCGGGCTGTGGCGCAGCGCGGCGAAGGCGTCGGCGTTGGAGGCCTCGTAGGCCCGCGCCGAGGCGGCGTCGCGGCGCACGGAGGCGAATTCGGAGATGTCGGCGCCCGAGACGAAGGCGAGCGAGCCGGCGCCGCGCACCAGGATCACGCGCACGTCGGGGTGCTCGACCAACGCGCGCACCGCGCCGGGGATCGCCTTCCACATGTCGAGCGCGACGGCGTTGCGGCGCTCGGGATTGTCGACGACCAGACGGCCGATCGCGCCCTCGACCTCGACGCGGATGCGCGGATCGGCGCTCTCGAGGCGGACGACTTCGACGGGCTCTGGGGAGGCGGACATGGCTGATCCTCTGGGACGGACGCGATCTCGCTCCGGGCCGACCGGCGGGCGGCGCGGAGGGCGCGGGCCGCTCATGGGAAGAGCATGTTTCCCATTTCGTCAACCTCGTCGTGGCAGGGTTTGGTCGGGTTCGCGTTTCGGAGTATGGTCGATCCGGGAAAACACGGGTTCTTGACCCCGATGGAGTTCACCATGGCAGTTCATCAGCAGGCGGCGGCCGCGAGCGGCCTTCCGAATCTCGATCCGATCTGGGATCGGGTGCGCGCCGAAGCGGAGGCGACGGCCTCGGCCGAACCGGCGCTGGCCAGTTTCATCTGGGAGACCGTGCTCAATCACGCGCGGCTCGAGGACGCGATCGTCCATCGCGTCGCCGAACGCCTCGGCCACACCACGGTCAAGGAAGCCCTGATTCGCCAGACCTACGAGGAGGCGCTGCTCGACGAACCGTCGATCGGCGAGATCTTCCGGGTCGATCTCCAGGCGGTGTTCGACCGCGATCCGGCCTGCGAGCGGCTGATCGAGCCGATCCTGCACTTCAAGGGCTTCCACGCCATCCAGACCCATCGTCTGGCCAATTGGCTGTGGCGCAAGGGACGGCGCGACTTCGCGCTCTATCTCCAGAGCCGCGCCTCCGAGGTGTTCCAGACCGACATCCATCCGCAGGTGCCGATCGGCCGCGGGCTCTTCCTCGACCATGCGACGGGCATCGTCATCGGCGCCACCGCCGTGATCGAGGACGACGTGTCGATCCTGCAGGGCGTCACCCTCGGCGGCACCGGCAAGGAGATCGGCGATCGTCATCCCAAGATCCGCCACGGCGTGCTGATCGGCGCCGGCGCCAAGGTGCTCGGCAACATCGTGGTCGGTCACTGCGCCCGCATCGCCGCCGGCTCGGTGGTTCTCGCCGAGGTGCCGCCGCGCACCACGGTCGCCGGCGTTCCGGCGCGAGTGGTCGGCGAGGTGCCGTGCTCGGAGCCGTCGCGGGCGATGGATCAGATGCTCGCCGGGGACTGAGATCGGCCGTTTTCCCCGGTTCGACGGCGGCGAGAGAGGCCGCCGCCTTTGACGGACGGCGGGGGTCGTGGCACAAGCGGGCCCGAACGGTTCGCCGCATCGCGGCATCGGATCGGACGATCCCTCACCACCCGGAGCATCGCCTTGGACAAGACGGAACTCGCCAAGCTGCAGGCCTATCTCAGGCAGAAGTTCGAACTCGACACGATCAAGGTCGTGGCGCGTCCGAAGAAGAAGGATTCGGCCGAGGTCTTCATCGGTGACGAATTCGTCGCGGTGATCTATCGCGACGACGAGGACGGCGAGATCTCCTGGAACCTGCAGATGGCGATCCTCGAGATGGACCTCGAGGACTGAGGACGCCCATCCCGGGCGTTTCGGCCGCTCACTGCGTCGGAACGCCCCAGGCGCCCAGTCGCGCCGCGAGGCTCGTCCTCAGGCCGCGCCAGTCGCTCAGACGCGACTTGGAGAAGCGGAGCGAGATCGTGAGGCCGTCGACGGTCTCGTCGCTCAGGCAGGCCGCCGCCGGACCGTCCGGTTCGAGCGGATAGCAGCGCGCCACGAAGGGCCGCACGACGCCCGGCTCGAACCACACCTCCTCGCCGACGTAACCCGCGCGCGGCGACAGACGCCGGCCGACCAGCCCGAGACCGCGCGCGGCCTCCAGCGGATCGTCGACGAAGAACCGGGCATGGACGGTCGCCAGACGGGTGGCCGCATCCGGCTCGCCGGTCGAGGGCGTCAGGGTCACCCACACCACCGAAGACGTGTCGGCCGGTTCGTCGAAACGGTCGGCGTCGGCGGCCGTGCGCCCGGTCCAGTCGGGCGGCAGCAGCGCCAGATCGAGGCGGGCCTGCGGGCCGGGCACGCGCTGGGCGGGAAAGCGTATGGCGTTGCGGGGGATGGCGAGGGTGTGGCCGGCGAGGATCACCGCCACCGGCTCGGGCGAGGTCTCGATGGTTTCGCGACCGGCATCCTGGCGCCACGTCACCACGCCGATGCCGACCAGTGCGGCGAGCGCGGCGCTGATCCAGGTCGTCCTCGACATCTTGGTCCTCTGGCTTCCGCCGGTCGCGGCGCTTCGAATTAACTCTGTTCTCAGCTCGGTGCGAGGGAACGCGTCGCGAGGCGAGACCGAACGAGAGGGGCGTGCTAGAGATTAACAGAGTGTTAACGGGGCGTGGCTTCCATGTTGTACGAGTTGGCGATCGCTGCCTATGCGGCCACCTGCGGTTTCGTCGCGGCGGGGATCCTGTCGTCCTTCTATACGCTGATGACCAATCGTCCCGTCAGTTTCGCCGTGGATCTCGGCACGGTCTGGCGCGGGTTGGTCAATCTGGCGCTGTGCGCCTTCGCCGGACCCTTCATCATCATGCGCAACGCGATCCGCGCGCGGATGATCGAGCAGCGCCCGGTCGGCTGGCTGGTCGCCTCCACGGCGATCGCGGCGGGCTGGAGCCTGTGCTCCGGCATCGTCATGGTGCAGTTCGCCCTGGCGATGCGCAACGGCCTGCTCTGATCTCCTCTGTCCCGTCTCGACCGGCGGCCGGGATCGCGCCCGCGCCGCCGTCGTCGTTTCTCGGCGTCGGGCGGCGCGGCGAGGAGCCGGCCGTCGGCGTCGACCTCTTTCCCTCTTGAACGTGGGGAGAGAAGGTCGTTGATGGTGCCGACCGAGACGATCCATCGAGGAGACCGCGCCATGACTCTCTGGAAACTCGACGGCATCGCGCCCGAGCTGCCGGCCGACGGCAGCGCCTGGGTCGCGCCGAGCGCCGATCTCGTCGGCCGGGTCCGGCTGCGGTCGCAGGCCAGCGTCTGGTTCGGCGCGGTGCTGCGCGGCGACAACGAGTGGATCGACATCGGCGAGCGCACCAACATCCAGGACATGTCGATGCTCCACACCGACATGGGCTTCCCGCTGACCATCGGTCCGGACTGCACCATCGGCCACAAGGTGACGCTGCACGGCTGCACCATCGGCGCCAACACGCTGATCGGCATGGGCGCGACCATCCTCAACGGGGCGGTGATCGGGGCCAATTCGCTGGTGGGCGCCGGCGCGCTGGTGACCGAGGGCAAGAGCTTTCCCGACCATTCGCTGATCGTCGGCGTTCCGGCCAAGGCGATCCGCACGCTCGACGAGGCGGCGGTGGCGCGGTTGAAGAAGTCGGCCGACGGCTACGTGCGCAACGCGGCACGCTTCGCCGCCGGGCTGGAGCGGATCGAGACGTGAAGAAACGAAACGGGCCGGCATCGAGATCGATGCCGGCCCGTTCGATGCGGACCCGGTCGTCTGGGGACGGGGAGGGTGGGGACGTGACCAGGCCCGCGCTTTCTCTGTCGACGAGGGTTGCTCGCCGGTCGAGGCTCGGTAGTGCGATCTCCTCGACGTGATCAGGATCGCAGGCGCCGATTGCGCGGGATTGAACGGCCGGGCTCGCATTTTCCGCGAATTGGAGGCAAATCCGCGCGGCTTCGGCGCGATCGTGCCGCGCTCCCGAAAAACCGTTCGCCATCAGTGGGTTGATGCTCCCACATGCGAAACCGCCGCCTCGGGGGCGGCGGCGGCGGTCGTGGAGCGTGGTGAAGGAAGGATGAAGATCGGCCTCAGGAGAAGAAGCTCCTGAGGGTCTCGACCTCGTGGACGACCGAGAATTCGATCGCCACGCCTTCCTCGAAGTTGCGGACGACGCGGCCGCGCATGACGCCGAGGATGACCGGGGAGCCGATCTCGAGGCGGCGGTCGACGTGGACGGCGGCGCCCGAGGGCGAGACGTCGATGATGCGGCAGCGGATCTCGGTGCCGTCGGCGAGCACCAGTTTCGAGAAGGGATTGCGCGGACTGAAACGCTCGTGACGGCGATCCTCGGGAAGATTGAGGATGTGCCGATTGGCGAGCCAGGTCAGCTGGTTGGCGAGCTTGTCGCGCTTGCGTTCGGACATCGTCATCGACATCGCGAAGCCGCCGTCGAGGAGGCGGACGATGCGTCCCTCGATGCGGCCGACGTGATCCATGTAGGCGATGACGCGTTCGCCGAGGCGCGCGACCGCGGGAATCATCACGGCGGCGCCGCCCGGCGACATGTCGACGATCTGGCAGGCGAACTCGCGCCGATCCTCGAGCATGCAACGACCGAGCAGGTTCACCTTGACCCGCTGATGGCGACGACGGTCCGTCGCTTGCGCGGGTTCGCGGCGAACGGAGGAAGCGGCAGGGCGCATGTCGGTCCTCGGGTGGCGATCTGATCTGCCCCCGACTCTAGGTCCGGGATGGTTAACCGGGCGTTGAGAAACGGATCGATGATGCGGTTACCGTGATGATGCGGTTACCGTGATGCCGACGAGCGCGGCCTCACGACTTGCCGCCGTCGAGGACGGTCAGATGCCCGACGCGCCGTTCGCCCGTCATCGCCGCCGCCGCCAGGGACGGGCGGAAGATCGGGGCGGGGCGGGGCACGCCGATCCCGGGCTCGTCGATCCGGGGCTCGTCGATCACCTCGTCGCCGCGGCGCAGGAAGGTCGGCCGCTCGTCCGGCCAGATCAGGCGCAGACTGGTGATGGTCTGGCTCATCAGCGGGTGGATGCCGATCCAATAGGGGTCGTCCATCGGCACCAGCGAGCCGAGAATCCGGGTCCAGCCCTCGCCCTTCTGCCGGATCGGCAACAGCAGCACCTCGCAGGGCAGGGTACGGTCGTGGGCGGATCGGCCCTCGAAGCCGAAGACGGCGGCGGCGGCGTCCTGGGACACGGCGGCCAGCAGGGTCGCGACGGCGTCGCGATCCTTGCCGCGCCAGAAGGAGAGGAAGTCCTTGCCCTTCAGTTCGCGGCCGTAGAGGGCGCACACGCGCGTGCCGGCGAGGCGGAAGCGGCTCTCGTTGCAGGCGTCCACCTCGAGGATGAAGGTGTCGCCGAGGATGCGGCGCAGGTCGGAGGGCTCGATCTCGGTGCGATCGGGGGCGGGGCGGGCGCCGCGCAGGCGCTGCCAATAGTCGTAGAGTTCGCGTGTGGCTGCGTGTTTCATCGTCTTCCCCCGAGACCCGGTCGGCCCTCCGCCCGAATCGGGACGCCTCGAAACGAGACTCCCGCCGCGGCGCGGACGCCGATCGGGCGAGCCCCGTTCGGCCGAATTCCTGGATTCTGCGTCGGTCACGACGTCCCCCGGGTCCGGCGAGTGTGCCGAAACGGGACGGCGACGCGGTCGATGCGTTCACGTCTCGTCAAGACTTGCGAAGTCCGTGCCGCAATTCGGCGGTCCGAAAAGGGACACGACTTGCCTGGACCGGATCGGCGGCCCATATCGGAGGACGATCGACGCGGAGGCGGCATGGACGGCGAGGATGGCGACGACTTCGGGCATGGGGCGCGGCGCGAGCCGATCTTCCTGATGCCGCCGATGATCATGGCGCTGATCGCCCTGCCGATCGCGATCGTGGCGATGCGCTCGTTCCTCGGCCCGTCGGCGGACGAGACCTTCGTCTACACCTTCGGCTTCGTGCCGGCGCGCTACGGCGCCCTCGACGAGATCGGGCTGTGGCCCGGCGGGATAGGCGCCGCGGTCTGGACCTTTCTCACCCACGCCTTTCTGCACGAGGGGTGGGCGCACGTGCTGATCAACGCGGCGATGTTCGCGGCACTGGCGCGGCCGGTGTCGGCCCGGCTCGGGACGGCGCGGTTCTCGGCGTTCCTCCTCTTCGCGACGGTCTGTGGCGCGCTCGGCCATCTCGCGGTCGCGTGGGGATCGATCGCGCCGATGATCGGCGCGTCCGGCACCGTCTCGGGCCTGCTCGGCGCGCTGCTGCGCTTCGTCTTCGCCGGGCCGTGGGCGCGCACGCCGAGTGTGGTCGAATCGCTCGGCGAACCACGCGTGCGCGGCGCCGTCACCGCGCTGGTGCTGGCGAACGTCGTCCTGGTCTTCTTCGGCTCGGGTCTCGTCGGCGGGGAGGGCGGCGGCATCGCCTGGGGCGCTCATCTCGGCGGCTTTCTCGCCGGGTTCCTCGGATTGAGCCTGTTCGAGCCGGATCACCGGGCGCGGTGAACGCGACACGTCGCCGCGCGACGTCGAATGCGAGAAATTGCGGTTTCCTGACTTTCCGACACTTGCGCTGGTCGGCGGGTGCAAGCATCATGACCGTCAGTTCCCGACAGACCGGAGAGAAATCCCGAAAAGGGCGGTGTCGGGATCGGTTCTAATCGGTTCGCATTTTTGCGGGCTCCGTCAATTCGGGAGGCATTCATGACGGTTCAGGCCATTCTTTCGCAAAAGGGACGACAGGTCGTCACCATGGGGCCGAAGCAGGCTCTGCGCGAGGTGTGCGAGACGCTCACCACGCACAAGATCGGCGCGGTGGTGCTGATCGACGCGCACGGCGCCATCGCCGGCATCCTTTCGGAACGCGACATCGTGCGGGCGCTCGCCGGTCATGGCGCGTCGGCGCTCGATCGTGCGGCCGAGGACTTCATGTCGAGCAAGGTCGTCACCTGCACCGAGAACGAGACCACCGATCAGGTGCTCGGCCGGATGACGGCGGGCCGCTTCCGCCACATG
>ERZ1645187.4996-NODE-4996-length-10496-cov-6.297385_pt1 | contig 10496 bp, 8 predicted proteins | sample MGYA00575352_ERZ1645187 | MGnify/ENA primary metagenome ERZ1645187 (study PRJEB40837, sample SAMN11349314) | freshwater sediment metagenome | isolation source: river sediment | host: Sediment | place: India: Wazaribad , New Delhi | collected 2017-02-21 ...
CGAGCGGCGGCGGTTGAGCAGTTCGAGCGTGGGGTTCATGCAGACCTCGAGAGAAGAGATTAATTGCGAGCTTTGAGCGTTTTTTGGGGCACTTCCCATTGGTAAATCACCTCGAACGGGTCATTGGGGGAAGGCTCCTTATATTTATAGCCGCACTTCTCGGCGGCGCGCCGCGCAGCGGTGTGGTTGGCGGCCGTCACAAAAGAAAGCCGCTTCAGGTGGGTGTGGGTGGCCACATAGCCTTGCAGCAGCGCCAGCGCGGCCGCGCCGACTCCTCGCCCGCGCATGGTTGGGTCAAACAGATGCAAACCCACCTGTGCTTCGTCGGGCTGCTGGCCGAGTTCGTGGAGAAAAATTTGCCCGGCCAACAGACCGTCCACGCGGATGGCAAAATAGAGTGTTTCCGGTCCCTGCAGAGCGCGCGCAAGCCACTGTGAGCGTGCTTCCAGTATATCCGGGGCTGCCGGAGCATTTTCAATTTCATGTACGTCCGGCAGGCACAGAGAAACCGGGCCCAGGCTCAAGTCGGGGCCGTGGTACAGAGTCATAAACCACCTCCAGGCGGAGATGAAAACTGGCAGGGAATACCCTCTTCATTATATATGAAAAGCGCGGTCGCCGCGCAGGGTAATTTTGGTATTCAATCGGCGGGTGCGTTTGCCCCAAACCGTCGCGTGGTAATCAGGCTCTCCGTAGAAAACAGGATCAATGCCAGCCAGATGACGCTGAAACCGATGAGTTGATGGCTGGTAAAGGGTTCGTTATACAGAAAAACACCGATCAAAAACTGCAGGGTTGGCGTGGTGTATTGCAGTAACCCCAGCGTGCTGAGCGGCACCCGCCGCGCGCCTTCGGCAAACAACAGCAGCGGAACGGCCGTGATGATGCCGGAAAGCGCAATCAGCAGGTTGGTTTGAGGAGCCACGTGCCCAAAGCTGCCCACTCCGCGCAGCTCGGCTGCCAGCAGGTAGATTACTGCCAGCGCGAACAGCGAGCCGGTTTCCAGGGCCAGGCCGGGTAGCGCATCCAGCGGAGCCAGCTTTTTTATCAGCCCGTAAAAGCCAAAAGTCAGCGCCAGGCCCAGGGCAATCCAGGGTGGTCGGCCAAAACTGAGGGTCAGGTACAGGACGCCGGCTGCTGCCATCGCCACCGCGAGCCACTGCATGGGCCGCAGGCGCTCCTTTAAGAAAACAACGCCCAGCAGCATGCTGACCAGCGGGTTGATAAAATAGCCCAGGCTGGTTTCGATGACATGATCGCTGTTCACGCCCCACACGTACAGGCCCCAGTTGCCAACCAACAGAATGCCCGCGCCCAGGTAGGTGAGCAGCGTGCGCCGGTTGAGGCTGGCGCGCAGCGCGGGCAGCTCGCGGCGCAGCAGCACCAACGCGATCAGGAACAGGAAGGACCAGGCAAAGCGGTGCGCCACAATCTGGTCGGCGGGCGCCGCGTGGATGGCTTTGAAATAGATGGGAAAAAATCCCCACAGCGCGTAAGCGCCGGCAGCAGACAGAACACCTTTATTCATCTCAAACTCGCTTGTCAAGCTCGCTGGTAAATAAGTTAAACAGGGGCAATCATACCAGAAACTTCCGCGCCTGCACGCACAGGACATCGCCAGAATTAACTACCCGCCGAAAAAAGGGTTGTGCCCGCATGAAGAAAACAGAAAATGCACCACGAAAACGTCGAAAAATATGTGAGGAAAGTCAGGATTGAAATGTGACGGTATAAATCTAAAATAAACTCAGATGAGTGTATTCCTCATCGTGCGCTTTTTTTCATAAGCGCTCTGTTTCCTCCCTACCCCCCCCCCATTTTCCCCCAGTAACTATTGTTAGCGTTAATTGTGCATTGGGATATGTAGTGTTGCGCCGTGGCGCTCACTTGAGCGCCAACATTCATCGCCCTCGCGTCTGCTTCAGGCGCGACCCATTTTTCTTGTTGGCGCGTTTTGCGCCAGGAGGTTCTGCACAATGAACATTATTTTCATTGTATTGGGTGTCTCTGCATTGTTCTACATTGCATACCGCACCTACGGCACGTTCATTGCCAAGAACGTTTACTTCCTCAACAACGAAAACACCACTGCCGCTGTTGAACTGGAAGACGGGCTTGACTACGTGCCCACCGAGCCCAAGTTCCTGCTGGGCCAGCACTTCTCCGCCATCGCCGCGGCCGGCCCAATCACCGGCCCCATCCTGGCTGGCATCCAGTTCGGCTGGCTGCCCACGCTGCTCTGGATTATCATCGGCTCCATTTTCATCGGCGGCGTGCATGACTGGGGTTCATTGATCGCTTCGGTGCGCAGCAAAGGCCGCTCGATCACCGAAACGGTGCGCGTCAACGTGTCCAAGGGCGCCTGGATCCTGTTCAACCTGTTCATCCTGGCCACGTTGATCATGATTATCGTGGCCTTCACCGATATCACCACTGCTTCCTTTGTGAACATGGTTGACATTGGCGACGGTACCCTGGTCGGCGGCGGCGCAATCGCCACCTCCTCCATCCTGTACCTGGCCTTGCCCGTCATCATGGGCTTGCTGCTCAGGTACACCAAGCTCAGCCTGACCTGGGCGACGGTCATCTTCCTGCCGCTGGTGGCTGTGGCGATTTATGTCGGCAAGTTCATCCCGTTGGATATGCCCTCCGTGTTGGGCCTGGCCCCGCAGAAGGTCTGGAACATCATCATCCTGATCTACTGCTTCGTCGCGGCCATCGTGCCAGTGTGGGCACTGCTGCAACCGCGCGGCCACCTGGGCGGATACTTCCTGTATGCCTCCGTCATCGTGGCGGCCATCGGTGTCCTGTTCGGCGGCTTTTCCGTCAATTACCCGGCCTTTAAGACCCCCATTTCCGAAGGCAGTGCCTTCTGGTTCCCCATGTTCCCCATGTTGTTCATCACCGTGGCCTGCGGTGCGTGCTCCGGCTTCCATGCGTTGGTCAGCTCCGGCACCTCCTCCAAGCAGATCAAGCGGGAGAGCGATACCAAGATCATCGGCTACGGCGCCATGCTTATGGAAGGCGTTGTGGCTGTGATCGCCCTTTCGACCGTGATGATCCTGACCAAGGACAGCGAGCTGCTGACCAAGTCCCCGAACTTCGTGTATGCTACGGGTATCGGTCAATTCATGAAGTTGATCGGCGTCGATGCGGCCTTCGGCATCTCCTTCGGCCTGATGGCCTTCACCACCTTCGTCTATGACACCCTGGATATCTGCACCCGCCTGGGCCGCTTTATCATCCAGGAACTCACCGGCTGGAAGGGCTGGTTTGGCCGCATCTTCTCGACCCTGATCATCGGCGGCATCCCCGCTGTGCTGATGCTCATCACCCTCACCGGCCCCGATGGCAAACCCGTGGCGGCCTGGAGCGTGTTCTGGAGAACCTTCGGCGCTTCGAACCAACTGCTGGCAGCCCTGGCCCTCATCGGCCTGACCGTCTGGTTGATGAACACCTCCAAGAACAAGAAAGCCTGGATGTACACCTTCTTCCCGGCCGTGTTCATGTTCATCATGAGCTCCTGGGCGCTGGTGCGCATGTTCCTCCAGTACACGACCAAAGATGGCGCCTGGATTGGTCTGCCGGGGAATGCCAATGCCATTGTCCCGGTGGTCTGCGTGATCTACCTGGTGCTGGCTATTTGGATGGCTGCGGAAACCTTCCGCGCCATCACCAAACGCCGCGGCGGCATGGTACAGGCCCCCTCGGCCACCGACTAAGCCCAAAAACACCTTGTTTGATCTGAAATTGGGGCCCGCCTTCCCGGCGGGTCCCAACTTTTAACGGCGGCGGGCAGCCTTCCGCAATGCTTCAATTTGGATTACCATTGCAAACATGCTTTGCGTCCTTGGAAAGAAATCAACCATCAGGCACAGGGAAGGCGATCCAAAGAATTGATGACCCCTACCGAATCTATTTATGCCGAAACCTTCCGGGTCCACAGTTACGAGTGCGACGTCAACCGGCAGATGAAGCCGGCGGCTTTTTTCCAACACCTCACCGAAGCCGCCACCGTCCACGCCGACAAACTGGGCGTGGGTTTCGAAGCCATGTACGCGCGCAACCTGTTCTGGGTGCACGCGCGCATGAAGCTCAAGTTTTTTCACTTTCCGCGCATCGGCGAACACGTCACCATCCACACCTGGCCGAAGACCATCCAGCAAAAGCTGTTTTACATCCGTGATTTTGAGATGCTGGCGGAAAACGGCGAGCGGTTGGCCGCGGCCACCTCGGCCTGGCTGGTGATGGATGCCACCGCGCGCCGCATGCTGCCGCCAAAATCGTTGGACCTGGATTTGCCCACGGCGGACCGGGTTGGGCTGGACGAACCGCTCGAGCGGATTGGGCTGGCGCAGGAAGACGGCGAGGAGCGCCTGCGCGTGCGCGCCGCCTATTCGGCGGTGGACATGCTGGGGCACGTCAACAACAGCCGCTACGTCGAGTGGATCTGCGACGCCCTGCCGGCGGACATGATCGGACAACGCCCGCTGGACTGGCTGCAGGTCAACTACGACCGCGAGGTGCGCCCCGGCGAAGAGGTGTCCGTGACGGCCAACCCCGTGCCGCCCGACGGCGACCTGTGGGCGCTGCAGGGCCTCAACCGTTCCAACGACACGCGCGCCTTCGAGGCGGCGGTCAGGTGGAAATAAATAGACCTCATGAAACAATATAGGGGCGATTCATCCTTAAAGGATAGAAGAATCGCCCCTACAGAAGCCGGTCAATTAATCTACGCCAAATACGCCTTCTGCGCGGCTGCCAGCCCGGCGCCCGGTTGGAAAGCATAGCCGCAGGCGGCCAGCGCAGTTTCAATCGCGCCGATGGTGGCCAGCGCGTCGCCCAGCGACACGGCGCCCATGTGCCCGATGCGGAAATATTCATTCTTGATGGCGGCGTGCAGCCCGCCCGCCAGCGTCACGCCGGCCTGGCTCACCTGCGGCAGCAGGTCGGCGCCGTTCACCCCGGCCGGGAAGCGCGGCGCGGTCATGGTGTGCGCGGCGATGGCGTCGCTGAGCGGCACCTGCCCCATGCCCAGCGCGGCGATGCCGGCTTTGACCGCACGGCTGATGCGCGCGTGCCGGGCAAAGCGCGCCTGCAGGCCTTCCTGCAGAATCTGGCCCAGGCTGACGTTGAGCGCGAACACCAGGTTGACCGCCGGCGTGCCAAAGTAGGCCGTCTTGCGGGCTTCGTAGGCTTCCATGACGGGCAGCCAGTTGCCCCAATCGGCGTAATAACTGCCCGCCGGCGTCTTGCGCGCCTTGAACGCAGCCAACGCGCGCGGCCCGGCCACCAGCAGCGCCAGGCCCGGCGGCACGCCCACCGCCTTCTGCGAAGCGGTGAAGGCCACGTCCACGCCCCACTCGCTCATGCGCAGGTCCTCGCCGGCCACCGAGCAAACGCCGTCGGCGACCACCAGCGCGCCGTAGCGCTGCCCGAGCGCGGCCAGCCCGGCCAGGTCGGCCAGCACGCCCGTGGAGGTGTCCACGTGGGTGACGGTCATCACCTTGTAGCCGCCCGCCTTGAGCGCCGTTTCCACCTCATCCAGCCCGGGGTGCCCGCCCGGCGCTGCTTTGACGTGCGTCACCTGCGCGCCGTAGCGTTCGAGGATGACGCCAATGCGGTCGCCAAAGTAACCGGTATTGACCACCAGGGCGCGGTCGCCGGGCTCCACCAGGTTGGCGCAGGCGGCATCCATGCCCAGCGTGCCCGTACCCGCCAGCACGAAGGGCTGCCCGTCCGGGCATTGGAAGATCTGGCGGGTGCGCTCCAGCGCCTGCCCGAAGGCCTCGACGAAGTTGGGCGCCAGGTGGCTGGTGGTCGGCGCGCCCATGGCGGATAGAACGGCCGGGTCAAACTCGATCGGCCCGGGGATCATCAGCAGGTTGCGATTTTTCATAGCGAACATCCTTATGCGAAATGCGAAACGGGTGGCAAAACAACCTCGAGACGCGGCGGAATGAATCCATGCCGGCAATTAAGCGCGCTAAAGCCCGGCGTCCCATGCTTAATGATTGTAAGACGCCTTTCCCCAAATTTCACCCTGAAATCTTCACCTGTGCGGCTGCCAAAGGTCATAAATTGGCGTTTCAACGCGCGGCCGAAACGCTATAATGATTGTATAAGCAGATGGCCCTTTCGCTAACAAAGCCGGTCGTGTCGAGCCGATTTCCATGTCCCCTCCCCAGGGTCTTTCCAGGTCAGGCGGGAAGGGGGAAGCGCAGCCGCGGGGGACGCAAACCATACGGCGAATGAGCGCGAGAACCACGAATTACCCGGTGCGTGGAACCCCGGATAGGCCGGCGGGCTTTGTCCTGCCCGATTTGCATCACAGGAGGTGCGGCCGTGATTGAATCCAACGAACCCATCTATTCAGTTGACCTGCCGGACGACCTGACGCTGCGCTCGGTGACCACAAACGACGAATTGCAGCGCGTGGCCGCCTTCAACGGCCTGATCCACGGCGAAGGAGTGACCGGCATGACCGCCAACCTGTTCGCCGCCCACCCCGACACGCGCGGTCGCGACCTGTTGTACGTGGAAAATGACGCCGGCGAGGTGATCGCCTCGGCCTGCCTGATCCCCTGGACGCTGCACTTTTCAGGCGTGGATCTGCCGGCGGGCGAACTGGGCATCGTGGGCACGCGCGAAGATTACCGCGGGCGCGGCATCAACCGCCACATGATGGGCGCCTTCTGGCAGCGTTTCGCCGAGCGCGGCTGCCTGCTCTCGATCATCCAGGGCATCCCCTACTTCTACCGCCAGTACGGCTACGAATATGCCCACCTGCCGCTGGAAGGCGGCTGGCGGCTGCAACCCGACCAGGTGCCGGCGCCCATCGGTGAAGGCTACAGCTTCCGGCCGGCCACCCTCGAGGACGCGCCGCTGCTGGCTGCTCTGTATGAATCTCAGGCAGTCTGCCTGGACATCAGCTCGCGGCGCAGCGCGGGCATCTGGCGCTACCTGTTGAGCGACCTGCGCAAGCCGGACGAGATGGAACATGAAACGCTGCTGGTGGTTTCGCCGCAGGGCGAGCCCGCCGGCTACATGCGCCTGCCGCTCAGCCATTTTTACCCAAACCTGGTCACCGTTGACGAATGCTCGGAGATGAGCTTTGAGGCCAGCCTGGCGGTGCTGAACGAACTGGCGCGGCGCGCCCGCGAAAGCAGCGCCGACGGCATCCGCTTCAACCTGCCGCCCACCAGCGGCCTGCTCAAACTGGCGCGCGCCTACGGCGCCGCCAGCCTGGGAACCTACTCCTGGCAGGTGCGCGTGCCGGAGATGGCCGCGCTGTTGGGCCGCCTGGGGCCGGTGCTCAGCGCGCGCCTGGCGGGTTCGCCCTTTGCCGGGTTGACGCGCAAGCTCAGCATCGATCTCTACCGCCAGCACATTGAGTTGGATTTTTGCGGCGGCGCGCTCAAATCGACGGCTGCCGTCAAGCATGCCGCCGAGCCCATCCTGCGCATCCCGCCCGAACAGGCCGTGCCGCTGGTGCTGGGCGGCCGCACGCTGGACGAAATTAGCGTCAGCCACCCCGATGCCTCGCCGCAGCACGTGTGGAAGCCGCTGGTGGAGGTGCTCTTCCCGAAAACCAAATCCTTCCTGGCGACGATTTATTAACGTGAGACGTTGATGCGTGAGTCGTGATTCGGGTATCCCGCGAAATTTAGCGATCGAATGACGACAGGCGGTTTGCGTTGAGCTTTTCGGCGCTATAATCGTTGCCATGCAAACAGACCTTCTGGATACCGCCACGCTGCGCAGCCTGCCCTGGGGCGCGGACGTGCGCGCCGTGCTGGCGGCCGCGCTGGACGCGGTCGATCCGCATCCGGCGGTGCTGCGCGCGCTGCGCGCCGATGAGCGCATCGCGGCGGCGGTGAAAGCCTCGCGCCGCGTGCTGGCGGTGGGCGCGGGCAAGGCTGTCTACCCCATGGCGCTGGCGCTGGAGCAATACCTGGGCGGTCAACTGGAGCGCGGGCTGGTGGTGGCCAAGGACGGCTATCTCCCCGCCGAAAACGAGCTGCGCCGCGTGCGCGCCGTGGAGGCCGGCCACCCGCTGCCCGACAGGCGCGGCCTGGCCGCCGCGCGGCAAATTGCCGCCCTGCTGCAAACCGCCGGGCCGGACGACCTGGTGTTCTGCCTGATCTCCGGCGGAGGCTCGGCGCTGCTGACCGCACCGGTGGAGGGAATTACGCTGGCCGACCTTCAGCAGCTCACCGGGCTGCTGCTGCGCAGCGGCGCGCCCATCCAGCGCATTAATGGGCTGCGCAAGCACCTCGAACTGCTCAAGGGCGGCGGGCTGGCGCGCCTGGCGGCCCCGGCGCAGGTGGTCACGCTAATCCTCTCCGACGTGGCCGGCGACCCGCTCGACGCGATTGCCTCCGGTCCCAGCGTGCCCGACCCCACCACCTACGCGGATGCCTGGCAGACGCTGGAGCAGTACGGGCTGCTGTCCGGAGCGCCGCCGGCCATCCTGGCGCACCTGCAACGCGGGCTGCGCGGCGAATTGCCCGAAACGCCCAAGCCCGGCGACCCGATTTTCGCGCGCGTGAGCAACCAACTGGTGGGCAGCAATGCGCTGGCGGCCGAGGCCGCCGCTGCCAAGGCGCGCGAACTGGGCTGGAACGCCGCCGTGCTGACCACGCGCAAGGAAGGCGAAGCGCGCGTGGTGGGCGCCGAACTGGCCCGCCTGGCCCGCCAGGTGCGCCGGGAGGGCATTCCCCTGCTGCCGCCGGCCTGCCTGATTTTGGGCGGTGAAACCACCGTGACGGTGCGCGGCCAGGGGCTGGGCGGGCGCAACCAGGAGGTTGCACTGGGCGCGGCCGCCGGGCTGGCCGGGTTGCCCGACGCGCTGGTGGTCTCGCTGGCCACCGACGGCGGCGACGGCCCCACCGGCGCGGCCGGGGCGGTGGCGGGCGGCGAAACGCTGGGCCGCGCCGCCGCGCTGGGGCTGGACCCCGCCGCCGCGCTGGACAACAACGACGCTTACCCGTTCTTCGACGCGCTGGACGACCTGTTGCGGCCGGGTCCCACGCGCACGAATGTCAATGATTTAATGGTCGTGTTCGTCAGGTGAAAACCTGTTACAGCGCCAGTTGCTTTTCTTGTTAGGATAAAACGGTTATCAGAGTTGAACATTTCGGACCTAACCCCCTGGCCCCCTTCCCGGTGCGGGAAGGGGGCCAGGGGGTTAGGTTAGGTCAGAATAAACACGCTTGTTAAGCGTTCTTTCTTATGGAAAATTTAAGCAACCTTAACCAGTTTTGAATTTTGACGTGCAAGAATGGATCTATCGTATGGACGGCAAGCCAGTACCCAACCTTATCACTGGAGGTGAAATGGCACACATCAACCCCGGGCAACGCCCGCTCCAACCCATGCTGACCGCAGAACAGGACCGCTTCGTGGCGGCGCTTTTTGAAAAGTATATCCCGGCGGATTTTTCCGCCGAGGATGCCCGTGAGATCATTGGCGCGCTGGAGGACCAGGGCCTGCGCGGGCCGGGGGTGCGCTCCGCGGTGATCACCGCCGGTCTGGACGCGGAAAAATTCATCCAGCAGGTTGCGCTGACCCTGGAACGCTAGCAGCCGGCCGGATCGGTAAACTCAAACGGGTCTGAACCGCATTGGCTCAGACCCGTTTGATATGGATTCTACCGGTAAACAATAAATGGGGCAAACCCGTCCAGGACACCTCTTTTGCCCGCTCACCCTATTATAAAATCAGGATCAATAAAGTCAAGATAGGCCGGGTTAAGAGTTGGTTAACGTTTTTCGGGGAACAGGAAGCGCAGCGGGACGTGCAGGCGCTTGCGCCAGGCGCGCTCGTTGTGGGCGGCGCTGGGGAAGCGGCGGATGAGGTAATCGCTGCCCTCGCGCCAGCCGAGCGCGTCCAAAAATCCGCGCACGCGCAGGTGGTGCACGCCATATTCACGGTCGATGCCGCGCCCGCCGTAGTCGAAATACAGGCGGTGATTGCCCGGTTGCGGCAGGTGGTCGCGCATCCACTCCTCGATCTGCCCGGCGCCGATGGGGAAGTGCGTGGAGAGGCAACCAGCCAACCCGAAGATCCGCGGGTAGCGGCACAGCGCGTAGAGCGAGATCAGCCCGCCCATGCTGGCGCCCATCACGGCCGTGTGCGCCGGGCCGGGCAGCGTGGGCAGGTTGGCATCGGCCCACGGCTTGAGCTCTTCGACCAGGAAGCGCAGGTAGGCCTCGGAACAGGGCGCCTCGCCGGCCTGTGCGCGCATCTCCTCGCGCAACGGATCAAAGTGTGGCCCCGCAAAGGGCGCTTCGGGCAGGTATTCGGGCACGCGGCGCGGACCGGCGTTCCACACACCTGCGACGATGCAGTCGATGCCCAGCACAGTGAGCGTTTCGGCCACGCCCCAGGTGATTTTGGTGTATGACTCGGCCGGGATGAACAGGTTTTGGCCGTCGTGCAAATACAGCACGGGGTAGCGGTTGGCCGGGTCGTAGCCGGCGGGCAGCCAAAAA
>ERZ1645187.4998-NODE-4998-length-10493-cov-6.231654_pt1 | contig 10493 bp, 12 predicted proteins | sample MGYA00575352_ERZ1645187 | MGnify/ENA primary metagenome ERZ1645187 (study PRJEB40837, sample SAMN11349314) | freshwater sediment metagenome | isolation source: river sediment | host: Sediment | place: India: Wazaribad , New Delhi | collected 2017-02-21 ...
CAGCGCACCGGCGCCGATGAACGCCCAGAAGAGCGGCTCGATCCAGGTGTGCTCCATCTGACTGCCCGGACCGAGCACCACCACGGACCCGACGCCGAGCAGGGTTGCCGCCACCAGTCCTGTGAGAAGGTATGTCATGGTCTTCATCTCCCCATTGCCAGTTTTCAATGACGCCATTAGGCCAGAGAGATGTTCCGCAAAGATTTCCCAGCTGTGACAACTTGTTGCAGCCACGGCGTTGCCGCTGCAACAGCCCCCGCGCCGAGGGACCAAGCGACTTCGAAGCCCGACTGGCGGGTGGATTCAGGCGCGGCAACTGGCGTCCTCAACTCGCCCGCCGTCTCGATCTTCTTCTCGACCGCCAGCCTGGTCATGTCGAGCTTGTAGACGTTGCCGTCCTTGTCGTTCGACACGTGGCCGAACTTGCCCTCCCCGGTGAAGGCGATGTGGCCCATCCGTCCGGCGCCAATCTTCAGGTCCTTGACGGTCTTGCGGTTGGCGATGTCGATCACGGTGATGACGTTGTTGCCGTAGTTCGTGACCACCGCGTGATTTCCGTCCGGGGTGTTGTAGGTGTGGCCGACGCCGTTGCCGTGGTCAGCCGGTGCACGAGCTGCTGGGTGACGGCATCGAAGAACGCCACCTCGCGCCCCCGGGTATCCTTGCCCGGCCCCCGGTTCAGGGCCAGGAACAGCGTGCCGTCCTGGGTGAAGTTGCCGTGGTGGGCCTCGACCACCTCCTCGCCGATCAGCGGCATGTCCGTCGTCGCCACCACCGGCATGTCCGGCTTGGTGAGGAATGAGTGGCCGCGTCAATCCGGCCAGCCCGTAGCCGGACACGACCCAGGGTTTCGCCCGGCGCGTGTGGCCCACGATCACGCCGGAGAAGAGCTTCAGCGGGCTCGTGGTCGCCTCGGCGACGCCCTCGATGCCCCGAGCGCCCGCGGTCCGGCCATCAGCACCGACGACAGGTACAGAGGCAGGAGCGGATAGAGAAGCTCACTCCCACTGTCGTCCACCAGGCTGATCAGACCGATCAGCCAGACCGTGCTCGGCAGGCTGGGCAGTCCCGGGCGCCTGTCGGTCGGACTCCGGATCACGGGGCAGTGCGCTCTGCCCCCGCGGGCGTCCTGGCAAGCCAGGACGAACGCCAGCACATCGGCGGCATAGCGGACCGGCAGGTCCAGCAGCGCGCAGCACATGACCCCAGCGTAGATGACCTCCAGGTTGCCGCGCCGGGAGTCGGGGGTGAGGGCGAAGCCGATCGACGGCACCTGCAGGGCGTCGACGAAGCGCCGCGTTGGAGGCCCATCCGGCGGCTCGCCTAGCAGGGCCAGGATACGCAGGCCGAGATAGGTGTCCCAGAGATTCGGCGTCGTCCCGCAGCCCCCCTCACGCCACAGGCCGCGGACGTGGCGTGCGATCTCCCGGAGCTCGGCCACATCGCCGAAGCGGCGGACGAGGCGCACGAGCCGCAGGGCGCTCTCCAGCCACCCGCTTGCTGAGATCGCGTCACTGCGTGGCGGAGCGGGCAGGGTTCTGGAGCGAATGCGCAGGATCGGCGCGGCGCGCACGCGCGAGCGCAGCCGGAGCAGCGCCAGCGTGCTCGCCTGGAAATAGACTGCCGCCAGGCCGGAGGCGTTGACTCCCGCGACGAACTCGGCCAGGGCATCGGCGCGCGGAACGGCGGTGGCCAGCCCCGTAAGGGCAGCCACCGCGTGGTAGGTGTCGTGCAGGCTCGGCTCTTCGAGGTATTCGGAACGGTAGAAGCAGAAGCCGCCATTCTTGCATTGCCGACCACGCAGGTACGCCATGGCCCTGGCGACGGCGACACGCGCTCTCGACGGTATCTCGACCTCCAAGGCTCAGAGCCCGAAGCGCGCGGCCTCGCCGAGCTCGGCCTCGATCTCGAGCAGCCGGTTGTACTTGGCCATGCGCTCGCTGCGGCACACCGAGCCGGTCTTGATCTGCCCACCGCCCATGGCCACCGCGAAATCGGCCATGAATGGGTCCTCGGTCTCCCCGGAGCGGTGCGAGATGACGTAGCCCCAGCCGGCCTTACGGCAGAGCTCGATCGCCTCGATGGTCTCGGTGACGGTGCCGATCTGGTTGAGCTTGATCAGCACGGCATTACAGGTCTTCTCCTCGATGGCCCGGGCGATAAAGCGCGTGTTGGTGACCAGGATGTCGTCGCCAACGATCTGGACCCGGTCGCCGAGCGCCGAGGTGTGCTCGCGGAATCCCTCCCAGTCGTTTTCCGCCAGCCCGTCCTCGATCGACACGATGGGATAGCGGTCGAGCCACTCCCGGTAGAGCGCGGTCATCTCGGCGCTGGTCTTGTCGCCCTGGCCGCTGCGGGTGAGCCGATAGCGGCCATCCTCGTAGAACGAGCTCGCCGCGGCATCGATCGCGATCGCGACCTCGCGCCCGGGCTCGAAGCCTGCCTGGCGGATCGCCTTCACCAACAGCTCACACGCCTCCTCGTTGCTCTGGACCTGCGGCGCGAAGCCACCCTCGTCGCCGACGCTGGTGGCGTAACCCTTGCCCTTCAGGATGGCCTTGAGCGCGTTGAAGGTCTCGACCGCGTAGCGCATCGCCTCCGAGAAGCTCGGCGCGCCCCGCGGCACCAGCATGAATTCCTGAAGGTCCAGGCTGCTATCGGCGTGCTTGCCGCCGTTCAACACGTTCACCATCGGCACGGGCAGACGGACGGCGCCGGTGCCCCCGAGGTAGGCGTAGAGCGGCAGGCCGCAGGCGCTGGCCGCGGCCCGGGCCACGGCCTGGGACACACCGAGGATCGCGTTCGCCCCCAGGCGGGCCTTGGTGGGGGTGGCGTCGAGCTCGATCATCGCCCGGTCGATGCGGGCCTGCTGGCGCGGGTCCATGCCCGCGACCGCCGGTCCGAGCCGCTCGTTGACGTTCGCGATGGCCCGCAGGACACCCTTGCCGCCGTAGCGCCCCGCGTCCCCGTCGCGCAGCTCGACGGCCTCGTTCTCGCCGGTGGAGGCCCCGGAGGGCACTGACGAGTTCCCGCTGACCCCGTTGTCGAGCGCGACGGTGACCCTCAGCGTCGGGGTGCCCCGGGAATCGAGGACCTCGAGGGCTCGGACGGACTGGATACGCATGGCCTTTCTCCTCTGGGCTACCGCACCATCAGCACGGCGCAGTGGGCGTGATTGATCACGTGCTTGGTCACCGAGCCGACGAGCCAGCGCTGCAGCAGCGACTTGCCGCGGTGGCCCATCACCACCAGGTCGATGCGGTCCTTCTCGGCGCAGGCCAGGATCTTCTCCGCCGGGTGACCGATGGCAACCTCATACCGGATCACTAAGCCCGCGGTGTCGCTCTCCGCCCGCATGCGATCGAGCACCCCCTCGTAGTAGCCCTGGGAGTGCTCGAGGATCGCCTCGGTCTCCACGTCCTCGGCAAACTCCGGCGGCCAGACCACGGCCAGGACCGCGAGCGTGGAGGAATACTTCCGGGCCAGGTCGAGGGCTACATCGTAGGCCTTGCGGGCGGAGTCGGAGCCGTCCACGGCGACCAGGATCCGCTGAAACATCACTGTACCTCCTGCGCGGGTGCGCGTGGATCACCGTGCGGCCGGTCGCGCTCGGTCGGTGCGGCCGGCAGCAGATGGTGGGGTAGGAAGAAGGCGTTGGCGACGAGCGTCGGGACCACTGCGCTGCCGATGACCGCCAGGATCAGCAGCGAGTACTGGGCCTGGTCGATCAGTCCGTGGGACAGCCCGAAGAGCGCCGAGATGCTGCCGAAGGTGAGCCCGGTGGACATCAGCAGGGTGGTGTACATCGACTCCCGCCGCGGCGATCCGTAGCGGCGCGCAACCGGGTAGACGCCGAGCATCTTGGTCGCGATCTTCGAGCCGAGCAGCACCAGCAAGGCGCCGGGGGCCGCCACCAGCGCTCGGACCGACACGAGCGAGCCGGCGCGGATGAAGTAGAAGGGGGTCAGGAGGCCGAAGGTGAGTGTGCGCAGGCGGCGGATCAGCGCGTGGTCCTTACCAACCGTCCCGGCCAGCACCATCCCCGTCAGATAGGCGGGCAGCACCGCCTCGCTGTCGGCCCAGGTCGCGAGCCCGCCCAGCCCGAACAGGACCAGCAGCAGGAACTTGGCCTCGAGCTCCGAGGGCCGTCCGCCGTAACGGCGGAAGAACCGCGGCGTGAGCCAGGGCAGGACCGTAAACGCCACGACCGCGGTGCCCACGAACACCAGCGTGCGGTAGGTAAAGGGCGCGAACAGGAGACCCAACGCCACCACGGTGCCGAGGTCGGTGACGAAGCAGGCGGCCAGGACGGTCTTGCCGTAATCAGTCTGGTTCAGCCCGAACTCGAGCATCACCGCGTACACCACGGCGACCGAGGTGGTGGAGAGGGCGACACCGGCCAGCCAGCTCGCCTCTCGGCTCCAGTCCAGCAGGAAATAGGCCGCCGCCGCGCAGCCGAGGAAAGGCATGGCGAAGCTGATGAGCCCGACCGCGCTGGCCTCGCGCCAGCGGGCCCGAAAGACCACCGGGTCGAGCTCGGCGCCGGCGAGGAAGGTGAGCACGATGGCCCCCGTGCCCGATAGGAACTTGATCCAGGACTCGTCGGCTCCCAGCGCTGCGCTGCCGACGAGCGCGCCAATGGCGAGTTGGGCCACGATCCCGACCACGATCTCGGAGAGCGCGGTGGCGATGCGCAGCCGGACGGAAACGAGGGTGGCGGCGAGCGCTAGACCGAGCCAGAGCGCCGCGAGTAGCCAGACGTCCGTCACCGTCCCACCTCCTCTGCCGTAACCTGTGTAGGCCTCCGCGAGGATCGCGGCACGGTCGGGCTGGGCCAGTGCCGTACCGCCCCCGCTCGTGAGGGCTCGGTAGGCATCATCAGCCCGAGGGGCGGTTAAGGGAGGAATGCCATCTCCGTGATGCGGTAGAAGTATAGGCGCCGGTCTCCGGGCCTGGCCAGACGGCCACGCGCTCGACCCCGCACGCGGGCGCTGAGGGCCACCGTCGTGCGGCGCGCCGATGCCCGTCGCCTCCAAGAGGCCAGCTCAGCCCACGAGCGCGCCGAACAGGTACTGCGTGCCGAGCGCCAGGAGCACCAGGGCGAGTCCTCCCTCAAGGAGCCGCGCCGGCACATGTCGCTGCACCGGCAGATGGAAGTCGCTGACCAGCACGGGCGCAATGAGCGCGCCACCACCGATGCCGTACAGGTTGTAGACCAGGTTGGTCGCGCTGACCGAGGGCGCGACGTAATGCAGGACGCTCATCTGGAACGGCAACAGCAGGAACGCCCCGGAAACACCCACCATCGAGGTGAAGAATGACACCGCAAAGGCGGCGGTCGGCGGCAGCCAGAGCGCCACCTGAACGCCGGAGACGGGAAAGTGGCACGTCACGTCGGCAGGTGCTCCGGAGGGGCAGCAGGGCTCACGAAGTTGAATGTTTGGCTCGGGAGGAGAGGAAGGGTCTGCGCCTGCGGCCGAGGAGCCGCCAGTGGCGCAGCGGGGCCGGCGCGTGGGCCACCAGCGCCGAGAGAACGACGACCGCGTAGAAGAGCGCCGATGCGAGGATGTCCCGTCATGTCCCGGCGGTCCTCAGGGTCCTTGTCTCCGGCACCCAGAAGAGCGCCTCCACCGGAAGGCCCACTGCGGTCCCCGCGCCTCCCTCGAACAGGCCGAAGCGCTGGGCCACGCGGCCCGACACCCGCAGCTCCAGGACCAGCGGCGAGGCCTCGTGGTGGAAATGCACCAGGGCCTCTGCGCCCAAGTCGTTGACATCGAACCGACCCGTGAGCACCACCTCACCGTCGTGGGGCGGGTGCGTGGCATCGCGCAGGGCGATCGCCTCCGGCCGGATGCCGAGCATCACCCGGGAACCAGGCACGGCCCTGCTGTCCCCCGCAGGCAGGGACACTACGCCGCCCAGGAGCGGGCAGTCCACCCGCAGCTGCTGGCCTTCGCCATCTCGAACGACCCCCGGGAGCAGGTTCTTGATGCCGAGAAAGCGGGCCACGGCGAGCGTTGCCGGGCGCCGGAAGACCTCCTCGCGGGCTCCGCACTGCTCCAGCCGTCCATCGACGAGCACGCCGATCCGCTCGGCGAGAAAGAAGGCCTCCGTCAGATCGTGGGTCACCAGCAGCACGGTAAGCCCCTGGTCGCGCCCCAGGGACCGCAGCAGCCACCAGAGGTCCCGGCGCAGGCTCTCGTTGAGGGCCGCGAAGGGCTCATCCAGCAGCACCAGGCGCGGGCGGGTTGCCAGGGCCCGGACCAGGGCCACCCGCTGGCGCTCGCCGCCGGAGAGAGTCGCCGGCCGGCGTCCGAGCAGGGCCCCGATGCCCGTGATCTCGACCAGCCGGTCGAGCAACGGCCGGTAGGTCGGCGGGGCAAGCCGGCGCGCCCGCGCGCTGTAGGCGAGATTCTCGGCGACGCTCAGGTGCGGGAACAGTCCGAGCCCCTGCGGCACGTAGCCAAGGCCGCGCTGCTCGGTCGGGAGTCGGCCGATCTCCTGCCCCGCCAGCCGGATCTGGCCCCGGACTGGCGTCCGGATCCCGAGCACGGCAGCAAGCAAGGTGCTCTTGCCGGAGCCGGACGGCCCCAGCACCGCATGGCACTCGCCCTCGGCCACGGCGAGATCGATGTCGCGCAGCACGAAGTCGCCGGCGTGGACCTCCAGCCCCTCGATCTCAAGCATCGACGCGGCCCTGCAGGAGCCGGCGAGCGGTGTGCAGCGCCGTGAGACCGATGGTGACCAGCACCACGATCAACGCCACCGTGCCCTCGATGTCGGCGCTGGCCAGGCGCATGAAGATGGCGATGGGCAGGGTCTCGGTGCGCATCGCCATGGTGCCTGCGACCATCAGCGTGGCCCCGAACTCGCCCATCGCCTTGGCCCAGGCGAGGATGAATGCCGCCACCAGGCCCCGCTTGGCCAGGGGCAGGGTCACCGTGCGGAAGGCGTGCGCCGGGCTGGCGCCGAGGGTGCGGGCCACGGTCTCGAGCTCAGCGGGCACCTCGTCGAAGGCCGCCTTCAGCATGCGCACGGCGACGCCGAGAATGGTGACGAACTGGGCGAGCACGATCCCGGCGAAGGTGAAGACGAAGCGGGCGACGCTCTCCTGAACCCACTCCCCCAGCGGGTTGTTGAAGAAGATCAGCAGGATTGCCCCCAGGGCCGCGGGGGAGACGATGATCGGAAATTCCAGCACTGTCTCCGCCGCCTCCTTGCCCGGGAAGGAGTAGCGCGAGAGCGCGTAGGCCGCGGGGGTAGCCAGCAGCAGGGCCAGCAGCGTCGCCACGGTGGCGGCGAAGAGCGAGAGCCGGATGGAGAAGAGGACGCGCTCCGAGGTCAGCGCCCTCGCCAGGGCCTCCGGGTCGAGAAACCAGGCGAGCGAGGCGATGAGTCCACCATAGAGGGCCAGCACCACGAGGGCGGCGGCGACGGTCCCCCTGCGCAGGCTCATCGCGGCGCCTCGCGCCTACTTCTTCAGCCAGTCGGCCGGCACCACGTACTCGCCGCCCACCGGCTTCTTCTCGCCGACCCAGGCGAAGGCGTCCTCCGGCGTGGCGAAGTACCTGTACTTCGCGAACACCGCCTGGCCGTCGGGGCCGGTGAGGAAGTCGATGAAGCGCTGCGCCGACGCGCGGTCCCGGGTGAAGCGGGAGACAGCGATGGGCAGGTAGCCGACCCGCGGGATCTGCGCTTTCGGCAGGGGAATGCTCTCGATGCGGTCCGGGTCCCAGTGCTGGAACACCCCCCAGCCGATCACGGCATCGGCCATCTTCAGCGAGATGGCGGTGGCGGTCTTCTCGCAGGACTCGGTGTAGTTGGCGAGATTGTTCCGGAACGCCGCCTTCTCGTCGGGGCTGAGCTCGTGCTCCAGGATCTCCACCGCGTAGGCGCCGATGCACACCCCCTCGGGGTTGGCGATGGCGACCTTTAGGCCCGGGCGGGTCAGGTCCTTCAGCGTGCGGATGCCGTGGGGGTTGCCCTTGTAGACGTTGATGGCGGGGACCAGGTAGACGAGCACCTTCTCGGTTTCGGGGAAGACGTCGCCGTCCCGCTTGGCCTTCTCCATGTAGTCGGAGGAGCCGGGGAAGTAGAGATCGCCCTGCCTCGCGAGCTTCATCTGGGAGAGCACATAGCCGGAGCCCCCGAACACCACGTCGACCTTTACCCCGGTCCTCTGCTCGTAGAGCGCTGCCGCCTCCTCGGTCGGCGGCTTGGAGGCCGCGCCGGCGTAGACGAGCAGGCGATCGGCAGCGGAAGCGGTGAAAGAAAAGATCACGGCGGCGAAGGGCATGAGGAGCTTTGCGAGGCTCACGGGGAACTCCTTTTGGGTTGGACAGCGATCCGGGACGGGGGCCGTGCCAGTCCTGTACGGCCGATCCCACACGTGCTCGTAATATCATAAATGACATAACGAGGTCCGAAGCGCAAGGCTGATGACCAGAGAAGGGCAGGCACCGTGGAGGCTCAGTCCACCAGTGCGCGGACCGCTTCGAGCTCGGCCGTCGCCTCGGCATTCAGGCGGCACTCGAGCGCGTCGTAGCGGGCGATGAGGTCCTCGCCGAGCGGCGTCAGGGTCGCACCCCCGCCGCGCTTACCGCCGGTGACCGTGACAACCACCGGGCGGCCGAAGCCCCGGTTGAGGGTGTCAACAAGCAACCAGGCACGCTTGTAAGGCAGGCCGAGCGAGCGCGCCGCCGCCGCGATGGAACGGGTCTCGCCGATCTTGCGCAGCAGGTCGACCTTGCCCGGGCCAATGGCGATCTGCCCGCCGATATAGATCCGAGGGCGCACCAGGATGGCGCGAGGCTCGTCTGCGGAAGCGTTCATGCGCACAGGCTAAGGGAAATGGCCGCCGGACCCCAAGCAGCCCGTCGGGGAGTCCACGTTCGCTCGTGGAGCGCGGGCCACAGGCCGGCGAGCGCCCCTGTCCGGAAAGTGCAGCGCGGAGATGATGACGTTGGTGTCGAGGACGACCCGCAGACTACCGGGAGGAGGGCTTGTCATCGAGCCCCCGGTCGAGGTCCGTCTCCGAGGGGATGCCGAGGGCCTTCGCGCGCTTGCTCCCATCGCGCTGCGCCCGCTGGATCGCCGCGCCGTTGCACACAACCTGCTCCGCTGTGTGCAGACGGGGCCGGCGACCAACTGGCGACTAACTGGCGCCATTTTGCCCGTGAGCCTTTCGGCTTTTCCTTTTAGCTCAGCGGCTTAGTTGGCGTCCCCAACGGGATTCGAACCCGTGTCGCCACCTTGAAAGGGTGGTGTCCTAGGCCGTCTAGACGATGGGGACGGGAGAGGTCGAACGGCGCCAGTAGCGCCGATGCGGTCTTCCGGAACGGGAAGGATGCCCTAGCCCAGGGTTAGTGATCACTCACAGGGAACGCAGGCACAGGCATGAATGCGAGCGTGCGCCCGTCCCCTTGCCTCACTTGCCCGCGCCCAACGCGTTCGAGATGGTGTTGATGTAGTTGAAGTACCCGACCACGGCAACGGCCTCGAGGATCTCGCCGTCGCTGTAGCCAGCTGCCTTCAATCCGGCGATGTCCGACGGAGCGATGCGATAGCTTTCCTTGCTCGCCGCCTTCACGCAGAAGCTCAAGAGGGCACGCTCGTTGTCAGGCACGTCCATGGCGTCCAGGCCGGCGATGGCCGCCTCGACCTGCTCCTCGCTCATCCCCAGGAGCCTGGCGATCCGGACGTGCTCGCCGATGCACATGTCGCAGCGGTTCTGCACGGACACCAGGAGGGCGATGCTCTCCTTGACGTGGAAGGGCAGCTGCGTCTGGGTGAGCAGAAGCGTGCGTACCATGACCATGGTCATGTTGAAGATGTCCGGCCGGATGGCCACGAGATATGCGATTTCCCCGGGGTCCCCGGTCTTCGCGCGGGCGGCTTCCAGCTGTTCCCGCACGGGCGGGGCCATCTGGTCCAGGGTGGGCAGGCTGACGTAGGCCACGTGGGTCTCCTCTGGGCGGCGGCGGTGGGCCCCGACGACATTCGGCCTGGGCCAGTCAGACAGCAAAAAACCCGCGTCTCCGCGGGCTCTGGCAATTCGTGGGATCCGCTTCGGCTGTTTTTATGGTGGAGCTAGACGGGATCGAACCGTCGACCTCTTGCATGCCATGCAAGCGCTCTCCCAGCTGAGCTATAGCCCCATTGGTGAGGGCGGGAAATCTAAGGCAAGGGCTGCGACCGTGTCAAGGCAGACCCGCGAGGGCAGGCACGAGCGCCCTCACGCCTCCGCCCGCTTCCCGGCCCACACGATGGCCCGCTCGAGGCGCGCCAGGCTCCGCTCGCGACCGAGCAGCTCCAGGGTGACGTCGATCGGCGGGGAGACCGCGGTCCCGCAGACCGCCACCCGCACCGGCTGGGCCAGCTTGCCGAGCTTGACCCCGAGAGTCTCGGCCGCATCGACCACCGCCATGTGAATGGCCGCGGCGGACCACGTGCCCAGCTCGGCGAGCCGCTCCCGCAGCACCGCCAGCGGCCCA
>ERZ1645187.4999-NODE-4999-length-10489-cov-6.641940_pt1 | contig 10489 bp, 5 predicted proteins | sample MGYA00575352_ERZ1645187 | MGnify/ENA primary metagenome ERZ1645187 (study PRJEB40837, sample SAMN11349314) | freshwater sediment metagenome | isolation source: river sediment | host: Sediment | place: India: Wazaribad , New Delhi | collected 2017-02-21 ...
CGGCCGAGTTGACGGTGGTGATGGAACCGACCCGGAACGCGTGGATCCCGGTCGCTGCCTGGTTCAGGCGGCGGGGTGCCCGCGTCGTGCTCGTGCCCACGACCCAGTCGGCGGACCTGCGCACCTACTACTCCAAACACACCAAGAACGACCGGCTCGACTCGGCGATCCTGGCCCGACTGCCCCTGCTGCACCCCGAAGGCCTCCGCGAGCACGTCGGTGACGGGCCGGCTGATCCGCTACGCCGGATCGTGAAGCAACGCTCCTCGATCGCGAAACGCCGCTCGGCGATCTTCCACCGCTTGGATGCCCAACTCGAGTTGTTGGGCCCCGCCTGGTACGACGTCCTCGGCACCGACTACGGCAAGGCCGCCCTGCAGTTCCTGGCCCACTACGCCGACCCGAACGCCGTCATCCGCCTGGGCAGGACGAAACGGGGGTGGCGACCCACGTTCGCCAACCCCAGTCCTTGTTCGTTTACGTGGCAGTCACCAGACGTTGTACGTCACGGACCAGCACCCAGACCTGACCAAGCCCGAGCGACTCTTCGTCGTGCAGCTGCTGAACCAGCGACTTGAAGCCGCCAAGCCGTTCGGAGTGGGCTGCCGACCAGTTCCCGACCTGGGCGTCGACGTGCCCGCCCTCTGCCTGCAGGACTTTAGCGGTCAGCGCACCGGTCAGTCGGTAGAGGTCCTGACGTAGCGACGACTTGGCGGCCGAATCCCAGCGTCCGTCACGAGGTGCCTCGGCCAACAGCGCCTGGACCTCCTCTAGGTGCAACTCCTCAGCAAGCCGGAAGTACATCTCGGCGACCTGCTCGGCGGCGAGTTCCTCGCCGCGCGCCAGGTCGACGATCCCGATCGTGTCGGTGCTGTAGAGCAGTCCGGCTGCCCGTCGGGCGAGCTCGCGAGGAACTCCGTCGGTGACCAGTGCGTCAGCTCTTGCTGCGTACCGCGACAGTCCCTCCGGGGCGAGCACTCGATCGAGCGCGCCCAGGACGTCCTCCACCGGCTCGACGTACCTGGTGATCTCGGTCTGGACGTCGGCCAGCGGTTGCACCCGGCCGAGCAGGTTCCGCACTCCGCGATCGGTCAGGCGACGGAAGGACAGGTACAGGTCGGACTGCACGCCGGTCTTCACGGTGCCATCCAACGCCTCAACCTCGGCCAGGTAGGAACGCATCCCGAGCAGCTCGCTCCACACGGTAAAGGCACGCACAATGTCCACGGTTGCAGCCCCGGTCTCCTCCATCGCCCGGTTGACGAACGTGATGCCGCCGCGGTTGACGACCCGGTTGGCCAGCTGCGTGGCGATGATCTGCCGGCGCAGCGGATGACGCTTGATCGCGTCCGCCATGCTCGCCAAGGCGGCCGGGAAGTAGTCGACCAACACACCCTCGAACCAGGGGTCGTCCGGCAGTTCGCTGGCAAGGATGTCCTCGGTCAGGGCAATCTTGGCGTAGGCGACCAGCACCGCGAACTCGGGTGAGGTCAGACCACGTCCGTCCCGTTCCCGGCGACGCAGACCCTCAGCATCGGGCAGTCCCTCCAGTTCCCGATCGAGGCAACCGCGTGCCTCCAGCGCCTGCATCAGGCGTTCCTGGGAAGGAAGCATCGCCTCGCTGAGGTAGCGGGCATTACCCAACAGCACGTTCTGCTCGTAGTTGATGCGCAACACCCGATCGGCGACCTCGTCGGTCATCGAGCGCAACAGTTCGTTGCGCTGCTGCATCGTCATCTCGCCGCGCTCGACCACCTGGTTGAGCAGGATCTTTATGTTCACCTCGTAGTCGGACGACGCCACCCCACCTGAGTTGTCGATCGCGTCAGTGTTGATCCGGACGCCGTGTTGGGCGACCTCAATGCGGCCGAGCTGGCTGAGGCCGAGGTTGCCACCCTCGCCCACCACGGTGCACCGTAGCTGCGCGCCGTCAACACGCACGGCGTCGTTGGCCGGGTCGCCAACCTCGCCATTCGACTCGCTGGACGCCTTCACGTAAGTCCCGATGCCGCCGTTCCACAACAGGTCGACGGGCGCCTGCAGGATCGCCCGGATGAGCTCGGTCGGGCTGACGGCCTCGGCTTCGCCGAGGGCTGGCAGCAACTCGCGCATCTGCGGTGAAACCTGGATCGACTTGGCTGACCGGGGGAAGACGCCGCCGCCGGCGCTGACCAGCTCGCTCGAGTAGTCCACCCAGGACGAGGTCGGCAACCCGAACAGCCGTTCGCGCTCGAGGTAGGCGGTCTCCGGGTCTGGGTTCGGGTCGATGAAGACGTGCCGATGGTCGAAGGCAGCCACCAGCTTGATCACCCGGCTGCACAGCATGCCGTTGCCGAAGACGTCGCCGCTCATGTCACCAATACCGACAGCAGTTATCTCGTCGCGTCCCGGATCGATATCGATCTCGCTGAAGTGCCTGATCACCGAGCGCCAAGCGCCGCGGGCGGTGATGCCCATCTGTTTGTGGTCATAGCCGGTCGACCCGCCGGACGCGAACGCGTCGTCCAGCCAGAAGCCACGTTCGTGTGCGATCCGGTTCGCCACGTCGGAGAACGCGGCTGTCCCCTTGTCCGCGGCAACCACCAGGTAGGTGTCGTCCTCGTCGTACCGCACCACCCGATCCGGGTGCACGACCTGGTGGCCGACCAGGTTGTCGGTCACGTCGAGCATCGCCGCGACGAACTCCTGATAGGCCCGGCGTCCTGCCGCCGCCCAGCCGGCACGATCCACCTGCGGGTCGGGCAGCTGCTTGGGGAAGAAGCAGCCCTTGGCCCCGGTCGGCACGATCACAGCGTTCTTCACGATCTGCGCCTTGACCAGGCCCAGCACCTCCGTGCGGAAGTCCTCCCTCCGGTTCGACCAACGAAGGCCACCGCGGGCGATCTTGCCGAACCGCAGGTGGACACCCTCGACGCTGGGTCCATAGGCCCAGATCTCGAACTCCGGACGCGGAACCGGCAGGTGCGCGACCTCGCGCGGGTCGAGCTTGTATGCGATCACCGCCGGGGGCTCGGTGCCACGGCCCTGCTGGTAGAAGCTGGTCCGCAGACCGGCCTCGATCACGTCCAGAAAGCAACGGATGATCCGGTCGTGGTCAAGACTCGGGACGTCTGCCAACCCGGCCATTACCGCTGCGGTTGCCTTTGCCGCCGACGTCAAACGCGTCTCGTCGGGCAGCCCCGGCACGAACCGCGCCTCGAAGAGTTCGACCAGGTTGGCCGCGATGGCAGGCTGCTGGACGAGCGCCGACTGGATGTGTTGCCGCGAGTACGGCGTGGTCTGTTTCAGGTAGGCGGCGACCATCCGAAGGATCACGACTTGCGGCCAGGTCAGCCCCGCCGCGCCGATGAGTTCGTTGAAGCCGTCGGCTTCGCAGCGGCCTTCCCAGATGGCGATGAATGCGGGGAGCACCCCGGACGGCTCGCCCGGCTCGCCCCAGAACCCGGCGTCCTGCGCCGAGAGGCCGAAGTCGAGCAGATATCGGACGAGGTCGTTCGACGGTGCGACACGATGCACGCGCTCGTCCACCACCTTCACCCCGAAGTCGAGCAGGATCGGCAACACTTCGGTTAGCCCGATCGGCCGGTCGGTGTAGAGCCGCAACCGCCGGTCGGACGCCGCGGCGCCCTGCTCCTGGTAGAGGTGTGCCTCCACCTTGCCCGGGGAAAGGTGCTCGAGTTGACGGATGTCGGCAGCCGCCAGCCTCGGCGTGTGGGATGCCCGATAGGCCTCGTCCAGACCGGTACCCCAGCGTTCGATCAGCTGGGCGGCGTCCTGCTCACCGAATTCGGCAACCATCGCTTCCGACCAGTCCTCGTCCCAGCTACGGGCCGCCGTCCGCAGCCAGCTCTCCAGGTCGTCGAGGTCGACTGCGGGCAGCCGCTGCCCCGATGCAGCGCGGACGACGAACTGGGCGATCGCCAGGGGTGTTTCGCCCAGCCGGACGGTATGGTCGACCTCGACGTCCCCGTAGGCTGCAACGAGGATGGTTTCGATCCGCTGCCGAAGCTGCGAGTCGTAGCGGTCCCGGGGCACGTAGACGACGTGCGATATCGACCGTCCGGACGTGTCCGGACGCCCGAACAGCAGCAGCTGCCCGTGTTGTAGCGATGCGACCACCGTCGTCGCCACCCGGGTCAAGAACTCGGCGTCGGCCTGTAGGAGTTCGTCTCGCGGATAGGTGGCCAGCACGCTGAGCAGGTCCTTGGCCGCATGGCTGTCGGGCGCGTAACCGCTGCGCTGCTGGATATCTGCGACCTTGTCGGTGAGGAACGGGATCGACTCGATGGACGCGTTGTAGGCCTTCGATGTGTAGAGACCCACGATGCGGTGGTTTGCGACGGTATCCGACTCGTCGTCGCGGGCGCTGACCGTGATCTCGTCGAGCGGTGCGTCGCGATGGACGGTGGATCGATGGCTTGACTTCGACAGAATCAGCAGCCGCTCATCTGGCGCCATGTCGAACCGGGCCCGTGCCCGTGGAGTTGCCAGCAAACCCAGACCACTGCGCGGGCCAGCGACCACCTCGGAGTTCGACCCGCCCGAGTCGGGGCGGTAACCCAGGAACAGGAAGTTGTCCTGCGTCAGCCACTCCAGCAATTCTCGGGCGTGACGCTTCTCATCAGCCGAGCCGGCGACGTCGGCCGCCTCGATCTCCTCGGCAAGCTCGAGCACGCGCTGCACCATGGCTGGGCCGTCGTTGACAGCGGCGGCCACGTCAGACAACACCGACTCCAGGCGAGCGCTGATCTGACCGAGCACCGCCGAGCCGGCCGCGGGCGGCAATTCGACATGCACCCACGATTCCGCGATCAGGCCGTCCGACAGCGCCAGCAATTCGCCATCTTGATTCCTGGCCACGTCGAGCTGCGGGTGGGCAAGCAGCCGGATCGTCCGCCCCTGTCGATCGAGCTCGGCAATGATCGAGTCGACGATGTACGGGGAGTCGTCGACGACCACCTGCACGATGGTTGACCCGGTCCCCCAGCCATGGCTGCTCACTTCGGGCTTGAACGCCCGGACCAGGATGTCGCCGGGGCGCCGTCGTCCGGCGAGTTCGAGGTGGCTGGTGATGATACCCAAGAGGTCTTCGGGGTGCCGCTGCAGCAATTCCGGGGTCAGGACGTGCCGGTAGTAGTGTTCGGCGAACCGCGCATCAACGCGCGGGTCGAGGTCAGACCTGTTGACCAGATCCGCCAGCAGGACGCGGCGCCGATCTTCGATGGTCGTGGTCACTTGAGTTGCTCCTTGTCTGGTGCTTGTCGCCGGGGCGTGGCTGGAATTGGGTGCAGGGCCGGATTCAGGCGCGCGCCATCGGCCCGCATGGCCGAAATGCTCGAGATGCGCGCTGGTGATGGGAGTGGAGACGGGCAGCCGCGGGGTGTCCGGCTGCCCGTCCGGGGTGCTACTTCACGGCAGCTTCGGACTTGCGAATCTCTTCCCAATAGGTGGCGTTCTTGATGCCCAGGGCAACCGGGTCGAAGACGGGATCAAGTCCTGCGTTGCGCTGGCGGCGGTAGTCCTGAATTACCTTGCGTACCACCGGGGTGAGGATGACCAGACCGATCATGTTCACCCAGGTCATCAGGCCCACACCGATGTCGCCGATCGCCCAGACCAAGGTGGATTCCGCCACGCCACCGTAGAGGCTCATGACCGCGATAGTTCCGACCACGACCCACCTCAGGAACTTCTTCTCACCGAACAGCCGGTGCGCGTTGATCTCGCCGGCGAAGACGTAGTAGAGCAGCGTGGTGAAGGCAAAGAAGAAGACGATGATCGCCACGAACGAACTGCCGAAGCCGGGCACCAGCGAATCAACCGCGGCTTGTGGGTACGCCGCCCCGGGCTGCACACCCGGCAAGTACTCGACGACGGTCTGGCCATCGGCGCCGATCACGTTGTAGGAGTTGGTCACCAGGATCATGAAGGCCGTGGTGGAGCACAGGATCCAGGTGTCGATGAACACGCCGAGCGACTGGATCAGGCCCTGCTTGGCCGGGTGCGAGGTGTTCGCGGCGGCGGCTGCGTGGGCAGCGGTGCCCTGACCGGCCTCATTGGAATAGACACCACGCTTGACGCCCCACGAGATCGCGGCGCCGATCATGCCGCCGAAGACCGCGTCCTGACCGAACGCCGACGAGAACATCAAGCCGAACATGTGCGGGATCTCCCCGATGTTGGCGATCAGCAACACCAGGGCGGCCAGCACGTAGGCGCCAGCCATGAAGGGCACGGCGGCCTGGGAGAAGTTGGCGAAACGACGGACGCCGCCGGCCGAGATGAGGATCATCAGTGCGACCACGACCACGGCGACCACCCACAAGGGAATGTTCCAGGCGTGGAAGGCGGTCTGGGTGATGGCGTTGACCTGGATGCCCGGGACGAAGACGGTGTAGGCGAGGAAGATGCACACCGCGTAGATCAGGCCCAGGAATTCCTTGCCGGTGCCCTTCGAAAGGTAGAAGCCGGGACCGCCGCGGAACTCATTGCCCTTGCGCTCCTTATAGACCTGGGCCAGGGCACCCTCCGCGAAAGCGGTCGCCATGCCCAAGGCGGCGGCGATCCACATCCAGACGACCGCGCCCGGGCCGCCCATAGCGATGGCGGTTGCGACGCCGGCGATGTTGCCGGTGCCCAGCCGGGCTGACAGCGAGATGAGCAACGCCTGCAGCGGCTTGATGCCGGTACCGGTGTCTGTGGTGGCGGACTCGCGCAGTTCGCGAACCATGGCACCGAAGTTGCGGACCTGGAGTCCGCCGAATGCGATCGTGAAGAAGGCCCCGACCGCGACGATGCCGTAGATGAACCATTGGTTCCAAATCACGCCGTTGATGGCGTCAACGATTTCTTGCATTGTTGGTTTTCCTGTTCAGATGGTCGAGATGAAACGGGCGATTCGGTCGAAGCCGAGTTGGATGGTGTCGACGCTGGTGGCGAACGACAGGCGAACGTGGCCCGCGCCCAGTTCGCCGAAGGCAGTCCCCGGCACCAGGCAGACACGCTCCTGATCGAGGAGTCGGTGGGCGAAGTCCTCGGCAGCCAACCCGGTGCCGCGGATGTCGATAAAGGCGTAGAACGCGCCCTCAGGCTTGGCCAGGTGTAATCCTTCAGTGGCGTCCACCGCTGCCACCACCGCGTCCCGGCGCTCCTGGAAGGTGGACGTCAGCTGGCTGGTGAACTCTGCCCCGTCGCGCAGCGCGGCAACTCCGGCGAGCTGGACGAACGGAGCAACACAAGAGGTGAGTCCTTCTTTCAGGGGCCCCATCTTGGCGACCAGCTCTGGGTCGGCGATCAGCCACCCACAGCGCCAGCCGGTCATCGCGAACGACTTGGAGAACGAGTTCACCACGATGTGGCGCATCCGAGGCTCATCAAGTTGGCCGACAGAGGTATGCACGTTGCCCTCGAAGACAATGTCCTCATAGACCTCGTCGGAGATGATCACCACACCCCGTTCGTTGGCACCCTGGACGATCTTGCGCAATTCGTCGGAATCGATCATCCGGCCCAACGGGTTGGACGGGCTGTTCAGGATGATAGCCCCGGTATTCTCGGTGATTCGGTCCAACACGTCGACGGCCTGTAGCTTGAAGCCGGCTTCCGCCCTGATCGGCAACGGCACGACGTTGGCGCCGACGAAGCGGATCTGGCCGAGGTAGTTGGGGTAACCGGGTTCGGGAACCAGGACGTCCTGCCCCGGGTTGACGACCGACTCGATCGCGAGCAACAGCGCCTCCATCCCCCCAACGGCAACCGCCACGTTCTCGGCCTCGACCGGTCGGTTCCAGCGAGCCGAGTAGCGCTCGGCGATCGCTTCTCGCAGCACCGGCATGCCAAGGTTCGAGACGTAGCGGGTCTGGTTGTCGTCCAGCGCCTGCTTGGCGGCCTGCTTGATGAAGTCCGGGGTGTCGAAATCGGGTTCACCAAAAGTGAACGCGACCACGTTGTCGTAGCGCTGGGCGCGCTCGAACATCTTCCTGATACCGGAAGCCGGAAAGCCCCGGACGAGCGCAGACATTGTCATGGTCTGGGTCATCGCACTCTTCCTCGAGTCGTAAGTGGGTCTTGTCGGTCCCGGATGTTGTCCATCGACCTGCGAGAAGGATCCTTCGGTCAAATTCAAACGTCAAGCTTCTCTTTGATCGGCCTAACGTTTGCAACAGAGATGTGCTAGCTTCTGCTCAACCGAAAGGTCCAGTGTGAGGAAACGATGACTTCTCCAGAACGCGACGAACCCACCAACAAGGCCGTGGCCCCGCTGGGCGGCACGGCCTCTGCGGTCGAACCGATCCCCGATCGGGTCCCGACCGACTCGGTCGACCTGCAGTTGCTCCGGTTGCTCGCCCAGGACTCCCGGACATCGCAACGAGCCCTGGCCCGCATGGTCGGCATGTCGGCGCCCGCGGTTGGTGAGCGCATTGCCAGGCTGGAACGGCTGGGCGTCATCCAGCGCTACTCGATCTCGGTGGACTGGGCGCGACTCGGCTACGCCATGGAAGTGTTCCTGAACATCCTCGCGGTCAGCGGCGCCAACATCGGCGAACTGATCACCGAACTCAAGAGCCTTCCCGAGGTCGAGTTCGTCAACAGCGTGTCGGGGGCGTTCGACCTGCAAGCCCGGGTGCGGGTGCGAGATCACCAGCACCTGACCAGGCTGCTGATCAACCGCATCTGGCAAATCCCGACCATCCAGCGCACCGAAACCCAACTGAGTTTCGCCACCGTCTCGCAGCGCGACTTCACGCAGAACTTGCTCGGCTACATCCGTGATCACAACGAGAGGAGCAGCAAGCAGACCGCCGAACGCCGCGCAACCCAACAGCCACACTGACCCTCCCCCGCACACCAGTGGCGAGTCCCGGACTAGCTCGACCCAGATCCCGGGCGGCTGTCTGACTAGCCGCTGCGCCGGTTGTCTGCGCTACCACTTCGACCGTGTCGACCTAGACGCCGTCCAGGTCGCAGACCGGGACGACGCCACGAGGTCGCGGACTTCCTAGGTCACCAGGGCGGCAAGACAGTGCTGGCCTGGAACCCGGCGCTCAGCTGGGTTCGCCGGGCTGGAATCACTGGAGGTTGGGGACTTGTAGGCATCTGTAGCTCCACGGCGCGTCAGCGCATGATGGGCAGGCGTGCGTAGGCGCGACGCAGGTTCTCGGCGTCCCAGGGGGGCCGCGAAGTTCTCCCCGACCACCCCGACACCGGCCCGCAGCAGGATCCCGGCATGGACGATGCCGACCGCCTCGTCGAGTTGACCGGTTTCGCCGCGCGCCTCACTGCGGCGGTGGGAGCGGCCGAACTCGGGGCCGCCACCCGCTTCCCGGACGACGCGGGCTTCACCATCCGCTTCCAAGCCGACGAGCTGTGGGTGGCGGGACGCCGTCTGGTCTCGCCGACGCCGGCGGTGGTTGTTGACCTGGCCACCCCCTTGGATGCCGCCGTAGTCTGCCGGGCCGTGGGGCTCCAACGGCCAGTAGGGGTCAGCGGCGACGTCCACCAGCATCGCTGGGAGGTGCTCGTCGCCGGCGCGCCGGTGCCCGACCCCCATGCCCACCGGATCCTCGTCGAGCCCTTGCGGCTGGGTCACTGGGCGCTGCGGCCGCTGCTGGCGGGCCGCCCAGCGGGAGCGCTCCCGCAGCGAGTGGCGGGAGCCTCCCCCGCCTATGACGTGGTCGCAGGGTCCGGGTCGGTGGTACGGCTGCAAGTCGCCCGCCGCGAGGTTTGGGCCGACATCTTGCCTGCCGGCCACCCGCACGCCAGCGTGCTGTTGGCCGGGATGGCGAGGGCCGCACCTTCGTGGCGGCTGGGTTGGGACGTCTCACCGGAGGACCCTGTCGTGGTCGTGTACGACGACGACGAGCCTGCGGCCGGGGCTGTCCTGCGCCTGGGCGAGATCGCCGTCGCCTCCCGATTGTGTGCCGCGCCCGTCTCGGGTGAGGGGGACGCCGGGTCATCTCTTCTCGACGTCTTGGAGGCGTTGGCCCTCGAACACGGCTGCGGCCTGCTGCGCCTGGACAGCAGCGCGTTCCTCGCCAGCGCCCGGGTGCCTTGGTCACGCCACGGCTACCGCGTCGGACCGGACTACGCGGGTGACACGGACGAGCCGGTCTGGGCCGAACGAGACCTGCGGCAGGCCTGGTCGCCAAGCCTGCCGAGAGAAGTCCGACTGTCATCCGATCCCCCACCGAGGGCAGCCACCACGGCTCCCGCCGACGGAGCGGTGCCAACTTCTCAGCAGGCCAGCGCCAACGGCTCTGCCTGGCGCGAGGGCTACTCAAGAACCCGAAGATCCTGATCCTCGATGACGCGACCAGAGCGGTGGATACGGCCACTGAGGCACTCACGCGACGTCCACCAGCATCGCCGGGAGGTGCTCGTCGGGGGTGCGGCGCTCGGTGGCTGGAGACTCACGCAATGAGAGGTTGCAGGGCTTGGGCCACCTTGTCGCGCACCAACGGGGTCATCTTGTTGGCCTTGCCCTGGGACT
>ERZ1645187.5001-NODE-5001-length-10482-cov-17.506186_pt1 | contig 10482 bp, 10 predicted proteins | sample MGYA00575352_ERZ1645187 | MGnify/ENA primary metagenome ERZ1645187 (study PRJEB40837, sample SAMN11349314) | freshwater sediment metagenome | isolation source: river sediment | host: Sediment | place: India: Wazaribad , New Delhi | collected 2017-02-21 ...
TCGTCAAGTCGCAGCAGATGCTGGGCCACGACAGCGACTACGTGCCGGGCTGGGATTGCCACGGCCTGCCGATCGAATGGAAGATCGAGGAGGAGTATCGCGCCAAGGGCCGCGAGAAACCGGACTTCTCGGACGCGAAGGGTATCAACGCTTTCCGCGACGAATGCCGGCGCTTTGCGGAGAAGTGGCTCGATGTGCAGCGCGAGGAGTTCAAGCGCCTCGGCGTGGTCGGCGATTGGGCGAAGCCCTATTCGACCATGGCGTATCGCGCGGAGGCGACGATCGCCCGCGAGATCATGAAATTCGCCGAGAGCGGCCAGCTCTATCGCGGCTCCAAGCCGGTGATGTGGAGCGTGGTGGAGAAGACCGCGCTCGCCGAAGCCGAGGTCGAGTATCAGGACTACCAGAGCGACACGATCTGGGTGAAGTTCAAGGTCATCCAGGACGTCGAGTGGGGCGACGAGCAGCAAATGCGCCGCGCCGATCAGGCGTGCCTCAAGTCGGAACTGCTCGGCGCTTCGGTGGTGATCTGGACGACGACGCCGTGGACCATCCCCGGCAACCGCGCCGTCTCGTTCTCGTCGCGCATCGGCTATGGACTCTACGAGGTCACGGCGGCGCCGGAGAACAACTGGGCCAAGGTCGGCGAGCGCTACATCCTCGCCGACAAGCTCGCCGCCGACGTGATGAAGGCCGCCAAGGTCGAGGCCTATGAGCGCCTCGAGGATGTGACCGGCGACGAGTTGAAGCGCATCGTCGCGGCGCATCCGCTGCGCGCGCTCGGCTACGAGTTCGATGTGCCCCTCCTCGATGGCGATCACGTCACCGACGATACCGGCACGGGCTTCGTTCACACCGCGCCCGGACACGGCGCCGACGACTACATCATCTGGACCGCCAACCAGAAAGCGTTGCGCGACCGCGGCATCGACACGACGATCCCGTTTACCGTCGATGCCGATGGCGTCATGACGGAGGCCGCGCCCGGCTTCACGGGCAAGCGCGTCTTGAAGGAGAACGGCGACAAGGGCGACGCCAACGACGCAGTCATCAAGGCGCTGGCGGAAGCCGGCAACATCATCGCGCGCGGCCGCCTGAAGCATCAGTATCCGCACTCGTGGCGCTCGAAGAAGCCGGTCATCTTCCGCAACACGCCGCAGTGGTTCATCTCGATGGACAAGAGCGGCATCAATGGCGGCAACCGTTCGCTGCGCCAGATCGCGCTCGATGAGATCAAGCGCACCGAGTGGGTGCCGGCGGCGGGTGAGAACCGCATCAACGGCATGATCGCCAACCGCCCGGATTGGGTCGTGTCGCGCCAGCGGGCCTGGGGCGTGCCGATCGCCGTGTTCCGCAATACCGAGACCGAGCAGGTGATCCCCGGCCCGGGCTTCGCGCACAACGCCGAGCTGATGCAGCGCGTGTTCGATGCCTTCGCGGAGAAGGGCGCCGACGTCTGGTTCGAGGACGGCGCCAAGGAGCGTTTCCTTTCGGGCCTCGTCGACGATGCCTCGCAGTGGGAGCGTGTGCGCGACGTGCTCGACGTGTGGTTCGATTCAGGCTCTACGCATGCGTTCGTGCTGGACGATCCGGTGGCGTTCCCCAATCTCGCCGGCATCAACCGGGAGCACGACGGCGGCTCCGATAAGGTCATGTATCTCGAAGGCTCGGATCAGCATCGCGGCTGGTTCCATTCCTCGCTGCTCGAAAGCTGCGGCACGCGCGGCACGGCTCCTTACGACGTCGTGCTGACGCATGGCTTCGTGCTCGACGAGAAGGGGCAGAAGATGTCGAAGTCTCTCGGCAACGTCGTCGCGCCGCAGGACGTGATGGCGAAGTCGGGCGCCGACATCCTGCGCCTGTGGGTCGCGGCATCCGACTATTCCGACGATCTGCGCATCGGCCCGGACATCCTGAAGAACTTCTCCGAGACCTATCGCAAGCTGCGCAACTCGCTGCGCTGGATGCTCGGCGCGCTGGCGCATTTCGATGCGAAGCGCGATACGGTGATCCTGAAGGACATGCCGGAGCTCGAGCTGGCCATGCTGCACGAGCTGTCGCGCCTCGACGCCGAGGTGCGCGCGGCCTACGAGACCTACGAGTACAGGAAGGTCGTCTCGGTACTGGCGCAGTTCATGAACACCGAGCTGTCGGCATTCTATTTCGACGTGCGCAAGGATGCGCTCTATTGCGATGCGCCGTCGAGCACGCGCCGCAAGGCTGCGCTGACCGTGATCGATCACATCCTGCGCTGCACGACGTTGTGGCTGGCGCCGATCCTGTCGTTCACGGCCGAGGAGGTGTGGAGTGATCGCTTCCCCAAGTCTGCGTCCGTGCATCTCGAAGAGTTTCCGGCCACCCCGCCGGAGTGGCGTAACGATTCCATTGCCGAGAAGTGGGAGAAGGTGCGCCGCGTGCGCCGTGTCGTCACCGGCGCGCTGGAACTCGAGCGCGCGGCCAAGCGCATCGGGTCGTCGCTCGAAGCCGCCCCGGTGGTCTATATCGACGACACGACGCTTGCGTCGGCCCTCGACGGCGTCGATCTGGCCGAGGTCGCGATCACCTCGGCCATCGAGATCGTGACAGGACCAGCGCCCCAGGGCGCCTTCACGCTGGCGGACGTTCCGGGCGTCGGCGTGGTGCCGAAGCGCGCCGAGGGCGCCAAGTGCGCCCGCTCCTGGCGGATCACGACCGATGTCGGTTCGGACCCCGCCTATCCGGACTTGTCGGCCCGTGATGCCGCGGCCATGCGCGAGATCGACGCCAGGGCGGGGGCACGCGCGTGAGCGGAGACAGCCGCGACAGCCTGACCGACCACCCCGCCGGCGGCTGGCTGTGGGGGCCGTGGTCGCGCATCGGCCTGCAGGTGGCGGCCGTCACCGCGGTCGTCGACCAGGCGCACAAGTGGTGGATGTTACTGGTCTACCGCATAGCAGAGAAGGGAAGGGTTACAGTAACGCCGTTCCTCGATCTTGTGTTCGTGAAGAATACCGGCGTCAGTTACTCGATGTTCGACCAGTCGACCTATCAGGGGCAGATCATGCTGGCGGCCTTCGCCGTGGTTGCCTCGATGGCCCTGTGGGTGTGGCTCGCGCGCTCTGGCACCGGCAGGTTGATGGCCTGGAGCCTCGGCCTCATCATCGGCGGGGCCATCGGCAACGCCATCGACCGGGTGCTGATCGGCGGGGTTGCCGACTTCTTCTCACTTCATGCATTTGGATATTACTGGTACGTCTTCAACATCGCCGACGTGGCCATCGTTGTGGGGGTCATCGGCCTCCTGTATGAATCGTTCATCGCGAGTCGCAATGGCGCCGCAAACGCCGGCTAACGGCTTCGTTTCGCAGTCGAGACACCGGCACGGGCAAGGGGCCGTGGCGGCGCTTTCGGGGGGATCAGCATGCGCTTCACGAGCAGCTACAAGGGCGTGTCCTCGTTAGGGCGGCCAATGGTGTGCGCTTGCGCTCTCGCCGTGACGACGGTGCTTGCCGGCTGCGGGTCCGGCGACGTCGAACTCAACGGCAAGATCTTCGACGCCATGGGCGTTTCGGCAGCGACGCAGAAGAAGGGTGGCGATCCCCAGCTTGCGGCGCGCAATGGTCTCGTCATGCCGCCGAGCACCGGCTCGCTGCCGGAGCCGGGTTCAGGCCGCGCGCCCGAGGCCGAAGCCGACATCGCCTTCATCAACGACCCCGATCGCAAGAAGTCGATCGACAGGTCGGAGCTGGCGCGCCGCCAGGCCGAATACTGCAAGGTCCATTACGAGCAGGCCAAGCTGCGCGGCGATCAGGCGGCGGACGGCGCCGTCGGTCCGGCGGGGCCTTGCCGGGCCAGCATCCTGTCGTCGATGAAGAAGTTCAACGACGAGGAAGGGCAGCAGGACGAGGACAACTGATCCTCCTGCTCGTCCCGATCACTTCCTGATCCATTCAGCTGGCGTTCGGCATGGTGGTGCTGCCGTCCAGCGTGATCGCTTCGTCCGGCTTGGCCTTGCCGTCGGGTTCGACGTGGATGATCACGTCGGTATCGGAAATCTCGGCCTCGAGCGCGTCCTCCAGCCGGTCGCAGATGTGGTGTGCCTTCTCGACCGTCATGGTCCCCGGCACCACCAGATGAAACTCGATGAAGGTCATGCGGCCTGCGCGCCGCGTGCGCACGTCGTGGGCCTCGAGTGCGCCTTCGCCGTTGGCCGCGATCGCGGCCTTGATGCGGGCTACGATCTCGGGTGACGCGGCTTCGTCGAGCAGGCCGCTCATCGATCCGCGCGCAAGGCCGTATCCCGTCCACAGGATGTTGAGCGCGACGAGCCCCGCGATCAGCGGATCGAGCAGGTGCCAGCCGGTCACCGCCGCGAGCAGCAGGCCGACCAGCACGCCGGCTGAAGTCTTCACGTCGGTCAGGATGTGGTGGCCGTCCGCCTCGAGAGCTGGCGAGCGCCAGTCGCGGCCGCGCGAGATGAGCAGCCATGCCCAGCCGGCGTTGATGGCGCTGGCCGCGCCGTTGATGGCGAGGCCGAGGGCGGGCTCGGTGATGGAGCGCGGCACGAGGATCGCGTCCACCGTCTCGCGGATGATCATCAACGCGGCGACGATGATGAGGGCGCCTTCGAGGACCGCCGACAGATACTCCGCCTTGTGGTGGCCGAACGGGTGATTGGCATCGGCCGGCTTTTCGCCGACGCGGATGGCGACGAACGCCGCGATCGCCGTCAACACGTTGACGATGCTTTCCAGCGCATCCGAGTAGAGCGCGACGGAGCCCGTGACGAGGTAGGCGACATACTTGATGCCCATGACGGCGAGCGCCACGGCGATGCTCGCGAGTGCCACGTTGCGCACGTTGAGGAGGCCGGCTCGTGCCGGCCGAGGCGAACCAGCGTCCGGCGTTTGCGGGGCCCCCACGGTTCTCTCCGTTGTCTCTTGCGGCGCGTCGGGTACGCGATCGAAGCCCCGCGGCCGGGACGGTCGCGAACCGGATAGACGAGATCGGCGGACTTTTCCACATCGATGCGCGGCGCACGGGTGCCTGGGCAAGCGCGAATCTGATGCGGTGATGGAAGTTTCGCGCCCCGCCGGCGCCGACATGCAACTCACACATCCCCGCAGCGGAGCCCGCGCCCATGGCCAACTTCACCACGCACATCGCCTACGGCACGGTGCAGTCCGGCGTGCTGGCGACGCTGACGCTCGCGGCCGACGTGGTCGCGCCGGAGAACCTCGTCACGGTGACGCTCGCGGGCGTGCTCGGCTCGATCCTGCCGGACATCGATCTGAAGGACTCGCGGCCGGCGAAGATCCTGTGGTCCGGCCTCGGCATCTTCGGCTCGTTCGTCATTCTGTTCGCGTTCGCCGCGAAATACTCGGTGGTCGAGCTGATGATGGTCTGGCTCGGCAGCCTTGTCGCGATCCGCTATGGCGTCTACTGGCTGTTCCACCGTTTCTCGGTGCATCGCGGAATCTGGCATTCGCTGCTCGCCGGCGCCTTCATGTCGGCGCTCGCAGCGTGCGGGCTCTACTATGTGCTCGGGCGCCACGAGGGCGTCGCATGGCTCGGCGCGGGCTTCCTGTTCCTCGGCTATCTGCAGCATCTCGTGCTCGACGAAATCTATTCGGTGGACGTCATGAACCACCGGCTCAAGCAGTCGTTCGGCACCGCAGTGAAGCTGTTCGACCGGCGCTATCCCGCAGCGTCGGTGGCGATGCTGGCGGCGACGGTGGCGGCGATCGCGGTGACGCCGTCGACGCAGACCTTTGTCGAGGGCGTTACGCAGCGTTCGCTGTGGGTCGAGCTGAACCAGCGCCTGCTGCCGCGCGACAAGTGGTTCGGACTCATTCCGGCGCCGTACCTGGCGCGCCTGCATGCGGAGAAGGACGGTGCCGGCATCACGACCGGGTCTCTGCCCGATGCGCCGGCCGGTGCTGCGGCTTCGAGCGATCAGAACGCGGCGACCGATACCTCTGCAGCGGTACGAGAGCGCAAGTAAAGAGTCGCCGGGAACGCAACGAGCAACGCAACAGGCGGCGTCAGGCTCTGGTGGCGGCGCCGGCCTTGAGACCGTTGAGATACGTCTCGACCATATCCTTGATCAGCGGCCACGCCGACTCGGTGCTCACGTTCGACAGCTTGTCGGCCGTCGACAGCGACGTGATGCCGTGCACGCCGGCCCACAGCACGCGCGCCGCACGCTTGCGCTCACTCTCGGCCGTATCGGCGAACAGGGGTGTCATCGCCTTTTCGATGCGCGCCAGCAGACCCTCGAGCTTGGCGCGATAGGCCGGCGGCACGTCTGTTCCCGGCGGCAGATGATGCTCGAACAGCAGGTTCCACAGCTTCGGGTTGTCGTGCGTGAAGGCGAGGTAGGCCTGCGCGAGCTGAAGTACGTTCTCGCGCGGGTTGCCGGTCGCCGGCAGGGCGTCGAGCTTTTCATCGAGCGCATCGAGCATGCGGCCCTCGATGGTCAGGATCAGGTCGTCGAGATTGTCGAAGACATTGTAGATGGTGCCCGCGCTGTAGCCGATGCGGCGTGCAACCTCGCGGGCCGACAATCCGGCCAGACCGCCGGTCGCGATCAACTCGGTGGCAGCCTGGAGGATATGCTCGCGCAATTCATCCGGCGTGTGAACGGACCTGCGTCCCATGAGATCCTGCGGTGTTTAGTTCGTGTCGGGATCAACAATAGAACCAATAGTATGGCAGGCAAGCGGCATCGCAGATGGGGCTTTGTGCACGCAAACAAATGAACGCTTCGCAGCCGACGCATGCAATGCGTCATGAAAACGCCGGCCATCCGCTAGGATGACCGGCGTCAAACCCGATACCGTTTTGCCGGATCAGGGGCAATTCAGGATGCAGTTGGTGCCGTTGTAGTCGACGCAGCTCTTGCGCGGCGCGTGGAAGGCCTTGCTGGTCCAGTTGCGGTTGATGCCCGTGGTGTCACCCGAGTTGACGTTCGTCTGTGTGAAGTCGAGGTTGCCGTAGACGAAGCTGCCGAACACCGGTTCGTAGGTGTAGCCGACCTCGGCGACGATGACGCTGCCGCCCTTGCTGACGAGACCGGTATCCAGCGTGTACTGCTGGCATTTCGGGTAGGGAACGCTCGTGCCGACGCCGCTATGCTCGTAAGACCATTCGACCTTGGTGTCCGACGCGTTGGTCGAGCTGGCACGGACGCCGACCAGACGCACGACAAGCGAGTCGTCGCCGTAGGGCTCCATCACATGCTTCATCGCGTCGGCGACCTTGTCGAGGTCGGCGGGCGTGATGGCATCCTCGCGCGAGATGATTTCGCTCGCCATGGCGCTCACGGAGTTGAGCCGGCGGTCGATGCTGACGGCGCGCGACATCTCGAACGTGCCCATCAGCATGATGAGCAGGACCGGTGCGATGTAGGCGAACTCGATGGCCGCTACACCGCGCTGATCGTGGCCGATGCTGCGGGCGGCCATGCGCAGGTGACGGATTGCGCGGGACGTGATCTTCGACGACATGACTGGCCTCGTTCGAGCTCAGGACGTGTTGGTAGGGTTGCGTGGGTGGACCTGCGCGGCGCGGGCTGCTGCGCCGCGTGCCCGTTTCATTCGTAGGGTTCGGTGCGGAAGACGGTGGCGGCCTGCAGCACGGAGTTGCCGCTGGTCAGCGACGGCGCGGTGCGCCAGTCGCCCTTCTCGTCCTTGAGGAAGTAGGGGATGTACTTGGCCGTCGTCCACTCGTAGCAAGCCGTCACCATGACGATCTTGCTGGCGCCGCCGGAGGTGCTGCCGATGACGTCGCCGCCATTGCCGCTCGATGCCATCTCGCCGTTCTCGATGCAGTTCTTCGGCGCGATCTGATCCCACGAATCGCGGTTCTGCACGTGGATCTGCAGCATGTTGCAGTCGATGTAGGGGGCGGCTTCGTCGCAAACCCGCTGCTTGAACTCGGTCTTGGTCATGGCGGCTTTCTGCGCCTGGCCGGTGCGGATCGCACGGCTGGCCGAGAAGACGCCGCGCTCGAGAGAGTTGGTTGCGAGATAGTGCAGGCCGAGCGTGAAGATGCCGAAGATGAACATCAGGAACGGGCCGGCCACGAGCGCGAACTCGACGGCCGTTGCGCCCTCGCTGTTGCTACGAAAGCGGCCGAGGACCGACATCCCGGACTTCCGGCGCAGTGCCGCGGACTGCTTGGGTTTGATTTCGCACATGACAGACGCGCCTCGATGAATTGGAAATCTCCGAGGCAGCGTAGGGCGTCTGCCGTAAACAAATCATTTCTATCTAAAAGTGCTTGGGCTAATGGTAAATTTTTCCTTAATCGATGCTGCGGATGGTGCGCGAAATTGCACTCTTCCCGGGCGCCGGTGATACGCTCGCTCTCTTTATATATATACGCGTCTGTGTGGGTGACGTTCGCGGGCGTCGTCCAAATGCGAACGGCGCAGCTCGCGCCACGCCGTTGCCCGTCGATGTTCGCGCCGCAGCCCGCATGCAGGCTTACTGGCCGCCGCCACCGCCGCCACCGCCGCCCGCATCGCCGCTCTCGGAGAACTTCGTCTTCGAAGCCGCGTGCTTGGCGATCAGGTCGAAGTAGGTCGGGTCGTCGCCGATGGTAATCGTCGGCTGGCACGCCGGCGTGCACGTGAAGGACTGGCGGGCGGCACCCTTGTGCAGGTTCACCATGCGTTGCTCGTCGCGTTGCACGACGACGCGCTGGTCCTGAATGACGTTACGGTCGCTGTCGAGTGCGATCACGTTGGTGACCCCGAAGGTCTTGCCGGTGATGACCAGGAGATCGGCGCCCTGGATGTTGACGTCGGCGATCGACGGGTTGCCGATGATCAGCTCCGACACCGGCCTCGGCAGGCGCAGGATCTGCGATTGGTCATAGCGAACGACGAGGTCGTTGGCGCGCGCCTGCTGGGTGCTGACCGCGAGCGTCGCAAGGAGCGTCATTCCAAGCAGCATGGTCGCCTGCAGGACTTTTGAAACGCGCAGATCGTTCGTCGAATGGGGTAGCATCGGGCTCCTCCGAGCATGTTCTTCAGACGCATTAGCGCAGAGAAAGGTAAATGGACCGCAAACGTGCGTTCGGACTTGGTGCAGTCCGGACGTCCGGCGTGCCGCGGGGCGGTCGACAACCTCAGATGCGGAACGACAGAGCCGTCACAGGGCTCTGTTTAGGCTGAAGATTGCTGGTGCTGCAGTGGATGTCGGGCAGTGTTCGACTGGTCTTCTTATGCATGCCGGCGTGCAAACCGCCGCGCTCGGCCACGGGTCATGGAGCGCAACATGAGAAACACGAGCTATTCTGCGATCTAATTCTTTGCGTAAGCATTTTCTTAAGCAAGAAGCAGGGCCTTCTGTCGACTTGTGAAGTTTTTTCTGTGTCGAGTCTACATCATCGGCTGGTTCTATTCTTGTAATCACCTTGTTGGATGGTTGATATTAGTTGGGCGTTATCCAAGATTACTATATCGTTTTATTCTATTTCTCGGGTCTTTCATGTATTCTTAAGAGGTGCGGGGGTAATCTGCATTCAGTTCAGGGCCGGAATGATCCGGACGATGAACTGGTCAGCAGTAGCAGAGTTGCTCATTGGGAGAGTTGTCATGCAGAACGTTTTCGCTCGCTTCGTCAAGGATGAGTCTGGCGCCACCGCCATCGAGTACGGCCTGATCGCCGGCCTCCTCTCGGTCATCATCATCACCACGCTCACCCAGATGGGCAGCCAGCTCCAGGCCATCTACACGGCCATCTCGGCCGGCCTCGGCCAGGCGATCCGCTAATAGCTAGCGGCCAACGCGAGTTTGGGTGGCGGAGCGAAGCATCGCTCCGCCACTTTACTTTTTCGGGCGCCGCATCCGCCTCTGCCCGCGGCGCTGCACGGACACCGCGACGATGCCGTTAACCTGTTCCTAACGATGATTCATCGGCATTTTGGTCGATGCGCGCGGCGCCTGCAAATTTACGAACCGATGACGAGTCTCCCATAGAGTGATCACCGGTCGAGGCGTTTCTGGCAGTCGGGTCGCGCGCATGTGTATCAAGAGATTTCTGAGCAACGAGGATGGTGCAACGTCGATCGAGTACGCTCTGATCGCGGGCCTTCTCAGCATCATCATCATCGTCACGCTCACCACTATGGGGCCGGTGTTGAACTCGGTCTATCAGGCGCTGAGTGCCGGACTGGCCCTGGTCGTCAGCTGAGTTGCGCGACCGTAGCCAGAGAACGAGAAAGTTCTGCCATGTTCGATTACCCGCTCCTCGTCATGTTTCCGCTGGTGATGGCGTTCGCCGGCGCCATGGACATGCTGACGATGACGATCCCGAATCGCCTGTCGCTGCTGCTGATCGGCGGCTTCCTGATCGCGGCTCCGCTTGCGGGCCTCGGCTGGTACGGGTTCGCGATGCATCTCGCGGCCGGTCTGGTGGTGCTGCTGATCGGCTTCGGCCTGTTCGCGGCCGGTTGGATCGGCGGCGGCGACATCAAGATCCTTGCCTCGTCGTC
>ERZ1645187.5002-NODE-5002-length-10482-cov-5.952623_pt1 | contig 10482 bp, 7 predicted proteins | sample MGYA00575352_ERZ1645187 | MGnify/ENA primary metagenome ERZ1645187 (study PRJEB40837, sample SAMN11349314) | freshwater sediment metagenome | isolation source: river sediment | host: Sediment | place: India: Wazaribad , New Delhi | collected 2017-02-21 ...
TTCCTTGGGGGAACCAATGTTATTTTCGTTGCTGCCATCATCCAGTACGAACGGGACGTTATTCGACGACAGGCGCGATACCAGACTGTTCGGTGTTGCGGGCTGGGTGGCGTCCCCTGCGGAAGAACCGTTTTCTTTGACTTCCCGCATGGATCGAAAAACAACATTTTCTTCGCCCGGCATTCTTGCCTGAACCATGCCTGAAATCATGGAAAGAAATAATCCAACCATAAAAAAGGCGGTGAAAATTTTTACCCGGTACTTCTTCATCCATCACTCCTTAATAATAATTTAAATTGTGATGTCACTTGCTATCTGTAGATGAAATCCGTGGAAAAGCCAATGGGGTCGATCCAAGAGACTGCGCCGAAAACGTGACCTCGCCGGCGGAGCTGCAGGATCGATGCGTGGAAATCCATCAAGGTAATCATAGGTCATTGCATATACAGCGTCAAGGCAGTCCCCGGCAACTGCAAGCAAAGTGCAAAGTGGCAGGCGTATAGGGCGGTAAGAATCGTGTAGTTGGTTTCGTGATGGAGTAAAATCAGTCATTCACAGGAGGAGCGCATGACCGAACTGCTCTATCAAACCGATAGTTACCTGCGCGAGTTCCAGGCTGCCGTCACCGCGACCAACGCCGAAGCTTGCGCCGTTCTGCTCGACCGCAGCGCCTTCTACCCGGGCGGCGGCGGGCAACCCGCCGACAGCGGCGTGCTGGTCTGGCAGGGCGCTGCTCTTCCGGTGGAACGCGCCCGCAAGGGCCCCGAGGGCATCTGGCACGCGCTGGCCGCAGGCACGCCCCTACCGTCGGCAGGCGCGCAGGTGACCGGGCAGATCGACTGGCCCCGGCGCTACGCGCTCATGCGCACGCACACCGCCATGCATATCCTGTGCGGCGTGGTCTTCCGCGATTTCGGCGCGCTGGTCACCGGCGGCGACATGGAGCCGCTGCACGGCCGCATGGATTTTGAATTCGAGTCGCTCACCAAAGACCTGGTCAGCGTGATCGAGGTAGCCGTCAACCGCGAGGTGGCCGCGGCTCGCCCGGTGAAGGTCGCCATTCTTCCGCGCGAAGAGGCCTTCCAGATCCCCGACCTGATCCGCACGAAAATCAACCTGCTGCCGCCGGAGATCAGCCACATCCGCACGATCGAACTGGCCGGACTGGATTTGCAGGCCGACGGAAGCACGCACGTGCACAACACCGCAGAGGTGGGCCGCATGCGCGTCGTCGATTACAAGAGCAAGGGCCGCATCAACAAACGCATCTATGTCGAACTGGACTAAATCCATGCTGCTGGCCGTGCTGCTGGTACTGCTGCTGGGCGCCTGCCAGCCGGCGCCGGCGCAACCGGCCCCTGCCTCGCTGGCGATCATGAACGGCGCGCTGTGGGATGGCAGCCAATTGATTGCAGACGGCGTGGTCATCCTGCGCGGCAATCGCATCGAAGCCGCCGGCCCGGCCGGAACAACCCCGATCCCGGCGGATGCCAGGATCGTGGACGCGGGCGGTGGCACGATCCTGCCCGGGCTGATCGACGGCCACGTCCACAACGCCGCCGAGCCGGAAATCCGCCGCAAGTTCCTCGAGGCCGGGGTGACCAGCGTGTGCGACACCGGCGCGGGCGCCGTGCAATTGCGCCAGTACCAGAACCCGCAGGAGGGTCTGCCCGCCGCGCGCGCCTATTTCGCCGGGCCGTTCCTCAGCGCGCCGGGCGGCTACCCCGCCGACACCGACGACAGCGCGCGACTGGGGGTTGGCACGCCCGAAGAGGCCCGCCAGGCGGTGCAGCAACTGGCGGCCGGCGGCGCGGACTTCATCAAGGTTGCGCTGGATGACGGCCGCAGCGACGAACCGCTGCCTGTGCTTTCCACAGAAGTCCTGCAGGCCGTCACCGATGAGGCCCACCGCCTGGGTCTGACCGTCCGCGCGCACGTGCTGGACGTGCGCTACCTGGATGCCGCCCTGGATGCCGGGGTGGATGCCATTGAGCACATCCCCGCGCCGGAGTTATCCCGGCAGGTGTTCGAGCTGTGGATGCAACGAGATCTTCCCCTGCCGCTGCCCCGAGCCTACCTGGATGAACTGCAACGCCTGGCCGGACGCCAGATTCCATTGACGCCGACCATCGAGGTGCTGGAGCGGCGCACGTGCAACGCCGTGGCGCGCAGCGAAAAAGAGCGCACGGCCTGCGTGCGGGTGTATATCGAAGCCCTGCGCCAGTACCGCCTGCTGGGCGGCCTGATCGCGCTGGGCAGCGATTACGGCAGCGCGGGCATGGCCGCCGGACTGCCCTGGCGCGAGATGGAATTCATGCAGCAGGCCGGGTGGAGCAACGCCCAAATTCTGACGGCCGCCACTTCCAACGCGGCGCGCGCCTGCGGCCAGGCCGGCGAGATCGGCTCGCTGCAACCCGGTTACCTCGCCGACCTGATAATCGTGGACGGTAACCCGCTGGAAGATTTGACTGCCCTGCAGCGGGTGCTAACGGTTGTCCTGAACGGTCAGATTGTAATCGGAGATTAACCAAACCAAAGCCACAGAGAGACCACAGAGTTAAGAGAATTAAAGAAAAACCGGGGCAGCAAATAAGTTGACCCGGTTGCTTCATTCTTCTTTCGTTTTATTCAAACTCTGCGTTCTCTGTGACCTATGGCCTTCTTCTCGCTTATTCTTCCTCTTGTGGCGGGGCGCCGAAGTCGCCGTAGGCCACCATCAACGCGAACTGGCTGATGGCATCGTATGCGTCCTCCAGCTCGCCTTTGACGGTCAGTTGGGTGGGCAGTTCCGGCTCGCCCAGGCGCTGCAACTGCGGCACATGAATGGCGGGCGGCCTGACCTGCACCGAGAAGGATTGCAGCCCCGAGCCCATCTCCCAAAAATGATCCATTTCGGCTTCCAGCGGCGGCACGTACTCCATGCGCGACTCGGCCAGCAATTCGGGTTCATCCGCGGTCGAGCCCGAGCGGCGCTGTCGCAGGCCGTTGAGGATGGCCTCCTGGGTGCGTCCGCGCAGGCGGAAGAGCAGAAAGGGATCCTCGTCGAAGCGTTCGCCGAGGATGTAATGCGTGGCGGCGACATGCTTGCACGGGTTGGCCCAGTCAGGGCAATTGCACTCGCTGATCAAATCACCGGTGCGGTTTGGGAACAGGCTGACCCCGGCTGCAGCGAAGGCATCCTCAATGTTGGCGGGCATTTCCCCGGCCAGCAGTTGCGCCGCGAAGATGGCGCGGTCCGCCAGCACGTCCAGCACTTTCTTCCATTGCTCGTTGCTCAGCGGGCGCATGCGGATGGTCACCAGGTAGGGTTTGGCGCGCGAACCCTGCACGCGCGCCGCCACGCCGTTCTTGATTTCTTCCACCGAGAGCACCTGGCCTTCACGCGCGTAATACCGGCCGCGGTCCAGGCGAGCCACCGGCACCAACCGTTCCATCGCCTCGATCCAGCGACGCGCCCACCAGTTTTTGGCAAATGTGCCGCGCTCACTGCGCGCCTTGATGCCGCCGCGCGCCTTGCGCGGGTTCATGCCCCAGCCGTTGCCGTTAGTCTGGCCGTTACCGCCGTTGCCATTCTTCCCGGCGCTGCTGTTTTTCCCACTGTTGCCGGTTTTCCCGCCGTTGCCGTAGGGAGTCTTCTTCGCCATGCTTACTCCTGGCGCCTCAGCGCCACCAGATCCTTCAATTCATCCGTCGAAAGCTCGGTCAGCCACTGCTCACCGCCGCCAATGATGGCATCTGCCAATCCTTTTTTCGACTCGATCATCTCATCGATGCGCTCTTCCAGCGTGCCGGTGGTGATGAACTTGTGCACCTGCACGTTTTGCGCCTGCCCGATGCGGTAGGTGCGGTCGGTGGCCTGGTCTTCCACGGCCGGAGTCCACCAACGGTCAAAATGGAAAACATGGCTTGCGCGGGTCAGGTTCAGGCCGATGCCTCCGGCTTTGAGCGAAAGGATGAACACCGGCGGCGCATTCTCATCTTCCTGGAAGCGGCGCACCATCTGATCGCGCAGCCTGGCCGGCGTACCGCCGTGTAAAAACAGCGCCGGGCTGCCGGTCATTTGCGGAAGCACTTCGGCCAGCAGCTTGCCCATTTCGGCAAATTGCGTAAAGATCAAAGCATGATCGCCGGCGGCAATAATTTCTTCCAATAATTCGCCCAGTCGTAGCAATTTTCCACTGCGCTTGATCAATTCCCGGCCGTCGCCGCTTCGCAAGGCTGAAAAGCTCTGCGGCAGGGCAATTTCGCCGCCGGGAATCATCTCTTCTTCCGGTTCGAACCTGCGCGGAGGGGCAATCTGATGCAAATACTGTGCCGGGTGGTTGCAAACCTGTTTGAGTTGCAGGATCATGGTCAACACATTCCCGCGCCGCTGCATGCCCTCGCTTTCAGCCACTTTCTGCATCGTATCCTTCACGACGGCTTCATACAGCGTAGCCTGCTCCTCGGTGAGCGGGCAATATTCCTTCATCTCAATCTTTTCAGGCAAATCCTGGATGACGCGCGGGTCGCTCTTGACACGCCGCAGGATGAACGGGCTCACCAGGCGGCGCAGCCGTTCGGTGGCGTCCGGGTCGCCAAAACGTTCGATCGGCACCGAGAACTCGCGCCGGAAGCTCTCCTGCCCGCCCAGGAAGCCCGGATTGAGGAATTGCATGATCGACCACAGTTCCGACAGGCGGTTTTCCACCGGCGTGCCGGTCAGCGCAAAGCGGAAGGAGGAGGGCAGCTTGCGCGCAGCCTGGGTTTGCTTGGCCGAGGGATTTTTGATGTTTTGCGCCTCATCCAGGATCACGCCGTACCATTGCAGCGATTGGAGCAATTCAGCATCCATGCGCAGCAGCGCGTAACTGGTCACCACCAGGTCGGCGTCGCGCGCGGCCTGTTGAAACGCCGAATTGCGCAACCGGTCAGGGCCCTGGTGAATCAACAGCTTTAGATCCGGTGTGAAGCGCCGGGTCTCGCGCTCCCAGTTGGTGACCACCGAGGTCGGGCAAATCAACAGCACCGGGCCGGGCAGCTTGAGCAGCGATTCTTTTTCGTGCGCCAGCAGCGAAAGCGCCTGGATGGTTTTGCCCAGGCCCATGTCATCCGCCAGCACCGCGCCCAGCCCAAAGCGCCGGAAGAACGCCAGCCAGGAGAAGCCATAACGCTGGTAGGGGCGCAGTTCGCCGCGCAGGCTGGCCGGCTGGCTCAATTCGCTCAGCGTTTCCTGATTCTGCAGCCGCTCCAGCCAGTCTTCCACCCAGCCTTCCGCGCTCACATCGTCCACTTCCAGGCCATCGGCGGCGGATTTTCCGCCCAGGGCAAGCTGCGCCGCTTCCACCAGGCTCATCTCGCCGGTCTGGCGCTGTTTCTCCCAGAAGTGAATGGCGGCTTCCACCTGTTCGGTGTCCAGTTGCACCCACTGGCCGCGCACCTGCACCAGCGGCAGCTTGAGCGCCGCCAGGGCCTCAAATTCCTCGCGCGTCAGGGTGGTGTCGCCCAGCGACAGCTTCCACTCGAAGCGCACCAGGGTGTCGATGCCCAGTTTGCCCGGGGTCACCGCGCGCGCCGATTTCACCGGCTTCAAGTGCAGGCTGACGCCCAGCCGGGCGTCGCGCTGGTTCCACCAGGGCGGCGCGATCAGGCCAAAGCCGGCCTGCTCGAGCAGCGGGGCGGCATCACGTAAGAAGGCATACGCGGTTTTGGTATCCAGCCGGACGCTGACCGGTTGGCGCGCCTGCAGGCTGGCAAGCACCGGCGGAAAAACGCGCGCGGTGTAACCCAACCCGGCCAGCAGCTTTTCCTGCGGTTGCTCAAAACGGCGGCCCAATTGCACCAGCGCCGAACTGCCTGTGCGCCACACTTCTTCGGCGGGCAGCAGCAGGCTGGGATCGTCGCGCGATTGCAGCAGATAGTGCAGCTCCCAGGCAGGTTCGTTCGGGTCCGCCGGCTGCACTTCGGGGGCTTCCAGGCGGTAGGCAATGCGGTAGGTGCGCGTGCCGGCCGCTTCCAGGTTGCGGCGCCAGGCGCGCAGCGCGCTCTCCAGCGCTTCCAACTGCCCGGCCGAAGCGTTGACGCGCGCATCCTCCTGGAAGAGCGCGTGCAGCCAGCGCTCCAGCAAGTCGTCACTGTTGGGCTGAATCTGGCGCGCCTTGGCCGCGCCCCACGAGCGCGCCAGCGAGTCGGTCATGGTATTCAAAAAACTTTCCAGCAGTTCGCGCGGCGCGATGCGGATGGCTTCACTGCCGGGTGTTTCCATCACCTCGGCTTCGGCGCGGCAGATGGGCGGCATGGCCCCGGCCAGTTGCGCCAGGCGCTGCCCGTCTCGCGGGCCGTCCAGCACGGGCTGCCAGCGCGCGTGGTACAGGTTGCGGCGCTCATCCACTTCCACCAACACCGGCAGGAATTTCTGCTCGGCGAGCACTTCCATCACCAGGTTGGTCACGGTGCGCCAGTAGCGCGTATCCTGTCCCAACACATAGCCGGCGGCCAGGTTTTCGGATGGCAAATTGGCCAGCACGCCAAACGCTTTGTTCAACGGCAGCCAGAGACCCGAAACCGCCCACGCCGTCAGGCTTGGCCGGGCTTCGGCATCCAGGACCCAATCATGGTTTAAATCCGGGCTCGGCAGCGGGCGCTGATGAACGGATGGCATTTTCAGGAAGACAGTCCGTGTAGGAGCATCTTCCAACGGCGTGCCAGAAGCCACCCGCTCGCGGAGCAGAGCAGGCGGCAGGCAAAATGGATGCGCGCGGAATTTTACGCGCTGCGAGAATCGTCGTTGTTGTTGTTGCGCTGGCGGCAAATCCTCGGAAGTTTCAGCCCAAAAAATCAGGCCCCCCGGATCAGCCGAACGCTGTGGCGGCTGCCAGTGTGCGTGTAATACCCACATAAATTGTTAGCGCTGATGATCCTGAAACATCAATATATGAAAATCCGGCTGAATCGGCATTCAACACGGTGGATGGTTAAGTTAAAAAAATGGCAAAGATCAGCCAGCAGGCTGGTGTTTTTGTGGATCAATGCAATGATTATACTTGATCTTTTGAATTGTACCAGAAAACCCGGCCTGTCAAGGTTTGCGAAAGCGCACCAACGCGCGCACCAGCGCTGCCAGTATTTTCAGCGTCCGTTCAATTCCGGCCGGGTCGCCCTGGAAAGGGTCGCGCTCGCTGGCGTCCGGCTGGCGGCGGGGCACGCGCAGGTGGGCATTGATCTCCAACTGAGCCGCCGGAACGCGCAGGCGTTGCGACACAAAGCGGGTGATGGTTTCCTGCCCTGCGACCCCCATGCCCGAAAACGTATCATCCAGGTCCAGGCGGCGCAGCCAGGGCGCGTCTTCCCGTATGCCGTACTGGTCCAGAACGGATAATATCAATGTGCGTTCGTGCGGGCAGCTCGCGCCGTTCAAGGTGCCCAGAGCCAGCCCAAAGTCACGGTACGCCGCCGCGCCGTGCACGTCGAGCACAAAACGAATGCGGTAGCGCCGCACGATTCCGGCCAGAAATTGCTTGTAAGGCACGCCGCCGTCAAAATTTGCATCCACTGAAGACCGGCTGCGCAAGTACAGCGCGTGCGCGCCGGTCTGTTCGGCCACCAGGCGAACCATGCCGGCGGTAAAATCGTCTTCCGCCTTCAACCGGCCGTTGCGCTGATGGGCAGCGCCGTGAGGGGCTGAAAGCAGGATCGGCAGCCGGCCAAAAGCATAACCAAAATCGCGTTCACCGGCCGGCGGCGGGGTTTTGTAATGGATATCCGCTTCGAGTTCCGCCAGCCGGGCCAGCAAATCAGGCATTGGCATGGAGCATCGAGCAGCGCTTTATGCCGGCTTTGTCCATCGATGACGGGTCAGACCATGCGGGTGTAATTGCCCACCACATGGAATGTGGTCCGCTCCGGCGTGCCGCCTGCGTCGCAAAACATTTGCACGCACACTTCCGTCACCTTTTCGCTGTGAGCCTGCTCATAGGCTTCGGGGCTGCGCCAGACAGAAATGATTTGCCAGTGCCGAGGAGCATCCTGCGATTGGATGAGAAAGGTCTGCAACAAACCCTGCGGTGGATGGCGCAATTCCTGTGCAAACCGGCTCTTGAGTATTTCGTCGTTTTCATCAGAGACGTGGCCAGTCAGGATGGAGATGAACATAGCACACCTCCTTCAAGGGTTAGTTCTTCAGCAACTGAACCTGCCATGTGCTTGCTACCCATATCATTGTACTGCGATTTTTGCCGTTATTCGAGCTTGCCTGTCTGAATCGCCTTTTTGACCTCGGCGATGGCGCGAGTAATTTTGATCTCGCGCGGGCAGGCCTCGGTGCAATTGAACGCCGTGCGGCAGCGCCACACGCCCATCTGCTCGTTCAGGATCTCCAGGCGTTTCTCAGCACCCTGGTCGCGCGAATCATAGATAAAGCGGTGCGCATTGACAATGGCCGCCGGGCCGACGTATTCGCCGTTGGCCCAGAAGGACGGGCATGCGGTGGTGCAGGCCGCGCACAGGATGCATTTGGTGGTATCGTCAAAGCGCTCGCGGTCCTCGGGGCTTTGCAGGCGCTCCCGGCCGTCCGCGGGCAGCGGGTCATCGTTGATCAGGTAGGGCAGCACCGATTTATAATGGTCGAAGAACGGGTCCATGTCCACGATCAGGTCCTTGACCACGCGCAGCCCGAGGATCGGCTCGATGGTGATCTCGGCGGTGTCCAGGTCGCGCAGCAGCACCTTGCAGGCCAGGTAGTTGCGCCCGTTGATGCGCATGGCATCCGACCCGCACACGCCGTGCGCGCACGAGCGCCGAAAGGCCAGCGTGCCGTCCTGTTCGCCGCGGATCTGCTCCAGCACGTCCAGCACGCGTTCGGTCGGATCGGCTTCCAGTTCAAAATTTTGGTAATGCGGTTTGGCATCCTGTTCGGGATGAAAGCGGAAGATTTTGATGTTGTAATGCATGGCCGGCTCCTTGGACTCAGTAAACGCGTTCTTTGGGAGCATAATTTGTGATGACGACGGGTTTGTAGCCCAACCGGACGGACGAACCGTCCATCCATGCCAGGGAGTGTTTCAACCAGTTGGCGTCGTCGCGCGCCGGGAAATCTTCGCGGGCATGCCCGCCGCGGCTTTCGGTGCGGGCTTCAGCCGCAATGGCCGTCACCAGCGCCAGGTCCAGCATATTGCCCAGTTCCCAGGTGTTCAACAAATCCATGTTGAAGATCTTGCCGGTGTCGCTGACGCGCACCTGCTGGAAGCGCTCGCGCAGCTCTTTGACCTTCTCGACGGCAGTCCGCAGCCCCTCAGCCGTGCGGAACACGCCCACATCGTCAAACATCACCTTTTTCAGCTCGCGGCTAATGGTCACAGCCTTTTCCTTGCCGCTGCCCGCGTACAACTTTTCAATTTGCTGGCGCGCCAGCCCGGTCGGGTCCTGCGGCAGGGGCTGAAAATCCACCCCGGCGGCGTATTCGGCCGCCAGGATGCCGGCATGCTTGCCAAACACGATCAAATCGACCAGCGAATTGGTGCCCAGCCGATTGGCGCCGTGCACCGAAACGCAGGCACACTCGCCGGCGGCGTACAGACCGGGCAGCACCGTGCCCCGATCATCGATCACCACCTCGCCCAGCTTGTTGGTGGGAATGCCGCCCATGGCATAATGCGCGGTCGGTTGGATCGGGATGGGCTGTTGAACCGGATCGACCCCCAGGTAGGTGACGCAAAAATCGGTGATATCCGGGATCTTGCTCAGGATTTCCTGCGCGGTCACGCGGTAGGGCGTCCCGTCCGGGCGGGTGCGGCCGTCCAGCTCGGCGTATTTATTGACCGTCTCCGGGCGCACGTCCAGCAGCATGTTGCTATTGTTGACACCCTTGCCGGCCTTCATTTCCAGGTAAATCGAGCGGCTGATCACGTCGCGCGAGGCCAGGTCCTTGATGTGCGGGGCATAGCGCTCCATGAAACGCTCGCCGTCTTTGTTCAGCAAAATGCCGCCCTCACCGCGCACCGCCTCGGTGATAAGAATGCCCAGCTTATAAATGCCGGTCGGGTGAAACTGGAAGAATTCCATGTCCTCGGCCGGAACGCCGCGCCGCAGCGCGACCGCCACGCCGTCGCCGGTGTAGGAATAAGCGTTGGAGGTAATTTCCCACAGGCGTCCATGTCCGCCGGTCGCAATGATTACCGCTTTGGCCTGGAAGACGTGCATTTCGCCGGTGGCAATTTCCACCGCCACCACGCCCGCCGTGCGGCCGTTTTCAATTAACAGGTCCAGCACCTGGTATTCATCGAAGAATAGCGTGTTGTTCTTGATGCACTGCTGGAACAGCGTTTGCAGGATCATGTGCCCGGTGCGGTCAGCCGCGTAGCACGAACGGCGCACCGGTTTGCCGGTGACGTTGTTGGTGTGCCCGCCGAAAGGCCGTTGGGCGATGCGCCCGTCGGCCGTGCGCGAAAACGGCAGCCCGAAATGCTCCAGGTCGTAAACCGATTGCACCGCCTCGCGGCACATGAA
>ERZ1645187.5005-NODE-5005-length-10480-cov-21.976787_pt1 | contig 10480 bp, 8 predicted proteins | sample MGYA00575352_ERZ1645187 | MGnify/ENA primary metagenome ERZ1645187 (study PRJEB40837, sample SAMN11349314) | freshwater sediment metagenome | isolation source: river sediment | host: Sediment | place: India: Wazaribad , New Delhi | collected 2017-02-21 ...
CGGCTTCAACCGCGCCGTCGCCCGCCTCTACGAGTTCGCCAACACCATCGGCCGCACCATCGCCGCGCCCGACGCGGTGAAGGCCGACGCGACCCTCGCCGCCGCGCTCGCCGAGGCGCTCGCCGCCCTCGTCGGCATGATCGCGCCGATGATGCCGCATCTCGCCGAGGAGTGCTGGACGGTGCTCGGCCGGACCGGCCTCGTCGCCGACGCCGCGTGGCCGACCGTCGATCGGAGCCTCGTGGTCGACGACACCGTCACGCTGCCGGTTCAGATCAACGGCAAGAAGCGCGCGGAGTTGACGATCGCCCGCGATGCGGACGAAGCTGCGGTCCGCGCCGCGGTTCTGGCGCTCGAGGCGGTCGCCGCCGCCCTCGAAGGCCGGACGCCGAAGAAGGTCATCGTGGTCCCCGGAAGGATCGTCAATGTCGTCGCCTGAGACCGGATCGCGGCGCTCGCTCGCCGCCCTCGCCTTCGCCACGATGCTCGCCGCGTCCCTCGCCGGCTGCACCACCAGCGGTGTTCGTCCCCTCTATGGCGGTGCCGCCGGAGAGACGACCGTCGCCTCGCTGCGCTCGGTCGACGTGGTCGCGCCCGGCCGGATCGGCCAGCAGATCCGCAACGACCTGGTCTTCGGCTTCTCCGGGGGCGCCGGCGAGCCCGATCGTCCGCGCTGGCGGCTCGAGATCACCACCACGGTGGTCGACACCGGCGTCGGCCTCGACCGCTACGCCAACCTCGCGACCGCCCACCTCGGCCGTGTCTCGGCGCTGTGGGTTCTGACCGAGATCGCCACCGGCCGGACGCTGGCCAACGGCACCTCCTTCGCCAATGCCGCCTACGACTATTCGCAGCAGCGCTTCGCCGACGTTCGCGCGCGCCGCGATGCCGAAAACCGCGCCGCCGGCATGATCGCCCTCGACATCCGCAACAAGATCGCCGTCTGGTTCGCCGAACATCCCGATCCGTGATGCGCGCGCCGGCGCGATCGCTTCGGAGACACCGATGGCGGTACTCAAGACCAACGAGATCGACGCCTTCCTGCGCCGCCCCGGCGAGCGCGTCGGCGTGGTGTTGATCCACGGTCCCGACGATGGGCTGGTGACCGAACGGGCGAGCGCGATCGTCGCCGTCGCCAGCGGCCGTGCCGACGACCCCTTCTCGCTGGTGCGTCTGGAAGGCGCCGATCTGATCGCCGATCCCGCGCGTCTCGGTGATGAGGCGCGGACCATCTCGCTGTTCGGCAGCCGCCGTGTCGTCTGGGTTCGCGATTGCGGGGCCCGCAATCTCCTGCCCGCCGTCGCGCCGCTTCTCGACGATCCCGCCGAAGGCAGCCTCGTCGTGCTCGAGGCCGGTGATCTCAAGAAGACGGCCCCCCTGCGCAAGAAGATCGAGGACCACGCCACCGCGATCGCCGTCCCCTGCTACGCCGACGGCGCCCGCGACATCGCCCGTCTGGTCGACGACGAACTCGCCGCCGCCGGTCTGGCGATCGATCGCGATGCGCGCGAGACCCTCGAGGCCCATCTCGGCGGCGATCGCATGGCCTCGCGTGGCGAGATCCGCAAACTCTGCCTCTACGCCCACGGCCGCGATCGCATTCGCCTCGCCGACGTCGAAGCCATCGTCGGCGACGCCTCGGCGCTCGCGCTCGACGAACTGGTCGACGCCGTGGCCGGAGGCGATCCCGCCGTCGCCGATCGGCTGTTCGCGCGCCTCGAGTCCTCGGGAACCTCCGCCTCCGTCGTCGTGACCGTCCTCCAGCGCCATTTTCAATTGCTGGAGCGGCTGCGCGCCGAGGTGACGGCCGGCCGCAAGACCCCCGACGTCGTCGCCGGCGTGCAGCCCCCGATCTTCTTTCGCCGCCGTGCCGAGATCGCCCGCCAGATCGGCCTGTGGTCACCCGATCGGTTGCGCCGCGCTGCGACGGTTCTCGATCAGGCCCTGCTCGACAGCCGGCGCCTGCCGCAACTGGCCGGCGCCGTCGTCTCCGCCGCCACGCTGACCCTCGCCCGGGCCGCCCGCGCCGCCGAGCGGCGCTGAGACCGACCCGGCTGCCGAAACGCAGAAAGGGCGCCCAGCGGCGCCCTTCGCAATCTCTCGGCCCCGTCGGAGCCGCGTCAGGACGTCTTCAGACGCCGCACCACTTCGTCGAGTTGCTCGAGACTACGGTATTTCAGCTCGATCTTGCCGGTCCCGTCGGCCTTGTGATCGATCGACACCCACAGACCGAGCAGGTCGGAGAGATCCTTCTCCACCGCCAGCGTATCGGCATCCTTGACCTTCTTGGCCTTGGCCGGCTTCGGCGTCTCGCTCGGCGCGGCCGCCATCGCCTCGGCATCGCGCACCGTCAGTCCGTGCTCGACGATCCGCTCCGCCAAACCCTCGGGATCGGCCGCCGTCACCAGTGCCCGCGCGTGGCCTGCGGTCAGCCGCCCTTCGCGGAGATGCTCCTTGACCGTCTCGGGCAGCTTGAGCAGACGCAGCGTGTTGGCGACGTGGCTCCGGCTCTTGCCGATGATCTGACCGAGATCCTGCTGGGTGTAGCCGAATTCGGCGATCAGTTGTTCGTAGCCGAAGGCTTCTTCGAGCGGATTGAGATCGGCGCGCTGCACGTTCTCGATGATCGCCAGTTCGAGCGCCTCTTTGTCGGAGACCTCCTGGACGATCACCGGAATGTCGTGATGACCGGCGCGTTGCGATGCCCGCCAACGCCGCTCGCCGGCGATGATCTCGAAGTGATTGGCCCGCCCCGGCGCCGAACGCACCAGGATCGGCTGCACCACGCCCTTCTCCCGAATCGACTGCGCCAGATCGGCGAGATCGCCGTCGGCGAAGTGCTTGCGCGGATTGCGCGGGTTTGGATGGACGAGATCGACGGGAACCCGCTTCGATCCGACCTTCGCCTGCTCGCTCATCGTTTCCGGCTCGGCCACGTCACCGAGCAACGCCGCCAAGCCGCGGCCCAACCGTCTGCGCTCTTCCACCGCCGCCTCCTCGTGACGTCGCCTCGCCCCCGGACCACTCCTCAGGCCGCGTTGGCCCGAAACCGCCGCTCGCGCTGAATGATTTCGGAAGCGAGACGAAGATAGGCCTGGCTCCCTGCCGACTTCAGATCGTAGAGCAGCGCCGGCTTGCCGTGGGACGGCGCTTCCGAAATCCGCACGTTGCGCGGAATGATCGTCTCGTAGACGGTGTCGCCCATGTGCTGACGGACGTCGGCCACCACCTGTCCGGACAGATTGTTGCGGGAATCGTACATCGTCAGCACGATGCCGTGGATCGACAGCTGAGGATTGAGCGTTCCCTTGACGTGCTCGACCGTCGACAGGAGCTGCGACAGACCCTCGAGCGCGAAGAACTCGCACTGCAGCGGCACCAGCACCGAGTGCGAGGCGCACATGGCATTGATCGTCAGCAGATTGAGCGACGGCGGGCAGTCCACCAACACATAGGTGAAGTGCGGCCGGTCGGTGTCGGCGGTGTCGATGTAGTCGGACACGGCCTTGCGCAGACGATAGGCACGATCGGACGCCGTCGCGATCTCCAGTTCGACGCCGAGCAGATCGAGGGTCGACGGCGCGACCCACAGCCGCGGCACCGCCGTCTCGATCAGCACGTCGTCGAGACCGCAGTCGCCGACCAGCACGTCGTAGGTCGAGCGCTTGCGCGAACGCCGGTCGATGCCGAGACCCGTCGAGGCGTTGCCCTGCGGATCGAGATCGACGATCAGCACATCCTCGCCGATCGCCGCCAGCGCGGTCCCGAGGTTGATCGCGGTCGTGGTCTTCCCCACCCCGCCCTTCTGATTGGCGAGAGCGAGCACGCGCGGCGACTTGGAAAGTTGGCTCATCGGGAACGGCTCCGTCGGCATCACTTCCGAACGATCTGCCGGATGACGATCAACCGACCCGCAGGATCGATCCGACTTTCCCTTTCTACCAGATCCAGATCCCAAGATAGAGTGGCTTCTCGCACCTCGGCCGCAAAATCTTGTCCTTTGTGGAAAACAGCGACGGCCCCTCGGGCGACGTGAGGCTGCGCGAATCCGACCAGATCCACCAACGGAGCCAGAGCACGCGCCGAGACCCCGTCGACCGGGCGGTCGAAGGCCGCATTGAAGTCCGCGATCCGCTGTGCGTGCACGATCGCCGGCGCGCCGGTCGATCGAGCCACCGTCCGCAGGAACGCCGCCTTGCCCCGATTGCTTTCGACCAGATGAACCTCGGCGCCGGGTGTGTCGGCGAGAAGGATCGCCGTCACCAATCCGGGAAACCCCGCGCCGGAACCGAAGTCGATCCAGGTCTTCGCCTCCGGCAGAAGCGTCTGGACCTGCACGGAATCGGCGACGTGCCGTCGCCACACCTCGGCGAGTGTACTCGGAGCCACCAGATTCTGGCTCGTCTGCCACTTTCGCAACAACTCCACGTAAATCGTCAAGCGGTCTCGTGTTTCACGTGAAACCGGACGGATCGCTTCGACCGCGTTCACGTCGTCGCCCTGCGAAGTCGTCACGGCAGCGAATCCTTTCCTGATCGGAGTTGGGGGGTGATGTCCGCAGTCTGGAGGGGCGTGGCCTTCTTCAGATGACTGAGAACCAGAGCCAAGGCGGCGGGCGTAACCCCGTCGATACGGCTGGCCTGTCCCAGAGTCTCTGGCCGGACCATTTGAAGCTTTTGGCGAATTTCGTTCGACAGCCCGGCCAGTGAGCCGTAGTCGAGATCGAGCGGAAGTCGGGCGTGCTCCTCTCTCTTGATCGACTCCATCTCGCTGTCTTGGCGACCGAGGTAGACCGCATATTTCGCATCGATCTCGACTTGTTCCGCAACCGAATCGGTCGTGGACGCGAACTCGGGCCAAATCCGGCACAAATCCTGAAAACTCACCTCCGGATGAGCCAGGATCTCGAAGGCACTGCGGCGACGGCCGTCTCGATTGAGGGTCAGGCCGAATCTTTCGGCCTCGTTCGGCGTCAGGCTCCGTTCCCGCAACAGGGTCTCACAGGTGGCGATCGCAGCCGCCTTCTCTGCATAGAGGCGCCCGCGCCGCACATCGACGAGACCCCAGTCCAAACCCCTGCTCGTCACGCGTCGATCGGCATTGTCGGCCCTGAGGCTGAGGCGGAACTCGGCGCGGGACGTGAACATCCTATAGGGTTCGGTGATGCCGCGCGTCACCAGGTCATCGATCATCACGCCGATGTAACTGTCGGTCCTCTCGAGCGTCACCGAATCGAGCTTAGCGACCTCGCGTGCCGCATTGAGCCCCGCGACCACCCCCTGGGCCGCCGCCTCCTCGTAACCCGTGGTCCCGTTGATCTGGCCCGCCAGATAGAGACCCTTGATGCCCTTGACTGCCAACCCCGCAGTCAGACCACGCGGATCGATGTGATCGTATTCGATCGCATAACCGGGACGGAACAGCTCCACGCGTTCGAGACCGGGAATGGACCGCAGCATCGCCTCCTGAGCATCCGCCGGAAGCGACGTCGAAAGCCCGTTCGGATAGACGGTCGGATCGTGCAGCCCTTCCGGCTCGAGGAAGATCTGGTGACCGTCCCGATCCCCGAAGCGAACGATCTTGTCCTCGATCGACGGGCAGTAGCGTGGACCCCGGCTGTCGATCTTGCCGCCGTACATCGCCGAACGGTCGAGATTCTCCCGGATGATCCGGTGGGTCTCCGCCGTCGTTCGCGTGATGCCGCATCGGATCTGCGGGTTCTCGATCCTGTCGGTCAGGATCGAGAAGGGGACGGGTGTTTCATCCCCCTCCTGCATCTCGACCCGGGACCAGTCGATCGTCCGACCGTCGAGCCGCGCCGGCGTCCCCGTCTTCAGCCGACCCAGCCTCAGGCCCGCCGCCGAAAGACCCTCGGAGAATCCCGTCACGGCCGTATCCCCGACCCGACCTCCGGGAGCCTGGGTGTGACCGACGTGCATGACGCCGTTGAGGAAGGTGCCCGTCGCCACCACCACGGCGCCGCACGACAGGATCTCACCGCTCCGCAGCCGGACACCCTCGACGCCGGTGGCGGAGAACACGAGCGCCGCCGCCTCCCCTTCGACCACCTCGAGCCCAAGCGTCTCGGCCACGGCCTGTTGCACCGCGGAGGCATAGAGCCGACGATCCATCTGCGCGCGCGGTCCGCGAACGGCGGGTCCTTTGCGTCGGTTGAGCATCCGGAACTGGATTCCGCCGAGGTCCGCCGCTCGGCCCATGATCCCGCCGAGCGCATCGATCTCACGAACCAGATGGCCCTTGCCGAGACCCCCGATCGCCGGATTGCACGACATGGCGCCGATGGTCTCGCGCCGTTGCGTCAGTAGAACGGTCCGTGCGCCGACACGCGCCGCCGCCGCCGCCGCCTCGACGCCCGCATGCCCCCCGCCGATGACGATCACGTCGACCCGGTCACTCATTCCGCCACGCCCGTTCTGTCGTTCTCGTTCGGATCGGATCCGAATCGTGATTCACGTGAAACATGCCTCGACCGCTCATTTGCCGATGCAGAAGGAGCCGAAGATGTGATCGAGGAGATCCTCGACGTCGATCCGCCCGGTGAGGCGGCCGAGATCATCCGAGGCTCTTCTCAGCCATTCCGCTGCGATCTCGAGATCGTTTCGAGTTCGAATCGCTTGCTCGAGTCCCTCACGGCACGTCTCGAGAAGGACTCGATGGCGCTCGCGCGTGGGAACCGCCGCGCCCCCGGCCCCGAAGCGTTCGTGAGCCGCCGTCGACAGCGCCGTCGTCAGCTGGTCGAGACCCTGCCCCGTCGTGGCCGAGAGAGAGAAGACGGCAGCATATCCATCCCACCCATCCTCGTCCCTTGGGTCTGCGCTCTCGTCGAGATCGCTCTTGCCCTTCACCAACCATATCGCCGGTTCGATCCCCGAAGGCGGACGGCTCGACGCCAGATCGGGAGCCTGCAGCCACAGCACCAGATCCGCGTCCTCGACGCGCGCCACTGCACGGCGGATGCCTTCCTGTTCGGCCTTCCCCGTCGTCTCGCGAAGCCCCGCCGTGTCGACGAGCGTCACCGGATGGCCGGCGAGATCCAGATGCACCTCGAGCAGATCCCGCGTCGTCCCGGCCTCGTCCGTCACGATCGCCACGTCGCGTCGCGCCAGAGCATTGAGGAGGGTCGACTTGCCGGCATTGGGCGGACCCAGGATCACCACCTGCAGACCGTCGCGCAGTCGTTCGCCGCGATGACCGTCCTCGAGATGCCGCGACAGCCGATCGCGCAGATCGACCAGTCCGTCGAAGGCCTGCTCACGCACGGACCCGGGGATGTCCTCCTCGTCGGCGAAGTCGAGTTCTGCTTCGATCAGCGCCCGCACGACGATCAGTTCTTCGCGCCATCCCTCGTAGAGCCGCCTGAGGTTCCCCTCGCTCTGGGCCAGCGCCTGCCGCCGTTGCGCCTCCGTCTCCGCCGCCAGCAGATCGGCGAGACCTTCCGCCTCGGTCAGATCGAGGCGGCCGGACAGGAAGGCGCGTCGCGTGAACTCGCCCGCCTCGGCCGGCCGGACCCCGGCGATGGATCCCAATCGCGCCGACAGCGCCCGCACCACCGCGCGGGACCCGTGAACCTGAAACTCGACCAGATCCTCGCCCGTGAACGATCCCGGTCCCGGAAACCACAACACCAGCCCGCGGTCGATCTCTTGTCCGGAAGTGTCGCGCAAGGCCCGCAGCACGGCGCGCCGTGGCTCGGGCACCGAGCCGGTGATCCCCATCAGCACCTCGCGGCAGGCGGGACCACTCACCCGCACGACCGCGATCCCACTCGGGCAGCCTCCGCTCGCCAGTGCATAGATCGTGCTCACGAAGCTCGAATCCTCATCCTGTTTCCGCGCCGCGTCCGCTCTATGTTGGTTGCGTGCCGATCCTCATCAGTCACGGGAGACCGTTCGTGCCGACGACCGCCCGCAATCTCCTCGCCGAAGCCACCAGCCCCTATCTGCTCCAACATGCCGAAAACCCGGTCCATTGGCGGCCCTGGGGTGAAGAAGCTCTAGCCGAAGCCCGCGCCGCCGACAAACCGATCCTGCTGTCGATCGGCTACGCCGCCTGTCACTGGTGTCACGTCATGGCCCACGAGTCGTTCGATGACGCCGACGTCGCCGCCGTGATGAACCGGCACTTCGTGAACATCAAGGTCGATCGCGAGGAGCGGCCCGACATCGATCAGATCTACATGGCGGCGCTGCACGCCTTCACCGAACGCGGCGGCTGGCCACTCACCATGTTCCTGGATCCCTCGGGTCGGCCCTTCTGGGGCGGCACCTATTTCCCCAAGACCTCGAAATGGGGTCGACCCGGCTTCGTCGAGATCCTCGAGGAGATGGCGCGTCTGTGGCGGGAGGATCGCGACAAGATCGAGCGCAACGCCCTCGCCGTCCACCGCCGCCTCGCCACGCGGCCGAGCACCACCGTCCGCGCGCCTCTCGGTCCCGATTTCCTCGAGGGCGTGGCCGATCGCCTCCTCGAACTCGTCGACGGTGAGAAGGGCGGTCTTCGTGGGGCACCGAAGTTTCCCCAGACGCCGCTGCTAGATCTCTTCTGGTCGGCCTCGCGTCACGCCGCAGGATCGCGAGCCCGCGACGCCGTTCTCCTGACGCTCCAGCGCATGTCGCTCGGCGGCATCTGGGATCACCTCGGCGGCGGCTTCGCCCGCTATTCCGTCGACGACCATTGGCTCGTCCCGCATTTCGAGAAGATGCTCTACGACAATGCCCAGCTGCTCGACCTGCTCGGCCGTGCCTTCGTCGCATCGGGCGATCCGCTGTTCCGGATCCGAATCGAAGAGATCGTCGCCTGGCTCGATCGCGAGATGCGACTTCCGGGAGGCGCCTTCGCCGCCTCGATCGATGCCGACAGCGAAGGCGAGGAGGGCCGGTTCTACGTCTGGAACCGTGACGAGATCCGTGCGGTGCTCGGTCCCGACGCCGCCGAGTTCGAAGCCGCCTACGACGTCACGGCCGGCGGCAACTGGGAAGGCTCCGTGATCCTCAATCGCTCCAGCGATCCCGTGCGCTGGTCGCGTGACCGCGAGGACCGTCTGGCGCGATCTCGCGCCGAGCTCCTCGCCCGACGCGCCACGCGCATCCGCCCGGCGACCGACGACAAGGTCCTCGCCGATTGGAACGGCGCGATGATCCATGCCCTGGTCGTGACGGGACGCCGCCTCGGTCGGTCCGATCTCATCGATCGCGCCGTCGCCGCCTATCGTTTCATCGCCGATGAGATGGGGGAGGGCGATCGCCTCGCTCACGCCTGGCGCGAGGGACGCTTCACCCGACCCGGCCTCGCCTCCGATCTCGCTCAGATGTCCCGCGCCGCGCTGGTCCTCGCCGAGACCCTCGGCGGCGAGCCCTGGCTCGCCGACGCCCGGCGGTGGATGACCACGCTCGAGACCCGTCACGCCGATCCCGACGGCGGCTGGTTCCTCACCGCCGACGATGCCGAGGGTCTGATCGTCCGACCGGCCTCGCCCAAGGACGACGCCACCCCCAACCCGATGGCGATCGCGATCGAGAACTGCGTCAAGCTGTCGGTGCTGACCGGAGAGCCCGCTTGGCGCGCCCGCGCCGAGGAGGTCCTGGGCCGACTGTCGAGCGCCATGCTCGCCGACATCTTCTCGACCGCCTCGCTCTCGACCGCTCTCGACTTCGCCATGGGTGTGGTCGAGGTGGTTCTGATCGTGCCCGTGGGAACCGACGGCGAGCCGCTGCGTCGTGTCGTCTTCGAATCGTCCGATCCCCGGGTGGTTCTTTTCGAAACCGAATCGACGGCCTCGCTCGCACCCCACCATCCCGCCGCCGGCAAGACGGCCATCGAGGGCCTGCCCACCGCCTGGGTCTGCCGCGAAGGCACCTGCGGCCTTCCGGTCACCGAACCCGCCCCGCTTCGGGTTCTGCTCGAGACCGGGCGCCACGTCTGAGCGCGCGTCGTCGAGGCGAACGATTCACGTGAAACACGAAGGGCTCCGAGTCGCCTCGGAGCCCTTCGCCGTTGGGATCGCCACCGAATCGATACCGAGTCGATCAGGTGTTCATCGAATCGAAGAAATCGGCGTTGCGCTTGGTCTGGCGCAGCTTGTCGAGCAGGAACTCGATCGCGTCGACCGTGCCCATCGGCGTGAGGATACGGCGCAGCACGTAGGTCTTCTTGAGCACGTCGCTCGGCACCAGGAGCTCTTCCTTGCGGGTGCCGGAGCGGGTGATGTCGATCGACGGGAAGACGCGCTTGTCGGCGACCTTGCGGTCGAGAATGATCTCGGAGTTGCCGGTGCCCTTGAACTCTTCGAAGATCACTTCGTCCATGCGGCTGCCGGTCTCGATCAGCGCCGTGGCGATGATCGTCAGCGAGCCGCCGTTCTCGATGTTGCGCGCCGCGCCGAAGAACCGCTTCGGCCGCTGCAGGGCGTTGGCGTCGACACCGCCGGTCAGCACCTTGCCCGACGACGGCACCACCGTGT
>ERZ1645187.5006-NODE-5006-length-10479-cov-10.438987_pt1 | contig 10479 bp, 8 predicted proteins | sample MGYA00575352_ERZ1645187 | MGnify/ENA primary metagenome ERZ1645187 (study PRJEB40837, sample SAMN11349314) | freshwater sediment metagenome | isolation source: river sediment | host: Sediment | place: India: Wazaribad , New Delhi | collected 2017-02-21 ...
CGTCTCCGACGCCGTCACCGACGCCCTCGCCCACGCCGTCGCCCACGCCGTCGCCGACACCCAGCCCCTCGGCCGCCCCCACGCCGTCGACGGACAGGGCGGTGGCGGAGGCGCAGCGGATCCTGCAGAAGTTCGCGATCCCGACCGGTCCCGTGGACGGGATCTGGGGACCGCAGACCGCCCAGGGGATGTGCACGTTTCGGCAGATGACGGGCCTGCCCGTCTCGCGGGGGCGGATCACGAACGAGGACCTCGCCACGTTGCAGAAGTACGACGGCTGGTACTCCCGCCTGGGCTCCATCCCCGCCGGGTACAACGGCCGGGGCACGTTCCTCCTCGTGCAGGAGACCTGCCAGACCATGCTGTACGCGAGCGGCGGCACGTACGTGAGGGTGATGAGGGTCTCCACCGGCCGGAGCGGCTACGAGACACCGAACGGGAACTTCTCACTCGGCCGGACCAGCCCGGGATGGAGTTGTAGCACGATCTACCCGGATGCCTGCTACAACCACACGGCTGGGGAGAATGCCCTGCACCCGGACGGGACGGGCGAGTTCTCGCAGTACGGCAACATGTACAACAAGCGGTCGATCTCCGGCGCGATCATGCTGCACGGGTCCGGCTCCGTGCCGTTGTACCCGGCGAGCCACGGGTGCGTCCGCGTCACTGTCGCAACTTCCGACTGGCTCTACCACAACCTCGACAACGGCTGGAATGCGATTGCGATCTCCGTGGTGGGGTCTTACTGGTAGGAGCTCCCGAGTTGGTGGGAACTCCCGGGCGGGAAGAGTTCGTCGAGGACGTCCGCGACCCCCTCGTCCTCGCAGGTGCCGGTGACGCGATCCGCGGCTGCGAGCAGCTCCGGAACGGCGTTGCCGACGGCGACCCCCAGGCCCGCCTGGACGATCATCGGGATGTCGTTGTGGTTGTCCCCGAACGCGAGCGTGCGCTGCGGGTCGATCCCGAGGGCCTCGCTCATGGCGGCGAGCGCCGTGCCCTTGGTGACGCCCCGAGCCGTCACCTCGAGGAGGAATGGAGCGGAGAGCACCACCTCGGCCACGTCTCGGAACTGCTGCGCGAGTTCGCGCGCCACTGCTGCGAGCTGGGGAGGATCGCCACCGATCAGGACCTTGTGCGGGGCGATCCCGGTGGCGGCGAGGTCCGTGACCATGTTGAGCGCGGTCGCGTTCGATCGCGCCTCGTGCTGCGGGAACGGTCGCTCCGGCGCCTCGGTGTGGATGAGGTCCTCGTGCGGGATCATGACGTCCACCGGGTGCTGGCGGGCTTGGCGGACAACCTCAGCGGCGAGGTCCGCATCCAGGGTGCGGCTGACGATGTGGGCGCCATCCCAGGCCTGTGCGACGGCGGCGCCGTTGAAGCCGATGACGTACATGCCCTCGAGGTCGATCCGCTGGAGGGCGAGGTTGTGGAGAAGTCCAGCCGTGGTCCGTCCGGACACCACCGTGAAGTGGGCGCCGGCCTCCCGTACGCGGCGGATGGCCGCGCGGGTCCGTTCGCCGACCACTCCGCCCGGGGGGCACAGGGTCATGTCGAAGTCCGAGGCGACCAGGTCGTAGAGCATGGTGTCCTTCACTGGGAGTGGGTGAGGCGCGCGACGTGCAGCGTCAGGTACGCGACCTCGTCCGGGGTGATCGGCTGGTCGAGGCGCAGCTCGAGCACCTCCTCCACGCGGACGGCACATCGGTACGCCTCCGGGTAGGCGCCGCGGATCGCGTCCACGAGCTTCGTGTCCTGCCCGGCCAGCTGACCGCCCTGGTGCATGCGGATGAAGAAGTAGCGCAGGTGCGTGATGAAGCGGGCGGTGTTGATGCCGTGCCGGTCGATGGTGGTGCCGTAGGCGCCCTCGATGACGGCGAAGACCTGCTCGAACACCTCCGTCATCTGGAACGTGCGGGAGAGGTCTGCCGTCGCGAAGCCCGCGTTGACGAGGTGGAGCGTGACCGGCACCGCCTCCTCGGGAGGAAGGACGACGTCGAGCCGATCGTTGACGCTCTCCAGGATCCGCTGCGCGACGGCGAGTTCGCGCGGGTACAGGTGCGCCACCTCGGCCCGCAGCGGGTACTCGAACGCGAGCCCGCGGCGGGCCCGGGTGATCGCGAAGCTGAGGTGGTCCGCGAGGGCGACGACGACGCCGGTGCCCAGCGGCGTCCCCAGCTCCTCCCGGGCGAGGGCGAGGGCGTCGGCGGCGAGCGCGATGTGCTCGGGCGGGATCTGGGCGACCATCGCCCCGAGGTCCCTCGGGTCGGCGCCCTCCGCGGGGACGAAGGTGCGGACCACCCGGGCGGGGTCCACGCCCTGGCCGGGCTTCCGCTGGAAGCCGAGGCCCCGCCCGGTGAGGACCACCTCGCGGCCGGATTCGTCGCGGGCGAGCACGACGTTGTTGTTGAAGACCATGAGGATCTCCATGCCGTGCTCCTTTCGGGGGTGGTTCTGGATGAGGGGCCGGCCCCGGGCCGTGGTGGTCCGGGGCCGGGCTCGCGTGGTCAGGCCAGGGAGGCGCCGTTGGTGGCGATGACCTCGCGGTACCAGTGGAAGGACTTCTTGCGGTACCGCTCAAGGGTGCCGGTGCCGTCGTCGTTCCGGTCCACGTAGATGAAGCCGTAGCGCTTGGACATCTGCGCGGTGGAGGCGGAGACGAGGTCGATGGGACCCCAGGTGGTGTAGCCCCAGAGTTCCACGCCGTCCTCGATGGCCTCACGGACCTGCACGAGGTGATCGTTGAGGTAGGAGATGCGGTAGTCGTCGACGACGGTCAGCTCGCCGTCGACCTCCACCAACTCGTCCTTGGCTCCGAGCCCGTTCTCCACGATGAAGAGCGGCTTCTGCCAGCGGTCCCAGAACTGGTTCATGACGATCCGGAGTCCCACCGGGTCGATCTGCCAGCCCCACTCGCTCGCCTCCAGGGTCGGGTTCGGCACGCCACCGATGATGTTGCCCTCGCCCTCCCGCTTCGACGCGTCCGCCGATTCGCAGATGCTGACGTAGTAGGAGAAGGAGACGAAGTCCACCGTGTGCGTCAGGAGCTCGCGGTCCTCGTCCGTGATGTCCAGCTCGATGCCGTTCTCCCGGAAGTAGCGGAGCGCGTAGCCGGGGTAGTACCCGCGGGTGTGCACGTCGCTGAACATGAGGTTCATGTGGTCGGCGTGCATCGTGGCCAGCACATCCTGCGGATCGGGGGTGAGCGGGTAGATCGGCATCGAGATGACCATGCAGCCGATCTTGTTCTCGGGGTACAGCTCGTGGCTGATCCGCGTCGCCAGGGCGCTCGCCACGAGCTCGTGGTGGACAGCCTGGTACAGGTCGGACTTGGCGAGCTGCTCGCGCGGTGTGTTGATGCCCCCGCTCATGAACGGCGCGTGGATCACCGAGTTGATCTCGTTGAAGGTCAGCCAGTACTTCACCCGCGAGCCGTACCGGTCGAACAGCACCCGGACGTACCGCTCGAAGAAGGTGATCATGTCCCTGCTGACCCAACCGTCGTAGGTCTCGGCGAGGTGCAGCGGGGTCTCGTAGTGGGAGATCGTCACGAGCGGCTCGATGCCGTGCTTCTCCAGCTCGTCGAGCACCCGGTCGTAGAAGGCGAGGCCCTCCTCGTTGGGCTCGAGCTCGTCCCCGTTGGGGAAGATCCGGCTCCACGCGATGGAGAAGCGGTAGACCCCGAAGCCCATCTCGGCGAAGAGTGCGATGTCCTCCGCGTAGCGGTGGTAGAAGTCGATGCCCTCGAGCTTCAGGTTGTCGGGAGTGGGGAGCTCCGTCCGGGGGGTCGTGATGCCCTTCGGCATCACGTCCTGGATGGACAGGCCCTTGCCGCCCTGGTCGTAGGCGCCCTCGATCTGGTTCGCGGCGGTCGCTCCGCCCCAGAGGAAGCCGTCGGGGAATGTTCTGCTGGTCATCTCCATGCTCCTAAGCGTGTCAGAGGGTGACGGTGATCGCGGTGTCCCCGCGGCCGATCGGGCCGGCGGTCACCGGGGTGACGTCGGTGAGCTTCTTGGTGTTCGTGACTACCACGACCGTCGTGGTGTCGTAGCCGGCCTCCTCGATCGCCTTCAGGTCGACGACGGCGAGCAGGTCACCCTGCTGCACCTGCTGACCCTTGGCCACGTGGGAGGTGAAGTGCCGGCCGTCGAGTTCGACCGTGTTGATGCCGATGTGGACGAGCACCTCGACCCCGTGGTCGGTCTTGATGCCGAAGGCGTGACCGGACTTCATGGCCACCACGACCGTGCCGGAGACCGGGGCGAACACCTGGCCGTCGGTGGGGACGATGCCCAGCCCGCCGCCCATGGCGCCGGAGGCGAACACCTTGTCGTTCACCTGGTCCATGGCCACGGCGGTGCCGGCCACGGGGGCGATCACGTCGACGGCGTTGGCCGGGACGTCGGAGGCAGCCGTCGGGACCACCTCGGGAGCGGCGTCGACGTCGGCGGTCTCACGCGGCCCAAAGACCCAGGTGAGGGCGAAGGCGATGGCGATCGCGATGCCGGTGCCGATCAGCTGGAGGGTGAAGTTGCCGACGTTGGCGAAGGCGGGGATGGCGAGCAGGGACGGGAAGACGAACGAGTCCGCGGCAGATCCGCCGGCTGCGGCGATCGCGCCGCCGATGGCGCCACCGGCGATGCCGAAGTAGAAGGGCAGCTTGAGGGGCAGGTTCACGCCGTAGATGCCGGGCTCGGTGATGCCGGCGAGGAAGCCGGAGAGGGCGGCGGGGCCAGCCACCTGCTTGCGCTTGGCGCTGCGAGTGCGGAAGAAGACGGCGAGCATCGCGGCGGCCTGGGCGAGGACGGCGGCGAGGAGCGGGCCGGTGAGGAGGGAGTAGCCCTGGGTGGAGAGGTCGTTGATCATGACCGGGACGAGTCCCCAGTGCAGGCCGAACAGGACGAACACCTGCCAGAAGCCGCCCAGCACCACGCCGGCGAGCCAGGGTGCGAACCCGAAGATCGCGTTGATTCCGGTCGAGATGCCCTGCGCGGCGTAGGTGGTGAGCGGCCCCACGGTCATGAGGACGACGGGCACCATGACGAGGATGACGAGCAGCGGAGTCGTGAAGTTGCGGATCGCGGAAGGCAGTACGCGGTTCAGGAAGCGCTCCAGGTACCCCTGCAGCCACACGGCCACGATGATCGGGATGACCGAGCTGGTGTAGTTCATCAACACCACGGGGATCCCCAGGAACGAGACCGGCTCGCCTGCGGCCTGCAGCGCGATGATCGTGGGGTAGACGAGCGCCGCGGCCAGGGCCATCGAGGTGAACTGGTTGGTGCGGAAGCGCTTCGCCGCCGTGACGGCGAGGAAGATCGGCAGGAAGTAGAAGAGGCCGTCCGCGGCCGCGGCGAGGATCGTGTAGGTCTGGGTGGTGGCGTCCAGCCATCCGAGCTGGGTGAAGAGGGAGAGGAACGCCTTGAGCAGACCTGCTCCGGCGAGGGGCCACAGCATGGGCTGGAAGATGGAGGAGATCAGCTCGATGAACTGGTTGAACAGGTTGCCCTTGGGGCCGGCCTCGCCGGTGTGGGCGGCGTCGCCCAGCTTGGTGATGCGGCCGAGCTCCTCGTAGACGAGGGGCACGTTGTTGCCGATGACCACCTGGTACTGGCCGCCCGCCTGCATCACCGTGATGACACCGGGGAGGTTCTCGATGGCGGCCTTGTTGGCCTTGGACTCGTCGCGGAGCTTCAGTCGCAACCGCGTGGCGCAGTGGGCAGCAGAGGTGATGTTCTCCTCGCCCCCCACCTGCTGGAGGATGTCACCGGCGAGTGACCGGTAGTCGACGCTTGGCATTTTCTGGTCCCTTCTTTGGTCCAGTCGGTCCCCGGGCAACAAAAAAGACCTGAGCCGCACGTCTGTGCGTCTCAGGTCTTGCCTCGTGGGAGTAACAACCCTGTTCCGAGCCATGCGGCTCGATGTCGAGAAAACTACCAGCGGAGCGCGGGGGCGGCAAGGGGGCGGCGGGTGCCGTGGGTCACACCCCGGTGGTGGCGGGGGTGGTGGTGGCGTCGTCGTCCTCGATGTGCTGGTCCATCTCGAAGGCGGGCGACGCGTACGAGGGGTGGCCGATGATGCGTGCCGGGACGCCGGCCACGGTGCTGTGGGGTGGGACGTCGTCGAGCACGACGCTGCCGGCTCCGACCTTGGCGCCCTCGCCCACGATGATGTTGCCGAGGATCTTCGCGCCGGCCCCGATCATGACGCCGCGGTGGATCTTCGGGTGGCGGTCGCCGGTCTCCTTCCCGGTGCCGCCGAGGGTGACCTCGTGGAGCATGGAGACGTCGTCATCGACGACGGCGGTCTCGCCGATCACGATGCTGGTGGCGTGGTCCAGCATGATGCCCCGGCCGATGCGGGCGGCCGGGTGGATGTCCACCCCGAAGACCTCGGAGACGCGGGACTGCAGGTAGAGGGCCAGCGGCCGGTGGTTGGTGACCCACAGGTGGTGGGCGACGCGGCGGGCCTGGAGGGCGTGGAAGCCCTTGAAGTAGAGGAGCGGCTCGGAGTAGCCGGGGCATGCCGGGTCCCGTTCCACCACGGCCTGGAGGTCCGCGCGAATGGAGGGGCAGATGAACGGGTCGGAGGCGAAGGTGGCGTCGATGAGGTCACGCAGTGTCAACGCGGTGACGGTGGGGCTGCCGAGCTTGTTCGCGAGGATGAAGCTCAGGGCGGCCTCGAGGGTGGGGTGGTTCAGGACGGAGGTGTACAGGAAGCTCGCCAGGGCAGGCTCCCGTGCGGCGTCCCGGGTGGCCTCCTGGCGGATGCGGTCCCAGATCTCCTCGTCGGCAACGATGTCCTTCATGTGACCCATCCTGTCACCCGGGGAGCGGGACGCCTCCCGGGATCCGCCGTCACCCGAACAGGTGCCTCATCTCCGGCAGGTTAAAGTGCTCCGCGGTGGCGCGGGCCGAGGGCGTGCCGGCATCGGGATCCGCTCCGGCCTCGAGGAGTGCACGCACGGTCTCCACGTCCTGCTTGAACGTTGCCGAGGTCAGGGCGTTCTGGCCGCGCCTGTTGGTGCGTGTGATGTCCGCACCGCGCTCGAGCAGGGCCCGGACCGTGTCCGGGTGCCCGTGGTAGGCGGCGAGGATCAGCAGGGTGTCGCCGTTGTGGTTGGCGAGATCCACCGGGAGCCCGGCATCGATGTAGGCGGCCAGGTGCTCGGTGTGGCCCTCCCGGGCCAGGGTGAACATCTTCTCGGCGAATTCCAGTGCCTCGTCGGTGAGTTCCTCGGCCATGGGTCCACTGTAGGCGCGGGGAGCCGGGATGGTGCGCCCCGGATTTCCCGGGCCGGCTACAGGTACCGCGCGCGCAGGTCCTCGGCGCTCGCCGGCGAGAGAAGGCCCGGCGCCACGTCGAAGACCGTCCGCGCCCCCACCTCGCCCGCCGCGCTCATCCGCGCCACCGCCCGGGCGTAGGCCACGAGCACGCTGGAGGTGAACTCGGGGTTGGATTCGAGCGCCAGCCGGTACTCCACCACCTGCGCCACGCCGTCCGAGGTCTCCCCGCTCCGCACCACGAAGCCCCCGTGCGGCATGCCTGCGTGGTCCCGGGCCAGTTCCTCGGCGGAGATGAACGTGACGGCGGTGTCGTACTCGTCGAAGTAGTGCGGCATCGTCACGATCGCGTCGCGCACCGCGGCGAGGTTGGCGCCGTCCTCCAGCACCACGTAGCAGTCCCGCAGGTGCTTCTGACGCGCGGTGAACTCCACCCGCTCACCGGTCCGCACCTTCTCCACCGCCTCCTCGCGCGGGATGGTGTACTGGACCGCGCCCGCGACGCCGGGGATCCGCCGGATCGCGTCGGAGTGGCCCTGGCTCAGGCCCGGCCCCCAGAAGGTGTGGGTGGCGCCGTCGGGCAGCACGGCCTCGGCCATCACCCGGTTCACGGAGAACAGCCCTGGATCCCAGCCCGCCGAGATCAGGGCGAGGGTGCCGCCCGCCCGGGCGGCGTCGTCGACCGCAGCGAAGTGCTCGGGGATGCGGGCGTGGGTGTCGAAGCTGTCGACGACGTTGAAGCGCCGCGCCAGCGCGGGCGTCTGCTCCGGCAGGTCCTGCTTGGAGCCGCCGCAGAGGATGAGGACGTCGACGGCGCCGGCGTGGGCGTCCACCTCGGCCAGCGCGTGCACCGGGGTGCCGTCCACCACCGGCGTCACCGACGCGGGGTCGCGGCGCGTGAAGATGGCCGCCACCTCCATGTCGGCGTTCCTCCCGACCGCGGCCTCCACCCCCCGCCCCAGGTTGCCGTGCCCCACGATCCCGATCCGGATGGTACTCATGTGCCACACGATACCGAGGCGCTCGCCCGGGCCCGCGGCCGGTCACGATGTGGTCCCGGTGGAATGGCGTGGGGCGACTGGGTGTTGCCGCTCACATGAAGAAGATCGGGTTCCTCTCGTTCGGGCACTGGACGCCGTCGCCGGCGTCGCAGGCCAGGTCCGCCGCCGACGTCCTGCTCCAGTCGATCGAGCTCGCGGAGGCGGCTGAGGAACTCGGCGCGGACGGGGCGTACTTCCGGGTGCACCACTTCGCCCGGCAGTTGGCCTCGCCGTTCCCGCTGCTGGCCGCGGTGGGCGCGCGGACCAGCCGGATCGAGATCGGCACCGGCGTCATCGACATGCGGTACGAGAACCCGCTCTACATGGCGGAGGACGCCGGCGCGGCGGACCTCATCGCCGGCGGACGGCTGCAGCTGGGCATCAGCCGCGGGTCACCCGAGCAGGTCATCGACGGCTACCGCCACTTCGGCCACCACCCCGCCGACGGCGAGACGGACGCGGACATGGCCCGCCGTCACGCCGCGAGGTTCCTGGAGGTGATCGAGGGGGAGGGGTTCGCGGAACCGAACCCGCGCCCGATGTTCCCGAACCCGCCCGGGCTGCTGCGGATCGAACCGCACTCCCCAGGGCTGCGGCGGCGCATCTGGTGGGGAGCCGGGACCCGCGCCACCGCGGAGTGGACCGGGCAACAGGGCATGAACCTCATGAGTTCCACCCTGCTCACGGAGGACACCGGCGTGCCCTTCCACCAGTTGCAGGCCGAGCAGGTGCAACGCTTCCGCGACGCCTGGCGCGCGGCGGGCCACGGCTGGGAGCCGCGCGTGTCCGTCAGCCGCAGCATCTTCCCGATCGTCTCGGACCAGGATCGCGCCTACTTCCTGCGGGAGACGCGCAGCCAGGACCAGGTGGGCTTTCTCGACGGCGGTCCCGCCCGGTTCGGGAAGACCTACGCGGCGGAACCGGAGGCGCTCGTCACGGAGCTGGCGAAGGATGAGGCCATCGCCGCGGCGGACACCCTCCTGCTCACGGTCCCCAACCAGCTCGGGGTGGAGTACAACGCGCACGTGATCGAGGGCGTGCTGGCGGTGGCCCGAGAGCTCGGCTGGCGCTGACGGCTTCGCTCGGTTGCGCGCACCCTCGCACGGGGCGACGGCGGCGCCTCGCCCGCGCCACTAGGACGACGACGGCGCCGTGGCTGCGTCGTCGTCCGCCCCGGTGCTGCCGCCAGCCCCGGCGGCGATACGGGAGGACGGGACACCGTCGTTGAACTCGTCCTCGAGCTGGGGGAGGACGTCGTAGCGGGTGCGGTAGAGGTCGAGGAGGGTGAGGAGCATCGCCACCACGGGGATGGCGAGGAGAGCGCCGGCGACGCCGAACATCGCCGTGCCCAGGATGACCGAGCCGAAGCTGACGGCGGGGTGCACGTTGACGGCGCGGGCGCTGATGCGGGGCTCGATCGTCAGGTTCTCGACCTGCTGGTAGAGGATGCCCCAGCCGAGCACGATCACGCCGAGCCACGGGTTCGGGCTGAGCAGCCCCACCAGCACGGGCAGCACGATGGAGATGTAGGTGCCGATGGCGGGCACGAACTGCGCCACCATGCCGGTCCACAGCGCGAGGGCGAGCCAGGACGGCAGCCCGATGATGAGGAACACGATGGCGGTGGCGGTCGCGTTGACGGCGGCCAGCACCAGGCGGGCGCTGACGTAGCGGCCGGTCTTCTCGGCCATGGTGTCCCAGACCACCACGGTGGTCTCCTGGATCCGGGGTGGGAACAGGGTGGCGATCCAGCGGCGCAGCCGCGGCCCGTCCGCGGAGAGGTAGAACAGCAGCAGCGCGAAGATGAAGAACGAGGCCACGGCCCCGGCGATCGAGCCCAGCACCGCGAGCACACCGCCGGCGAGCTGGCTGGCCATGTCGGCGAGGCGGTCGGTGTCGAGGTTGAGGGTCTCCCAGAGGTCCTCGAGGGCGTAGTCGGTGCCGAAGCGGCCGTTGACCCAGGTGAGGGCGTTCCGGGCGAAGTCGGGCAGGCTCTGGACGAGGTTGGTGACCTGCTCGACGATCAGCGCCCCGAACAGCGAGAAGAAGACCACCAGGAACAGGACCACGGCGAGGAGGACGAGGCCGGTCGCGGCCCCGCGCGGCATGTGGCGAGCGAGCCGTCCCACCGCCGGCTCCATGGCCAGCGAGATGAACCA
>ERZ1645187.5009-NODE-5009-length-10477-cov-24.389944_pt1 | contig 10477 bp, 12 predicted proteins | sample MGYA00575352_ERZ1645187 | MGnify/ENA primary metagenome ERZ1645187 (study PRJEB40837, sample SAMN11349314) | freshwater sediment metagenome | isolation source: river sediment | host: Sediment | place: India: Wazaribad , New Delhi | collected 2017-02-21 ...
TACTTCAAGTGGTGCCGGCAAGAGGAGTCGAACCCCCGACCTTCGCATTACGAATCGGCACGCGCTCATTATGCCATGATTTGATATTAGATGGCCCAGGGGCGCTTACAACAAGGGAAATCCGCGACTTAATGGCTCTACAGGGGCAAAGACGGCACGACTGAACACAGCACTGTTTGGTGCGAAATCGTGTTCGTGCCGTGGCCCCGTAACCAGGAGCCAACACATGAAGTCGAAGATAACCCAGTCCCTCGTCGAGAGGGCACCAGCCCCCGAGCGGGGTAAGTCCGCGCTGTACGCCGACAGCGAGATGCGCGGGTTCTACCTGATCGTCACCCCCACGAAGCGCAGCTTCTACGTCCAGTCCCTCGTCAACGGCAAGCAGGTCCGCACGAAGCTTGGCGACCACCCGGCGATGGACGCCAAGCAGGCGCGCGACGCCGCCCGCAAGACGCTGGTCGATATGCGCGGCGGGGCCAACCCGAACGAGGAGCGGCGCAGGGCCAGGGCGAGGGGCATCACCCTGCGCGACGCGCTCGACCTGCACCTGGCGGCCAAGCCCCTGTCGCCGAGGACCAAGGAGGACTACCGCTACAACTGCGAGCAGTACCTCGCCGACTGGCTCGACAAGCCTCTGGCCGAGCTCGGCGCGGACCGCGCAAGCGTGCGCGAGCGCCACCGCAAGATCACCGAGAAGCACGGCGCGCCCTCGGCCGACAACGTGTTCCGCATCTTCAGGGCTGTCTATAACCGCGGCCTTCGTGAGCATCCCGAGTTGCCAGCGAACCCGAGCGCCAATGTCGATTACCACGGCCTGCGTCGGCGCAAGGTGGAGGTCGAGGCCGAGCGCCTGCGGGCTTGGGGCAAGGCGGTGCTCGGCCTCCACCCAGTGCGGCGCGACCTGCACCTGTTTATGATCCTGACGGGGATGCGGCGCACCTCGGCCTGCGAGGCGCGGGCGTCAGAGCTGGACCTCGGCGCGCGGCACCTGCACGTCCCCAAGCCCAAGGGTGGAGCAGCGCGAGCATTCGACCTGCCGCTATCGGGACCGCTCGCCGACCTGCTCGGCCACCGCCTGGCCGAGAACCCGAAGCTCCACCGCAAGAGCCTGTGGCTGTTCCCCGCCGACTCGAAGTCGGGTCACGTCGCCGAGGTGGCGCAGCACGAGCTGGACGGCCTCACGGGGCACGCGCTACGGCACACCTACGCGACCTTGGCCCTGCAATCCGGCGTCCCCATCGCAGAACTGAAATTCCTGCTCAACCACGCGGCGGGCAACGTGACGATGGGCTACCTGAACCCGACGCTGGACCACCTTCGCGGCTACCAGGAGAAGGCCAGCGCCTACGTGCTCGAAGCCCTCGGCCTCGAATGGACCGAAGGACAGTGGCCTCCACTACCGAAGGAGGCGGCACGGATGCAGGAGCCCGAGCTCACGGAAGTAGCGGCCTGATCCTCTATCGGGACGCCATCGCGCCCAAGGCGATGAAACGAAAGGGCCACCTCGACGGTGGCCCTTTCGCTTGCACGGCGGAAGCACGCAGCTACGATGGCGTACTCCTCTTTATGTATCGAAGGAACGCCCCGCCGAGCTGCCCTAGGGTGAGGTCTCGCTTCACGAGAGTCGCACGCATTAGCGTGGAAACGGCCTCGTCATCCCAACCCAACTCAGGCGGCACGGGCACGGCGCATTCCTCGACGATCAGGTCGAACGGCCCATCTTCGTTGAGGAGGTCAGGGACGCAGACCCATGCGTGGAACCACGCCTCACGCCACGCCAGCGCCTCGTCCCCCGTTCTATCGCCATCGGGGTAGTCCGTGACCCGGATCGTGAAGACGTCTCGCCCGCCGGATGCCCTAACCCTCACACGTCGGGGCCTGATCTTCAGGCGCACCCTCTGCATCACTCATCTCCCGAGGGCTCGACCACGGTCACGGTCGCCAGCCACTCGGCCGACTCCTCCTCGTTCATCTCGGAGGCGTGCACCTTCTGCCGGGGCAGGACCTCGATGCCCTTCTTGCGCATGTCGTGGGCGTACCACCTGACCGACTTGGCGGTGGCCTGCGCGCCCTCGATCCGCGCATTGACCATCTCGGCGATCAGGGCGTGGGGGTAGCCCGCCGGGTCCATCAGGAACTCGCGGGCGAGGCGGCCGATGCCCTTGCCGACGGGCTTCTTCTCGGTCTCTGCCGGGGCCTCGGTCGTCTCGGCGGCCTCGGCCTGCGGCTGTGCGCGCTGCTCGGTCACCTCGGACTCGGTGCCTTGCCCGAACGACGCGAGGTCGATGCTTCCGGCTGCCGCGATCTGCTCGATCCGCGCGATCAGCTTGGCCTTGGTCGCGAAGGTCTTGGGTCCTGCCGGCGCGTCGGCGATGGCGTTGTGCAGGGCCAGCAGGGACTTGGTGCTCATCTGTTGCAGTTCCATGGTGCTCTCCTATTTGGTTGGTCCGTGGGAGCATTAGGTCGCGTTCGTGGGATTCCGGGAGCGGGGGCCCCCTCAAAAAGGTGCCCTCCGACTGTCGATCGGCGCGCGACGCCGCGCAACTGCATGAAAAAGAAGGGTCGTCCTTGTGGGACGACCCTCCGAAGCACGGCCGGGGCACCTCGGCCTCTGTTCCGACCCCGGCCGCAGGCACCAAACTCAGTGGGCGTGCGCGAGGGGCTGGCGCTCGGCCTGCGCCCAGGTCTCGCGGTCGAGGTAGGCGTCCCAAGCGCGGCTGTACGGCATGCCGGCCAGCGCCGCGGCCTCGTCGAACTCGGGCGAGTACGGGGCGACGCCGACGCGGCGGGCCTGCTCGGCCAGGGCGTCGAGGAGGTCTGCGCCGCTGCGCAGGGCGCGGACCATGCCGCCGAGGGCGACGGCTACCGGGTGGCTGGCCTCGTAGGCGGGCTGCTTAGTCATCTCCGCCCCCGATCAGGTCGCGGTCGATGCCGCGCTCGCGCAGGGCGAGCTGGACGGTGTTGATGGGGTTGGAGCGGCCGTGCTTCCAGGTGCGGATGGCGACGAGAATCCCCTGCAGGCGCGCGTCGCCCAGCTTGATGTACTCGCCGACCTTGAGGAAGTCGTCCAGGCGCATGGCGTGGGCCAGCTCGGCGGGACCGACCGGGCGGTCCTTGCTGGGCATGCGGTCGAGCAGGGAGAGCACGGCGGCGGCCAGCGGCACGTTCTTGGAGGACACCGCGACCTGCGCCATGTGGCCGAGCTCTGCGGGGCCGGCGTAGGCGAGTTGGTTCAGGTAGGCCGTGCGGCGCTCGTCGCCGAGGGCGGCGCGGCTCAGCACCTTGGCGGGGCTGTCGTAGAACTGGCGCTGCGCGATGAGCTGGGCGTGGGGTGCGCCCGCGGACTTCAGGTAGCCGTCGAGCTCCTTCTCGGCGTTGGCCTTGATGTCGCGGACGACCGCCAGGGTCTCCTGCTCGGCGAAGCGGGCACGGTCGACCATGCCGACGCCGGTCTGCTTCCAGCGGTTGGCGATCTCTTGCTTGCGGGTGTCGACGTCCTTCTGCAGGCGCTCGATGGCCTTGAGGACGCGGCCGTGCAGGCCGTCGAGGGAGGATGCGAGCTCGCCGATCTGGGCGGGCGTGAGGAGGGGTGCGTCTGCGAGGATGGTCATGGTTTCTGGCTCCAGTGAGGTTGGTCTCCTCCGGTCGCCTCCACGAGCACATCCCGAGCCTTCGGGGTGGTCACGCGCCAATGCGCGACCGGATGCTGTCAATGTGTCGTGCAGGCGGCCCAGAGCGAGCCAACGTTTGCCACGCCGTGTTCCAGTGTCGCGGCCGCCATCACGGCGGCTTGCGGATCAGGGGCTTGCGGTCGTCGGCGTCCCGACAACCAATCAGAGGTCCCCGTCGGGGTCGGCGCCGATGGGCAGCCCGCCCAGGCCGCCGCAGGCGCAGCACAGGCGGATGCGCGCCACGTCCTCGGAGAAGTGCGGGCGGCCGCAGCCCATGCAGCGGAGCCAGCCGACGCGCCGCACCAGCCGGGGCGGGTCGAAGTTCGGGTCCATCACGGGGGCGCGTCGCGCGCCTCCGTCGTAGGGCCAGCGCTCGGGCTCGGCCAGCGGCTTGGCGAGGGTGCAGTCCTCGGGCCGCCTGACCGGCCGCCTGCCGGGCGTCTCGCCCAGCCAGCGACAGGTCGGGTGGTGCTCCGAGTGCGCGCGGTGGCGCGTCGTGTTGGGCGGGAGGCCCAGGGCGAGGTCGGCGGCGCGGGCGCTGGGGTATCGCACCCCATCCACCTCGACGCCGACCGCGTACCCGTTACCCCTCGCCACGGTTGATGCTTCCGTTGGCGCGCCTGTCCTCGTACTCAAGGCTGAGCCGCTGCCACTCGTCGTGGTCCAGGCGCGGCACGGGACCGAAGCAGGCCATCTCGCAGCGGTCGGCGAAGGCGTCACGCCCTCCCATCTCCTCGATGCCCTGCGGGGCGGTCCCCTGCCAGGCGTCCAGGCTGCGGTCGATCATCTCGGCGCGGGCCAGGGCCTCGGCCACGGTCAGCTTCTCACTCATCGTCGTCCTCCTCGCGGCGGTTGCTCTTGTACTTCGCCAGGAGCTCGGTCAGCGCCTTGCGCTCCTCGCTCGGCATCCTGAGCAGCGCGTCGGCGTCCAGGCCTGTGTCCTCGACCTTGACGCGCAGCCTGTCGGCGAGCTGGTCGCCGTACCGGAACTTGAGCATGACCTCCAGGAGGCGGTCGCTGTGCTTGCGGACGGTTAGCGGGCGATCCTCGCCCGTCGCCGCGTCTTTGGTCATGGCGAGCTGGCCCTGATAGATCACGGGCTCCTCCACGCCGATGCAGGCGCGGCGGTACGCCTCGTCCAGCAGGGCGTCCATGGCGACCTCGATCGCCTGCTCCCAGCGGCGGCGGAACTCCAGGTCGTTCTGCTTGTACTCGAATGCGAGGCGGCGGGAGATGCCGCACACCTGGGCCGCCTGCTTAGGCGACGCGGTGTCCTCCAGTATCTGGAGGAACAGCTCCTGCACCTCGGGGGTGAACTTCTTGGCGGCCACGGCCCGACTCCCGAAAAATGGTGTTGAACTTGATCGTGCCGTGTTAATGCGCGCGGGCACGCCATCGTTTCGGTAAGCGCATCAACCACTTGGGAGGCGTCGGCCCGCGAATCGATGATTAGGCGGCCTGGAACCACGCGCGCGAGGGAGAGGTCTGGGGCGCTTCGCGGCGCCGAACCTCGGCCAGGGTCGTGGCCTGCGTTGCGGGGCAAGACCGAAAGACTGTAAGACCGATGCCGAAAAACCTTTTTATATTCCTTATCCCTACCTACTCACTTCCTGGCCTTGGGGTAGATTTCATAACTTTTCTCAATAAGCATTGGTCTTACGGTCTTACATGCTCTAAAGCCTTGCCGCACAAGGCTTTCTCGCAAGACCGATGCCTCGGTCTTATCGTCGGTCTTCGGGATGCTCCTCTCCGGTCTTGCAGCCGTGACGGCCGAAATGATGAGGGGGCCACGATGAGCCCCCTCGGTTTGCTGCGGTCTTACGGTCTTACGGTCTTACTCAGTCGCCCACGAAGTCGTCCCCGAGCAGCCCCCGATGCTCGGCGTGCGCCTTGGCGCGCTCGGTGGGACCCGCTTCCGCCCACCGCGAATGGTCGCGCAGGGACCAGAGCCAATACTTGGGCAGGTTGGCCGCCGAGCCGCGCGTGCTGGTGTTGCGGGTGTGCCGTACTGCTCCCACCACGTCCTCCAGGAACTTCTTGACGGTCGCCCGCAGGTTCTTGGACTGACGCTTCACCCTGTCGGGGAGGGCGTCGGCGACTTCCTCGGCGGCGACCAGATCGAAGTCGAAGGGCTCGGTGCCGTCGCGGTACATCGACAGGAGGGTGGCCTCGGCCTCACCCATCGAGAGCTCGCGCATCTCATCCTTAGCGGCCGTCGCCGGCGCGTGGCCCTTGGCGTCGAACTTCGAGAGGTCGCGCGACAGCAGCCAGTGGGCCACGTTGGCGGGGCCGTCGCCGTCCAAGTGGGCGAACAGGCGCTTGTAGTAGCCGTGGTCGCGGGCCTTGGCCGGAGAGAACACGATGAACCAGCGGCGATCGCTCTCCTCGATCCTGATCGCGTCGCGGTGGTTGGTGAAGCACAGCAGGTTCAGGCGGTTGTCGATCGTGTAGGTCGTCTGGTACTTTTCCTGGATGCGCAGGGTCGGGTCCGTGATGAGCGGCTTGAGCCGGTTCGTGACCTCCAGGCGGCCAAGGGTCATCAGCTCCTCGACGATCGCAAGCTGGGCGCCTTCCTGCCAGCCCGTCCACTTTTCCAGCAGTTCGTCGTTGCTCGGCTTGGTGACGTTGCTCCTTCCGATGATGCGCAGCATCAGCTCGCCAATGGCGCTCTTGCCGGTGCCCTGCTCGCCGCGGATGACGAGGGCGAAGTGGATCTTGTCCTCGGGACGCTGGACGAGGTGGGCCAGGTAGTCGAGCACGGCCTCACGCTCGCGCTCGTCGGGCACGATGTAGGCCATGTGCTCCAGGAACCACGACACGTCGCCGGGCGCGGGGCGAACCCCGCTCGGGCGCCAGATGTTGTAGCGACCGCCGCGCTCGCCGTCGGGCATCTCGGCGCCCTTGGGCAGGTAGGTCAGTGACTCGAACTTGCGGACGAAGTTGCGGCTGTTCCAGACCTTGTTGAGGATGTTGCCATCGACCAGGTAGTCGTACAGGGAGCGCCACTGCTCGGGCCGGTAGCGCTTCAGGTCATGACGGCGGATGAACACCGAGGCGTCGGCGACCCACACCCAATCCTCGGCGACGGCGCCCAGCGGTCCCGGCGGCACGGGTTCAGGCTCCACCTCCACGGCGTCGAAGTCGTGCTCGGGCGCCGGGTGAGGGATGCCGATGCCGTAGCGGCCCAGCACCTGGTACAGGTGCCGGATGGTCGTAGGCCTGTCGCCCCGCCCCGTCTTTGACGACAGCGAGTCCCAGCGGTTGCCGATCTTCTCGGCGTGGTCCTCGTAACCGGGGGTGCTGGTGCTCCAGGCGATGAACTCCTCACGACCCGCGCCGGCAGTTGCGTGATGGCAGGCGCACATGAAATGGAACCAGTCGTCGTGTTTCCCCTCCCCGTACTCATCCGTCGGCAGGTCGGCCAGTGAGGCGGCAAGCTGCTCGGGCGTAATCTCACCCCAGCGGTCGGCATCGTCCACGTCGTCAGGGGCCTCGATACGGCGAACACTCAGCAGGTCGAGCAGTGCCTGCGGTGCGTCGGGCGTCTCGTCAGGCCCGAGCAGCCAAAAATCCGACTCGTACCGCCGCCCCGTCTCGGGGTGAACGGCGCCCGGCGCGACAACCTGCCCGCCCAGCTTCTTGAAGTCGATGCCGGGGTACTGCGGCAGCTTGCCGATCGTAGCGACGCCCTCAGGATTGCGCAGGTAGTAGTGGTGACCACCGCCGCCCGTGAGAACGTGCGGGTAGCGATCCAGGTCAAGTCCCGTGTCGGCGACGAGCAAGGCCAGCGACTGGTCGCCACCGTTGCGCGGGTCTACATCCACGATCAGGTCGGTAGGCCGCAGGCGCACGCCAAGATTGAGTCCGCGCTCCCGAGCATCCGCGACCACGGCTGCGGCGTCATATTGGCGGGTAGTCCAGGCGCGATCCCTTGGCTCCTTGGTGCCAGCACGCAGTGGAATCAGCTCGTAGCCGGCGCGCAACAGAAATTCAGCGTCGTTGAATGATGGTGTTGCGGGCGAGGGAGAGGCGGCAAGATTGTCCCCGTGAGCTTCTGCATGCTCCACCTCCATCTCGAAGGTCTCCTTGCGCCCGCCTTGTCCGCGGGCGCTTTCTTTTGTCGCGTCCATGGTCAGCCCTCCGCCTTGGCGGTGCGGGCTGCGAGCATCGCCATGGCCGCACGCTGGACGCCTTCGCCCATCGGCTGGCCCCTCATGTACTCGCGCAGGTCGCCCAGGCGGTAGCGGATCAGCTTCGGCCCAACGCGGACGAAGGCGGGGCCGCCGCCGTTGCAGCGATACCACGACAGGGTGTTGTACTTGAGGCGCAGGAAGGCGGAAGCCTCCTGGGCGGTGAGCAACGCCTCGTCGGGGAGGGCGTGCAGTTCTGCCAGCTCCGCGGGGGTGAGTTTCTTCGGTTCGTATGCCATCTCTGGTGCTCCAGGTCAGTCGTTGCGGCCGTGCCGCGGGAATGACTGCCTGCTGTGCGTCGCAGAGATGGACCCGATTCTCCCCGTCAGTCGTTGCCGGGGTGGGTCTCGGCTGTTCTTGCCACCGAGAGCACTTCTGACCGCCATAGCTATTGCCGGCGATCCTCGGGCCAATTGCTGGACCGATTGCTCACATATTGCCATGTGGGCGCACGCGAAAACACCAACGTTCGCCCGACTGCCAGACGAGCCCAGGAGGCCCGATTAGGTTCGGCGCGGCTCAGCGCCTAGGCCGAGGCATTCGGAAGCGGCACGGGTCGCCTGGTGAGACCGGAGGGCTATTCATGTTTCCTTGACAAGGTCGAGCACCTGACGCAGCACGTCGCACTGCGCTTCAATGATCTGACGATCGAGCACGATCATAAAAGAGCCCTTCTTGCGAGTCGGCACGATATTGGCCGTATCCAGCAACTCCTCTATTTTCTCCCAGTGAATGTCCGACAGACGAAACGCCACAAGGGACTTTCCACTACTCCGCTTGTGGAGCCAAACATAGTTTTTCTTCCCTCCCAGTGCAACGTAATGCTTGAGATAGGTTTGCGTCACGTCGGGGACGACCTCCTTTGCTACATTGAGCAGAGCGTCGGCGGCATCCAAGGTCCAGGCGGCCTTCTTCGTCCAAAACTCGCGGTTGTGGGTCTGCGGCTCGATTGAAGATCCGTCGTCAATTTCCTCGTATGTGTCCAGCACTTTGGTGAAGGATAGGAACCGCTGGCCGTTGACGTGCAGCAGCGACGCATGGATCGCGATAATGGGAATCGAATGACTCAGCAGGTGTATGACATTAAAAAAACGCCGGTTGATATGCTCGGCAACCAAAACGGCAAAATGCTGACGCTGAGGCCAGCGGCGCTTCTCGTTGTCCCAATACTCGATAGTTCGGATGATGTGAGTTTCGTCTGTCTCACCAAGCATCACCTCAACCTCGTACATTGCGTCATCCTCGGGGTCCTTCAGGAGGATGTCCAACCGCCCGCCCGAACTCTGCCGACGCTCCTTGTCGATCGCGTCTAGGTCGCCAAGGCCCAAACAAGCTGGGTTATCGAATATCTGCTGCTGGAGCCAGTACTCATCAAGACCGGCCTCGCGGATAGATAGCCCCGTTGCCAACGGTATCTCCATGCTCGTCTTCCTCCCTAAAAATGAACACCTGCACCCGATACTTTGCCGCCTAGTGGTTTTGTTGTCTGCAGCAACGATTGAGGTACGCGCCCGACCGCGCTTATGTCATTATGCATGAGCAATTCATTAACCAGTAGGGATTTGGGAGGTGACAAGATGAAAAGGAAAGCCCTCTTCGAGGCTGGCCCGCATTGGGCAGGCAAAACCTCATTTGCTCCGGGCGTACCAGATACCCCGGGCGCCGTCCCTGAACTGTTCTACCAAGTACTCAATGGCCGGGTGTTTACGCTGACCCGGTGGAAGGATGGTTCTACCGCTCGCGGCGAGGTTGCCCTTACCGATCTGGTTGCTCTTGCAGGTCAGCCTGTAAATCGGGATGGGTGGTATGACGCTATGGCGAGATTCATCGGAAGAGAGCTCCCAGGCAGCCTTTGACACGCTGGCGGCAGGGTGCAGGGTCAGGCGCCGCCGTGGCCGATACGCTCCCATGCCTCTCGGAATGAGTCCTGCTCGTAGTCGGTCGGTTGCAGCCAGTAGGACACCCGGCCGTCCTTCTCGCCCCGGTGGGCACGCTCGCGCACCTCAGACGGCAGGAGGATGAATGCGGATGGCGTGGGCGTGGCAACCTTGTTCACGATGACCCAGAAGTCGCCCATGATCTTGTCGAGGCTCGTGCCGAGCGGCACGGGGTTGCGCTTGCTCAGCGCCTTGACCTGGACGCCGACGAAGCGGGAGGCGTCGCGACTGTAGGCGATGATGTCCACTCCTCGGGCATTGCGGGCGGTGGGCATTACGTTCCAACCGAGCAGGGACAGCCGATAGCAGCAGTAATACAGCCCCACGTTCCCCGTGAGCTGCGGGTCTAAGGGCGCGCCACCGTTCCCGTTGTTTGCCATCGAGCCTCCATAGCAAAAAGGGCAGCCCCCGAGGAGCTGCCCTTCCGCTTCAAGTGGTGCCGGAGATAGGAGTCGAACCTACGACCTTCGCATTACGAATGCGCTGCTCTACCAACTGAGCTACACCGGCAAAAACCAAAACTTGTTCAAATCGTGTCTGCACTGCTTACCCATCAGACGGCTGGCGGCCCGGAAGCCTTGTGCCGCTTGCTTCGAGGCCCGGCATCATAGCATCGCTGATCCGATTACGAATGCGCTGCTCTACCAACTGAGCTATGCCGGCTAAAACCGAAACTTGT
>ERZ1645187.5010-NODE-5010-length-10476-cov-23.743211_pt1 | contig 10476 bp, 13 predicted proteins | sample MGYA00575352_ERZ1645187 | MGnify/ENA primary metagenome ERZ1645187 (study PRJEB40837, sample SAMN11349314) | freshwater sediment metagenome | isolation source: river sediment | host: Sediment | place: India: Wazaribad , New Delhi | collected 2017-02-21 ...
CCCCTCTCTTTCGCCCCCCTTCAATGACACCTGATGCCATCTCTTTCTTAAAATAGGCGGGGCGACCGGAGTTAAAGCACTGCGCCTTTAATTCCGCGCTCGTCATTGCGCGGCTTACCATTCCATTACCAAAAGCCAACATTTTCGAATACGACATTATTTTCCCATATTCTTCGCGACAGAGAGTCATAACTCTGTCCGCAATTTCTTTCGCAATCGAATCACCAATATCGAAGCAAGTGTCTGCTTTTGCGGGCTGCATTTTGAGCAAGACTGCCCCGCCAACTATTAAAACACCCAACATTAGTCGCACCGACATAACCTATCCCCCATCATCCATTGATGCGTTCTTGCATCATTTGATGATATACCACAATTACTATCGGTTGCAACAACAATTCATAACGCTCGTATTACCGTCATTAGCGTATCTCCACCATGCGACCATTAGCATACTGCCAGCCTGTTTCAAATGTGGTGTTTTGCATAGCGTCAAGGGTTTTAAAAAGAAAGAACGGTTCGACGTCCGTAAAATCAAAATCGAGGTTTTTCGCGAGGCGATACATTGACGCTTGCATACAAGCGGGATTTTCAAACACACAAAATACGCGGTTGGCAATATATTCGCCTTGATGTTTCACGCCGAATTTGAGCGACGGTAAACCCTCGCCGATTGCCAGCGTGTGCCCGTACGCTTGGCGCATAAAGCGCTTTGTATCTTTCCCGTTGTGCTGTTCCATTAGGAGGAAAAACGGCTTTTCCTCGCCCCTCGAAACAATCGCCACGCCGTCCGGTATGATGTAGGAAACCCCGTTTTTATCAATATCAAGGCGATTATCGGAAAGGCTTTTTCCGCCTTTGTTGTTGCGGTTTGAGCCGGTTTTTTGCTCGAAATAAAAGGACTTGTGCGCGGTCTCGAAACCGTTCTTTTCCGCCCACATTTTGAGGGCAATGAAAAAATCGATAACCCCGATACGGTGCGAGTAGTCACTTGTGAACACCACGCCAACACGGCGAGGCGCTTTCACGTCTTCCCTGTCGCTCCGCTCGCCCTCTAGGAGACGAACGCCGAACGGCGTGAGGTAGTGGATAGAGTCCAAGCGCCCCAAGCTCGGATTCGCGGGGTAGTTCATACGCGCCACGGGCGCGCGAGCCGTGTTGATGAGCCTGTTGAGGTTCTTCCACACCGTCCAACGGCTCCCCGCCCTCCCAAGCCTTACGAGCTGGGTTGACGTGAGAAATTGGAACTCGCCAAGCGCTTCTAAAATCGCCTGTTCCGAATTGTTGTATATTTCCATAGCCGTTTTCTTTTACAGATTAAATTTTGGCTTTATGCGGTCGCTTTTATCTCCCCCTATTTCGTTCTTTGGAAAGCCTACAACATTTTCTCCGGTCGCCTCGATATTCGGTTGATTCCACGCATTATCTATCGCTTTGTTGTCTGCATATATCCCGCGCAAGGCTTGCTTTTTCTCTCGAAACTCTTTTTCGCTCATACTCCGACGACCACTCGCCAACGTGGAATCGACACGGAAAATAAATGGCTTTGTCGGTTTATTCGGGTTTTTGACTTTCGCCATAAAACGCCCTTGCGTCAGCTTCTTCATTTCCGCTTTGTCGGCTTCCATTTCATTTGCAAGGATATTCAGCGATTTCTCCGAATTCAGCCCCGCGATTTTGATTCCGGTGTTTGCGAGAAAGGCGTCTTTCGCGCTCGTGCTTGCTTCTTGCCCGACAAACTGATTTGCAAAAACGAGCCAACAACCGAATTTTCTCAATTCCGCGAGTATTTCGACCATACTTTCCCCTACGAAATTATGTGCTTCATCAATGATTATAAGCGTATTATTTCGCAAAGGCGGGGGCGTCGGGTCTCGCAAAAAGGCGAGTGTTTTAATTTGCGCTATGATGAGCTTACCAATAGCGGTTGTCTGCTCTTGACTTAAATCGCCTTTCGATAAATTGAAAATAATCGACTTATTGCCGTTCAAACACGCCTCCAAATTAAGACACGCGCCCGTTGTGTGTCGTGATGACGTGACACGCCTAAACGGCGCGTCGTTCAAAAGAGATTGCAGACGGGTATAAAGCGCGCGTTTGGTGGTGTCGTATTGCTTGGCGTGGAAGCCGTCGCGGAAAAAGGACGCCTGCCCGACGTTTGCGAGGTGCTTTCCCGCCTCGACCAAATCGCCGTTTTTTTCGTCCAGCATAAAGCGCTGAAGGTCGGCAAGCGTCGAACCTCTTCGACGAAATAGAACGGCAAGGCAGGGCTTCAGGAGCGCGCGCATTTGCGCGCTGATACTCGTATCTGCGACAATCTCATCAAGAGCGTCCGCAAGGTACAAAACGCGTGTATCAAGCTGGCTTTCGCTCTCGCCTTCGGCTGAAAAAAACACGTCGATGACGGGCGTTTCGTTCGGGAATAGCGACGGGCTGAAATACTCGAAACGGGGCGTGTCGCCGTCCCAAGCGTCGTTGAGTTTCACGATTTCCCTTGCGAGGTCGCCGTGCGGGTCGATGACGACCACGTTCGATTTCTCCGCAAGCTCGCCAGTGCGAGCCGAAAGAACTTGGTGGGCGATGAGCTTCAGAAGCTCGCTTTTTCCGCTCCCCGTTGTCCCGACTATATAAGCGTGTGTATCAAACGCCCTAAAGGGTATATAAAATCCGATAGGGCGAAAGAAAAATTTCGATGCAACCGATTGACTTTTGATAATAAACGCTTTCCAATCCTCAAGCTCGCCAGCAACAGTTTTCACATTATTCTTATGAGAAAATCGCTTTTCAATTTCTTCTTTGTTTGCTTCATAAAAATCCTTCCTTTCTTTAAAAGATATATAGTCAAAATTGGAGAGGCGAGCGGAAGCCAACTCACTTATTTTCCTTTGCCGGTCGCTTTCCAAAACTTCCTTTTTTATGCGTTCGTTTTCTGTCAAATCTTGATACCGACGCTGACGCAATGTTTCAAGTGTCGTCCCAACATTTGTTCTCTCCGATTCAAACTTTCTCTCTATTTCGCGCCTCTTTTCATTGTAAACTTGGCGAATATCCGAATCGTCAATTTTCAATGTGTGTAGTTCAACGTATTCGTACAGAGGCATTAACTCCCTGCTTGAGTTAAAAAAATCGTACCGAAAATTTCTCACACTTTCTAATTCTTCCCGCTCTTCGTTTTCCGCCTTCTTTTCGATTTGGCGCACGATGTTTCCCAACTCTAAAAGATAATAACGCCTACTCATTGCAATTTCATATAACAAGTTTAACGGTGCGGATTCGTTGAGAGTAAATGTTCCCAAACAAAAGCCATCCACCGCCCCGCGCTCTGGACGCAAATGAGCCATATAGGAGGTTTCGTTCCCTGTTCCGCCAACCGGAATAAAAAGAAGTCTGTCTGTATAAATGCGGACACCCCAAACGTCGCCGAGTGCGTCGAAATCGCGGTCGTTATTGAAATCATCCGCTTCGTGTGGAGTCATACCCGCCCCCTCTTTGCCGAACCCTATTCACTATCCGACACAATACGCCAGCATAGAGCCGATTATTGAGCCAATTTTGATTCCAGTGGAAAGGTGCGATATATAATAAATATATCAACAACTTAGTCAAATTTTCTTTGTTCAATAAGCCTCCAATGTTACCTCATTCCCTCGTCTCCCTTCGGTCGCCTCGCTCATTCCTCCACATTTCCGGCTTGGCTCATTCATAGCCCGTTCGCCAAGCGCCAGACGCTCGCAAGGTTGCTCGCGTCCGTGCTTGGCTTCGTGCTATTCATTCCCCCAACTGTTGCGCAAGCCATAGCAAAAATTAAAAGCATAAATCCGTCGCTGAAAGTGCGCGGTTCGGCTGGTCTGGAGTGAATATGACAAAAGAAGTTTTTTGGCGCTTATTCAAAAAGGCGTGGGCTTACTTGCTTTTGGTAATTGCTGTCGCGATTTACGCGCTTATGATTTATTCAATTCCGTTTTTCAAAATGGTAATGAAAATATTGGTTTTTGTTGTTCCGTTTTTACTTTGGGGTGCTATGGGTTGGGGCGTTCTCTATATAACTCGCTCTTTTTGGCTACCGCCCTATAAGGCTATAAGCCCCTACGTGGTGCGGTTCGCAAAATGGCTCTTTGCCCTCGCAAAGCAAAAATACATTTCGGCGCGCGAAAACCGCGTTGCTATGCTCGAACCACCGGAAGCCGAACCAATTCCCGAGCCGGTTATAGTGAGAGAAGATTTTGCCCCGTATTTGGCGCAACTCCAATTGATTCACGCCGAATTGCATTCGGACGAAAAATCGCTTTAATGAATTGCAGAGTGTGAGCCTCTGAATTTGAGCGGTTTTCAAAAGCGCCGTTGTCCGCTAAAAGGCGTTTTTGAAAACCGCCGAAAATGAGGGGGCGATAATGACGAAATCTCTTGCCGAAATGACGAGCGCGGAACTTCGCGCGCTTTCCGCTGAAATCGCGGATGAACTCGAAAAGCGTCGGGCGTCCGAATTGCTGGAAGCACGGGAACGGGTGCGGACGCTTGCCAGCGAGACCGGATTCAGCCTCGCGGAACTGACCGGCGAGCCTTCCAAGAGCCGGAAGCGCGAGAAGGTCGAGAAGACGGGAACGGTCGCCCCGAAATACCGCGACCCCTCGAATCCCGCGAACACGTGGACGGGTCGCGGTCGTGTCGCCAGTTGGCTGGCGGACTACGAGAAGGCGGGGCGGAAGCGCGAGGAATTTTTGGCTTCCTAATGCGAAAATCGATTTTAAGGCTGTTTTTAGCCTCATAGAGAGGCGTGAGCGCCTGTCGGCTACCTTCTATCGTCCGATAGCCCAAACGCCTCTCTACGGGCTGGAAAATCGCCTCTATGGCGATGATAGCCCGTGCGGTTCGACCACCCCGCCGGATATTTTCTTTTTCATCTGCAAAGGTCGAACCTGCGAAATCGCACGGGAAGAGACGAAAAAATCAATAAAATCAAAAATTTAAGAAAAAGCAACAAACAACGGGGGCGCAATTTTTGCGCTCCTGTTGTTGTTTAAAAAAACAACTGTTTAAAAGAGTTTAGCTCTCGAAAAGTGGCTTAAAATCAATGCGTTGCAGGGGTATAGGTCACCGTTTATGGGGGTATAGGTCACCGTTTATGGGGGAATTCGGGCAAGATAGGTCACCGTTTATGGGGGGATTCGGGGGCATAGGTCACCGTTTATGGGGAAGGTCAGAAAACGGCGTATTTCAGCGGTTTAGACGCCGTTTTCTGCTGTTGGTCGGGCAATAGGTCACCGTTTATGGGGGAACGCGATAGGTGGAAAAAATCGAACGCTTTTTTTCCACCTATCGCGTCGTTGGAAGATGAGGACGGTCGCCAATTCAGGCGATTTGTCGCCTCGTACGGCGTTCGCCCGAGGATAGGTCACCGTTTATGGGGGAATTCACGCTCATTGGTCGAAAAAATTTGCAATTTCGAGTGACCTATATACAATAGAAATACCACTTCTTAAAATCACAAAATGAAAACCGAAAAACCACAATCATTAGCGTTGAAGAAGAACATTGACGCTATCCACGTCGATGCGCGACTTTCGTTGATTGAGCGAAAACTTTATAATGTTTTGCTATTCAATTCGTTTGATGAGCTTCTAACAAGAGAAAAGCACGAAATAAGCTGGACGCTTCTTTCGGAGCTTATGGGATTCGACAGTAATAATATAGAACCTTTAAGGGAAGCCTTTAAGGCTCTCAAAAGAGCGAGCGTGGAATGGAATATTTTGGATGATGGGGATTACCGTATAGGCGAGGCGTCGTTTATATCAGGGTTTGAATTTTATCGAGGCAAAGTCAGTTATAGTTTTGATGCGCATATCCGCGAAAAACTCTATAATCCGAGAGTCTTTGCGCGGATAAACCTATCGGTACAACGAAATATAACCCGTTCGTACACTCTTGCATTATACGAAAATTGTCTTCGTTATTTGAACGTCGGGTCAACGGGGTTTATTGAAGTAGACACGTGGCGTCGACTGTTTGGAGTTTACGGGGATAATGTGTACAAAGAATTTAAGCACTTTAACAACAAAATCGTAAAGCCTGCTATTTCCGAAATAAACCAAGTCACAAATATTATTATTGACGCAGAGTTGCAAAAAGACGGGCGAAATGTAACTGCGATACGCTTTTCTGTGAAACAAAATCCGCAACTAAGTCTTTTGGAATACAATGACGGCGATGAAATAGCGCAAAGCAAAGCGTACGAAAATCTTATTTCGTATACGTTGCCGAAAATTATAGCTCGTCGCTATGTGTTGGAATACGGGGAAGCGTATATCTTAGAAAAGATAGCTATAACAGATAGGGCGTTTGCACTTAAAAAAATCAAGAGCAAGACAGGCTTTCTCATAAAGGCAATTGAGAGTGACTATAAGGATATTGGATTAGAACAAGAGAAGCGTATCGAAAAAGCCCGAACCGAAAGAGCGAACCAAGCCGAACGCGAGCGCAAAATTGAGCGTTTGAGCGAGGATATAAAGAGGATTGAGCGAGCTAATCGGGAGGCAAGGAAAGCCCTCATTTTGGCACACCTTGCGACATTGGAAGCTGACGAGGTAGCGCGCCTCAAAGAGGAGTGTAGCGCCTCCATAACGAACGATTTCGCGCGTGGGGACTTCCGCAAGAAGGGTTGGGAATCGATGCAGAACGAGCGGGCTATCGTGGAGCTTGTAACCGGTCGTTATAGCTTAACCCTGCCGACAGTTGATGAGACGGCGCAAAGCCTCAAACTCCCGACGATTGCCGAACTGAAAGCCAAGAAGAACGAGTTGGAAGCGATTAAATAGGTTATTTCGATAATATCGATTTAACCGAATATCGTTCGTCCGATAGGCAAGCCAACGCCTTATTTCGGTTAAATCAGTTAAATCGAAATAAATTTGACAATCGACCGAAAGGTCATACACTGTCAGACAACCGCTTATTTCTAACAATCGGAATATGAAAACAATGCCAAGCGCCCGTTTTTCGCTTCGCTTAGAGCCTGAATTGAAGGCGTGGCTAGAGGACGAGGCAAAGCGCAAAGACCGCTCTGCCGGATATATCGCCACGCAAGCGATTCAGTCGCTCAAAGACGCTACAGAGGCGAGAACGCGCCTCATTGAAGACGCGATAAAGGAAGCCGACAAGGGCGTCTTTATCTCGGAAGAAGCAATGACAAAATGGGTTATGTCGTGGGATACGGAAAACGAACTTCCGATGCCGGAACCCGATATATTCCTTAATGCGACGCGATAATGAAGATTATATTTCTCGAATCGTCGGCGCGCGATGTCGATTGGATGCGTCAATATTATAGAAACGTGTTTTCGGAAGGCGCAAAGAACGCCAGAAAGCACTATCTTTCAGCTATAAAGGCAATCTCGACGAACCCGAAAACGGGACACCCTTCTGAAAGAGTCGCAACGGCGCGTGAGCTTCATATCCATAGAACGCCGTTTACATTCATCTACCGTATCAACGGCGAATACGTGGAAATTCTGCGCGTTCTCGACGGTCGCTCCGGCGAATAAGCCAAGCGAGGGCTCTCGGTTATTTCGATAATATCGATTTAACCGAAAAAAGAAACGACTATCCAATCAGCAAACATTATTTCGGTTAAATCGAATTAATCGATATTACCGAATATAATTGATTTTACCAAAATACCTGCTATCCTTCCCCCTTATGAAAATCACGGTCTATTGCCTCAAAGGCTCGGCAGGCAAAACGCCTATCGCCGTTAATATCGCCCTCGATAGAGGTTATGCGGTCGGCACAAACGAACCGTACAACCTCTTGGATAGGGTGATTCCCGAAAACCGCCTTTTGACGGTCGAACCGAACGAGGCGTTTCCCGCCCTTCCGGCTTCTATCGACGTGGTGTTTGACCTCGCCGGAATGATAAGCCGTGACGCCAGCACGTCGATTATATCCGCTGTGAATCAATCCGATGTTGTTCTTGTCCCGATTTATAATGAGCTGAAGTGTATCGCGTCGGGTATTGCCACGATAAACGAGCTGAAGCACCACACGAAAAATATCGTGGTGGTCGCAACGAAACTGCAAAAACAAAAAAATGAGGCGTTCACAGACTGGCGCGATTCCGCCGATTTCAAAAATATCGCGAATGTTATCGGTCAACTCGTTTCGCCGGATATTCCGATTTTTCCGCTCAAATTCTCGAAAGTTTTCGACACGATTTTTGAACGCGAACAATCCATTGCCCAACTAATGGAAACCGACGCCCTCGCGCGCTTCTCGTATCGAGACGTTGCGACGCAATTCGACGCCCTTTTTACCTTCTTAGAGACCAACTATGCCCGCTAAAAACGACCTCTCCGCTTTCAAACCGAAAGCCTCTGACAAGTCCCCAATGCTCGCGCCGGCGACGGCTTCCAAGACGCCCAAGAGCGCCCCGAAAGCCGTCGCGGAATCGCGAGGGCGCAAGGCAAAGCCCGCGGGCGAGAAAGAGAGCGAAACCGTCGCTTTCAAGCTGACGCCCGCGAACGCCGACAAGCTCAAAGAGCGCGCCGGACTTGTGCCCGTCGGGACGTTCATAAAGGACGTTCTCCGCAAAAACGGTTATATCGATTAAATCAGTTAATTCGATATAATCAATAATAATTGATTTAACCGAAATTATGACAAAGGAATATTCGGCGCTCTTCGAGATAGGCGCCCCCCATTGCAAACTCACGAAAAAAGAAAAGAACGCCCGCAAAGAGACGTTTATTAGAGGCGCGGGCGGGGTTTCCGCGCTCTTCGCTCTTTACCATTTCAATTTTTGGACGAAAAGCGAGCGTGAAACGCTCAAAGAAAGGCTTTTAGAATTGAGCTATGAGCCTCTTATAGAGGAATCGTTGCACCTTATCGATGACCTTTCAGAAACTCAAAAAAGCGCCCTGCGCGCGAAACTCTAATTAATCAAATGCACTATGTCTAAACCAATGCAAAACTACATAATAGAAAACCAGTTATCCTATACGTTCCGGTTCAAAGATATTATAAAAATCGACGATTGGGTTATGATTGACTATATGGAGGTAAAGAACGACTGTATTATTGAAATGCGCTTTCATATCGTTGAAGAACCAAAAACCCATTTTTGACCGTTCACAATCCGAGATTTATAACCCGTCGTGCCCCCGTATCCACGATTTGAATATCTCAATAGCTTCATCAACAGTGAGTTTTTCCCACGCGCCGTGCCGATGGAGCAAGCCGGACGGGTGTAGTGTTAAGTGCGCCTGTTTCCCGCTATGGTCGCCAAGCTGTTCCACAAGGCAAACGCCCCCGTCCTGCGGGTAGGCAACCCGCACCCGCCCAAATTCGCCGTGAAAAATACTATACTGTCGGAATGGTTTTATTTTATCCAACCCTAATTCTGTAGTGTTAACATAAACGGGGGTATCAAGCGCCCCAAGACACCGGCACTTTGTCCGAACTCGCGCGCCTTCCCGAACGCTCTCTTGTTCATAGAGATAGCGTTTCCCCTTGATTTTTTTGATGACCCGATACGCCATTTTTTCGCCGTGTAGTGTTAACTCGAAATGGCTTTCCCTACCTAAAATAGCCGTCGAATTGCTTCGCAATTTCGAGGGCTTCATTTTCCTCGATTCCCAAATAATTTTGTGTGTGCTGGATTGATTTGTGCCCCAAGAGAACCTGTGCCGTTTTGAGGTTGCCGGTCTTTTTGTAGATGAGGGCGATTTTCGTGCGCCTCAATGAGTGCGACCCGTAACGGCTCACGTCGAGGCGAGCGAGCGCCAACCACCCCTTGACCAGGCGTCGGTAGTGGGCGGGCGTCAGTGGCTTCCCCTTGCCCTTCCTCTCGCTAGTGAAGAGCGCGTCACGAGCGCCCTTGCCGTCGCGCTCCACAAGCTCGCGCAACGCCTCGCGGGTGTAGTCCGTCATTGCGAACGTGACGCGCTCGCCGGTCTTCCTTTGGGCGATAGTGACGCGCTCGCGGATACCCGCGCCGTCCTGCACGTCGGAAACGTGAAGCGCCACGAGGTCGCACCCTCGCAAGCTGGAATCAATCGCGAGCGAAAAAAGGGCGATGTCTCGCACGTTCCCCGCTTGGGAAAGAAGGGTCTTGATGACCTGCACTTGTTCGGGCGTGAGCGGGGCTTTTCGCCCGACTATGCGCCCCTTGTTCCACGTGGTTTTGTCGTTCATAGCTTCTTCTTAAAATGTACGCTTTCACGTCATTGTAGGAAGAAGCGGACTTTTTGCAAGCCGACGAAAACAAAAACAGCTCTAAATCAATGAGTTAGAGCCGTTTCAAAAGCACGCTTTCAATCAATAGCGTGCATTTCTTGCTCCGCGATAACGCCCCCAAGGTTGTTATCCATTGAGAAGACGGTCGTCGTCCTTCCTATTCGAGAAAATCTGGATAGTTACAAAACTTTTTAAATTCCCCTCTCTTTCGCCCCCCTTCAATGACACCTGATGCCATCTCTTTCTTAA
>ERZ1645187.5012-NODE-5012-length-10476-cov-13.420305_pt1 | contig 10476 bp, 5 predicted proteins | sample MGYA00575352_ERZ1645187 | MGnify/ENA primary metagenome ERZ1645187 (study PRJEB40837, sample SAMN11349314) | freshwater sediment metagenome | isolation source: river sediment | host: Sediment | place: India: Wazaribad , New Delhi | collected 2017-02-21 ...
ACCAATTCCGAGCGCCGCATCTCGCGCCAGCGCGGCTTCATGGCCCCGGTCGGCGAGGCCATGCCCGACTGGTGGGCGCTCGCCGAGGTCGGCAAGCGCCTCGGCTGGGTCGACGCCTTCTCGTGGGACAATGCCGCCGCGATCTTCCGCGAGCACGCCGCGCTCTCCGGCTTCCGCCCCGAGATCGCCCGCGACTTCGACATCTCCGGCTTCGCCGATCTCGCCGACGCCGGCTTCGACGCGCTCGCCCCCTTCCAGTGGCCGCGCCGCGCCGGCGAGGCGACGCCCAATGCGCCGAAGCGCTTCTTCGCCGACGGCCGCTTCTTCACCCCCGACGGCCGCGGTCGCTTCGTCGCCACGCCCTGGCGCGGCCCCCGGGCGACGCCCTCGGCCTCGCTGCCCTTCTGGCTCAACACCGGCCGCATCCGCGACCAGTGGCACACCATGACCCGCACCGGCACCGCGCCGCAGCTCTCCGGCCACATCGCCGAGCCCTTCGCCGAGATCGCCCCGGCCGACGCCGCCCGCCTCGGCATCGCCCCGGCGAGCCTCGTCACGGTGGCCAACGGCCGCGCCGAAGTGGTGGTGCGCGCCCTCGTCACCGATCGCCAGCGCGACGGCTCGGTCTTCGTGCCGATCCACTGGACCGACCGCTTCACCGCCAAGGGCCGCATCGACGCCCTCGTCGCCCCCGAGACCGATCCGGTTTCCGGCCAGCCGGAATCCAAGGCGACCACCGTCGCCCTGGCGCCGTTCCCGGCCGCCTGGTACGGCTTTGCCCTGCTGCGCGACGCGCCGTCGGCCGTCGGCTTCGACTATTGGGCCGCCGCCCGCATCGTCGGCGCCACCCGCCTCGAATGCGCCGGCCTCGACGTCCCCGCCGACTGGGCGGCGACCGCGGCGACGCTCTTCGGCGCCGACGCGACGCTCACCGCCGTCGCCGATCCCGCCGCCGGCCGCTGGCGCTGCGCCGCGATCCGCGGCGACGAGGTCGTCGGCCTCCTCTTCGTCGATCGTGCGCCCGTCGCCGCCTCGCGCGACTGGCTGTGCGAACGCTTCGCCGCCGGACCGATTCCGGCGGAGGAGGCGGCTCGTCTGCTCGCCGGCCGCCCCTCGGCGGCGCAACGCGACCCCGGCCGCCGCGTCTGCACCTGCTACGGCGTCGGCATCAATCAGATCCGCGACGCCGCTCGCGACGGCTGCACCACGGTCTCGGCGATCGGCGACCGCCTGCGCGCCGGCTCCAACTGCGGCTCCTGCCGCCCGGAGATCGCCCGCATCCTCGCCGAAACCGCCGCGCCCACCACGGACGTCGCCGCCGCCGCCGAGTGACGGCGGCGCCCGACGTCACCCGCCGATCGGCCCGCCGCCGATCTTGGTGATGGTCATCACCGCCGGCTTCGGCGGTTGATCGTCGCGGAAGTCCGGCCACCGCGTCGACGGAGTGGCGAAGGTCGAGCCCTTCTCCTCGCCCGGGTGCTGGACGGCGGCGAAATAGACCGTGTCGTCGCTGTTGAACGACGGTCCGCACAGCTCCGCCCCGCGCGGGCAGGCGAAGAACAGCTTGACCAGCGCCCGCCCGTCGCCCTCGACGTCGGTCGCCCACACCCCGTCGGCGATGCCGGCCTTCGGCGCCCCGTCGGTGGCGATCCACAGCCGGCCGCGAGTGTCGACGGCGACGTTGTCCGGGCACGACAGCCAGTCGCCGGCCCCCACCGCCGGATGATACTTCGCCCCGTCCGCCGCCTTGGTCGGATCGCCGGCCAACAGCAGGATGTCCCAGCGGTAGTGCGTCGCGGTGTGGTCCTTGTCGCCGCCGCCCCCGCCCGGCGGGATCATCTCCAGGATGTGGCCGTGCTCGTTGGCGGCGCGCGGATTGACCGCGTCGACCTGCTCCTTCTTGCGCTTGCCGTTGTTGGTCAGCGCGCAATAGACCACCCCGGTGACGAGGTTCGGCTCGATGTCCTCGGGCCGGTCCATCGGCGTCGCCCCGAGGAGATCGGCCGCCCGCCGCGTCTCGATCAGCACGTCGGCCTGACTGTGGAAGCCGTTGGTCGGCGTCAGCGGCCCCTCGCCGAAGACCAGCGGCAGCCATTCCATCGTGTGGTCGTCGGCGAACTTGGCGACGTGGAGCGTGCCCTCGTCGAGCAGACCGATATTCGCCTTGCGGTCGCTCGCGTCGAATGTGCCCTTCGAGACGAACTTGTAGATGTAGTCGAACCGCTGATCGTCGCCCGAATAGGCGACGACGTGGCCCGACTTGTCGACCAGCGCATGGGCGCCCTCGTGCTTGAAGCGGCCGAGCGCGGTGCGCTTCACCGGCATCGAGGTCGGATCGTAGGGATCGATCTCGACCATCCACCCGAAGCGATTGGCTTCGTTCGGCTCCTTCTCGACGTCGAACCGGTCGAAGAACCGGGCCCAGCCGTATTCCGCCTCGCCGGTTCCCAGCCCGAGCCGCTTGTAGTTGCGCGCTTCCGCCGTCTTGGCGGCGTCGCCGGAGAAGTAGTTGTTGAAGTTCTCCTCCGCCATCAGCACCGTGCCCCACGGCGTGATCGATCCGGCGCAGTTGTTGATCGTCCCCAGCACCAGCCGCCCGCTCGGATCGGCCGAGGTCCTCAGCCGGTCGTGCCCGGCCGCCGGCCCGGCGATCGCGATCGGCGTGCCGACGTGGATGCGCCGATTGAAGCGCCCCGGCACCACCGCCCAGCGCCCGGCCGCATCGCGCGCGATCTCGATCACCGAATGGCCGTGCGCCGCCATTTCGATCTCGACCGCCGCCTTCGACTGCGTCGTCGCCACCCGGTCGGCGGCGTCCGGGAACATCAGCTCGCGGTCGACGTATTCGTGATTGACGCAGAGGAGCCCGTGCGCCGGATCGCCCGACCCCCAGGGTAGGGGCGTATAGCCGACGAAGTCGTTGTTGTAGCCGAACTGCATCGCCTGCGCCGCCGCGCTCTGCGCCTGCGGATCGAAGGCCGGCGCCCCCGGCACCACCGCATCGCCCCAGCGGATCAGCACCGAGGCCTCGTAGCCGCGCGCGACGTGATGGGTCTCGTCGTAGCCGTGCGCCAGCGGCTCGAAGCCGAGCGTGCTCAGGCCGGCCGCCGCCGCGGTCTTGGAGGCGAAGACCGCGCTCCCCGCCGTGCCCGACAGCGCCCCCGCCGCCGCCAGCGCCGCACTCGACGCCGCCCCGGCGAGCAGCCGCCGCCGCGACATCGCCCGCGTCAGGATCGTCTCGAACGGCGTGTTGGCCGAGGGGTTGGACGGCAGATCGTCACGGTCGCCACGGGCGGCCTCGGGCAGGGCATCGGTCATCGCATCGGTCCTCGGCAGACGGGAGTGTCACCCATCTGCCGCCGCGCCGATGACGAAAGCGTGACGGTCGCCGCCCCGCTCTCGCCGCCCGTCGTCACTCCGCCCGCGCCGCCACCGCCCGCCGCTTGGCGCGGGTGCGGACCCAGCCGGTGGTCTTGCGGATGACGACATAGAACACCGGCGTCAGGAACAGGCCGACGAAGGTCACGCCGATCATCCCCGACAGCACCGCCGTGCCCAGCGCCCGCCGCATCTCCGCACCGGCCCCGACCGCATAGGCGAGCGGCACCACGCCGAGGATGAAGGCGAAGGCGGTCATCAGGATCGGGCGCAGCCGCAACCGGCACGCCTCGACCGCCGCCGTCACCGGCCCCTGCCGGTTCTGCACCTCGTGTTGTGAGGCGAATTCGACGATCAGAATGGCGTTCTTGGCGGCGAGACCGATCAGCACGATCAGGCCGATCTGGGTCAGGATGTTGTTGTCCATCCCCCGGAGCCACACCCCGAACAGCGCCGAGCCGACGCCGAGCGGCACGATCAGGATGATCGCGAGCGGCAAGGCCCAGCTCTCGTATTGCGCGGCCAGCAGCAGGAACACGAACACCACCGACAGCGCGAAGATCGGCGCCGCCGAACCGGCCGCCGCCTTCTCCTGGAACGCCATCTCGGTCCATTCGAAGCCGGTGCCCTGCGGCAGCAGCGAGCGGGCGATCGTCTCCATCTTCTCGAGCGCCTCGCCCGAGGAGACGCCGACCGCCGCCTGTCCCTGGAGCGGAACCGACGTGTACATGTTGAAGCGCTGGATCAGCGACGGCCCGGCGACGTCGCGGAACGAGACGAGCGTGCCGAGCGGCACCAGCGCCCCGGTCGTCGAACGCACCTTGATGCGGGCGAGATCGTCGGAGGTCATGCGGAAGGCGGCGTCCGCCTGCGCGCGAACCTGATAGACCCGGCCGAAGGCCGAGAAGTCGTTGATGTAGGCCGAGCCGACGTTCTGCTGGAGCGCGGCGAACACCGCCTCGATCGGCACGGCGAGCATCTGCGCCTTGGTCCGGTCGATCTCGACCCAGGCCTGCGGCGTCGAGGCGGTGAAGGTGGTGAAGACGCGGGTCAGCTGCGGATCCTTCGCTGCCGCCGCCATCAGCTGATAGGTGGTGCCGAGGATGCGGCGCATGTCGGACGAGTCCTTGTCCTGCAGCTGCATCTTGAAGCCGCCGAGCGACCCCAGACCGCGCACCGGCGGTGGCGGCGTGACGATCGTCGCCGCCTCCTGCATCGGCGCCAGCGCCTTCTGCACCTCCGCCGCGATCACCGTCGCCGTCCGCCCGGTCGGCAGCCGTTCCTCGAACGACTTGAGCGGCGTGAACAGCAGCGCCGCGTTCGACGCCGGCGAGAAGGTCGACGGATTGATGCCGGCGACCTCGACGGTGGCGCGCACCCCCTCGATCGCCCGCACCCGCTTGCCGGCCTCCGCCACCACCGTCTGGGTGCGCGACAGCGATGCGCCGTCCGGCAATTGGATGATGACCATCAGATAGCCCTGGTCCTGCGCCGGGATGAAGCCGGTCGGCAGGATCTTGGCCAGCCAGATCGTCCCGCCGATCATCCCGGCGTAGACGAGGAGCGCGAGGAAGCGCCAGCGGACGGTGACGGCGACCGCCGCCGCATAGGCATCGGCCAGCGCCGCGAAGCCGCGGTTGAACCCGTCGGCCAGCCGCCGGCCGACCGCGGCGAGCCCGCGCGGCTCGTTCTCGTCGTGCGCCTTCAGCAGCAGCGCCGCCAGCGCCGGCGACAGCGTCAGCGAATTGATCGCCGAAATCACCGTCGACACCGAGATCGTGACCGCGAACTGCTTGTAGAACTGCCCGGGAATGCCCGAGACGAAGGCCGTCGGGATAAACACCGCCGCCAGCACCAGCGCGATCGCCACCACCGCCGTGCCGACCTCGTCCATGGTGACGTGTGCTGCATCGCGCGGCCGCATGCCGGCGGCGATGTTGCGCTCGACGTTCTCCACCACGACGATCGCGTCGTCGACCACGATGCCGATCGCCAGGACGAGGCCGAACAGCGTCAGATTGTTGAGCGAATAGCCCAGCGCCGCCATCGCCGCGAAGGTGCCGATCAGCGACACCGGGATCGAGGCGAGCGGAATGATCGCCGTGCGCCACGACTGCAGGAACACGACGATGACCACGACCACCAGCGCGATCGCCTCGAACAGCGTCTCGTAGACCGAATCGACCGACGCCTGAATGAACTCGGTCGGGTTGAAGGCGATGGTGTAGGTCAGGCCCGGCGGAAAGCTCTTGGCGAGCTCGGCGACCTGCGCCTTGATCTGCTTCGCCGTGGCCAACGCATTGGTGCCCGGCCGCTGGAACACCGCGACGTTGACCGACGAACCGCCGTTGAACGCCGACAGCGTCGAATAGGTCTGCGCCCCGATCTCGGTGCGGGCGACGTCGCGCAGCCGGATGACGCGGCCGTCGGCGGTCGCCCGGACGATGACCTCCTCGAACTGCGCCGCATCCTGGAACCGCCCCTGGGTGCGCAGCGCCACCTCGAAGGCGGTGTCGGCCGGCGCCGGCTGGGCCCCCAGCGTGCCGCTCGACACCTGGACGTTCTGCGCTCGGATCGCCTGGACCACGTCGTCGGCGGTCAGCGACAGACTGGCGAGCTTTTCGGGATCGAGCCAGACACGCAGCGAATAGAGCCGTTCGCCGTAGATCGACACCTCGCCGACGCCGTCGAGCCGCAGCAGCGGATCGCGGACGTTGGCGCGCGCATAGTTCGACACGTAGAGCGGATCGAGCGAGCCGTCGGGCGAGAACAGCGTCACCGTCATCATGATGTCGGGCGACGACTTGTTGGTGGTGACGCCGAGCAGCTGCACCGCCTGCGGCAGACGCGGCATGGCGATCGCCACCCGGTTCTGCACCAGAACCTGCGCCTTGTTGAGGTCGGTACCGAGGCGGAAGGTGATCGCCAGCGACATCGACCCGTCGGCCGACGAGTTGGAGGACATGTAGAGCATGTCCTCGACGCCGTTGATCTGCTCCTCGAGCGGCGTCGCCACCGTCGAGGCGACGGTCTCGGCATCCGCACCCGGATAGGAGGCGCGCACCTGAATGGTCGGCGGCGCGATCTCGGGATACTGCGCCACCGGCAGATTGAGGAAGGCGACGAGCCCGACGAGCACCGTCAGGATCGAGACGACCGACGCGAAGATCGGTCGACGGACGAAGAAATGGGCGAAACGCATGGCTCTCGCCCTCTCACTTCGGCTGCGCGACGGGCGGCAGCGTCGTCGCCTGCGGGGTCACCTTGATCCCCGGGCGAATTCGAACGAGACCGTTGACGGCGATCGTCTCCTCGCCGGTCAACCCGGCGCGCACCAGCCGATAGCCGTCGATCTTCGATCCGACCGTCACCGGCTTCGGGCTCACCGCACCGTCCTCGGCGACCACATAGACGATCCGCCGCGTCTGGTCGGAGGCCACCGCCTCGTCCGGCACCAGGATGCCGCGCTTCGGCCCGCCGATCGGCAGACGGATCTTGCCGAACAGGCCCGGCGTCAGGAAGAGATCGCCGTTGGCGACCTTGGCCCGCACCCGCATGGTGCCCGAGGCCTGATCGACCCGGTTGTCGACGAAGTCGATCTTCGCCTCGCGCTGCGGCTCCGCTTCGTCGGAGGTGCCGACCCGGCCGACGAGGCCGAGGATCGATTCGGCGGCCCCGGCCTTGGCGCCGGCCCGTTCGAAGGTGAGGAACGTCGCTTCGTCGAGATCGAAGTAGAAGTCGATCGGATCGGCGGCGACGATCGTGGTCAGCAGCGTGTCGTTGGCTCCGACCAGCGTGCCCTCCGACACCAGCGCCCGCGACACCCGTCCGCCGAACGGCGCGCGAATTTCCGTGAACTCGAGATTGAGCTTGGCCGCCGCCAGCGCCGCCTTGTCGCCGGCGCTGCGCGCCTGGGCCGACATGAACGCCTGCCGCCGCTGATCGAACAGCTGTTCGGTGATGTTGCCGGTCTTCTGCAGCTGCTGCGCCCGGTCGAGATCGTTGGAGGCGAACTGCAGCGTCGTGTCCGACACCGCCACCGCCGCCACCGCCTGATCGACCGCCGCCTTGTAGGGCCGCGGATCGATGGTGAAGAGCAGGTCGCCCTTCTTGACGAAGGAACCGTCGGTGAAGCCGATCGGCTGGAGATAGCCGCCGACCCGCGACTTGATCTGCACCGACTGGGTGGCGTCGAAGCGCCCGGTCACCAGGATCGTCTCCTGGACGTCGCGCACCACCGGCTTGGCGACCGTCACCGTCGGCCCGGCCGGCGGTGCGCCCCCGCCCGCCGTTCCCTGCGCGCCCGCGGCGCCCCCATCCGCGGCGATGGCGATGAGGCAGAGAAGAGACAGGGCGACGCGACGCATGGGAACCTCGACGGACGAAAAAAGCGAATGCGGCCGGAGCGTTGTCCGGCCGCATTTCATTTGAGCACGAACCGGATCGGTTCGTCACCTGACGGATTTGTAATCACGCGACTTTTGTATGAGGGGAGGGCCGTGCTCGCCGTCCTCTCGCTCGCGGCGCAGCCTCACGCCGCCCGCCCTTGTCCGACCAACCGCCGCAGCCGATCCACCGACGCGGCCGACAGTTCCGCCGTCAGGAATTCGATGCCGAAAATCTCGCCGTCGATCCATCGCACCGCGCACGGGCTCCAGATGCCGGGCTCGCCGCTCAGCTCCAGCCGATCGCCGACCGTCAGAAGCCCCGGCAACCCGCGCATCCGCGCCCCGCTCATCGACAGGTCGATGCAGATCGCCCGCCCTTCGACGCCGTTGCCGCGCACCGCCACCTCGTGGCCGGTGCCGACCCGCGGCTCGGCATTGTGGCGCCGATCGAGCGGCCCGCGCCGGAGCGTGATCAGGAACTCCTTGACCGTGGTCGCCAGCCGATCGCCCTCGGCCGAGATCGACCGCGACGTGTCGAGAATGCCGTGGGCGAGATCGGCGGTCTCCCGCGCGATGTCGGAGATGCCCGAGATGTTCTGCGTCACCTCGCGCGTGCCCTCGAAGGCGTTGCCGACCGACTGCGCGATCTCCGACGTCGCCCCGATCTGCATCTCGATCGACCGCCGCATCGCCCCGGTGATCGCATCGATCTCGGCGATGGTGCCGCCGATGCCGAGGATGCTGTCGACCGCCGCTCGCGTCGCCGCCTGCACCTCGCCGATGTGGCGGGTGATCTCGCCGGTCGCCTTGGCGGTCTGTTCGGCGAGGTTCTTGACCTCGGAGGCCACCACCGCGAAGCCGCGTCCGGCCTCGCCCGCCCGCGCCGCCTCGATGGTGGCGTTGAGGGCGAGCAGATTGGTCTGCCCGGCGACCTGATCGATCAGGCCGATCACCGCACCGATCTTCTCCGCCGCATGGGAGAGCCCGGCGACGATCCGCCCGGTCTCCTCCGCCCGCGTGACCGCCGCCCGGGCGATCTCCGCCGAGCGCTCGATCTCGTCGCCGATGCCGCGCGCCGAGGAGGTCAGATGGCCGGCCGCGTCGGCCACCCGCTGCACGTCGCGCGACGCGGCCTGCGACGTCGACACCACCGACGAAGCCCGCGCATCGGTCGTCCCGGCACCGTCGCCCATCCGATTGGCCGCCTCGCCCATGCCGCGCGACGCCGCGATCAGCTCGGCGACGATCGAATTGATGGTGGCGCCGAAGTCCTCGGTCGAGACGTTGAACGCCTCGACCCGGTCCTGGATCATGTCGGTCGCTTCGTTGATCGTCTGCGAGGCATGCAGCAGCGCCCCCTCCATGCCGTGCGGCAGGATGCGGCGGTAATATTGATTGTGGCGCACCGCATCCATGGCGGCGCTCGATTCGCGCACGAAGGCGTCGAGCCGGTCGGCCATGTCGTTGATCGCCTCCGACAGCTCGCCGACCATGCCCCACTGGTCGTAGACCGTGTCGCGCCGCTCGAAGTCGCCCTTGCCGAGCGCCTCTGCCACGCCGATCGCCCGCGAGATACCGGAGCGGATGTGCATCGCCACCCAGATCCCGGCCACTGCCGCCACCGCCGATACCGCCAGCGACCCGGTCTCCAGCCAGTGCAGGTCGAGGATCATGCCCAGGATCGCCCCGGCCACGCCGACGAGCACCACCACCCCGGGAACCAGCGCCTCAGAGCGCGAAGATGAGCTCGTCATAGCTGGCCGCCTTCGACTTGACGATTTCGAGGAGACGCCCGAACGAGGCCCTGAGCCCGTCCTTGGCATTGGTGTGCGAGGCTTCGATCCGCAGCAGTTCGGCATAGACCGGCTCGATCACCTCGCCGATCACCCGGCGATCGGGCACCCGGCGGTTCGAGTGGTAGCCGACGACCTTGTGGGCGGCGTCGTAGGACGGCGTCACATGGGCGAAGACCCAGTAGTAGTCGCCGGTCCGCGTCATGTTCTTCACATAGGCGAAGACTTCCTTCTCCTCGCCCAGCCGATCCCACAGCAGCTTGAACACCGCGCGCGGCATGTCCGGATGGCGGATCACCGAATGCGGCATCCCCATCAGCTCGGCGCGCTTGAACCCCGCCACCTCCGCGAAGGTGCGGTTGGCATAGGTGATGCGCCCTTTGAGATCGGTCTTGGAGACGATGATCTCGTCGCTGCGAAACGTCACTTCGCGATTGGTCGGAAGAACGCGGGTCGTCATGGAATCCCCACCGGACGGAGACGAAGCCTGTTTCTCGAGGGTGATGATAATGGTGGGGAGCGTTAACAAAGCGTGATCGTGCCGATCGTCGCGACACGAAACCCGAGATGTCGTTACGTAATCGGCAGCGGGGCGATCGTCACTCTGCGGTATTGGAAGCAGACGATCGTGTCGAGCGGCGTGCGTTCACGCTCTCGACCGCCGCGACATCTGTACGCGGACCGACCTGTATCGGCGCGCGATCACATCCGGTGAAATGCCACGAAGGTTGTCTTTCGCCTACGCAATGTCGTCATTCGGTTGTTGTCATTGCGATGCAGAATGGAATTTCGCATTGCATTTTTGCGCCGCAGCATTATGATGGGAGCCGTGAGTGGTGCCTCGCGGCGTCGCTCATGGCCCTCCTTGGGCGTTTCCTCCCTAAGACTTGGGCCGCCGTCAGGCGGCCTTTTTTTGT
>ERZ1645187.5013-NODE-5013-length-10470-cov-6.486798_pt1 | contig 10470 bp, 9 predicted proteins | sample MGYA00575352_ERZ1645187 | MGnify/ENA primary metagenome ERZ1645187 (study PRJEB40837, sample SAMN11349314) | freshwater sediment metagenome | isolation source: river sediment | host: Sediment | place: India: Wazaribad , New Delhi | collected 2017-02-21 ...
CGCCCAGATGCTCCAACAGGTGGTCCAGATGGGCCAGCACATCTTCCCAGCCCATTTCGGCCGATTGCCGGCCGTCGCGCCGCAGGAACGAGGTTGCATAGTTCAGCCCCACCATCCCGCCGCTTTCGCGGATCGCCGCAAGCTGCTTGTCCGTCAGGTTGCGCGATGAGGGCGTGATGGCATGGGCGTTGGAATGGGTGGCGACCAAGGGCGCATCGGTCAGCCCCGCCACATCCCAGAACCCCTTTTCGTTGATATGGCTCATGTCCAGCATGATCCTCAGCCGGTTGCATTCCCGCACCAGCCGCTTGCCGGCCTCGGTCAGGCCATCACCCGTATCGGGGCCCGAGGGGAAGGCGAAGGGCACGCCATGGCCAAAGATCGTGGGCCGTGACCAGACCGGCCCCAGAGAGCGCAGGCCCATGGCATGGAACACATGCAGCGCGTCAAGATCGGGGTCGATCGCCTCGGCCCCTTCCATGTGCAGGATGGCCGAGACGACGCCCCTTGACAGGCAATCGCGCAGTTCGGCGGCTGTGGTGCAGACCTTGAACGCCCCGTTCGAGACCCGCTCCATCCACATCAGATGGCCCGCCTTGGCCAGCGCGATGGGCTGGGCGGTGTGATGGTCAATCAGGTCGGCCAAGGGCAGCGAAAACGGCGGGTTCTCCATCGCCTCCATATAGTCTGGCGCGTCATGGGCGATGGGAGAGGGGATATAGATGGCGAAAAAGCCGCCAGCAAAGCGGCCCGTCTTCATCCGGGGCAGGTCAAGATGGCCTTCCTTGCCGCCGGTCAGCCACAGCGCCTCGCGCTGGGCGGGGTGTTCGTAAAGGCGCAGAAGAAAGTCGTTATGGCCGTCGAAAACGGGAATCATCTCTTGTCCTTTCAGCCGGCCAGCATCCGGTCGGCGCTTGCCGCAAACAGGCTGCGGGCGTAGTCGGTTTTCATCTGGGCACTGGCCAGCTGGTCACGGGTCAACTCTTCAACCGCCGCGCCATGTTGCATCACCAGAACCCGGTCGCACATGTGGTCGATCACGGCCAGATCGTGGCTGACCATCAGGAAGGTCAGCCCGCGCTCTGCCCGCAAACGGTTCAGAAGGTTCAGGGTTTCGGCCTGCACGCTGGCATCCAGCGCGCTGGTCGGTTCGTCCAGAAGCAGGATTTCCGGTTCAAGCATCAGGGCGCGGGCGATGGCGACGCGCTGGCGTTGGCCACCCGACAGCTGATGGGGAAAGCGGAAGCGAAAGCTGCGGGGCAGGCCCACATCATCCAGCGCCCGCATGACGCGGGCGTCGGTGTCGCCGATGCCATGGATCGCAAGGGGCTCTGACAGGGTGCGGTCGATGGTGTGGCGGGGGTGCAGGCTGGCGTAGGGGTCCTGGAACACCATCTGCACCTTGCGGGCAAAGGCCGGACCGGGGTGGCGCGGCAGGGTCTGGCCATCGATGCGGATCGTGCCGCCCGATACCGGCGCCAGCCCGCAGATTGCCCGCAGGATGGTGGATTTGCCCGACCCGCTTTCGCCCACAAGGCCAAAGCTTTCGCGGGCGGCCACCGACAGGGACACGCCCTTGACCGCCGGCACCTTGTGGCCCTTGGACAGGAAGGTGACAGAGAGGTTGTCGATCTGGATCAACGCCATGTCACACCGCCCAGGCCGCGTTGCGGTCCAGCCCCGGCAAGGGCTGACGGGGGCCGCCTATCCGGGGCAGGCAGTTCAGCAGCCCCTGAGTATAGGGGTGTTTCGCCTGCATCAGGTCTTTCGCGGCCAGTTCTTCCACGATCTTGCCCTTGTACATCACCAGAACCCGGTCACAGAACCGCGCGACCAGCCGCAGATCGTGGGAAATGAAGATCAGCCCCATGCCCCGGTTGCGCACAAGTCCGTCCAGAATGGCCAGAACTTCTGCCTGAACGGTCACGTCCAGGGCGCTTGTCGGCTCGTCCGCGATCAGAAGGTCGGGGTTCGGGATCAGCATCATCGCGATCATCACGCGCTGGCCCATGCCCCCCGACAACTCATGCGGATAGGCCTCCATCACGCGTTCGGGATCGCGGATCTGGACGGCCTGCAGCGCGGCAATCGCCTTGTCATGCGCCTCGGCGCGCGACAGCCGGTCGCGCTGGCGCAGCCCCTCCATCAACTGTGCCCCGACCTTCATCACGGGGTTCAGCGAATATTTCGGGTCCTGCATCACCATGGCAATGCGGGGGCCGCGCAGCGCGCGCATCGCGGCTTCGCTGGCCTGCATCAGGTCCTGACCATCGAACACCATGCTGTCGGCCTGAATCTTGCCCGGAGGCCGGATCAGCCGCAGCACCGCCCGCCCGGTCATCGTCTTGCCCGAGCCGCTTTCGCCCACGATCCCCAGCCGTTCGCGGCCAAGGTCGAACGACACGCCGCGCACGGCCTCGACCAGCCCCGCCTCGGTGTCGAAGGTCACGCGCAGGTTCTTGACGCTGAGAAGGCTCATCTTCCCGCACTCCTTGGGTCCAGAACATCGCGCAGGCCGTCGCCCAACAGGTTGAAACCCAGCGAGACGATAAAGATCGCAAGGCCGGGCATGGTGGCGACCCACCATTGTTCAAAGAGGTATTTACGGCCCGCCGAAATCATCGCGCCCCATTCGGGCAGCGGCGGCTGGACGCCAAGGCCAAGAAACCCCAGACCGGCGGCGATCAGGATCACCCCCGCCATATCCAGCGTGACGCGGATGATGACCGAGGGCAGGCACATCGGCATGACATGGCCAAGGATGATGCGCGGGCTTGACGCCCCCTGCAGCCGCACCGCCGCGATATAGTCGGAATTGCGCACCGTCAGCGTCTCGGCCCGCGCCACGCGGGCATAGGGCGGCCATGAGGTCAGCGCGATGGCCAGAATGGCGTTTTCCATGCCGGGGCCAAGCACGGCCACCAGCGCCAGCGCCAGGATCAGCTTGGGGAAGGCCAGAAAGATGTCGGTGATCCGCATCAGGATTTCATCGGTCCAGCCGCCGAAATAGCCCGCAACCGTGCCGACCAGCAGGCCAAAAACCGGGGCGGTTACGGCCACCAGCCCGATGATGAACAGCGTGATCCGGCTGCCGTAAAGCACGCGCGACAGGATATCGCGGCCAAAATCGTCGGTGCCCAGCAGATGGCCGGGGGAAAACGGCGGCAAGAGCCGGTTTGACAGGTTCTGCGCGATGGGGTCATGCGGCGCCAGCCAGGGCGCAAAGGCTGCCATGACCAGAAGGACGGCCACGATGCCAAGCCCCACCATTGCCAGGGGATTCCGGCGCATCCGCAGCCAGGCCATATAGGCCTGCCCCAGCCGGGCCTGCCGGCGCGAAGTCGGGTTCGGGTCGCGCAACCAGAGGGTCAAGCTGCTCATGTCCGCGCCCTCGGATCGACGAGTTTGTAAAGGATGTCGGACAAGAGGTTCAGCCCGATATAGACCATGCCGACCACGATGGTGCCGCCCATCACGGCGGGCATGTTGTTGGCCATCAGCGCATCGGTGATATAGCTGCCAAGGCCGGGCCAGCCGAAAATGGTCTCTGTCAGCACCGCGCCCTCCAGCAGGCTGGCGTAGGACAAAGCCACGACGGTAATCAGTGGCACCATGACGTTGCGCATGGCGTGCACCCAGATCACCCGCCGCTCTGGCATGCCCTTGACGCGGGCGGTGGTGATATATTCCTGCCCCAACTCGTTCATCATGAAGCTGCGGGTCATGCGGCTTATATAAGCCATCGACAAATAGCCCAAGAGGCCCGCAGGCAGGATGATGTGGGAAATCGCATTGGCAAACATGTCCCAGCGGCCCGCCAGCGCGGTGTCGATCAGGATCATGCCGGTGTGCGGGGTGACTTCGAACTCGAACATCATGTCAAAGGCCGCATCCAGCCGCCCCGGCCCGCCAACCCAGCCCAGCACGCCATAGAACAGCAAAAGCCCCATCAGACCCAGCCAAAACACCGGCATGGAATAGCCCATCAGCCCCACCAGACGCACGATCTGGTCGGCCCAGGATCCCGGCTTGGTCGCCGCCAGCACTCCGGCGGGCACGCCAAGGGCCACACCAAAGATCGTGGCAATCGTCGCCAGTTCCAGTGTGGCCGGGAAAAAGCGGGCGATCTCGTCGATCACAGGCTCGCGCGTGCGGATCGAGATGCCAAAGTCGCCCTGCAGCGCCTGCCAGACATAGATGCCGAACTGCTTCCACATCGGCTCATCCAACCCCAGGCGCAACCGCTCGGCGGCGATCTGGGCGTCGGTGGCGCGGTCGCCAAGGATCGACAGAACCGGGTCGATCGGCACGATGCGGGCAATGATGAAGGTGACGAACAAAAGCCCGATGAAGGTGAACAGCAGCGATACGGCAACGCCGATCAGGCTTTTGACCGTTCGGGCCAGCGGAGAGGCGGCGAGATTGTCTGACATGCGGGGAAGGGGCCGGGCAGTTTTGGAACCGCCCGGCCCGTGATCTTATTTCGTCACGGTCCAGTAGGCGGCCGAGTCAGTCGCGCCGCCGGTGTAGAAGCCGTTCACATTGGCGCGCAGCCCGGTCTGATAGCCGATCTGGAACATCACGATGAAGGGCGAGGTTTCGCGGTGCGCCTTCTGGATCTCCTCATACATCGCCTTGCGCTTGTCACCGTCGCGTTCCATCACGGCGGCTTCGGTCTTGGCGTGCAGTTCACCCGGCTCATAGGCGTTGCGATAGGCCAGGCCGCCCGTGCCCGCGTCATCCGCGTTGTTGGCGTTCATCGAGAAGGCCGAGGCATTGGTGTGCGGGTCGGGATAATCCGGGCCCCAGCTTTGCAGGGTGCCGTCATGCTGCCGCGCGCGATAGCGCTTCAGCTGTTCCGCCCCTTCGCCGATGTTCAGCTCTACCGTGATGCCAGCCTGACCAAAGGTGTTCTGGATCGACTGCGCCATTTCCATCCGGTCGGTGGCGTTGCGCACGTCCAGCACGATCTTGGGGTTCTGGATGCCGCTTTCGGCCACCAGCGCCTTGGCCTTTTCGATGTCCAGCTTGTAGGGCTGATCTTCGAGCGCGCCAAGATAGCCCTTCGGCAGATAGGCCTGATGCACGACCATGCTGCCCTTCAGGAAGCTGTTTGCCATGCCCTCATAGTCGACGGCCCAACGCATCGCCTCAAGGAACTTTTCGTTCTTGTACTGCTCGTTCTTCTGGTTGAACGACAGGTAGAACACCTGACCGCCCACGTCGGACTGCACCTTGACATCGGCATTGCCCGCCATGCCCTCGATGTCGACCGGGGTCAGCTCACGCGCGATGTCGATGTCGCCCTTTTCCAGCTGCAGGCGCTGGGTGGCGGCTTCGGGGACATGCTGCATGAACACCCGGGCCAGCGCCGGGGCGCCGCGCCAATGGGTCGGGTTGGCCTCAAGGATATAGCCTTCGTTCGGCTTGAAGGATTTCAGCACATAGGCGCCCGTGCCGGCCGAGTTCTGCTTCAGCCATTCGTTGCCCATGTCGCCGTTGACCTCATTCGGCATGACAAGTTCCTTGTCCACCACCGAAGCGACGCCCGAGGTCAGGCAGTTGTAAAGGAAGGTCGGCGCATAGGCCTTGTCGACGGTCAGCACCAGGGTGTCACCGTCGGCCTTGACCATGCTGTCGACGTTTTCCGGCGTCCAGCCGAACTGGCCCAGAATGAAGGCGGGCGATTTGTTCAGCTTGATGGCGCGTTGCAGCGACCAGGCCGCATCTTCGGCGCGCACGGGATTGCCGCTGGCAAAGGTCAGGCCCGATTTCATCTTGAAGCTGTAGGTCAGACCATCGTCCGACACCGACCAGCTTTCGGCAAGACCCGGGATCAGCTCGCCCGGTTTGGTCGGATCAAGCTCGATCAGGCCGTCATAGGTGTTGTTGATGACGTCGAGGCCCGAGAATTCATAGGCCTCGGCCGGGTCCAGCGCCACGATGTCGTCGATGGCGTCCGCGATTACCAACGTGTCGGCGGGCGTTTCCGCAAAAAGCGCGGCCGGCGCGGCGGTCAACAGAAGCCCCGCAAGGGCAGCCGTGCCGAGGCGACGCAGGGCAGGATCAAGTTTCATGGGTAACTCCCTGATATTGTTTTATGTCTTGCAGATCGTCTGAGTCTTCAGGCTATTCCTTGACCGATTGGGCAACTTTCATCCTTGCTTGTCAATAACGGCAATGCGAAATCCGGTCATGGCGCGAAAACCTGACGAAACGGTGGGCGGTATGGCGGAATTTGCGATCTTCGACGGGCACAATGACCTCCTGTCCTGCCTGCAGGACGAAGGCGAGACGGAGGAGCACGGCTTTTTCGCCGGGCGCGAGGGCGATATCACCCTGGCCAAGTGCCGGGCGGGCGGGTTCGCGGGCGGGTTGTTTGCGATCTGGCCCTCGAACCTGCCGGAAACGCGTGTGCACCCGATGGCAACCTTGCGGGTCTTTCCGGAAATCCCGCAGTCCCATGCCCTGACCGATACGCTGGCGCAGGCTGCGCTCTTTGCCCGGCTGACCGCGCGGCGGCCTGATGACTTGCGCGCCTGCCGGTCGGTGGCCGAGATCGAGGCGGCCCGGGCCGCCGGCGCGCTTGCCGCCGTTCTGCATCTGGAGGGGGCCGAGGCGATCGGCCCGGATCTGGACCTTTTGCATCTGCTCCATGCTGCCGGGTTGCGGTCGCTTGGTCCGGTCTGGAGCCGGCCGAACCTCTTTGGCCACGGCGTGCCCTTCAACTTTCCGGCCAGCCCCGATGCCGGGCCCGGGCTGAGCGCCGAAGGCAAGGCGCTGGTGCGCGAATGTGAAGGTTTGGGCATTCTGGTGGACCTGTCGCATCTGAACGAAGCCGGGTTCTGGGATGTTGCCCGCCTCAGCCAGCGTCCGTTGGTCGCCACGCATTCCGCGGCCCATGCCCTGACGCCGGCCACCCGCAACCTGACCGACCGTCAGCTGGACGCCATGGCCGAACGCGGCGGGCTGGTGGGGCTGAACTTTGGCTGCGCCTTCCTGCGGCCCGATGGGGTGAAGAACCCTGATACCGCACCGCAGGTTCTGATCCGCCATCTGGATCACCTGCTGGAGCGGTTGGGCGAAACCGGCGTGGCGCTGGGCTCGGATTTCGACGGGACGATGATCCCGCATTTCCTGCGCGATGCAGCGGGCCTGCCCGCCTTGGTGCAGGCGATGCAGGCGGCGGGCTATGGCGAGGCGCTGATCCGCCGGATCTGCTGGGACAACTGGATGGGCCTTCTGTCCCGCGTGATCGGCTGACGCTGATTTTCTTCGAAAATCAGTCCGATACGAGTTTTCGTACGAGTTTTCGACGAAAACTCGGGTCTGGCGTCAAAAGCCGCGCAGAACGGCCTCAAGGTTGTCGCCCAGTTCGGGGCACAGATAGCCGCCCTCCTGCACGATCAGCGTCGGCAGGCCCATGCCCGCCACGGTGCGCCCGATACGGCCAAAGCCTGCCGTCGTCACCGCCAGCCCGGCGAAAGGATCGCCTTCAAAGGCGTCCAGCCCCAGCGCCAGCACCAGCGTATCGGCACCCCAATCGGCCACAGCCTGCATGCCTTTGGCCAGGGCCGCCATGAACCCCTCATCCCCCGTGCCGCGTTCCAGGCAGAGGTTCAGGTTCGCCCCCTCGCCTTCGCCCGCGCCACGCTCTTCAGGGTAGCCCCAGAAGAACGGGTAATAGCGTTCGGGATGGGCATGAACCGAGACGGTCAGCACATCGCCCCGGTCATAGAAGATGCCTTGGGTGCCGTTACCGTGGTGCAGATCGACGTCCAGAATGGCCACGCGGCGGCCGGCATCAGTCAGTCTTTGGGCCGCGATGGCCGAGTTGTTCAGATAGCAGAACCCTCCGGCAAGCTCGGCAAAGGCATGATGGCCCGGTGGGCGCGAGAGGGCATAGACGGCCCGTTCGCCGCCCAGGACCAGATCGGCACCGTGAATGGCGGTCTGGGCGCTGGCATAGGCGGCGGCCCAGGTCTGGGCCGAGATCGGGCAAGAGGTGTCGGTCTGGTGAAACCCGGCCTGTCCCACCGCCGACAAGGGATAGCCGTCGGTGCGGTTGGCGGGATGGATGTTCGGGATCACTTCGGCACTGGCACCGGGAATCCGGCTCCAGCGCGTGTAGATCGTCTGCAGGAAGGTCAGGTAGCGGTCCGGATGGATGCGGCGGATCGGCTCCACCCCCGTATCGGGGGCCTGCACCACCGGCCCGCCCAGCCGCCGCACCGCCCCCAGCAGGGCATCGACGCGGGCGGGCTTTTCGGGGCAGGGGAACTGGGCGCCTGACGACAGGAAGAACTGCGGGTCATGGGCGCGCTGTGCCTCGTCAAAGACGGTGATCATTCGGTCATCAGGGCGGTCAGGCCCTCTCCTTCAAGGATAAGCATGTCGTAATCGCCCCGGGGGGAAAAGCCATGCCGGGCATAAAAGGCGCGGGCACCGTCATTGGCGCGGTCCAGCATCAGCGTCAGGAAGGCGGCCTCCCAATCCTGCGCGTCGGCCATCACCTCGGCCAGAAGCGCGCGGCCAAGGCCGAGGCCGCGGGCGGCGGGGCGCACATAGATGTCTTGCAGGAGAACCCCCGGCCGGCCGCGCAGGGTCGAGAAATCGGGGTAGTAAAGCGCAAAGCCCAAGGCCTCGGTGCCGCGATGGGCCAGAAGCGTGCGGAACAGCGGATTGGCGCCGAAGCCCCATTTCTCCAGCGCCTCGACACCGGATTCCAGGGTTTCGCCATGATGGGCGGCCTGTTCCTCCAGCAAGGACTGGATCAGGGCCGCATCGGAAAGATCGGCCCGCCGCAGGGTGATCGCGCTCAAAATCCCACCTCCGCGGCGCCCTTCAGCGCCAGCATGGCCCGGGCCTCGGCCGGGGTGGCGACCTCGCGGCCCAGCCCCTCGACGATGCCGCGGATCTGCGCCACCTGCTGGGCGTTCGTTTCGGCCAGAACCCCCTTGGAAAGGTAAAGATTGTCCTCCAGTCCCACGCGCACATGCCCGCCCATGGCGGCGGCCATGGTGGCCATGGGGATCTGCTGGCGGCCGGCGGCCAGAACCGAGAACAGATACTGATCGCCAAACAGCCGGTCGGCGGTGCGTTTCATCAGCACCAGCATGTCGGGATCCGGCGCCATGCCGCCCAGAACGCCAAAGACGAACTGGATATAGAGCGGGCCGCTGACTGCGCCCCGATCGACGAAATGCTTGAGCATGTAGAGATGCGACATGTCATAGCATTCGAACTCGAACCGCGCCCCGCGCGCGCCCATTTCGGACAGAACAAGGGCAATATCGCGCGGGGTGTTCTTGAACACCAGATCTTCAGAGCCTTCGAGGAAAGGCCTTTCCCAGTCAAAGCGCCACTCCTTGATCCGCGCCACGATGGGATAGAGCGCGAAATTCATCGTGCCCATGTTCAGGCTGCACATCTCGGGGCGGAACTGCTTTGGCGCGGCAAGGCGGTTTTCCAGCGTCATCACCGCGCTGCCGCCGGTGGTCATGTTGATGACCGCGTCGCAGCCCGCCTTGATTGCGGGCAGGAATGCCGCCCAATGGGCCGGATCGGCCGAGGGCCGGCCATTCGACGGGTCGCGCGCGTGCAGATGCAGGATGGTCGCGCCCGCTTTGGCTGCGCCGATGGCCTGGCTGGCAATCTCGTCCGGGGTGATCGGCAGATGGGGGGACATCGACGGCGTGTGGATGGAGCCTGTGATGGCGCAGGAGATGATGATCTTTGACATCACGCCACCCCCTCTGCCTGCAGCACCTGCCGGATCGACCGCGTGCCCTTGTCGACGATTTCGGTCAGCTCGGCATCGGTGCAATTGTAGGGCGGGGCAAAGATCACGATGTCACCGTTCACCCCGTCGACATTGCCGCCGACCGGATAGCAGATGAGCCCGTTCTCCATGGCCTGCGCGCGGATTTTCATGAAGAGCTTACGCTCAGCCGGGAAGGGGGCCTTGGTGTCGCGGTTCGCCACCAGCTCCACCGCGATGAAGTGGCCGCGCCCGCGAATGTCACCCACGGCGTCGACGCCCGCCAGACCCTCGGCCAGCCACTCTTTCAGTCGCGGGCCGTTGGCGGCGACCTTTGCCACCAGCCCCTCGCGTTCGACGATCTTTTGCACGGCCACCCCTGCCGCGCAGGCCGCCGTATGGCCGGTAAAAGTGTGACCGGTGCCAAAAGCCCCGTCCTTTGCGCGGATCGCCTCCCAGACGGCGGTGGTGCAGATGGCCGCGCCGAGGGGCTGATAGCCCCCTGCCAGCCCCTTGGCGATCGACATGATGTCAGGCTCTACCCCGTCATGGGCCAGGGCCCGCCAGGTGCCGCAGCGGCCGGTGCCCGACATCACCTCGTCCGCGATCATCAACACGCCATAGCGGCTGCAGATCTCGCGCACCGCGCGGGCATAGCCCTCGGGCGCGGGCACGCAGCCGCCCGCCGCGCCGACCACGGGTTCAAAGAC
>ERZ1645187.5014-NODE-5014-length-10465-cov-5.993084_pt1 | contig 10465 bp, 8 predicted proteins | sample MGYA00575352_ERZ1645187 | MGnify/ENA primary metagenome ERZ1645187 (study PRJEB40837, sample SAMN11349314) | freshwater sediment metagenome | isolation source: river sediment | host: Sediment | place: India: Wazaribad , New Delhi | collected 2017-02-21 ...
TCCGTCGCCCCTGCGCCGCCCATTCGTCGGAAAGCTCGCCCATGGCGGACGATGGGGTGATCGGGTAGATGGCGATCACTTCGGAAATACGGAAAGCCACATTGGCGACGGCTTCGTTGCCGTCGATGGTCAGCATGTTATTGTCCATGTTCAGTCCTGCCCTGAAGGGCGTCGCTACACGGAGGCTGACTGCCCACCGCTTGTTGCGGCGCACAAGGCCATTCTACGCCGGTGCCCAGAGCTTTCATGCCATTTGGCAGAAAAAATTTGCGGCAGGCATCGCCAGGCCAGACCGTTATAATGCACGGTTTGAATTTGCACCTGGACGTACCGACATGGAAGCCGAACAACTCAATGCCATCTCCAACAAGCTCGACGATCTGGCGCAGCGCGCCGACGAGCTTCGGAGGTATCTTTGACTACGATCACAAGCGTGAGCGCCTGACCCTCCTGAACAAGGAGATGGAAGATCCCAAGATCTGGGACGATCCGAAGAAAGCCCAGGAACTGGGCCGCGAAAAGAAATCGCTGGAAGACATCGTGCTGGTGCTGGAGGCCGTCGACAACGGCGTCAAGGATGGCCGTGAACTGTTCGAGATGGGCAAGGACGATAACGACGACGACACCCTGCTCGCCGTCGAGGCCGACAATGCCGAGCTGGAGAAGAAACTCGCCGCCCTCGAATTCCGCCGCATGTTCAACAACCCGGCCGACCCGTCCAACTGCTTCCTGGAAATCCAGGCCGGCGCCGGCGGCACCGAGGCGCAGGATTGGGCGTCGATGCTGCTGCGCATGTATCTGAAGTTCGGCGAGAAGAAGGGCTTCACGGTCGAAGTGATGGAAGAATCCGAAGGCGACGTGGCCGGCATCAAGAGCGCTACCGTGAAGATTTCCGGTGATTACGCCTACGGCACGCTGCGCACCGAAACCGGCATCCACCGCCTGGTCCGCAAATCGCCGTTCGACTCCAACGCCCGCCGCCACACCAGCTTCACCTCGGTCTTCGTCTTCCCGGAAGTCGATGACTCGATCGAGATCGCCATCAACCCGGCCGACGTGCGCACCGACACCTACCGTGCTTCCGGTGCCGGCGGCCAGCACATCAACAAGACCGACTCGGCGGTGCGTCTGACGCACGTGCCGACCGGCATCGTCGTGCAGTGCCAGAACGACCGTTCGCAGCACCGCAACCGCGACGAAGCCTGGTCCATGCTGCGCGCCCGCCTGTACGAGCATGAACTGCGCAAGCAGCAGGCCGAGCAGCAAAAGCTGGAAGATGCCAAGTCGGACATCGGCTGGGGCCACCAGATCCGTTCCTACGTGCTCGATCAGAGCCGCATCAAGGATCTGCGCACCAACTACGAAGTCGGCAACACCCAGGCCGTGCTCGACGGCGACCTCGACGCCTTCATCGAGGCCAGCCTGAAGCAGGGCGTCTGACCCACTGCCGATGCGCCGCGCCCTCATCGGGCTGACCTGGCTGGGGCTGCTGCTCTGTGGAGCGGCGGCCCTTTTTGTTGCTCTCGCCACCGACGACCGGCCGAGCATCGAGCGTAGCGAGGCCATTTCGCCCGAGGCGATCGGCCAGGCCCGCCTGCTCTTCCGCGCCTACGACCCGCGCAAGCAGCCACCGGGCAAGATCCAGCACGTCGCCGTACCCGCTGCCCTGCTCGACGAGGGAACGAACTACGTCGCCAATCGCTACCTGCGCGGTCGCGGCGCGCTGGTGCTGCGCGACAACGCTGCCGAGATCCGGCTCAGCATCCGCCTGCCGGGGCAGCGCTACCTCAACCTCACGGCGCTCGCTGCCCAGCACGACGGGCGTCCGCGCCTCCTCGCATTTTCCGCCGGACAGGTGCTGCTTCCGACCGCCCTGGCCGAATGGGCTGTCGTCCGCGCCATCACGCTACTCGGCCTGGAACGCGAATGGCAAATGGCCGGACAGGCCCTGCAGGATGTCGTCGTCGATGTGCCCGGGCAGCGCCTCGTCATCACCTACGTCTGGGACCCGGCGCTGCTCGACCGTGCCCGCTCAAGCGCCGTCGCCGAAGCCGATGTTGCCCACCTGCGCGCCGCCCGTCAGTCGCTGGCCGCCCTGCTTGCCCACCGCGCCCCCGGTTCGCAAATCACGCTCGATGACGTGCTCGTTCCCTTGCTCAGGGAAAGTGGCGACGACACTCGGCGCGGCCGGGCTGTCCTGCTGGTATTGGCCAGCGAACTTGCCCACAAGGATCTCGGCGAACTGGTGCCGGCTGCCCGCGCCTGGCCGCGGGTACGCTGGGTCTTCATCACCCTGGCCGGACGACACGACCTCGCCCAGCATTTCGTGATTTCCGCGGCGCTCGCCGCCTGGGCCGGGGAGCCGGTCGCCGATGCGATCGGGCTGTACAAGGAAATCGAGGACTCCCGCCGGGGCAGCGGTTTCTCCTTCGTCGACCTGGCCGCCGACCGGGCCGGCACCCGTCTTGGCGAACTGTTGGTACGCCAACCGTCAATGCTGACCGAACGCCTGCGCCAGAATCCGCGCCTGCTGCCGGATCACGACGACCTGCCGGAAGGCCTGCCCGAAGCCGAATTCCTCCGCCGTTTCGACGGCCCCGGCAGCCCCCGCTACCAGGCCCTTGCCGACGCCATCGAGCAACGCCTCGACGCCCTGCCGCTCTACCGGCCGCAGGACTAGGCCAGCCGACTCGAGGGCGGGAGTGCCTGACGGTCAACCGGAAATTTCCGCCAAAATTGAAATTTACGCCGGCTACCAACTGGCCGCGCGCCCCTCTGAGGATTACCGCGCGCCAGCCCGGCCGCTCGCCACCGGTGTCGTATCGGGGGCACGCAGCCCGAGCCTGACCAGCAAGGCCTTGGCCAGCCGCTTGACCGGCCGGCCAAGGATATTGCGAGCGCCATGCCACAAGCCGGCCCGCGTCGACGGGTTGAAGGCGAGAAAGCCGTAGTAATCGCGGGCGGATTTCATCCAGCCGCCCTTGTAGTCCTCTTCGCCATAGCCGAAATCAATCCGCTCGACCCGGTCGTCGTCGAGCACCCGCGAAATCATGAAGTTGGTCAGCACCACGCCGACGGCCTGTTGGCGGTATTCCTCGTGGTAGGCGAGGCGTGCGCAGTGGGCAACGCCCCCGGCCACGATCCAGAATTGCGCCGCCGCCGCCTCGCCGTTCGTCCGCAGGATGCCGAGGCGCAGGCAGCCCTTGGCCGCACACAGGCGGATCAGCGCCAGCACATCCGGCGACGTCATGCTCTCGGCGTCCTTCCAGCTACCGGCTGCGACACGTGTGTAATCGACGATCGCCGCCTCGAGCGCCGGACCTGCCTCGCGATACAGTGCCAGTTCAAGACGGCCAGCCTTTTCCAGCGCCCGCTGGCGGCGGCGGACACTGTATCGAAGGTTGGCGCTACGCCCAGCGAAATAGGCTGCGTAATCCAGACCAGCAGTATCTTCGTAGCGATTGAAGGAATTTTCGTAGCGTTGTACAAGCAGGCCGGCATGATGCAGCGCCTGACGGAGCAGGCGACCATCATCCGATTCGACATCCACCGGCCAGATTCGCAGCATGACCTGACCGGCGCGTCGCAGATGCCGGAATAGCGCAATCAGCACGGCCAGCCGTTCACTTTCCGGCGCATCAAACCACATGGCCACCGGCGCATAGTTCTCGGGATGGCTGATCGAACCCAGGGTCGGCGCCCCGAAAGCCGAGTAATCAACCCGACATGCCCGCCAGGGCATCAGCAGCAAGGGAACACCGGCCGCATTCTCAACGGCATATACGCTCAAGCGGTGCCGGTCGGGATAAAAATGCCCAATCAGGTATTCCAGCCAAACCGGGTCGCAGAAAAAATCCCGCGCTGCCCGGGCATCGAGCATGGCCCGATGCGCCGGCGGCAAGGCGGCAAACCCGTCAAAACAGCGAACCCGGTACGTCGTCACGGCCAGCCGCCGCCTCCCTGCTATCTCCCGGCCAGCATTGTGCCTGCGATGCCATGCCGGTGGCAAAGGTCGATCACTGCTTTGCGTGGCCTGTCGGCGACGCATGTTTTTTCATCGGGTTTACATGCCCTTGGTCAGGATTTCCCCCTTCCGCGCTAGAATCCATTGACATGTGCGCCCAGCCACACTTCCTCACCTCGCTACCCACACCGGCCGAATGGCCGGCAACGCCGGCAGGCGCTGCATTGCAACCGATGCGTAGCTGGGCCTGGACAAACGCCCGTGCTCAACTGGTCCATCCGGCACTGCGGAAAGTTTTCGCCGTGCGTACGGGCACAGGCATAGATGCCGTCGCCCCACTACTCGAGCATGGGGGCTGGCTGCGCGAGTTGCCGCGATTATTCGAGCCATCCGACCTCATCTGGCGTACACCGGAAGCGCTAGTGGCGCTAACCAGGCAATTGGCGGCGCAGGGCCGGCCACTGCGTCTCGAGCGGCTGCCGGCTGATTCGCCGACCCTGCCGGCGCTACGGGCCGCCTACCGCGGCCGCGGACTGGTACTGTGCCGCGAGGCGATGCCGACACCGTTCATCGACCTTGCAGACTGCAAGGGCCAAGCCGACGCCTGCCTGTCGCCCCGCCGCCGCGCCGACCTGCGGCGGGCTGCCCGGCGCGCCGGGCAATTGGGCCTGCTCGAATACAGCATCCACGCCCCGACAAACGTCACTGAACTCGACACCTTGCTCACTGCCGCCCTCGCTGTCGAATCACGCAGTTGGAAAGTCGCGACCGGCACAGCACTGACCACGGCCCATGATCAGGGTGCTTTCTTCACCCACTTCACGCACGCCGCGCTGGCCGAGGGCATGCTCCGCTTTGCCTTCCTGCACATCGACGGCCATCCCGTCGCCATGCAGATTGCCTGCCAGTGGCAGCAACGCTTCTGGCTGCTCAAGATCAGCCACGACCAGACCTACGCCGATTGCTCTCCGGGCCAGTTATTGATCGCCCATACGTTGGCAAATGCGGCCCGGCAAGGACTGGCCAGCTACGAGTTCATGGGCGTCATGGCACCATGGACCTCGCTCTGGACCCGGCAGGCGCGCCAATATGTCGACGTACGCGCCATTCCCTTCCATCCGCTCGCAGCCCGCAGCCTGCTCGGCCAGGCCTTGCGTGCCGCCCGCGCTCGGCTCCGCTCCCGCTAGCCCATGCCTCCAGCCCTCCGCCGCCTCGCCCTCGCCCCCCTGCGCTCGCTACTGCAACTGGCGGGGCGCGCCTACGTACCCGGAAGCCGCATGGCCGACGCGCTGGCTATCGCCGAGCGCTATGCCACGGATGGTGCCGGCGTAACGCTCGGCTACTTTCACAGCGGCCACGAAACACCCGGCGCCATTGCGGCAATCAATCAGGATATCGCCACGGCACTGGCCACCCGACCGATATCCGGCTATGTCTCCATCAAACCGCCGGCCCTTGCCTACGACCCACAGCTGATCGCCGACATTGTGGCTACTGCCAACCGGCACGGGCAATGGCTCCATTTCGACTCGCACGAACACCCAACCGCCGACGCCACGCTGGCTTGCCTGCAAACGGCGGCGTCGCTTGGCGGCAGGCTCGGCCTGAGCGTTCCCGGCCGCTGGCAGCGCAGCCCGGACGATGCCGAAACTGCCGCTGGCCTCGGCGTGCGCATCCGGGTCGTCAAGGGTGAATGGGCGGACCCTTGGGCGCCCGGGCTCGATCCCCGACGCGGCTTTCTCGACGTCATCGACCGTTTGGCCGGCAAAACCCCGCTCGTCGCCATCGCCACCCACGACCGACCGCTCGCCGAAGCGGCCGTCGACCGTCTTCAGGCTGCCGGGACTGCCTGCGAAATCGAGCTGCTCAACGGCCTGCCACGTCGCGACATGCTCGCGCTGGCCCAGCAACGTGGCATCCCGGTGCGCTATTACATTCCCTTCGGCGTCGCCTGGCGTCCTTACGCGCTGAGCAAGGCGCTGGACAATCCGCGCATCGTCGCCTGGGTGATCAAGGATGCCTGCAAGGGCCTGGCCGCCCGCCTGGGGAAGAAATCCGCCTGACCCGGTTCGCGATCCTGTCTCGCATGCGCAACGAGGCAGGGACAAGCTGCCGACGGTCAACCGGAAATTTCGGCCAAAATTGAAATTTTTCGCCACCCGTGTTTCCTGTGCCGCCCATGATGACCGACAACCTCTACGCCAATCTGCCGCCACCGGGTACGCCCGACGAGTTGTTCTCGACGCTGCTCGAGGAGCCCGGGCTGATCGTCCGGCGCATCGTTTCGACCGGCCAGTGCAGCCCGCCGGGTTTCTGGTACGACCAGCCGGAGGCCGAATGGGTGGTGGTACTCAGTGGCGAGGCGATGTTGCGTTTTGCCGACGAACCGGAAGCGCGCCGCCTGCGGGCCGGCGACCATCTCGACATCGCCCCCGGCCGGCGGCACCGCGTCGAGTGGACCTCGCCCGAGCAGCCGACCGTCTGGCTGGCCATCCACCGGCCTGCCATCGAGGCGGCCTGATTCAGGAGCGTTCGAGCCAGCGCAGCAGCATCGAGAACAGGGTGCGGCCGGCGACCGGCTTGGAGACATAGTCGTTCATGCCGGCCTCGAGGCAGTGGGCCCGGTCGCCTTCGAAGGCGTTGGCCGTCATCGCGATGATCGGCAGGTTGGCATGGGCAGCCTGCGCCCGAATCCGGCGGGTCGCCTCGAGTCCATCCAGGTGGGGCATCTGCACGTCCATCAGGACCAGCGCATAGGTCTGCCCGGCGACGGCCCGGCAGGCGATCTCGCCATCTTCCGCGACATCGACCAGCAGCCCCGTATCCGACATCATCGCCAGCGCCACCTCGCGGTTCACCGGGTCGTCCTCGGCCAGCAGGATGCGCTTGCCGGCATGGCGCTCGGCGATCATCGCCACCAAGGTCCGCACATCGGCCACCGGCACTTCCTCGGCAGTCTCGCCGGCCTGGATCAGGCGGGCAGTAAACCAGAAGGTGCTGCCGGCCCCGGGCGTGCTGGTCACGCCGACCTCGCCACCCATCAGGCCGGCCAGTTCGCGCGTGATCGCCAGCCCCAGGCCGGTGCCGCCGAAGCGGCGGGTCGTCGAGTTGTCGGCCTGCCGGAAGGACTCGAACAAGCCGCCCACTTGTTCCGGGGCGATGCCGATCCCGGTATCGCTGACTTCGAAGCGCAGCAGGCAGTAGGCACTGCCCTGCTCGACGACCGAAGCCCGCAAGGTGACCGTGCCGCACTCGGTGAACTTGACGGCATTCGAGGCGTAATTGAGCAAGGCCTGCGTCAGGCGCACGGAATCGCCGAGCAGCACCGGCGGCAGATCGAGCGCCTTGACGCGCACCTCGATGCCCTTCGCCTGCGCCCGCTGTTCGACCATGGTGGCGACGCCGTGCAGCAACTCCGTCACCGACAGCGGAATGGATTCAAGCTCGAGCTTGCCGGACTCGATCTTCGAGAAATCGAGGATGTCGTCCACCAGGCTGAGCAGATGACGCCCGGCTGCATCGATGCGGTCCAGGCGCTGCCGCGGTTCTTCCGGCAGCCCGTCGCGCTTGAGCAGATAGGCCATGCCGATGATGGCATTGAGCGGTGTCCGGATTTCGTGGCTCATGTTGGCGAGGAACTCGGACTTCATCCGCGCCAGCCGTTCGGCCGAGGCGCGCGCCGTCGAGAGATGATCGGCCAGCGCCTCTTCCTCGCTGATATCGCGCGCCAGCAGCGCAAAACGGCGCCCGCCATCGGCCGGATCGATTTCCAGCCCGGTCAACTGCACCGGGAAGCTCGCCTCGCCACCCCGCAGCCCGTCGCAACGCACCCGCCGGACGGTTTCACCGGCCAGCAACCGCGACACGATGCAGCAGCGTTGTTCCGCCCCGGCCGGTTGGCGCAGCAGTGCCTCCACATGCCCCGGTTCAGCCCCGCCTGCCCGGCCGAACATCGCCCGGGCATTGTCATCCATCGACAGGATCTGACCGGCTTCATCGATCACCGTCACCCCCAAGCCGGTGGCCGAGAGGATGTCGCGGTTGCGCTCGGCGGCCCGCTTGCGCGTCAGCAAGTTGTAGATGCGCGCCCGCAGTTCGGGCGGGAATACCGGCTTGGCGACATAATCGTCGATCCCGAGATGGAACAGCTCGGTACGCCTGGCCAGACTGTCGAAGGCGGTCACCGCCAGGATAGGCACATTGCCCTTCGGTGGTTCGAGGCGCCGGATGCGGTTGATCAGCCGCGAACCGGTCATGTGCCCGGCCAACACCAAATCGCTCAGGACCAGGTCGTAATCGCCCGCGATGAAGGCCTGCCAGGCCTGATCCGCCGTCCCGAAGGCATCGACGCTCGCCCCCCACTCGCGCAGTTGGGCACCGAGCAGAGCCCGCTGCTCCGGTGCATCCTCGACATAGAGCACACGACAGCGCAGTTGCTGGTTAACCTCGAGAAAATGCCGGGCAAAGGCCACCAGCTCCTCGAGATCCTGCTTGCGGAAAATCTCCGTGACCCCGGCGCGCTCCGCCTGCTCGGCCAATTCGGCGGACGGACTGGCGGTCAGCAGAACGATCGGGGCAACCGGCACATGACCATCCTCGCGCAGGCGGCGGGCCAGCGACAGACCGTCGCCATCGCTGAAGTGGCCAGAAACGATGACGAAATCGAATGCCTGGGTTGCGGCGCTGGCCAGCGCCGCCTGTGTCGATGTCGCCGGCACGAGCGTCAGACCGCGAAAACGCCCGAAGCTTTGCTCCAGGATCTCCCGATATAACGATGAACTTTCAACCAGCAGGATGCGCATGCGACATCGATATTCAGATGAGTTGATCGGCATACTAACATCGGGAAGACGCGGGGCGAAGGCAGGGCGCCATGTCGCCGGCGGTTTCCGTTCGGCAAGCTCTTGGCTAGCGTGTGTCAATGCCCTTACATCCTGCACTCCGTCATCTAAAATGACATTGGGAATCAGGTGATTCTCGACAGCATGCTTTCGATCACCGTACTCCCAACAGCAAGGCAACCCGGATTTCCGTCGTTGGGCAAGGAGACCGTTATGGACGAAGAACGTGCCGTATTCATCTCGCACAAGCAGGAAGATCTCAAAATAGTCCAGGCGCTCGCGAAGCGCATCAAGGCGCTTAAGTACAACTGCTACCTCGATGCAACAGACAGCGGTTTACACGTCGCCAAGCAATCGGAAAATCCATTGCAAGCCGTACCGGAACATTTGCGCGACAAGCTCCGAAAGTGTCGCTTGCTCATTTTCGTCGCCAGCGCCAACTCCCCGGCGTCCCGCTGGATGCCATGGGAAACCGGGTTCTTCGACGGTCGCTACGACAAGGACGCCATCGGCATTTACCTGACCGATGATCCGTCCGTGCCGCCCCAGTCGCCACCGGGTACCGTATCGACCGTTCAGGAGTACCTGAACCTTTACACCCGACTGACGGACGACAGTCTCGAGGATTTCCTGAAGCGATCAGACAACCGGAGCAAAATGAATGTCCACCAAGGACAAATCGACCAGTTGATGCTTCTACTCCGGACCGCGTCCGAAAATCCACGCGAATTCAGCATCGGTTGCCTGCAATGGGGTGTCGGTTTCTGGCGTAGCGTGATTGCGCAAACCTATGGCGAAACGATCGCCAATGCCTGGCTCCCGGGCATGGAGGCCATGCTCGGCAAGCTGCGGAATGCAGCCGCCGCGGGCGACATCGGTGCCGTTCCAAGCATCATGGATACCTTCACCCGGTTCACGCCCAACAGCCCCTTTTTGGACTTATTTGGCAACGCACAACAGCATGGTGCCGCTGCCAGCCAGGCTTACAAGATCGTCTGACCAGGCCGATCAGCGGCATACGGAAAATTAGTGCCAGCCCAGCCGTTCAACTTGTCCGCCCCAGCCAAATCGGCGAAAATTCAGGGTTTTACGCGGTAGCCCGCGGCAACCCCATTTTCAAGGATTTTCCATGTCCCAAGCCGACAACGCCGAACAGCCCGTCCAGCAGGACGAGAACCACATCATCGCCGAGCGCCGTGCCAAGCTCGCCGAGTGGCGCAAGACCGGCCAAGCCTTCCCGAACGACTTCTCGCGGGAAAACATGGCGGCCAAGCTGCATGAGGTTTACGGCGAAAAATCCGGGGAAGAACTGGAAGGCCTGCCGGTCGAGGTCAAGGTCGGCGGCCGCATGATGCTCAAGCGCGTCATGGGCAAGGCCTCCTTCGCCACGCTGCAGGACATGTCCGGCCGCATCCAGGCCTACATCGCCCGCGACAAGGTCGGCGAGGAAGCCTACGCCGCCTTCAAGACCTGGGACCTGGGCGACATCCTCGGCATCGTCGGCACGCTGATGAAGACCAAGACGGGCGAACTGACCATCCAGGCCAGCGAGATCCGCCTTCTGACCAAGTCCATCCGCCCGCTGCCGGACAAGTTCCACGGCCTCGCCGACCAGGAAATGAAGTATCGCCAGCGTTACGTCGACCTGATCATGAACGAG
>ERZ1645187.5015-NODE-5015-length-10464-cov-7.243635_pt1 | contig 10464 bp, 7 predicted proteins | sample MGYA00575352_ERZ1645187 | MGnify/ENA primary metagenome ERZ1645187 (study PRJEB40837, sample SAMN11349314) | freshwater sediment metagenome | isolation source: river sediment | host: Sediment | place: India: Wazaribad , New Delhi | collected 2017-02-21 ...
CAATCTTCATCTCCTTCCAGCTGACCGGCAACCCGATTCCGCAGTTGGGTCTGAGCGGCGACATGGTGGGCAGCAACGTTTCCATGCTGCAGAAGCTTGATCAGGTGGTGGTTGATCTCGGCTTCGGCAAGTACACGACCACGACAGCAGGCAGCACGCTGAACATGTTCGTCTACACCCTGTCGCTGATGATCGGTACCGCCGGTCTGCCGCACGTCATCATGCGCTTCTTCACCGTGCCGAAGGTCGCCGATGCGCGCTCCTCGGCGGGCTGGGCGCTCGTGTTCATCGCGCTCCTTTACCTCACCGCCCCGGCGGTTGCGGCGATGGCGCGGATGAACCTGATCAACACCTTCTACCCGAACGGCACCCAAAACGCGCCGCTCGCGATCGCCGAGACCCCGAACTGGGTCGACAACTGGGTGAAAACCGATCTGCTCAAGGTCACCGACCTGAACGGCGACGGCCTGATCCAGTACTACAACGATGGCGCCGCCAAACAGGCCGCTGCGATCGCCGATGCCAAGAAAGCCGGCGCGGATGAGGCGAAGATCGCCGAACTCACCGCCGCCTTCAACGAAGCGGCGGCGGCCGGTGCGGCCAAACTCGCCGAGAAGAACCCGCAAGCCGCCGGCTGGAAGGGCAACGAGCTGACCGTGAACAACGACATCATGGTGCTCGCCAACCCGGAAATCGCGCAGCTCCCGGGCTGGGTCATCGCGCTCGTCGCCGCCGGCGGTCTCGCCGCTGCGCTCTCGACGGCTGCGGGCCTCTTGATGGCGATCTCCTCGGCGGTCTCGCACGACCTGATCAAGGGCCAGCTCAACCCGAACATCTCGGAAAAAGGCGAGCTGATGGCGGCCCGTGTCTCGATGGCGGTTGCGATCGCCGTTTCGACCTGGCTCGGCCTGAACCCGCCCGGCTTCGCGGCGCAAACCGTGGCTCTGGCCTTCGGTGTGGCGGCGGCGACGATCTTCCCGGCGCTGATGATGGGCATCTTCACGAAGCGCATCAACTCGAAGGGCGCGATCGCGGGGATGGTTGTGGGTCTGGTGTTCACCGTGGTCTACATCTTCCTGCACAAGGGCTGGTTCTTCGTGGCCTCGACCGCGTCCTACTCGGATGCTGCCCCGATGCTCTTCGGCATCAAGTCGACCGCGATCGGCTCGATCGGTGCGATCCTCAACTTCGTGGTGGCCTATCTCGTCTCGAACGCGACGGAAGAGACCCCGGCCGAGGTGCAGGAACTGGTCGAATCGATCCGTATCCCCAAAGGTGCGGGCGCGGCGACCGGCCACTGAGGCCCGGGCTGCGGGCGGGGCTCCGGCTCCGCCCCCTTCAAGATCCGGGCCGCCCCCAAGGGCGGCCCCCCTTTCCGGGGAGAGTTCCATGGACGCCGATATTCAAGCCATCACCGCCTTTCTCGAAAGCGTCCACCCCTATGATACCTTGCCGCGTGACGAGCTGGCGTCGGTCGCCCGTTCCTTCCGCCGCATGGAATTCAAGTCGAATTCGCTGATCTATGTCTTCGACGCGCCGATCGGCGGGCTTTACCTGATCAAGCAGGGCGCGGTGGAGATCACCGATGGCAACGGCGGGCTGGTCTCGCTTCTCGGGCCCCGCAACAGCTTTGGCGAGCGCGGCTTGATGCGCGGCGGCATCGCCGTGACCCAGGCCAGGGCGACCGAGGATTCGATCATCCTCGTGCTGCCCGCGCCCACGTTCAAATATCTCAACGAGACCTTCCCGGCGTTTTCGCGCTTCTTCACCCGCACCCGCGGCGACCGCGTGACCACCGATATCGCCACCCAGAAGGTCGCCGATCTGATCGCGCGCAAGCCGCTCTCCTGCGGGCCGGGCGCCTCGGTGCTCGAGGCCGCGCAGCTGATGCGCGATGCGCATGTCTCCTCGCTCGGCATCGTCGACCCCGAGGAGCGGCTCCTCGGCATCGTCACGGTGCGCGATCTGTCCAACAAGGTGCTCGCCGAGGGGCGCGATCTGGCCACCCCGGTCGCCGAGGTGATGACCGCCGACCCGGTCTCGCTGCCGCCCACCGCGCTCGGCTCCGATATCCTGCATATCATGCTCGAGCGGCGCATCGGCCATCTGCCGATCACCGAGGGCGGCAAATTCGCCGGCATGATCACCCAGACCGACCTGACCCGCTTCCAGGCGGTCTCCTCGGCGGTCTTGATCCGCGATGTGGTCTCCTCGGAAACCGTCGCCGAAATGGCCGCCGTCACCGCGCGGATCCCGCAGCTTCTCGTGCAGCTCGTCGGCGGGCATCAGAGCCACGAGGTCGTCACCCGGCTGATCACCGATATCGCCGATGCGGTCACCCGCCGGCTCTTGGTCATGGCCGAGCGCGAGCTTGGCGCGCCGCCGGTGCCTTATCTCTGGCTCGCCTGCGGCAGCCAGGGCCGCCAGGAACAGACCGGCGTCTCGGATCAGGACAACTGCCTGATCCTCGATGACAGCGCCACCGAAGACGACATCGCCTATTTCCGCGCTTTCGCGAAAATCGTCTCCGACGGGCTCAACGATTGCGGCTATGTCTATTGCCCGGGCGACATGATGGCCACCGCCGAGCGCTGGTGCCAGCCGGTGCGGGTCTGGCGCGAGTATTTCCAGGGCTGGATCAACACCCCGAGCCCGGAGGCGCAGATGCTCGCCTCGGTGATGTTCGACCTGCGCCCGATCGGCGGCACGGGGCTGCGGCTCTTCCAGGATCTGCAGGCCGAAACCCTCGATCTCGCGGCGCGCAATTCGATCTTCACCGCGCATATGATCTCGAATTCGCTCAAACATACCCCGCCGCTCGGGCTTTTGCGCGGCTTTGCCACGATCCGCTCGGGCGAGCATCGCAACCATATCGACATGAAACACAACGGCGTCGTGCCGGTGGCGGATCTGGCGCGGGTCTATGCGCTCAAGGGCCAGCTCAGCGCCGCCAATACCCGCGCGCGGCTTCTGGGCGCCGAGGAGCACGGGATCATCTCCGCCTCGGGCGCGCGCGATCTGATCGAGGCCTATGATCTGATCGCCACGATGCGGCTCGAAAACCAGTCGCATCTGATCAAATCCGGGCGTAAACCCGACAATTATCTCGCCCCGTCCGATCTGTCGGATTTCGAGCGCTCCCATCTGCGCGACGCCTTCGTCGTCGTGCGCACGATGCAATCGGCGATCGGTCACGGCAAGGGCGTGGTGAGCTGAGGATAGAAAATGACCAATGATTTCATCACGATGTTCGCAGCGGGCCTGTTCGCGCTGATCATCGTGTTTGCCGCGCGCCATGCGGCGAAAAAGGCGCTTGGCGTGGTGTTTCCGCGCTGGGTGATGCCGGCGGCGGCGGGGCTTGCGATGCTGGGCGTGACGATCTGGGGCGAATATGCGTGGTTCTCGCGGCTGCGGGCGGGGCTTCCGGCCGAGGTCGTGGTGCTGCGCTCGGTCGAGCAGAGCATGGGCTGGCGGCCCTGGACCTATCTCGTGCCGATCACCACCCGCGCGATCGCGCTCGACCGGCGCGAGCTGGTGCAGGTCGCGCCGGGGATCGTTTCGGGCAAGCTGATCTTGCTGCAACGCTGGGCGCCGGTGCAGACCGTGCCGGTGGCGTGGGATTGCACCAAGGGCGCGCGGGCGGATCTGCTCGACGGCGCCACGATCGGGCCCGATGGCGCGCTGACGGCCGGCGCCTGGGTGCCGCTCGAGGCCGATGATGCGGGGTTGAAGGCCGCCTGTATGGGAGGATGAGTATGGCTGGGGGGAGCAAGCCGCGGGTTCTCATTGTGGAGGATGAGGACAATATCGCGATCGCACTCGACTACCTGATGAGCCGCGAGGGCTATGAGCACGACCGGATCGCCTCGGGCGCGGGGGCGCTCGAGCGGATCCGCGACACGCGGCCCGATCTGGTGTTGCTCGACGTCATGCTGCCGGAGGTCTCGGGCTATGAGATCTGCCAGGAGGTGCGCGCCGACCGCGGGCTCGCGGGGGTGAAGATCTTGCTGATGACCGCGCGCGGCTCGGCGATGGAGCGGCGCAAGGGGCTCGCGCTCGGGGCCGATGGCTTTATCGCGAAACCCTTTGAACTCAAGGAGTTGCGGGAAGAAGTTCACAGATTGCTCGAAGCGGGGGCGACGCCATGAGCCTCGCCGGTCTGAGCCTGCGGCTGCGCATCTTCCTGTTCTTCGCCGCGCTCGCGCTTGGCAATGTCGCGGCGCTCGTGGCGGGGCTCGTCTATGGCTATACCAAGCTCGGCGAGCCCGATCTGCTCGACGGCTTCCTGATCGGCGGCACGGTGGCGGGCTTCGTGATCCTCGGCCTCGTCGTCGCGGTCTGGTTCCTCTTCGACGAAAACGTCGCCAAGCCGATCGAGCGGCTCGCCGGGGGGATGCGCGCGCGCACCCATGCCGAGGTGGTGGCCGAGCTCGACCAGACCGCCGGGCGCTACTTGGGCGATCTCGCCCCGGCGGCGGCGGCGGTGACGCAGCATCTGGCCGAGACGCGCTCGGCGCTGACCGAGGCGGTGCAGCGCGAAACCACCCGCCTTGCGCGCGAGAAGGAGCGGCTCGAGGCGCTCCTGTCGGATGTGCCGGTCGGCGTGCTGCTCTGCACGGCCGATCATCAGCTCGTTTTCTACAATGGCCAGGCGGTTGATCTTCTCGGCGGCGCCCATGCGCCCGGGCTTGATCGGCGGGTGTTCGATTACCTCCACCAGCCGCCGATTTCCCACGCCTATGCGCGGCTGATCGAGACCGACGACCCGGATGCGGCCTCGGATCTGCTCTGCGCCACCACCGCCGACGGCAAGGTGCTCGCCGCGCGGATGCGGCTTTTGTCGGAGGGCGAGGATCATCATCTGACCGCGCGGCCGGGCTATGTGCTGACCTTGCGCGATGTCTCGGGCGACATGCGCGCGCATGCGAGCCGCGAGCAGCTGATGGATGAGCTTTTCGACCGGATCCGCCGGCCTGCGGCGGCGCTGCAATCGCTCACTGGGGTGCTGACCGCCGATGACGGCCCGACGGGCGCCGCGCGCGATCGGGTGCGCGAGGCCGCGCGCAGCGAGGCCGCCCATCTCGCGCAGGCGATCCACACACTCTTCGAGCGCCACGAGCAGAACCGCGCCGATTGGTGGCCGCTCGCGATGATCCGGGCCTCCGATCTCGGCGAGGCGGTGCGCGCGCGGGTCGAGGCCGAGGGGGGGGCGCTGCTCGCGGTCGCCGCGCCCTTGATGCTTCGCTGCGAAGGCTTTGAAATGGTTGCGCTTTTGGCCGGCCTCGCGGCGCGGCTCGAGGGTCGGAGCGACCTGCGTCTCGAGATTTCCGAGGATGGCGCGGGGGCGATGATCGCGCTCGAATGGACCGGCGCGCCGGTCGCGATCGGCGCGCTCGAGCGCTGGCTCGATGCGCCGCTCGAGACCGGGCTTGCCGGTGTCACCGGGCGCAGCGTGCTGGTCAGCCATGCCAGCGAAATCTGGCCCGAGCGGCTTGGCGAGGGGCGCGCGCGGCTGTGCATCCCGCTGCGCGAGGCGCGCCGCTCGGTCAAGCGCCCGAAACCGGTGCCGCGCAAGGTGGTCTATGATTTCGACCTGCTCGGCCAATCGCGCGAGGCGGAATTCGCCGCAACCCCGCTCGAGCGGCTCACCTATGTCGTCTTCGATACCGAAACGACGGGGCTCTTGCCCTCGGAGGGCGACGAGATCGTGCAGATCGCCGCGGTGCGGATCGTGAACGGCCGGCGCGTCGAGAGCGAGGTCTTCGACACGCTCGTCAACCCCGGTCGGCGGATCCCGCCGGCCTCGACCGAGATCCACGGGATCTCCGATGCGATGGTCGAGGACGCCCCGGATATTGTGGATGTCGGGCGGCGGTTCCACAAATTCGTGGAAGGCGCGGTGCTGGTCGCGCATAACGCGCCCTTCGATATGGAGTTCCTGCGGCGCAAGGAACTCGCCATCGGGCTCAATTTCGACAACCCGATCCTCGACACGGTGCTGCTCTCGGCGGTGGTCTTCGGCCAATCCGAAACCCACAGCCTCGACGCGCTGACCCATCGACTCGGGATCACCATCCCCGAGGAGGCGCGCCACACCGCGATCGGCGATACGGTGGCGACGGCGGATGCGTTTCTCAAGCTGATGCCGGCCTTGAAGGCGCGCGGGCTGGCGACCTTTGGCGATGTGGTGGCCGAGGTGCGCAAGCACGGGCGGCTGATCAAGGATCTGAACGGCTGATCAGAGCAGCGCGAGCACGGCCTCGGGCGGGCGGCCGAGCCGCGCGGCGGTTTCGCTGAGGACGAGCGGGCGCTCGATCAGCCGCGGCCTGGCGGCCAGCGCGTCGAGGATCTCGTTCTCGCTCGCGTCGCGCGCAAGGCCCGCCTCGGCGGCCTCTTTCCAGCGCACCAGCGTCTCGGCGGGCGCGCCCAGACGCGCGAGCGCGGCGGCAAGCTCGGCCCGGCTGGGCGGGGTTTCAAGGTAAAGCCGCACCTCTGGCGCCGCGCCGTGCTCTTGCAGGAGCGCGAGTGTGAGGCGCGATTTCGAGCAGCGCGGATTGTGCCAGATCGTCAGAGCCATTTGTCGCGCCCTGTGCCCACCGCCTGCGCGACCGAGCCGAAGCCATCGCGGACCAAAAGCGCGTCGAGCCCGCGCGCGATCTCGGCGGCGAGCGAGAGCCCGCCATAGACCATCGCGGTGTAGATCTGCACGGCGGAGGCGCCGGCGCGGATCTTTTCATAGGCCTGCTCGGCGGTGGCGATGCCGCCCACGCCGATCAGCGGCAGCTTCCCGGCCGTGAGGCGCGAGAGCTGCGCCAGCACGCGCGTGGACTTTTCGAACAATGGCGCGCCCGAGAGCCCGCCTTGTTGGCTCGCATTTGCACTTTTCAAACCTTCGCGCGAAAGCGTGGTGTTCGTCGCGATGATCCCGTCGAGGCCCGAGCCAAGCGCGACCTCGGCGATTTCCTCGATCTCGGCGGGGCTGAGATCGGGGGCGATTTTCAGGAACACCGGGATCGGGCGGGCGAGTTCGGCGCGCGCGGCCATCACCCCGGCCAGAAGGGCTGCGAGCGCCTCCTTGCCCTGCAGATCGCGCAGCTTCTCGGTATTGGGGGAGCTGACGTTCACGGTCGCGAAATCGAGATGGGGGCCCGCGTGGCGCAGCACGGTCGCGAAATCGGCGGCGCGGTCGGCGCTATCCTTGTTGGCGCCGAGGTTGAGCCCGACGGGGATCCCCGCGGGGCGCGCGGCGAGGCGGGCCGTGATCGGGGCCATGCCCTGGTTGTTGAAGCCGAAACGGTTGATCGCGGCGCGATCCTCGGTCAGGCGCCAAAGCCGGGGCTTGGGGTTGCCGGGCTGGGCGCGCGGCGTCGCTGCGCCGACCTCGAGAAAGCCAAAGCCCGCCCGCATCAGCTGCGAGAGCGCCTCGGCGTTCTTGTCAAAGCCCGCGGCAAGCCCGACCGGGTTGGGCAGCGCGAGCCCCGCGACCTCGGTCGCGAGCCGCGCCGAGCTGACCGGGCCGGGCAGCGGCGCGAGCCCCGCCCGCAGCGCGCGGATCGAGAGCCCATGGGCGGTTTCCGGATCGAACCGGTGCATCAGCGCAAGGCCTGCGCGTTCGAACGGGGTCATTGCAGGGCCTCCGGGAAGATATGGCCCGCGGGCCCGAGCGGCAGGTCGTGGACCTGCACGACCTCGGTGAGCGCGAGCGGGCGGTAAAGATGCGGGAAGAGGGCGCCGCCGCGCGAGACCTCCCATTTCAGCTCGGGGCCGAGCGTGTCGGCCTCGACCGCGGCCAGAACGAGATCGGTGACGCCGGCGAAATGTTTCGCGGCGGTCCCGGGCGCCTGGGCGGCGGTCGAGAAATGGATGAAGCCATCGGCCAGATCGACGGGGGCGCCGAGGGTGAAACCGACGGCGCGGAGGGCATCCCATTCGGGGCGGCGGAGGATTTTATAGATCAGCATCGCTCTCACATGCCTTTTGCCCGGGGATTGGTCAATCCCGCCGATCGGCGCAGAGGGGCTTTGACAGCGGCGCGCCTTGCCCGCAAGCTGGGCCCATCTCAATTTCCGGAGGGTTACATGATTGCTCGTTTTCTCGCTTCGGCGGCCGTTTTGGCGCTTTCGGCCGGGGCGGCATCGGCCGATTACACGCTGCATATCCTGCACACCAACGATCTGCACAGCCGGATCGAGCCGATCAACAAATACGATTCGACCTGTGGCGCCGAGGATGAGGCCGAGGGCAAATGTTTTGGCGGCATCGCGCGGGTGGCGGCGAAAGTGGCCGAGCTGCGCGATCAGATCACGGCCGAGGGCGGCCATGTGATCGTGCTCGATGCGGGCGACCAGTTCCAGGGCTCGCTGTTTTACACGACCTACAAGGGCGCCGATACGGCAGAGTTCATGACCGATATCGGCTATGATGCCATGGCTGTCGGCAACCATGAGTTCGATGACGGCCCGGCGGCGCTGGCCGCCTTCATCGAAAAGGTCAAGTTCCCTGTCATTTCGGGCAACCTCGATCTGTCGAACTCGGCCGAGCTGAAGGGCAAGGTCGCCAAACATGCGGTGCTCGAGGTGGGCGGCGAGAAGATCGGGATTATCTCGGCGCTGGCGACCGATACGGTCGAGACCTCCTCGCCCGGGCCGAATGTGATCTTCCAGGCCGAGGCCGACAGCCTTGCGGCGGAGGCGGCGGCGCTCGAGGCCGAGGGGGTGACGAAGATCATCGCGCTCACGCATACCGGTTTTGCCAAGGACAAGGCGCTCGCGGCGGTGCCCGGGGTCGATGCGGTCGTGGGCGGGCATTCGCACACGCTCTTCTCCAACACCGAGGAGGGGGCGCAGGCCTATCCGACGATGGTCGGCGCGGTGCCGGTGGTCTCGGCCTATGCCTATTCGAAATATCTTGGCCATCTGGTTTTGACCTTCGACGACGCGGGCGTGCTGAAGGAGGCCAAGGGCGACACGATCTTGCTCGATGCCTCGGTGACGCCCGATGCGGCGGTCGCGGCGCGGGTGGCGGAGCTGGCCAAGCCGTTGCAGGAGATGCGCGAGAAGGTGGTGGCGGAGGCCGCGGCCGAGATCGACGGCGCGCGGGAAAGCTGCCGGCTGAAGGAATGCGCGATGGGCAATCTGATCGCCGAGGCGATGCTCGACCGGGTCAAGGATCAGGGCGTGACGATCGCGATCCAGAACGGCGGCGGCGTGCGCGCCTCGATCGATGCGGGGCCGGTGACGATGGGCGAGGTGCTCACGGTTCTGCCGTTCCAGAACACGCTCTCGACCTTTGAGGCCAAGGGCTCGACCATCGTTGCGGCGCTGGAAAACGGCGCGAGCCAGATGGAGGAGGGCGCGGGGCGGTTTGCGCAGGTTGCGGGGCTGAAATACACCGTCGACCCGGCGGCCGCGGTGGGCGCGCGGATCTCGGAGGTGATGGTGCGCTCGGGCGAGGATTGGGCGCCGATCGACCCCGAGGCGGTCTATGGCGTGGTCACGAACAACTATGTCCGCACCGGTGGCGACGGGTTCAAGATGTTCGATGCCGAGGGGATGAAGGCCTATGATTTCGGGCCCGATCTGGCCGATGTCACGGCGGAGTATCTGGCCAAGGTCGGGCCCTATAGCCCGGTTCTGGATGGTCGCATCACGGTGAAGTGACGCTTTTTCAACGGGTTGCGGGGGCCTTTCGGGGCCCCCGTTTGCATGGGGGGCACGATGGACGCAGAGGGCCTGTTGCGGGCGATGTTTGGCGCGGCGGTGGCGGCGGCCGATCCGATGCGGGTCTTGCCGCGGGTTTTGGGGCCGCGGCCGGGGGGCCGGGTCGTGGTGGTCGGCGCGGGCAAGGCTTCGGCGCGGATGGCCGAGGCCGTCGAGGCGGCTTGGGGGCCTTGCGAGGGGCTGGTGATCACGCGCTATGGCTATGCGCGGCCGTGCCGGGGGATCGAGATCGTCGAGGCGGGCCATCCGATCCCCGATGCGGCGGGGGTGGCGGCGACGGAGCGGATGCTCGGGCTCTTGCGGGGGCTTGGCGCGGAGGATTTCGTGCTGGCGCTGATCTCGGGCGGGGGCTCGGCGCTTCTCTGTGCGCCGGCGCCGGGGCTGGGTTTGGCGGAGAAACAGGCGCTGACGGGGGCGCTTCTGGCCTCGGGCGCGCGGATTTCGGAGATCAATCTGGTGCGCAAGCATCTGAGCGCGGTGAAGGGCGGGCAGCTTGCGGCGGCGGCCTATCCGGCGCGGCTGCGGGCGCTTTTGATCTCGGATGTGCCGGGCGATGACCCGGCGGCGATCGCCTCGGGGCCGACGGTGGGCGAGGCCCAAGGCGCGGCGGCGGCGGCGGCGGTTCTCGCGCGCTACGGGAGCGCGCCTGCGGCGGTTCTGGCAGCGGGGGCGGGGGTGATTGCGCCGGGCGATGCGCGGCTCGGGCGGGCCGAGACGGAGGTGATCGCGGCGCCAGGGGCCTCGC
>ERZ1645187.5016-NODE-5016-length-10462-cov-17.733353_pt1 | contig 10462 bp, 7 predicted proteins | sample MGYA00575352_ERZ1645187 | MGnify/ENA primary metagenome ERZ1645187 (study PRJEB40837, sample SAMN11349314) | freshwater sediment metagenome | isolation source: river sediment | host: Sediment | place: India: Wazaribad , New Delhi | collected 2017-02-21 ...
GCACGTTCTCCTGAACGTTCGACAGCTTCTCCCACATGTTGCGGCCGGCGGGGCCTCGGATCTCCTCCATGATCGCGGAGACGCGCTCGGCGGGGAGGAAGGAGGACAGGATGCGCTCGGTGGTGTCGTGGTTGCCGGTGAGCGAGCCCTTCGACGACAGGCGGGTGACGAAGTCGACGAAGAGCGTCTCCAGCATCTCCGGATTGACCGGGCCGAGCCGCGCCATGGCGAGGGAGACCTGACGGACCTCGAGTTCGTCGAGCTGTTCCCAGATCTTGCGGCCGTGTTCCTCGCCGAGGGCGAGGAGCAGCACGGCGGCGCGCTCGGGGCCGGCGAGCTCGCGCGTCGCCTCGGTGTGCGACACCTGGAGAGCGGGAACGCCGGCGGTGGACTTGACGGGCAGTGCCATGGGCGGTCCTCAGGCGGCGGCTTCGGCGAGCCAGCCGCGGATGATCGCGGCGGCCTCGTGCGGGGTTTCGTCGATCATCTGGCCGATCTTGCGGATCGAGCCGGCCTGGACGGCGCCCATCGCCTTGGCCTCGTCGAGGCGGGCATGGGTCGGATGCAGGCCCGCGTCGGTGCCGGCGAGGGCGAGGTCGCCGGCCGCGCCGGGGGGCAGGGCGATCGGCTGACCGTCCGGGCCGATCTGGACGGCGGCGGTCTCGCCGGCGACGGCCCCCTCGGCCCCTTCGGCGGCGGCGGCGGCGAGCGCGGGAGCCTCGGGGGCGACGACGCGGTTGATCAGCGGGCGCACCGCGAAGAGCAGGACGAGCAGCGTCATCAGCAGCAGCGCGCCCAGTTCCGCGAAGCGGACGATGTCGTCGGAGCGGAAGTCGAGGAGGGCGGCGAAGCCGGTCTTCTGGCTCTCCATCGGCAGCGCGGCCGGGCCTTCCGCGAAGCGCAGATTGACGACCTCGACCTTGTCGCCGCGCTTCTCGTCGAAGCCGACGGCGGAGCGGACCAGGGCGGCGATGCGGTCGAGATCCTCCTGGGCGCGGGGCTGATAGGTGACCTCGCCGGAGGCGCCGGGAGTGTAGATGCCGTCGACCAGGAGGGCGACCGAAACGCGCTTGAGGCGGCCGGCCTCCAGAATTTCGGTGCGGGTGGTCTTGGAGATCTCGTAGTTGACGGTCTCCTCGGAGGTGTTGGACGCCTCCTTGGTGCCGGGTCCCCCGGTATCCTGGCTGCCGCCGGGCACCTGATTGGCCACGGTCACGCCCTTCTCGACGGACGCGTTCGAGGAGTTCTCCTCCTTGGTCTGGGTGGAGCGGACCACCTGACCGGCGGGGTCGAAGGTGTCGGAGGTCTGGGTGACGCGGTTGAAGTCGAGTTCGGCGGCGACATGGACGCGGGCGCGGCCCTGGCCGACGATCGAGGCGACGATCGATTCGATCTGGTTCTCGAGCCGGGCCTCGTAGGCGGTGGTGCGTTCCTGCAGGGTGGCGGCGACGAGGCCGTTCGGGTCCTCGCCGTCGCCGGAGGCGAGCAGGCGGCCGGTCTCGTCGACGATGGAGACGCGCGAGGGCTTCAGACCCTCGACGGCGGCGGCGACGAGATGCTGGACGGCGCGGATCTGGCCGCCGTCGAGGTCGCCGCGCAGCTTGAGGGCGATCGAGGCGGTGGGCTCCTTCTTCTCCCGCTGGAACACCTGCCGCTCGGGGATGACGAGGTGGACGCGGACCGCCTGGACGCGATCGAGGGCCCGGATGGTGCGGGCGAGTTCGCCTTCGAGGGCGCGCAGGTGGTTGATGTTCTGGACATAGGAGGTGGTGCCGAGGGCGTCGGTCTTGTCGAAGAGCTCCCAGCCGACGTTGCCGCCGGAGGGGACGCCCTTCTCGGCGAGCTTCATGCGCAGACGCAGCGCCATGTCCTTGGGGACCAGGATCTGGGAGCCGTCGCGGCGCAGTTCGTAGGCGATGCCCTGCGCCTCGAGATCCTTGACGATGGCCGAGCTGTCGCGGTCGGAGAGGTCGGAGTAGAGGGGCGTCATGACCGGCGCGGTGGCGCGGGTGATGACGAAGCCGAAGAAGCCGAGGAGGAGCGCGGCGACGACGCCCATCGCCGCCAGACGCGCCGGTCCGAGATTCTTGAGGAACTCGAGGGCCCCGTTCACGTGTCGACCTCGTCCCGTCGGGTTGGTCGCGGCCGGATCCGAGGCGACGGATCCGACCGCGGTTGGGATTGGCGCGTCGCCTCGGCGACGGAGGCCTTCCGATTCCCCGGTGGGGACGAGAATCCGGCGGGCCACTGGGCAAGAATTTCCCAGTGGATGGTAAACGGTTGGTTAACGCCCCGTGCCCGTTCGAAACGTCGGTGGGGAAAATCGCCGAACGGGCTCGCCACGAACTCGAGGAAACCGGCGGTTTTTGCCCGGTCGCGTCAATCTTCGCGAAAGTCGTGGACGGGGAAGGGCGCGAAATCCGCCCGAAAAAGAGAAGGGCCGCCCGGTGGGGCGGCCCTTTCGCGATCTTGCGATCGACGTCTCCGGATCACTGACGATATTGCTGGATGCGCGTGGTGCGCAGTCCGGCCAGTCCATGGCGGTCGATCGACTGTTGCCAGGACAGGAACTCTTCGACGGTCAAGGTATATCGGCTGCACGCCTCCTCGAGGGACAGAAGTCCCCCGCGAACGGCGGCGACGACTTCGGCCTTTCGCCGGATGACCCATCGACGAGTACCCTGTGGGGGCAGATCGGCAATGGTCAACGGGCTGCCATCCGGGCCGATGACGTATTTCACACGCGGTCTAACTTGATCGGTCATCGTACTCTCACACATTCGATGCGATCACATCGGGAGTGAGACTACCGGCCGGGCCTTAAAATATGGCTAAACGCCGACGCGGCCCCGCAAGAACATGTCAAAAATCTCCATGACCCGCGAAATCCGGCGGAAATGCGCGAAAATCCGGTCCCGCATGGCAGGCGGAACCGGAGCCGAGAGGCGTCGCCGACGGTGTCGTCGTTCGATCGGGGGTCACGAACCGCCGCTGACCGAGGTCACTTTCCAGGCGCTGATCGTCTGACCGTCGATGGTGAGGAGGGGCGTGTCGCCGGAAAAATCGACGGCCGTCACGGTGCCGCTCGTGTCGGTGGTGATGGTGACGTCGTTGCCGGAGGAATCGGTGCCGGAGACCGAGATCGTATAGGTGCCGGCCGAAGCGGTGCCGCCGGCCGAGGTGGAGCCGTCCCAGGAGAAGCTGTTGCTGCCCTTCGTCAGGGCGGCGGTGGTCGTATAGACCGTGGTGCCGTCGGAATTCTTGACGGTGACCTCGGCGGCGGACGACTTGGCCGAGGACGTGAAGTTCCAAGTCGCGGAAGAGGATCCGTCATAGTAGCTCGTCGAGCCGTCCACGTCGACGGTCTTGCCGATGTAGGAGACGAGGTTGGTGGCGTTCTGCGTCGTGGCGAGCGCCTTCAGGTCGGCGAGATAGGAATTGGATTTGATCTGCTGTTCGACCTGCGAATACTGCACCAACTGCTGAGTGAAGGTGGACGTGTCGGTGGGGTTGAGCGGATCCTGATTCTGCATCTGCGTCACCAGGAGCGTCATGAACATCTCGTAGTTCGACGACAGCGACGCGGTATCGGAGGCGGTCGTCGAGGTCGACGAGGTCAGGGTCGGTGTGGTCAGGCCGAGGATCGACATGAGCTGGGCTCCGAGACGTCGGTGAGCGGCGGATCAGACCCGGAGGTCGAGCCCGCCGGTGCGATTGGGGCGATAGGCGGCGACGGCGACGTCCTGCGAGACGGTCGCGATCTCGTCGTCGACGGTGGTGACGGTGCGGGCCGAGGCATCGGCGTTGTTCTCGCCGCCGCTCTGGTCGCCGCTCATGGAAAACTGGAGGCCGCCGTTCGACACGTCGAGACCGGCGGAGGCGAGGGCGCGCTCGAGGGTCTTCTGGTCGCGCAGCATCATGTCGAGCGTATCGGTGCGCTCGACGACCAACTGCGCCGTCACCTTGCCGTCGGTGCCGACGTCGACGCGTACGTCGACGGAGCCGAGTTCGGCCGGGTCGAGACGCACGGTGAAGCGGCTGGTGCCCAGATGGGTGCGCCGGGCGACGACGTCGGCCATCGCCGCCATCGCGCTGGCGGCGACCGCCGGCGAGACGTCGGCGGCCGGGGCGGTGCGGGCGGTGTCGAGACGCGCGGTTCCGGTCGCCGGGACGGTCGCGACGGTGGCATCGGGCGTGGCGGTGGCATCGGGCGTGGCGGCGGGATCGGCGCCGTCGTTGCCCTGGTCCGACGACGTGGCGGTGACGACGGGCTCGGCGGTCCGCTCCGTGGGCGCGGCGGCGGTGACGGGGGAGGCGGCCGTCGGCGTCACCTCACGTGAGGACCGGGTGTCGGTGATCGTGTGGGCGGACGTCTCGACGGTGGCGCGAACCTCCGTGGCCGGGGTTCGCGAGGCCGAGGTCGAGGGGGTGTCGGCGGCTTCACCGAAGAGCTGATGCGTGGTGCCGTCGCGACGGCCGGGGGTCACCTTGTCCGCGACGAAGCGGCCGAGACCGAGCGGATCGGTCGTGGCCGTCGTGTTCGCGTCGGTGGAGGCGGTCGCGGAGGGGGCCGTCGTCTCTCCGGTCGTGGTGGTGGTCGCTGCGGCGGTCGTGGTGGAGGTCGCGTCGGCGGTGGTGGCCGTGGCGGCGGCGGTCGCGGCCGCAGCCGCGGCGACGACGGTGTCCGATGCCGGGGACGTGGCGGCGAGGGGGGCGCTCGCGACCGTCGCGGTCGCCGCCGCGGCGCTGCGGGTGGCCGTGGCGGCGGTGGTCGCGGAGGTCCTGCGGGCGAGTTCGGCGGCGACGATGGCATTCGCCGTCGCCGCATCGAAACTGCGACGGGGAGACGTGGCGGCGGACACGATCGCCGGGTCGCCGGTCGCGGCGGTGGCGTCGGCGGTGGCGGCGGCGGTCGCGGCGGTCGCGGCGGTCGATGCGGCCAGGGCGGCGGCGGCGCCCGGGGCGGTGGCGACGCTCGTCGTCTCGGCCGTGGCGGTCGTGGTGGTCGCGGCCGTGGTGGTGGTGTCGGCGGTGGACGTGGTGGTCGCGGCGGTGGTCGACGTGGCCGTGGAGGCGGTGGCAGTCGACGTGGTCGTCGCGCCGGTGTCGCCCGGGGCCGTACCACCGGCGCGGGTGGCTTCGGGATGAGCGTCGATGCCGGGCCGGACGGAGGAGGTGGCGGAGACCTGAGAACGGACCGCGCCGATCGTCGCCGGCGACGGCAGGTCGCCGGAATCGGACAGGGTGACGGTGGTGCCCTGGGCGACGAGCGCGAGCGCGGCGAGGAGCCCGTCGGTGACGGTGGCCGTCGTGGTGGTGGTGGCGGTCGACACGGTCTTGCCGCGCGCGGTCGAGGTCGTCGGGGTGTCGGCCTCCCCGGTCGACGCGGCGGCCGTCGTCGCGGCGGGCGTGGCCGAGGCCTCCGTCGCGGCGGTTTCGCCCCCGAGGTCGAGCGAAGAGGTGATCGCGGCCATCATCTCGGCGAAGACGCCTCCGAGACCGGACGCGCCGGTCTCCAGACCGACGAGCGAACGCAGGGTCGAGGGCGTGGCGACGGAGTCGACGGTGGGCAAAGTCTTCCTCCCGACGGGGCATTGCGAGCTTTCCGACTCGTCACTGTGCAAGGGCGAGGCCAGACGGCTCGGGGCGGGCACCGTCGGCCCGCGCGGAGTGAGCGCGGTGGCGCGGCGGCCGGGAAACGGCCGATTTTTCGATCCTGGACCGGGCCGCCGCCGTCGTTCGGGCGATATCGAGGGGCGCGGAGGGCGGCAATCTCTGCCGGTCGGGCAAGGCGTGCCGCGCGACCCGGCTTTGCGCGGCGGCGGGGCTTCGCTATATTCCCCCCACGAGACCGGCGGGGCCACGGAGCAGGGGAGCCCGGACCGTCATCTCGCTCTCGCGAGGCCGGGCCGGCGTCGCGGGCCCATGTGCCGAGGTGGCTCGTTCATGACCAATTCCCTCGATCTTCCCGGTCGACCCGAGGAGACGCGAATCGTCGTCGCCATGTCGGGCGGCGTCGACAGTTCCGTGGTCGCCGCGCTGCTCAAGGAAGAGGGCTACGACGTCGTCGGCGTCACGCTGCAGCTCTACGACCACGGCGAGGCCTCTCATCGTCCCGGTTCGTGCTGCGCGGGGCAGGACATCCTCGACGCGCGGCGGGTGGCCGAGACGATCGGCATTCCCCATTACGTGCTCGACTACGAGGACCGTTTCCGCGAGGCGGTGATCGATCGGTTCGCGGAGAGCTATCTGGCGGGCGAGACGCCGGTGCCCTGCGTCTCCTGCAACCAGACCGTCAAGTTCCACGATCTCCTCGACACGGCCCGTTCGCTCGGCGCGAGCGCCCTGGCGACCGGCCACTACGTGACGACCCGGCCCCTCGCCTCCGGACACCGCGGGCTCTACCGCCCCGCCGATCTCGATCGCGACCAGAGCTATTTCCTCTTCGCCACGACTCAGGAGCAGCTCGACTTCCTGCGCTTCCCGCTCGGCGACCGACCCAAGAGCGAGACGCGCGAGATCGCGCGCCGCCTGGGTCTGCCGGTGGCCGAGAAGCAGGACAGTCAGGACATCTGTTTCGTGCCGTCGGGGCGCTACGCCGACGTCATCGAACGGCTGAAGCCGGACGCGGTCGAGCCGGGCGAGATCGTCCACGTCGACGGGCGGGTGCTCGGAACCCACGACGGCATCATTCGTTTCACCGTGGGCCAACGGCGCGGCATCGGCGTGTCGATCGGCGAGCCGCTCTACGTGATCCGGCTCGACGCCGACGCGCGGCGGGTGATCGTCGGCCCGCGCGAGGCGCTGATGACACGCAGGCTTCATCTTCGTGACGTCAATTGGCTCGGCGACGAAGCGATCGAGACGTCGGCGAGCGAGCCGATCGAGATCTGGGCGCGGGTCCGTTCGACGCGCGCCCCTCAGCCGGCGCTCCTCTCTCTGGAGGGCGATCGTGCGGTGGTGGACCTGATGGAAGGCGAACACGGCGTGGCCCCCGGCCAGGCGGCCGTGTTCTACGATGCCCCGGCAGGGGGCGCACGCGTTCTCGGCGGCGGGACCATCGCCGGGGTGGAACGGCCGTCGGACGAGATCGTCGCTCGCTCCGTGCCGCGCGCGGATCCGGCCGCTCAATGAGGTTCGATCGACGATGTTCGAGAACGATGTGAAGATCGGGAATGCGAGCGTGGCGGACGTGCGGGACGAGCGGATGCTCGGCGCGGCGGACGCGGTGGAAGAGGCCCGGCTCGACGAGAAGGCGGTGCTCGCCGCCTATTCGCGCTGGGCGCCGGTCTACGACTGGGTGTTCGGCCGCGTCTTCGAGGCGGGACGTCGGCTGGCGGTCGAGATCATCAACCGGCGCCAGGGCCGTCTGCTCGAGGTCGGCGTCGGCACGGGTCTGACCCTGCCGCGCTACGAGCCGCACCTGACGGTGACGGGCATCGACATCTCCCCCGACATGCTGGCGGTGGCGCGTCGACGCGTCGAGCAGCAGCAGCTGAAGACGGTCGAGGCGCTGATCGAGATGGACGCCGGACGTCTCGCCTTCGAGGACGCCTCCTTCGACACGGTCGCGGTGATGTATGCCATCACCGTGGTGCCGCATCCCGGCGAGGTGCTGGCCGAGGTCGAGCGCGTGCTGAAGCCGGGCGGCGAGGCGATCTTCGTGTCGCACTTCGCCTCGGACGCGGGGTTCGTCCACGCGATCGAGAAGGCGCTGACGCCGCTGACCAAACGGCTCGGCTGGCGGCCCGACTTCCCGGTCTCGCGGATCCTCGGCCGGCCGGGTCTCGAACTGGTCGAGCGCCGCAGGATCGGTCTCCTGCGCCTGTTCACGGTCGCGATCCTGCGCAAGGTCGGCTGACGCGGGTCGGAGGCGCGCATGTATCGGGGGGTGGGAGACCGGACGACGCGTCGGTCTCCTTCCGCCGGCCTGCTTCCGCCGGTTTTCCGGGGGCTCGGATCGGGGGCGTCGGGGCTTGGCCTCGGTGCGGTTCGGTGTGTCGCGTTCCGGTCTCGTCCACAGGCGCGACGACTGCCATTTCGTCTGCTTGACAGCCGGATCGGCCGAAACTAGATAAGCCCCCGGTCGGCTGGGTAGCTCAGATGGTTAGAGCGGAGGATTCATAACCCTCAGGTCGGCGGTTCGATCCCGCCCCCCGCCACCAAAATTCCTTCCGGAGCGCCTTCGATCCGACCCGCCATCCGCGTGGCTCCGTGCGCGCGGTGACGCGAACCCTCACCGTCTCTCGAGCGGTCGTGGCGACCCCTCACTCCCTTCTCGAACACCGGCGCGGCGCTTCGGCGATCTCGCAACACTTCCTCAACGCCATCGGCGCAGCATGTCGCGGGCAAAGCCGTGCGTGCACGGCTCGCGTGAGCGAGACGGTTTCTCTCGGACGGTGATCCCGCTCCGATCGGAGCGTGGGACCGCGCCGAGGCGCGTTCGGCAGCCGCCCGAGCCCGGGAATTGCGAGCCTCGCCGCTCGCTTCGAGAAAGTGACGGTGATGTCGTCCCAGAAGATGGACTCTCTCCAGTACCTGAGAGCGATCGCCGCGACCATGGTCGTCGTGTTCCATGCCTGCGCCTCCATCATGGGTGAGGGCGGTTACGGCCATACCTGGCTGCGCTCGGGGGTCGACGTCTTCTTCGTCATCAGCGGCGTGGTCATGTGGGTCAGTACGGCCGGGCGCGGGGTGACCACCGGGCAGTTCTATGTCCACCGCATCCGCCGCATCGTGCCGCTCTACTGGATCGTCACCACCGTCGTGCTGGCCATCGGCCTCTTCCTGCCGACCCTCCTCAGATCCACACGGATCGAGCCGATGCACGTCCTCGCCTCCTATCTGTTCGTGCCCTATCCCAGCCCCGCCGTCGGGGCGGAGGGGCAGCTCTGGCCGCTGCTGGTCGTGGGGTGGTCGCTCGACAACGAGATGTTCTACTATCTGCTGTTCGGACTGCTGCTGCCCCTACGGGAGCGTCTGCGGGCGGTGGTGGTGGTGAGCGGTTTTCTCGGTTTGGCGCTCGCCGGGGCGGTGCTGCAGCCGCGTTCGCCGGTGCTCGACTTCTACATGACCCATCACGCGGCGGAGTTCGGCATCGGCGTGGCGATGGGCGCGGTGGCGACGTCGACGCACCGGACGCTGCCGGCCGGGCTGGCGCTGGCGGCGCTGGTGGCGGGGTTCGCGTCGCTGCCCGCGGTGTTCGTGATCTTCGACAACGAGACAGGAGCGTCGCCGCTGATCGGCGGCGTGCTGGTGACCTTCGGTGCGCTGGCCCTGGAACGGGCGGGACATCTGCCGCGGATCGGGTGGCTCGAACGGATCGGCGATGCGTCCTATTCGCTCTATCTGACCCATCCCCTGGTGCTGTCGGCGTCGATCTCGGCGGCGTCGCGCCTCGGTCTCCTGACCACGCTGCCGATGCAGCTCGTGTTCGTGACGGCCGCGACGGTGGTGGCGATCCTCGTCTCCTTCGCGGTCAACCGCTGGGTCGAGCGTCCCCTGCTGGCGCTCACGTCGGGCCGGCGACGGCCGGCGGGGGAGCCGGGGCCGAAGGTCGAGGCGGTGAGGTCGGCGCCGCGGTCGGCGTGAGCGATCGGGTGGGCGATTTCGATTGATTTCGCGGCCTCGCCGCCGTCATCTCGGGCGTACGCTTCGGGACGGCGGCCGACGAGGAGGGGGCGATGAATCTCCGCGATCTGCAATACATCCTGGCGGTCGCCGATCTCGGCCACTTCGGGCGGGCGGCGGACGCCTGCCACGTGTCGCAGCCGACGCTGTCCGGGCAGATCCTCAAGCTCGAGGACGAGCTCGGCGTGCGCATCTTCGAGCGGGTCGGGCGCTCGATCCGGCCGACGCCGGTCGGCGAACAGATCCTCGGCCACGCACGGCGCGTGGTTTCGGCCGCCGACGACATCATCGCGCTGGCGCGGGCCTCGCGCGATCCGCTCGCCGGGCCGCTCAGGCTCGGGGTCATCCCGACGCTGGCGCCCTATCTGATGCCCTTCGTGCTGCCGATCGCGGCGGAGGCGCTGCCGGCCGCGCCCTTGATGCTCTACGAGGATCTGACCGCCAATCTCCTCGCCGCGCTCACCGAGGGGCGGCTCGAAGCGGCGATCATCGCGTCCGATCCGGGCGACAACCGTCTGACCTCGCATCTCCTGTTCGACGAGCCGTTCTGGGTGGTGCTGCCGCCCGGCCATCCGCTCGCGGCGAAACGGGTGATCGAGGCCGACGATCTCGATCCCAAGGCGCTGCTGCTGCTCGCCGACGGCCATTGTCTGCGCGATCAGGCGCTGGAGTTCTGCGGTCATCCCGAGCGGGGCGAGACGGCAGGGGCGGACATCCGCGCCACCTCGCTGGAGACGCTGCTGCATCTGACGGCGGCGAACTACGGCATCACCCTGGTGCCGCGTCTGGCGGTCGGCAACGACATCGGCCTCGTCGGCAAGCTCGAGACGCG
>ERZ1645187.5018-NODE-5018-length-10461-cov-11.490198_pt1 | contig 10461 bp, 8 predicted proteins | sample MGYA00575352_ERZ1645187 | MGnify/ENA primary metagenome ERZ1645187 (study PRJEB40837, sample SAMN11349314) | freshwater sediment metagenome | isolation source: river sediment | host: Sediment | place: India: Wazaribad , New Delhi | collected 2017-02-21 ...
CTGTCGTTCATTTCGGAGCACACCATCGGCCTGGAACTGGCCGCCGGCCGGCTGGTGCGCCTGCCCGTGACCGGCACGCCGGTGACGCGGCAGTGGTACGTGGTGCGCCGCGCCGACAAGCAGTTGTTGCCCATGACATCGGCTTTCCTCGAATTCGTGCGCGTCGAGGGGCCGCGGCTGATCGTCGAGCAGGCGCCCATCGTCCCGGCCGCCAAAGTCAGGCGTGGCGGGACGCCGCGTTAGGCTACGGCGCGCCAGCGTTCCAGCCAGGTTTCCGCCGCGTCCGGCTTGCCGAACAGATAGCCCTGGTAGGTGATGTTGGCGATCTGGCGCAGGTAGCGGGCCTGTTCCTCGGTCTCGACGCCTTCCGCCACCACCTTGAGGTGCATGTGGCGCGCCACCGAGAGGATCGTCTCCACCATCGCCGCGTCGCCCGGATTGTTGGGCGCATCCTGGATGAAGGTCTTGTCGATCTTCAGTTCGTCGATCGGCAGGCGCTTGAGATAGGCCAGCGACGAGTAGCCGGTGCCGAAGTCGTCGATGGAGAAACGAATGCCGAGCGCGGTCAGTTCGCTCATCTTCGCCACCACGTCGTTGATGTTGTCGATGACCAGGCTTTCAGTGACCTCCAGCGTGAGATGCGTCGGATCGGCGCCGCTGGCGGACAGCACTTCCTTCACCCACGGCACGAAATCCGCCTGGCGGAATTGCCGCGGGCTGATGTTCACCGATATGCGCAGCGGGCGCCCGGCCACGGTCTCGCGCACCATCAACCGGCATGCCTGCGCGAGCACCCAGCCGCCGACCTCGACGATGAGACTGGATTCCTCGGCGATGCCGATGAACGCGCCGGGCGGCAGCAGGCCGCGTTCCGGATGCTGCCAGCGCACCAGCGCCTCGGCGCCGACCCGGCGACCCCGGTCGTCCACCTGGGGTTGCAGGTAGAGGCGCAATTGGTCGGCGGTGATGGCCTTGCGCAATTCCCGCTCGACACGGAAACGCTGCTCGGCGGCTTCGCCCATGCCGGTCTCGAAGAAGGCGGTCTGATGACCGCCGGCTTCCTTGGCGCGATGGAGCGCGGTGTTGGCCCGGCGCAGCACTTCGCGCGCCGAATCGTTGCCGCCGTCGGGACAAAGCGTGACGCCGATGCTGGCCGTCAGCGTGATTTCGTCCCTGCCCGACAGGACGAAAGGCAGCCGCAGGTCGGCGTGGATCTTCTGCGCCACCGCCAGGGCCCCGTTCGACACGGTTTCACGATGGCCGTGCAGGCCCTGCAACAGGATGGCGAACTCGTCGGCGCCCAGCCGCGCCAGGGTGTCGCCGTCGCGCAGCAGCCCGAACAGGCGGCCGCCGAGGGCGACCAGCAGCGTGTCGCCGAGCGAATGGCCGCGCGCATCGTTGAGCATCTTGAAGCGGTCGATGTTGACCAGCAGCAACGCGCCGTGAGTCGACTGGCGCAGCGACAGGGCCAGCGCCAGATCGAGGCGGTCTTCCAGCAGCATGCGATTGGGCAGGCCGGTCAGCGGGTCGTAATGCGACAACTGCACCAGTTGCTGGTCGCGCGCCTGCACCGCTTCGGCCATGCGGTCGAAGCTGCCCGCCAACTGGCAGATTTCATCGGTGCCCGGCGAGGAAGCGCGCGTCTCGTAATTGCCGGCGGCCAGCTTGTCGGCGCTCGAGTGCAGCCTCGCCAGCCGCCGGATGATCAACATGTGCAGCAACAGGCCGAGGCCGAGGAGCAGCACGGTGTAGCCGATCAGGCTTTCGATCAGGTGCTTGCGCCAGATCGCGTCGACGCGTTCCTCGAGCTTGGCCTTCGGCATGCGCAGGCTGACGATGCCGCGCAAGTCGCCGATCCGGTAGTCGAACGCCGCGTCGTGCTTCTCGGCGAGACTCGCGGGCGCCGCGGCGCGGGCGCCATGACACTTCAGGCATGGCGCCTCGATGCGGATCGGCGCGGTGTAGTGCAGGTAGCTGACGCCGTCGTCCTCGACGATGTCGCGCATCCGCTCGGTCGCGGCGGGATTGGCGCGGAACCAGTCGATGGCCTCGATCTCGAAGCGGTCGGCCATGTTGCGCGGGTTGCGCGGGCGGTCCGACACATTGTTGAAGCGGAGGCCGCTGTTGCTCCACTCGGGAAATTCCCGCGCGATATGCGCGATCGAGTGCGCGGGCAGGAATCCCACGGTCGCGTCGGTGAGCGGCAGGCCGCTGCGGATGAACTGATCCTGATAGACGCGGCGCATCGCCATCACCAGGGCGTGAATGTTGCGGGCGTCGTATTCGCTTTCCCGCCTGGCTTCATCGGCGAGTTCGTGGCGGGTTCTGGCGATGTCCACCGCCAGCATCAATCCCACCGGCAGGCCGAGCACTACCCAGATTTTCTTGGTGAGCCTCATGCGGTGTCCGTCTCCAAGGGTGGGGGCGGGTGGCGGGGGCGCGGGAAGCGACCGACTGAAAACGCGGCGCCGGCGTCGAGCCGTGCCTCAAGGCTTATACGGCAGTCAGGCGGATTAATTTAGCCTTTTGATTTGGCCTACGGTCCCGCCGCGGCCGTTTTCCACTTGATCGAGCAGCCGATGCCGGGAATCTGCTCGCGCGGGCCCAGCCCCGTCGACGCCACCTGCCTCATGGCCTCGAACAGGTCGCGCCGCGCGTCGCCGGGCGCCGTTTCCTTGCGCGAAGCGTCCAGCCGGCCCCGGTACTGCAAGGCCAGGTCGGCGTTGAAGCCGAAGAAATCGGGCGTGCATACCGCGCCGTAGGCCCGCGCGATTTCCTGCGTCTCGTCGAGGACATAGGGGAAGGGGAAGGACAAGTCCCGCGCGATGGCGACCATGCGGTCCCAGGAATCCTCGGGATATTCCCTGGGATCGTTGCTCATGATGGCGATGCTGCCGATGCCCAGCGTCTTCAGTTCCGCCGTGTCGCGGATGATGCGATGGATCACGGCCTTGACGTAGGGACAATGGTTGCAGATGAACATCACCAGCAGGCCCTTGGCACCGCGCGCCGAGGCCGGCGAATGGCGCCGGCCGTCGATGCCGGGCAGGTCGAAGTCGACGGCGCGCCAGCCGAAGTCGCAGACGGGCGTGGGCGTGCTGACCATGGTCGTCCTCCAAACCTATAATCACCTCATGATACCGCGCATCCATTGCCCCTTCCCGCTGGCGCCGGGCGCCACGGTCGACCTGCCGGCCGAGGCCGCGCATCATCTGGCCAAGGTGCTGCGCATGGGCGAGGGCGACGCCCTGGTCCTGTTCGATGGCCGCGGCGGCGAATGGAATGCGCGCCTGCATCGCGTCGGCAGGACGATGGCGGCGGTGCTCGAATCGTTCGACGAGACCGAACGCGAGTCGCCGGTTCGGGTCACCCTGTTGCAGGGCGTGCCGGCCGCCGACAAGATGGACTGGATCGTGCGGAAGGGCACGGAACTGGGCGTCGCCCGCATCCGGCCGGTCGTTGCCCGGCGCAGCGTCGTCCGGCTCTCGGGCGAGCGCATGGAACGCCGGGTGGCGCACTGGCAGGCCATCGCCGCGGCCGCCTGCGAGCAGTGCCGCCGCAACCGGGTGCCCGAGGTCGCGCCGCTGGTCGACCTGATCGACTTTTTCGCCGAGGCCGCCGCGCCCTCCGAGCATCGGCTGATGCTGGCGCCGGGCGCGGAACTGCGCCTCAAGGATCTCGCGCCGCCGGCGGGACCGGTGAGTTTGCTGGTGGGTCCGGAAGGCGGCTTCGAGGAAGGCGAACTCGCGGCCGCCAGGATCGCCGGCTTCCAGGCGGTCAGGCTCGGGCCGCGCGTGCTGCGCACGGAAACGGCCGGCATGGCGGCGCTGGCGGCGATGCAGGCCTTGTGGGGCGATTATTGAGATGCCATCCGGCGGCGCCCGGCGGGACGCCGGCAAAAGACGTTATGATTGCCGCGTCCCCGCCACCACCGATGCCATGACCATGTCCGCCGCCGTCACGCCCGTGCCCGCCACCGATACCCGGCTCGTGGCCTGGGTGCGCCAGGCGGCACCCTACATCCACGCCTTCCGGGGCAAGACCTTCGTCATCGCCTTCGGCGGCGAGGTGTTGCTGTCGGACAAGGCCGAGGCCCTGATCCACGACGTGGCGCTGCTGGACAGCATGGGCATCCGCCTGGTGCTGGTGCATGGCGCGCGGCCGCAGATCGACGCCGAGATGGCCTCGCGCGGGCTGGCGCCCCGCTTCCACAAGGGCCTGCGCGTCACCGACGGCCAGGCGCTGGAATGCGTCAAGCGCGCCATGGGCGTGACGCGCATCGAGATCGAGGCGATGCTCTCGCAGGGCCTGCCCAACACGCCGCTGGCCGGCGGCTTCCTGCGCGTCACCGGCGGCAATTTCGTCACCGCGCGTCCCGTCGGCGTGGTCGATGGCGTCGATTTCCAATGGACCGGCGCGGTGCGCAAGGTGGTGGCCGAGGAGATACAGGCCGACCTCGCGCAGGAAAATGTCGTGTTGATCACCCCGATCGGCGCTTCTCCGACGGGTGAGATATTCAATCTCGCGTGGGAGGAGGTCGCGGAGGCGGTGGCGACGTCCGTGCGGGCGGACAAGCTGATATACCTTTGCGAGGCGCCGGGGCTGCTCGACCGGCGGAGCAACCTGATCGACGCGCTGACGGCGGACGAGGCCGAGGCCTTGCTGTCGAGGAAGGCGGCGCAGGCGGAGGACGTCGGCCGGGCGCTGCCCGGCGCGGTGCGCGCCTGCCGCGCGGGCGTCGGCCGCGTCCATTTCCTCGACTACCGGGCCGATGGCGCGATGCTCATGGAATTCTTCACCCGCGAGGGCATCGGCACGGTGCTGACCAGCGCGCCGCTGGCGCGCCTGCGGCAGGCGACCGACGAGGATGTCGGCGGCATCCTGGCGCTGATCGCGCCGCTGGAGGCCGACGGCACGCTGGTCAGGCGCGGGCGCGAGCGGCTGGAAATGGAGATCGACCGCTTCGCCGTGCTCGACCTCGACGGCGTCATTGTCGGCTGTGCCGCCCTCTATCCCATTTCGGCGGCGCGGGGCGAGCCGAAGTCGGCGGAACTGGCCTGCCTGGCGGTGATGCCGGAGTATCAGCGCGCCGGCTATGGCGACCAGTTGCGCAAGCATATCGAGGCGCGCGCCGCCCGGATGAAGCTCAAGCGCCTGTTCGTGCTGACGACGCGCACGGCCCACTGGTTCGTCGAGCGCGGTTTCGCCGAGACGACGGTGGATGCCCTGCCGGCGGCCAAGCGCGAACTCTACAACCTGCAACGCCGTTCCAAGGTGCTGGCGAAGGCGCTGTGAAAGTCAGTCGCGGCGGCACGCCGCCGGCGCTAGAATCCGCGTTCTGAAACCCCGGAGAGAATAGCTATGGCCCGCATGGTCAATTGCGTCAAGCTCGGTCGCGAAGCGGAAGGCATGGACTTCCCGCCGATGCCCGGCGAACTCGGCAAGCGCCTGTTCGACAACGTGTCGAAGGAAGCCTGGCAGCAGTGGATCCGCTACCAGACGATGCTGATCAACGAGAACCGCCTGAACCTGGCGGACGCCCGTGCGCGCCAGTACCTGGCGGAGCAGGTCGAGAAGCATTTCTTCGGCGACGGCGCGGCGGCCATCGCCGGCTACGTGCCGCCGAAGTCCTGATCAGGCCGTCAGGGTCCTGACGCCATCGGGCGTCGCCAGCAGCAGCAGGTCGGCGCCGCGCCTGGCGAACAGGCCGTTGGTGACGACGCCGACGATCTGGTTGATCGTCGTCTCCAGGCCTGCCGGATCGGTGATCGAGAGCCCGTGCACGTCGAGGATGATGTTGCCGTTGTCGGTGACGAAGCCCTCGCGCAAGCGCGGCTGGCCGCCCAGCTTTTCCAGCTCCCGCGCCACGTGCGCGCGCGCCATCGGAATCACCTCGACCGGCAGCGGGAACCTGCCCAGCGTGCCGACCAGCTTGCTCTGGTCGCAGACGCAGACGAACTTTTCCGCCACCGCCGCGACGATCTTCTCGCGCGTCAACGCGCCGCCGCCGCCCTTGATCATCGCCAGCGTCGCGGTGATCTCGTCGGCGCCGTCGACGTAGAGGGGCATCGAATCGACATCGTTGAGGTCGAGCACCTCGAAGCCGTGGCCCGCGAGACGCTTCCGGGTCGCCTCGGAGCTGGCGACCGTGGCGCCGACGTGCGGCTTGATTTTCGCCAGCTCGTCGATGAAGAAGTTGGCCGTCGAGCCGGTGCCGACGCCGACGATGCCGCCGGCCGGAACCTTCGCGGCCACGTAATCGGCGGCCGCCTTGGCGACTGCCTGCTTGAGTTCGTCCTGGGTCATCGCCATGATCGCTTCGGTTGATCGCCCGGTCGCCCCGGGCTTGTTGATGGTGGCCGGGAGTATATAGGCTGCCGGATCATGACGACGATGCGAACCTTGACCTTCAATGGCGCCACCATCGCCTACCGCTTGCGGCGGCCAGGCGAGCCGCGACGGACCATCGTCGCGCTCCACGGCCTGGCCAGCAACATGACACGCTGGTCCGAATTCGCGGCGGCCACGCGACTGGCGGAGTCGTGGGACATCCTGTGCGTCGATCTGCGCGGCCACGGCAATTCGCTTCATCGCGGCCGTGTCGGCATGGAGGTCTGGTGCGCCGACCTGGCGGCGCTGCTGGCGCACGAACGGGTGCCGCGCGCGGTGCTGGTCGGCCATTGCCTCGGCGCCAACCTGGCGCTCTGGTTTGCCCATCGACATCCGGGCCTCGTCGCGGGACTGGCCTTGGTCGAGCCGATGTTCCGCCAGGCGCTGACCGGGGAACTGGCGCGGGCGGCGCGGCTGCGCCCGTTGATCGCGGCGGCCCTGCCCGTGCTGCGCGGTCTTGCGGCGATCGGCCTGCATCGCCGGCATCTCGATGCGCTGGATCTGGAGCAGCTCGACCGCGAGGCACGCGCCGCCATGGCGGCTTCGGGCGGCGCCTTTCCCAAGGCACGCTATGCCTCGGTCCGCGAGGATCTGCGCAGCCTGCCGCTCTCGATCTATCTGCAAGACATGCTGGCCGTGACCGGTCCGCTGCCCGCGCTGCCCGGCATCACCGTGCCGACCCTGGCGCTGCTATCGGCCGGCACTTCCTTTACCGATCCCGGACTCACGGCGCGAGCGCTCGCCGCGCTGTCCAATTGCCAGGTCGTGCGCCTGGATGCGCAACACTGGATTCCGACCGAGCAGCCCGAAGCGATGCGCCGCGCCATCGAGGACTGGTGCCGCGCGGCATTCGGCGTGCCGCCAGGGCTGACTTTGCCCGCCTAGCCTTTCGCCAGCCAGCGCAACAGGGCGTCGTAGAACAGTTCCGGCATCACCGGCTTGGTGATGAAGTCATTCATGCCGGCCTCGAAACAGCGGTCCCGATCCTCGGAAAACGCGTTCGCGGTCATCGCCAGGATGGGGATATCCCGGCAGCCGGGCAATCGGCGCATCCTGCGGGTTGCTTCCAGGCCATCGAGCACCGGCATCTGCATGTCCATCAGGATCAGGGCGAAGCTGTCCGCGCTCGCCATGTCGATCGCCTCCTGGCCGTTTTCGGCAAGGGCGACCTCGAGCCCGAGGTCTTCCAGCAATACTTGCGCGATCTCGCGATTGATCGGTTCGTCTTCCACCAGCAGGACGCGCTTGCCGGCATGGTCTCGCCGGATCGTCCGCTCGGCATTCTCGGCCCGGGTCTTGACCGTTTCGCACGGCGCCTGCCCGACCTTCCTGATGACCGCCGTGAACCAGAAAGTGCTGCCCCTGCCTTCGGTGCTGACGACGCCCGCCGCTCCGCCCATGAGTTCGGCGATTTTCTTGGTGATCGCCAGGCCCAGGCCCGTCCCGCCATACTTGCGCGTGGTCGAGTTGTCCGCCTGCTCGAAGGCGTTGAACAGCCGGGAAACGGCCTCCGGCGGGATGCCGATGCCGGTGTCCTCGACCTCGAAGCGGAGGGTGACGGACTCGTCGGTCTGCGACTCCACCCCGGCTCTCAGGGTGATCCGGCCGTGCTGCGTGAACTTGAGGGCATTCGTCGCGTAGTTGAGCAGGGCCTGCTGCAGCCGGGTCGAATCGCCGTGGAGGTTGTGCGGCAGGGCAACCGTTTCGATGTTGAAGTCGAGCCCCTTGTCCCTGGCCTTTTGGGCGAGCATCGAGGCGATGTTGCCGAGCAGGGCCCCGACATGGATCGGGGCATCTTCCAGGGTGAGCTTGCCCGCCTCGATCTTCGACAGGTCCAGGATGGCGTTGATGATTTCGAGCAGGTGCGTGCCGGCGGTCTCGATCTTGTCGAGCTTGTCGATCTGCTGGGGCGTCAGGCTCGAACGGCGCAGGAGGCTGGCCAGGCCGGTGATGGCGTTCAGCGGCGTGCGGATCTCGTGCGACATGTTCGCCAGGAAGGCGCTCTTGGCGATGCTGGCGGTTTCCGCGGCTTCCTTGGCGATCGACAAGGCGGCCGTGCGTTCCTCGACCAGCGATTCCAGATGGCCCCGGTAGCGTTCGAGCTCGCCCTCGGCCTGCTTGCGGTCGGTGATGTCGATGCGGTTGCCGACGATGTAGCCGCTCGGCGTGCGGTGCTCGATGATCAGCAGCCAGCGGCCGTCGTCGAGCTGCTGTTCGATCTGGCGGCCATCGGCCCGCTGGTGTTCGGCGATGCGCTCCCGCACCCACTCCTCGACGCGGCCGATGGCTTCCTTGTACTGGCCGCGTTGCGCGCCCTTGCGCACGATCTCCTCGAATGTGGCTCCGGGCACGATCAGGTCGCGGCTGGTGCGATAGAAGTCGAGGTAGGCCTCGTTGCAGGTGACCAGGCGATCCTCCTCATCGTAGAGGGTGAAGCCGATGGCGACATTGCTGACCGCCTCGTGCAGCAGCGCATAGGCCTTGGCCGCCTTCTGTTCGACCTCCTTGCGGTCGGTGATGTCGCGCGCGCATCCCACCGTGCCGATGATCCTGCCGTCGATTTCGACCGGCGACTTGTAGGTTTCGAACCACTGACGTTCCGTGGCTGTCTGGATCAGTTCTTCCACGCTCTTCGGCTTGCCCGAACGCAACACTTCGCTGTCGTCGGCGCGGTAGCGTTCGGCCAGGTCGGCGGGCCAGGCGTCGAAATCCGACTTGCCGACGAGGGCTTCCGCGGACGGCTGGCCGCAGGCTTGCGCGAAGGGCTGGTTGACCGCGAGAAAGCGGCTCTCGTCGTCCTTCAGCCAGACCAGGAAGGGGAAGTTGTCGAGCACGGCGCGCTGGTAGCGTTCGCGCCGGCGCAGCTCGTCGCGCGTCTGCGTGAGTTCGCCATCGGCGGTGCGACGCGCGGCCAGCTCGCGCATCAGGCGCAGCGTGTTGCTGGTCAGCGTCGAATAGATCGACAGGATGATGTCGATCAGCTTGCGCGTCGTGCCGACCATCCGTTCCCGGGCGCGCTGCTTGGCCGCGTCGAGCGGCAGCCCTTCCCGCATGGCCAGCACCGCATAGGCCATGTAGCGGTCCGTTTCCAGGATGTGGGAAGCCAGCCAGCGCGCCAGAAAAGCCAAGGCATCCTCCGCCAGGTCTTCCGGCGGCTTGGCGCCCAGATTCGCCAGATCCGCCTTGAGTCGAATCACCTCTTCGACGAATCGCGCATGGGCGGCGCGGTGTTCGATTTCCGCCGGATCGTCCGCGAGGAAGGATTTCCAGATCGCTTCCTCGGTCTGGAAGTGATAGACCGTGTAGTCGGCAAGCTCGTCGAAGATCTTGTCCAGTTCGGGAAGCTTGGTCTCGAAGGCGACATGATTGGCCAGCACGTTGAGCAGCTGGACCAGCTTGCGATGCTGCTTGTCGATCTCGGGCAGACCGGTGTTGAAATTGTCGTCCCAGGGAAAGATATCGATCGGGCTCATGGCAATCAAGGCGGTTCGTATACATAGTGTAGCTTACCGCTGCCCCCGCTTTTCCGCCAGCGCCGTTCTTCCGCGGGGGCCGCGACCCACCTGTGGGTCCGCGGGTCCGATCAGCGCTTGCGCGGCGGCGGCAGGTCCGTGCAGCTGCCGTGGGCGACTTCGGCGGCGAGGCCGACGGTCTCGCCCAGGGTCGGATGCGGGTGTATCGTCTTGCCGATGTCCATCGCATCGGCGCCCATTTCGATGGCCAGCGCGATCTCGCCGATCATGTCGCCGGCCGAAGGGCCGACGATGCCGCCACCGACGATACGGTGCCCATTGTCACCACTGGCGTCGAACACCAGTTTCGTGATGCCATACTCCGCGCCATTCGCGATCGCCCGGCCGGACGCGGCCCAGGGGAACCTGGCGACCTCGACCTTGCGGCCCTGTTTCTTCGCCTCGTCCTCGCCGAGGCCGACCCACGCCACTTCGGGATGGGTGTAGGCCACTCCCGGAATCACTGTGGCGTCGAAATGCGATTTCTGCCCGACGGCGGCTTCGGCCGCCACGTGGCCTTCGTGCACCGCCTTGTGCGCCAGCATGGGCTGGCCGACGA
>ERZ1645187.5019-NODE-5019-length-10459-cov-9.237313_pt1 | contig 10459 bp, 8 predicted proteins | sample MGYA00575352_ERZ1645187 | MGnify/ENA primary metagenome ERZ1645187 (study PRJEB40837, sample SAMN11349314) | freshwater sediment metagenome | isolation source: river sediment | host: Sediment | place: India: Wazaribad , New Delhi | collected 2017-02-21 ...
CTGCGCCCTTGCCGCCCCGCGCGCGCACCGGCTTCTGCCGCCTGCGCCGCGTCCTTCGGCGGTGGCGCAGACCGAAGGCGGCCGCATAGCCTTCGCCGGAGGCGCCGTTTACGAGGACGGCCGGCTGCTGCACGCGCCTGGCGACGAATGGCCGGAACTGTTCGTCCATATACCGCTGCTGGCCGGCGAACCCGGAAAAATACTTCTCTCCGGCGGCGGGGCCTGCTTCGCGCTCCCCGAGGCGCTCAAGCACCGCCCGGCCTCCGTCGTGATAGCCGAACCCGACCGGCGGCGGGCGGACATACTTTGCGCCGCGGCCGGCGCTCCGGCCGGCGGTTTCACCCTGCTCGCCAAGGACCCCCGCCGGCTGGAGACCGGGAACTACGACCTGGTCTTCCAGACCGAGCCTTCGCCGGACAACGCCGCCCTCAACCGGTTCTTCACCCGCGAATACTTCGCCGGCACGGCGCGCCTGCTGAAGCCGGGCGGCATACTGGCCTTCCAGCTCCCGTTCGCGGAGAATTACGTTCCGCCGGCGTCGGCCTACGCGGCGGCCAGCGTGCTGGCCTCGGCCGCTTCGGTCTTTTCCCACGTCGAGCTGGTACCCGGCGGCAGGCTTACGGTGCTGGCCTCGCGGCGGCCCATGGACCTTTCCCCCGCCCGGCTGGCCGCTGTATATTCCCGGCGCGGTATAAAGAACAGGATCGCGGTGCCTTCGGCCTTCCCCTTCATGCTGGACCCTTACCGCCGGGCCTGGGCGGCGCGCGAGCTGGCCAGGGTCAGGCGGCCGGCGCTCAACACCGACCTGGACCCGCTGGCCTATTTCCGTTTCTGGCGGGCTTGGCTGGGCATGGTGGTCTCCCCGGCCTCCCTCGTAGGGCTGGCGGCGCTGGCGCTGGCCGGTTCCGCCGCCGCGCGCAGGCTGGCGGCCGCGCCTTCGGCCGGCGGGCTCGCCGGCGAAGCTTTCCTCATGGGCTTCTGGGCAATGGCGCTCGAGACCTCGCTGCTGCTGGCCTTCCAGTCGGCCACCGGCAGGCTGGCCGCCGAGCTGGGGCTGCTGTTCACCTTGTTCATGGCCGGCGGGGCGGCCGGCGCCGTTTCAGGGCGGCGGCCCGGCACCGGGGCCGCTGAAGCCGCGGCCTGCTGCCTGTCGGTTATCGGGGTGATGGCCGCGCCGGCGGCCTCGCTGTGGGCCTGGGCGCTGCTGCCGGCGGCCGGCTTCGTCTCGGGCGCCTTCTACGCCCGGGCAGCTTCGGCCTCGCCCGGCGGGGTTTACCTTTTCGACATGCTCGGCGGAGCGGCTGGCGGCCTGGCGGCCGCGGCTTTCGCCGCGCCGCTGGCCGGCATAAGAGGGTCTATATGGATGGCGGCCGCGGCCGCCGCGGGAGCGCTGCTGCTCCGCCTGTACGTGCGCTACCGGGGTTCGGAGAAGGCGTCCACGCCGAAGGTGTAGATCTCCGCGCCGGCGTCCTTCCAGCAGCCGCGCCGGAGCCCGGCCTTCTGCGAGCAGAGCTCGCCCATGAAATTTTCCTTGTCCGGGATCTGTTCCCAGACCTGCGGCAGGAAAAGGCCGCTATGTCCGCCGCGGGAGATGATCACGCCGAGGCCGGGTTTTACATCGGACGCCGCGGCGCGGCGCATGGGCGAAAGCACCGACACCTCTATTTTTATCCCCTTCATTTCCCCCGCCGTCACCGGGCTGAAACGCCCGTCGCGCAGCGCCGCGCTCACGGCCCCGAAGCGCACGGCGTCGGCGAGCGTCATTACCGGCGACGTCGTACCGACGCAGCCGCGCAGGGCGCCGTTCACGGTAAGCGTCACGAAGGCCGCCCCCGGCAGGTTCAGCCGCGGGTCGGCTGAAAGCGGCTGGCGGCCGTCCCCGGCGAAGGCCCGGCCTATGGCGGCGCGGGCTTCCTTCAGCAGGGCCTTTTTCTGCGCGGCGGAGAGTTCCAGCGAGGCCGGCTTGCCGCCTTTCACGAAGGCCCCGGCCAGGTAGCCGACCACGCGCTCAGGACCGGAGAGGGACGGCGCCTCGGCGTGAGAATCGGAAAGGCCTAGAAGTTTGAACGAGCCCGCGCCCAGCCGCAGCGCGGCCTCCATGCCGGCGGTAAGGGCGGCCGCGCCGCAGGCGCAGGTCTCCAGCCCGGGCTCGCCGCGCTCCTCCATGATCCTCGCCGTATCGGCCGCCAGCCGCGGGTCCATGGAGGCTATGGCCAGCGCCATGGCCCCGTCGGAAGCGGCGGCCGTCGCCGACGATGGGTAATGCGAAAAGTCCGCCGAGACCACTATAAGGGCCTTCTTCCCTTTAAGGGCGGCGGCCAGCGCCGCGCCGACCTCGCGCGCCGCGGCCGCGTCGCCGGTATTCATCACGGCGCCCAGCAGTTTGAAAGGTTTCTTGAGCCGGCGCTGCAGGAAAGGCAGCTGGACCTCGACGGAATGCTCGCGCGCGTGCGCGGAAGGCCGCTCCTCGAAGAGCGGGCTCGCCTTCATCAGCGCCGCGCCGAGGGCGCGGTCCGGTTCAACGCGGCCGAGCGGCGTCTCGTAGAAGTCAGAGCCAAGCAGGGCCGCGCCTTTCACGGCCTCGGTATGAGCCGTGCCCAGCACAACGACGGTATCGTAGGAGTCGCCGGCCGCGGCGTAGGCCAGGCCGGCCAGCCTGCCGGAGAAAGGATAGCCGGCGTGCGGCGCCACCAGCGCCACCGCCCCGTCCGCCTTCTTCCCGGCCGCTATGGCCGCGTCCACGAAGGCGGCCAGTTCCTTTTTATCGCCCGGGTAGAACTGCCCGGCCACGGCGGCCTGCCGCGCATCGGCGCCGTCGGGCAGGCCCGAAGCCAGGCACAGGATCAATATCAACGTTCTCATCTTCCCCCCTTACCGCCAGACGCCGGGCACCCGCGTCCCGTCCCAAGGGCAGCGGCCCCCGGCCGGCGTCAGCCTGTCCTCCAGTATGGCGTAACCGTAGCGGCGCACCAGGACCCTGCCGCAGCGCGGGCAATAGGTGCTCTCGCCCGGGTGGCCGGGTATATTCCCGACGTAAACGTAATGCAGGCCTTTCTTCATGGCGCCGTCGCGGGCGGCGGTGAGAGTAGCCTCCGGAGTGGGCGGCAGGCCGGAGAGAAGATAGTTGGGCGTGAAGCGGGTGAAGAACAGCGGGGTATCGGGACCCAGGCTGTCCTTCACCCATGAGGACAGGGAACCCAGAGAGGCCGGGGAATCGTTCAAGCCCGGCACGACGAGGTTCACGACCTCGAACATGGCCTTCTTCTCCTTCAGCCGCAGCAGCGCCGCCTTCACGGGCTCCAGCCGGGCGCCGGTGTAGCGCCGGTAGAAATCCTCGTCGAAGCCCTTCAGGTCCACCTTCACCACGTCCATGTAAGGCAGCAGCGCGTCCAGCGGCGCCGGGTTGATATAGCCGGAGGTCACCATCACGTTCTTAAGTCCCGCGGCGCGGGCCAGCCTGGCCGTGTCGAGCATGTACTCGTAGAAAACTACGGGCTCGGAATAGGTGTAGGCCACCGAGCGCGAGCGCGTGGCCAGCGCATAGCGCACCGCGTCGGCCGGCGGCAGCGAGGCGAGGTCGGCGGTCTCCAGCTCGCCGGCGGCGCGCCCGTCGGGCAGAACGCGCAGCTTAAGGGCCACCGGCGCCTGCGCGCTGCGCGCGGCCTGCTCGGGGTATATCTGCGAGATCTCCCAGTTCTGGCAGGCGCGGCAGGTAAGGTTGCAGCCCGGCGCCGAGACGGAATATACGAGGCTGCCCGGGTACATGTGGTAGACCGGTTTTTTTTCTATGGGGTCGAGGTGCACCGCGGCCGGCAGGGCGTAGGCAAGGGTCCTTACCTTCCCGCCGTAATTGGCGCGCACCCGGCAGCGGCCGCGCGCGCCTTCGGGCAGGAAGCATTCGTAAGGGCAGAGCCGGCATTGCGCTCCGTTGCAGGCCGGGCCGGAGAAAGCCCCGTCGCGGATATGCGTGCTGGCCGGCGGCAGCACGGAGGCCGCGGTGCCCGGCGGCGGGTACAGGGCTATAAAAACGGCGGCGCCCGCGGCGGCGCAGGCGGAGAGTGCCGCCATTGCCACCGCGAGCGCCTGCCGCGGCTTCATGCTTTACTTCCCGGGAGGGAGCGGGTTCTTCCTGTAGAACTCCGCTATCTGGTCCCAGATCTGCTGGCCGCTCTCGGCGTAGGTGAAGAGGTTCAGGTCCTCCTCGGCTATGTAGCCCCACTTCGCCATGTTCTTGAAGTTGATCACGTCGTCCCAGTACTCGCGCCCGACGAGAACTATCGGCAGGCGGGTCTTCTTGGCGGTCTGCACCAGGGTCAGCACCTCGAACAGCTCGTCCATGGTGCCGAAGCCGCCGGGGAAGGCCACCAGCGCGCGGGCGCGCATCACGAAGTGCATCTTGCGTATCGCGAAGTAGTGGAAGCGGAAGCAGAACTCCGGCGAGACGTAGGGGTTCGGGCCCTGCTCCATGGCCAGCGTTATGTTGAGGCCTATGGTCTTGGCGCCGGCGTCGTAGGCGCCGCGGTTGGCGGCCTCCATGATGCCGGGGCCGCCGCCGGTCACCACCACCAGGTTGCGGTCGGGCAGGCAGTTCTTCTCGGAAACGATTCGGCCGAAGTCGCGGGCTATGTCGTAGAACTTGGCCGAGGCCTTGAGGCGGCGGGCGGAGGCCAGCTTGTGGCGCAGCACCGGGTCCTTCGGGTTCTTCTTCGCCAGCGCGGCCATCTCGCGCTCGCGGGCGGCCGACTGTTCCTTGTCCCAGATGCGGGCGCTGCCGAACACCACGACGGTGGATTTCACGCCGTGCTCGTGCAGGGTCATCTCGGGCTTCTGCAGCTCGAGCTGCAGGCGCACCGGCCTCATCTCGTCGCTGCTGAGGAAATCCGGGTCCAGGTAGGCCTTGCGGTAGGCCTTGGTCTTGCGGAGGTCCAGCACCTTCTTGGAAGGCTTCTTGTTGGTCACGTTGTGCTCCTTGGTCGTTGTCTTATTCAAAGCCCCTTGCTGCGGGGCGTAAGATCTCAGCGAACTTTCTTCAGCCATGCCGCGGCGGACGCGGCTATGCCGGCGGCGTCCACGCGCAGGTCGGCGTAAAGCTCGTCGGGCTTGCCCTGCTCCACGTAGGCGTCCGGTATGCCAAGCCGCAAGAGCGGCGTGTATATGCCGGCGGAGTTCAGATGCTCCAGCACGCAGGAACCGAAGCCGCCCGCCAGCGCGTTGTCCTCCACGGTCACCAGCGGGCCGGCCTTGGCGAGGCGCCCGGTCAGTTCGGCGTCCAGCGGCTTCACGAAGCGCATGTCCGCCACGCCGGCGTCTATGCCCTGCGCCTTCAGCAGCTCGGCGGCCTTAAGCGCCGGGTGCACCCGGTTGCCTATGGCCAGTATATTCAGGTCCTTGCCCTCGCGCAGCATGCGGCCGCGCCCCAGCGGCAGCGGCGCCGGCTCGGGGTCCATCGGCACGCCGAAGCCCTTGCCGCGCGGGTAGCGCAGCAGCACCGGCAGGCCGCAGTCGAAAGAGGTCGCCAGCATGTGCTGCAGTTCGTTCTCGTCGGCGGGCGCCATAACGACGACGTCCGGCAGCGTGCGGAACAGCGACAGGTCGAAGACGCCGTGGTGCGTGGGGCCGTCCTCGCCCACGAGGCCGGCGCGGTCCATCGCTATCACGACGGGCAGTTTCTGCAGCGAGATGTCGTGCTGCACCTGGTCGAAGGAACGCTGCATGAACGACGAGTAGATCGCGGCCACGGGCCTGCGGCCGTCGGCGGCGAGGCCGGCGGCGAACGTCACCGCGTGTTCCTCGGCTATGCCCACGTCGTAGTAGCGCTTAGGGAAGGTGTCGCGGAACAGGTCCAGGCCGGTGCCCTCGGGCATGGCGGCGGTGATAGCGCAGATCCGCGGGTCCTTCCCGGCCAGCTTCACGAGGGTCTTGCCGAAGACGGAGGTGAAGCTGGGCACGGCGCCCGGGGCGCTCTTGCTCACCAGCTCGCCGGTCTCCACGTTGAACTTGGGCGCGCCGTGGAACTCCGTCGGGGAATCCTCGGCGGGCTCGTAGCCGCGGCCTTTCTTGGTGACCACGTGCAGCAGCACCGGGCCCTTCAGGCTCTTCACGTAGCCCAGCACCTCGGTCAGCTCGGCGATGTTGTGGCCGTCGACGGGGCCGAAATAGGTGAAGCCCATCTCCTCGAAGATCATGCCGGGGAAGAACAGCACGCGGGCGCGCTTGGCGACGCGCAGCGCGTTCTTGCCCCAGAACTGGAAGCGGTTGAGGAACAGCTCGGCCTTGCGGCCGGCGTCCTGCACGGTGCCCAGCGTCAGCAGCTTCGTCAGTATGCGCCCCAGGCGCCCGACGCGCTGCGAGATGAACATCTGGTTGTCGTTCAGGACCACGAGCAGGTCGGTGCGCAGCTGGCCGACGTTCTGCATGGCCTCCCAGGCCATGCCGCCGGTCATGGCGCCGTCGGCCACCACCGCCACCACGCGGTAGTTCTCCCCCGCCTGGTCGCGCGCGGCGGCCATGCCCGCGGCCGCCGACAGGGCGGTGGACGCGTGGCCGGCGCCGAAGGAATCGTACTCGGACTCGTAGCGTTTCAGGAAGCCGGAAAGGCCGCCTTTCGTGCGTATCGTGCGGAACTTCTCCGCGCGCCCGGTGAGCACCTTGTGCGCGTAGGCCTGGTGGCCGGTGTCGAAGACCAGGCGGTCGCGCGGCGTGTCGAACACGTAGTGCAGCGAGAGTATCAGGTCCGTGGCGCCCAGGCTCGACGCCAGGTGGCCTCCGGTGCGGCTGATGACCTCTATGATGAGCTCGCGCACCTCTTTGGCCAGCTCTGGCAGGGCCTCGGGCGGCAGCTTCTTTATGTCCTCTGAACCTCTGATGTTGGATAGTAGTGACATATCAGTTCTCGCGCTTGTAGACGAACTCGGCCATCGCGGCCAGCGCGGCCTTGGGGCCGGGGCGGCCCTTCACCCTGGCGAGCTTCGGCAGGGCCGAGCCTATCAGGGCCTCGGCGCGGCGGCCGGCCTCCTCGAGGCCGAGCAGGGACGCGTAGGTGAGCTTGTGGTTGCGGGCGTCGCTGCCGCTCTTGCCGAGCTTCTTCTTGTCGCCAACGACGTCGAGTATGTCGTCGGCGATCTGGAAGCAGAGGCCTATGTCGCGGCCGAACTCCGACAGCAGCCGGTAGTCGCGCTCGGGTGCGCCGGCGAGAGCGGCGCCCATCTCCACCGCGGCGGTTATCAGGTCCGCGGTCTTGTGCAGGTGTATGTAGGAAAGCAGGTCGAGGCCGTCGCGGCGGCGGGCCGGCGTGAGCTTGCGGTCGAGGAAGCCCTCGGCGCCGAGGTCGGCGGCCTGGCCGGACACCATGCCGCAGGCGCCGGCCCGGCGGGAAAGTATTGAGGCGGCCTTCAGTATCCCCTCCGGCCTCACGCGGCGGCCGTACCTGGACCGCGTCAGGACGGTGAAAGCGTCGGTCAGCAGCGCGTCGCCGGCCAGTATGGCCAGGGCCTCGCCGTAGACCTTGTGGCTCGTCGGGCGGCCGCGGCGCAGGTCGTCGTCGTCCATCGCCGGCAGGTCGTCGTGCACCAGCGAGTAGGTGTGCACCATCTCCAGCGCGCAGGCGGCCGGCAGTATGTCGGCGGCCTTGCCGCCGAAGATCTCGTACGAGGCGCCCATCAGCACGGGGCGCAGGCGCTTGCCGCCGGCGGCGAGCGAGTAGGTCATGGCCTCGGCGAGGCGGGGCTCGGCGCCCTCGAGGGAGGAGACGAAAGAGGGAAGGGCCTCGCCGACGGCGGAGGCCCGCTGCTTCATATATTTAACGATGTCCATCGGATTTATTATACAAAAATGCGGGAAAAGGAGGCCGGCCTACCAGATCATCTGCACGCCGACGCGGTGCGTGACGCCTATGCCGCCGTAGTCCAGGTAGGAATAGTCCAGGCGCGCGCCGCGCACGAAGCTGTTCTTGTCGGAGAGCCTGTCGAAGTTCAGGCCGAAGCCGCCGCAGAGGCGCGAGCCGGCGTCCTTCTGCGACTTGTAGCCAAGCCGCAGCTGGAAGGCCCGCATGATGTCCACCTGCAGCCCGGTGGCGCTCATGGCGGAGCGGTCGGAGTACTTCACCACGTCGGAGGCCAGCGTGAAGATCATGACGTCGTTGACGGTATGGAAGTCCTTCGCCAGGCCGAAGCGCAGGGAGGAGGGCAGCGGGTAGGATTCGGAGACGAACTTCTGCTTGCCGCCGTAGTTCATCGCCGAGGCGCCGATATGGAAATGGCGCGGCAGCACCAGCAGCGCGCCCGCGTCGTAGGCGTACACCGACGAGGATTCCGAGGCCAGCTTCTCGCTGATCTTCTTGATCGTCGCGCCGGCCGAGAAGCGGTAGGCCTTAGGGCGGTAGTCCTGCACCGGCTCAACGCGGGTCCAGCTCGGGGTTATAAGCATCGGGTCCAGCTTGCCCGCGTCCTTCCTGAAATGAGGCCAGGACTGAGAGAAGGACAGTGCCATCATCCGGTGGCCGGTCGAGGTCTTGCCGACGAGCATGTCGTTCTCGTCGTAGGAATCTATGCCGCCGCTGGACAGCGAGGAGAACAGCGCGCCGACGGTGCCGTACGGCGTGCGCCACGAGACCGCGGCGTACTCCTGCGTTATGTCCTCGAGGTACTGGTTATGGGAAACGGACAGCGCCGAATAACTGAGCAGGCCGAGGCCCGCCGGATTGTAAAGGATGGAGTCGGGGCCGGCCATGGCGGTATAGGCCTCGCCCATGCCGGCGGGCATCGCGGCGACGGGGATCTTGATGAAATTTGAGGACGTGGTGCCCGCCCCTCCCGCGCTGGCGGGCAGGCTGAGAGCTGCGGCTAGAACCGCCGCGGCCAAGGTCCTTTCGAATAGCCGGTTCATAAGGCCGCGGGCCGGGCCCAGGCCCGCCCCGCCGACATTATAGTATACACTAATGCCGCGCGGTTTCAATATCAAAATTGTTACATTGCCCGCCGGAAAGAAGCAAAAGAATGATCGCCCCAACCTTTTTTATCATCAACCTCCCGAATACTATAGATAATTAATACCCGGGAGGTAAGGTACAACAGGTCAAATGTAACGGGTGTTACATCAGTAGCCCAGCGGCTGGTTCACCAGCATCACCAGCACGTCCGAGGCGGCCGGCTTCTTCCACAGCATGGTCACGGCGTTGCAGATGCGCTGCGGCGAGGCGCAGTCCTCGCAGCGGCCGCTCTTCACGCAGGGGTTCTGCTTGCCGAGCCTTATGTTGTTGGCGATGGCGGCCACGTTGCGCGAACGCCACAGGCCTTCCTGCTGGTCGCGGGCCAGCTTGTTGACGCCGGCGATCAGCACGGTCTTCCTCGGGCCCCAGGTGAGCGCGGCGCAGCGGTTCCCGTTGCCGTCCACGAACAGCAGTTTCCCGTCCAGCGTGACGGCCTGCGGCGAGGCCAGATAGATGTCCGAGTCCAGCGCGGACAGCCAGACCGCCCGGCGTTCCTCCGGGGGCATGCCGGGCTTATGCGTAACGACGGTATTACCGGCGGCGGCCAGCGCCTCCGGGAGTCCGAGCTCGGCCAGGGTGACCGAACCGCCGAGCCCTATTTTCTTCCCGCTCCCGGCCAGCGCCAGCAGCGCGGCCGAGGCGGCGGCGCCGTCGGGGTAGACCTCCGCGGCGAAACCGTTCTTCCTGAGCGCGGCGGCGGCCAGTTCGAGCGACCTGGCCGTCGCGGCTTTAAGGTTGGCGTCCATTACTTTATCAGCCTCCGGTAGCTGGCTATCTCCATCGGCGCCAGCACCTTGTCGCCGGCGGCACGCAGAGAGAGCCTCACCTCGCCCTGCGCCAGCGCGAGCGCGAGGTACTGTGCCTCGTTGGGGTTCACCAGCATCACTATGGTGCCCTTGCGCGGGTTCACGCCGGCCACCTTCACGTTCTGCAGCAGCGTGGCGGCCACCTTCTCGCGGGGCCCGCTCTTCATGATCGCGTCGAACACGCTTATCACGTCGAGGGAGTCTCCGGCCTTCACCCAGGCCAGTTCTTCCGGCGGGAAATGCATCACGAGGCCGCGGTAGCCCTCGGCAAGTTCCGGCGCGCGGTACGCCCACTCCTGCCTGCGTATATGTCCCATTATGCCGGCGGCCACCAGCAGCGCCGCGGCTATCAGGGCTATGGTCGTGTTCTTCATACTCCCTCCTTTAGACTGATCACCGTGCCCTCACCGGAGGGCTCGTCGGCGCGGGCCCTGAGGCTCAGTTCGCCGAGAAAATCGCTGCCGGCGGCCCCGCCGGGGAAGATCACCCCGTACGGGTCAGTGAAACCGGGCGTGAGCGAGGCCGCGGCCGGCGGCCCCGAAGGGTCCGGCCGGCGCTGGGGCCAGAACAAGAGCAGGGCCGCGCAGCAGGCGGCGGCGGCCACCAGGCCGGCGGCCAGGACGGGCCGGGATCCCCCGGCGCACCGCTCCCGCACGGCTGAGGCGAA
>ERZ1645187.5020-NODE-5020-length-10458-cov-8.446602_pt1 | contig 10458 bp, 11 predicted proteins | sample MGYA00575352_ERZ1645187 | MGnify/ENA primary metagenome ERZ1645187 (study PRJEB40837, sample SAMN11349314) | freshwater sediment metagenome | isolation source: river sediment | host: Sediment | place: India: Wazaribad , New Delhi | collected 2017-02-21 ...
CTGGGCCAGCCGGTGCTGCGGGCGATCTCGAACCAGTATTTCTCGCTGGGGCTGTTCAACGGCTTCGCCATCGTCGGCATCGCCATCATCTTCGACCGCGTGAGCCAGTCCTTCGGCAAGCGCCTGCAAAAACACACCGAGGTGATCCATGGCTGAGCCGATCGGGATCGAGATCCGCAACCTCTACAAGATCTTCGGCCCCGATGCGGCGGCGCTGATCGACCGCGTGCGCGCGGGGATGACCAAGACAGAACTGAACCAGCAGCACCATCATGTGCTGGGCCTGAACAACATCAACATGGTGATGCCCGCGGGCCGGATCCAGGTGATCATGGGGCTGTCCGGTTCGGGCAAGTCGACGCTGATCCGCCACATCAACCGTCTGATCGAGCCCACCGCGGGTGAGGTTCTGGCCGGTGGCGAGGATGTGGTGAAGATGCCGCCCGAGGCGCTGCGCGACTTCCGCCGCCACAAGACGGCGATGGTGTTCCAGAAATTCGCCCTGCTGCCCAACCGGACCGTGCTGGAAAACACCGGCTACGGGCTGGAGGTGCAGGGCATCCCGCGCGAGAAGCGCGTCGAAACCTCGATGCGCTGGATCGAGCGGGTGGGCCTGAAGGGGTTTGAGCAGAAATATCCCAACCAGCTTTCGGGCGGGATGCAGCAGCGGGTGGGACTGGCGCGGGCGCTGGCGAACGATGCGCCGATCCTTTTGATGGACGAGGCCTTCTCGGCGCTGGATCCGCTGATCCGGGTGGACATGCAGTCGGTTCTGCTGGACCTGCAGCAGGAGATCCGCAAGACCATCGTCTTCATCACCCACGACCTGGACGAGGCGCTGCGGCTGGGCGACGCCATCGCCATCCTGCGCGACGGCGAGATCATCCAGCAGGGCACCAGCCAGGACATCGTGCTGCGCCCGGCCGATGCCTATATCGAAAGCTTCGTGCGCGAGGTGAACCGCGGCCGCGTGATCCGCGCCGATACCGCCATGGCCCCGCTGCCTGCCGAGGGCGCGCCGCAGGACACGATCCCGGGCGATTCCTCGCTGGAAGAGGCTGGCCGTGTGATGGCCGAGCGGCGGGTGACGCGGCTGGCCGTCACAGATCCGGCCGATGGCAGGCCCGTGGGCGTGCTGGCGATGGAAGCCATCGTCGAGGCGATCACGCTGCGCAAGGACGTGGCCTAATCCGGCGCGGAGAGGGGCAGGCTGCGCCCAGGGTGCGGCCTGCCGTCTGTTCCTTTCGCCGGTGATCCGGGCAAGGCGCCGGACAGCGGCAGCGCTCTCGCGTCAGCCGCGCGCCTGCGCGGTATCGGCCAGCAGAAGCTCCAGCCCCATTTCCAACGGGATCTCCGCCGTGACGCCAAGCGCGGCCTTAGCGCTGGCCGGGTTGCCCAGCGAATGGCGGATGTCCCCGGGGCGGGGATCGGCATGGATGATCTCGGGGCGGACGCCGTGCAGGCGGCCGAGGATGGCGATCAGCTCCAGCAATGTCGTCGAGCGGCCGGTGCAGATGTTGAAGATCGCGGGCCCGGCGGACCTGTGGTCCATCGCGGCCAGAAGGAACTTCACCACGTCGTCCACGAAGACGAAATCGCGCGATTGCCCGCCGTCGCCGAAGACCGATACCGGCAGCCCGCGGGCCAGCCGGTCCCGGAAGATCGAGATCACCCCGGAATAGGCCGAACTCGGATCCTGCCGGGGGCCGTAGATGTTGAACGGGCGCAGGCCCACGGTGGGCACGCCATGCACCAGCCGGGCGACCCGGCCGTGCAGCTCGGACCCCAGCTTGTCCGCGCCATAGGCGGTCAGCGGCGCGGGAACGCGGCTTTCGTCGATAGGCCCCTTGCCCGCGTCGCCATAGACTGCGGCCGAGGAGGCATAGACGACGGGTATCCCGCCCGCGTCCCGGGCCGCCTCGAACACGGTGACCGAGCCGGTCTGGTTGGTCAGGTGCCCGTCCCGCCAATGCGTGTTGCACCAGGCGACCGAGGCGACGCCCGCCAGATGGAAGATCCCGTCGCAGTCGCGGATCGCTCTGGCGACTGCCGCGGGATTGGACACTTCGCCCCGGATCAGCCGCACGCCGGGGGCAAGGTTCGTCTCCTTGCCCGAAGACAGGTTGTCCAGCACCCGCACCCTGTCGCCCCGGGCCAGAAGCGCATCGCAAAGGTGGGACCCGATGAAGCCGCAACCGCCGGTGATGAGATATTTCGCCATCGCCGCGCCCCCCTCAGACTTCCGACAGGCGCAGGCGGAACCGCGCGGCATCGTCGTAGCGCCCGATCGCCAGCCGCGGCAGGGCGAAGGGATCGGCGCCGCGCCGCCACAATCCGCCAAGCGCAGTGGCCGAGCGGAACCCCAGTTCCGCCGCGATCCGCCGCAGTTCCGCTGTATGGTTGCCGTTGGGCCATGCGAAATGCGCCACCTCGCGCCCGGTCCAGCCTTCCAGCAGCGCGCGCGACTGCGCCATGCTTTCGCGCGCCTCGGCGGGGGGGATCTGGTCCAGCAGGCTGTGGCAATGGCTGTGCGCCCCGATGGTGACCCAGGGGCAGGCCGCCAGCTCCGCCAGCTCCGCGCGCGTCATCGGGCCAAGCGGCGGGCGGCCCGGCGGCTGCGGGTGATCGGCAAGGATGCGGTCCGTCAGTTCCTCGCGCCGCTTGGGATCGGCCCGCTTCAGGGCTTCGAGCAGGTCCGACAGCACCAGCCAGCGCGATGCCCCCGGCGCGGCGGGCAGGGTCCAGACCCCCAGCCGCTCCTGCCGCAGGTCCACGGTGCGGGGGCCTTGCAGCGCGCCCATCAGCCGGTCGAACCAGTAGGGTTGGCCGGTCTCGATCTGGCGGGTGGCAATATAGACCGTTGCCGGCACCCGCTCTGTCTCCAAGAGGGGCAGCAGGTGGCGGTGCAGTCCCGTCTCGCCGTCGTCGAAGGTCAGCACCGCGCGGGGGCGCCCGGCTTGGCCCGGCCCCGCGGCCAGCGCCGTGTCGAGATCCACGATGTCATAGGCCTCGCGCAGGATCGCCAGATGCGCCCGGAAATCGCCCGTCCGCAGCACCGTCCAGGCGTCGGGGCCGCCTTCGTCCGGCCCCAGTGTGTGATAGCAAAGCACCGTGACGGGCCCGCCTCGAAGCGCGAAGGCGCGCAGTGCTGCCCGGGCGGGCCAGGCGGCCAGCGCATCGCGCGCGGCCCGTCTCAGCGCTGCCTTCATGGCTGGCGCTGCGCCGCGACCGAGGCCCGGAACAGCGCGGCCAGCTTTCCGGCCTCGGTGTCGATATGGTGGCGCTCGCGCGCCCGCGCCGCGCCCGCACGCCCCATCTCTTCCAGCCGCTTGACGGGCGTATCCAGTGCCTCGGCCATCGCGCGCGCAAGGCTTCCGACATCGCCCACCGGGACCAGCCAGCCGGTCCGGCCGTCCTGCACCAGTTCGGGAATCCCCGCGACGAAGGTCGAGATCACCGGACGGCCAAGTGCCATCGCCTCCATGATCACCACCGGCAGCCCCTCCATGAGGCTGGGCTGGACCAGAAGCGTCGCCTCATCGATGCGCCGCCGCACCTCGTCGCCGCCGATCCAGCCGGTGATGGTCACCCGCTCGCCAAGGCCCAGCTCGGCGATCTTCGCCTCGATCAGCGGGCGGAACTCGCCGTCGCCTGCAAGGACAAGCCGCAGCCCGGGCCGGTCAAGCTGCGCGAAGGCTTCCAGCAACAGGAGATGCCCCTTCTCGGCGCAGAAGCGGCCGATGCAAAGCAGGGCGGGCTGGGCAGGCAGGGGGGCGGGAGCCGCGGCGAAGTATTCCTCGTCCAGACCGCAATGCACGACCTTCAGCCGGGGCCATTCGGCGGCTGGCAGGTGGCGCATCATCTGGCCGCGGAGATAGTCGCTGATGGCCACCACGAACCGCGCCGCCGCCGTCTTGCGCGGCAGCGACAGGAACCGCGCATCGTCAAGCTCGTCGGCGCCATGCACGGTGAAGCTGTAGGAAGGACCCCCCAGAAGATGCAGAAGATGCGCGACGGCGGTCGAGTTGGTGCCGAAATGGGCGTGGAGATGGGCGATCTCTCCTTCTGCTGTCCACAGCCGCAGACAGCAGGCTTCGGCCAGCCAGACCAGGTGATACATCCAGGACCGGGTCGACCGGCGCGACATGGAAAGGGCGGCCCGCAGGGCCCTGAATGCCGCCCGGGGACGGCGCGTGAAGACCTTCGTCACTGCGCCCGCCAGTGGCAGCATGCCGCCCTTCAGCACATGGCGGGTGCGGTCCCGTTCGGCCAGGTCCGCGGGATCGACGACCTCGGCGTCCCAGCCGCGCAGCGCGAAGCGCGACACGGCGATGCCCTGCCGCTCCAGCGCCAGGATCTCGCGCCGGATGAAGGTATGGCTGACCTTGGGATATTGGTTAATCAGATAGGCCACCCGCAGATTTGCCGCGGTCTCACCACGGCCAGCGGATTCGGGGGGGCCGATCCTCGTCTCCGTCACGTGTAGCTCCTTCGGCGGGGGGCCGCCGTCATCCAATGCCCGGAAAGAATTTGCACAGGTCGGACCACCGATGCGGACGCCGCGGCAGGCCGGTAAAATTCAACACCCGATCCGGCCGGAAAATCCCGGACCCCACCCTTTCCTTAACCCGCCGTCGCGGAAAACTCCATCCATCGCGTTAACGGAGTGCCCTTGCGGCCAAGTCTACCGCAAGATGTTCCGCGCGCGCGGATTTTCCGGCGCGCGCCGCAATCCATGGCGCGCCGGGCGGACCGCGATCATCCGGCCGGTCCGGCGTCAGGCCCTCTTGGCGTGGCGCTGCAATCCGCCGATCAGCAGGTCCACGCCCCTGTCGGTGGTGACGATTCCCGGAGAGGCGCGCAGGATGCGGCCGCGCCCGTCGGTCGAGATGCCTTCGGCCCGCAACGCGTCCACCACCGGCGCCGCCTCTCCCGGCAGACGCAGCATGACCGAGCCGCCACGCCGCGCCTCGGGTTCGGGCGTCACCAGATCAAGGCCCATGTCCCGCGCCGCCGCGATGATCCGCGCGGTCTGGCGGCGGTTCTGCGCAAGGATCGCCTGCCCGTCCTGCGCCGCGTGCCAGTCCATCGCCGGCAGCGAGGTGATCGCGGCGACGCAGCCGGGCGTGCCGTTGTCGAAGCGACGGATGTCGGGGGCATAGGCGAAGCGGTCCAGCGCCCAGCTGAACGGATCGGACTGGCTGAACCAGCCGCGCAGCTCGGGCGCGCAGTCGGGGATCAGCCGGGGCGCGACATGCAGGATGCCCGCGCCGGGCGTGCCGCACATCCATTTCAGGCTGGTGGAGACGGCGAAATCCACTTCCGGCGCCATCACGTCGAAGGGCATAAGGCCCGCGCCTTGCGTGATGTCTACGCCGATGATGCTGCCCATCTGCCGCCCGTGCGCCACCAGCGGCGCAAGGTCGATCCGCCGCGAGGTGGTGGAGGAGACCCATGTCAGGATCGCCAGCGCCACGTCCGGTCCCCATTGGGCGATGAAATCCTCGTCCTCGACCCAGGCCGCGCCCTGCCGCATCGCCACGGTGTCCAGCGTGAAGCCCAGCCGTTCCTGCAGCTTCGCCAGCAGGAAATGGTTCGAGGGGAAGCAGTCGGCGGCCACCAGCACCCGCTTGCCGCGCAGCCGTTCCGGCGGCAGGGCGGTCAGCAGCATGTGCACTGCCTGCGTCACGTTCTCGGCCGTGGTCACGCTGCCCTCGGGCGCGTTCAGGATGCCGCGCCAGCGGTCGATGAAGGCGGCGCGCCGGGCCAGCACCCAGCCCCATTGCGAATCGTTCGCCGCGCCCCAGACGGCGGCAAATTCGGTCATGGCGCGGACGAGATCGGCCTCCTTGCCGGGATACTGGCCGATGGAGTGGTAAAGGAAATAGGCGTCTTGCATGGGTCTTACCGTTGGTAGGCGCGCTGGAAGCGATGCTCCAGCCAGCCGGTCAGCCGCACCAGCGGCCAGAGGATCGCCACATAGATCAGCGCAGCGCCGAGCAGCGGCGTGGGATTGGCGAACAGCGCCTGCGCGTCCGTCGCCTGCTTCAGCAGATCGGTCATCGTGACGACCGAGGCCAGCGAGGTGTCCTTGATGATGCTGACGCAGTTCGAGGCATGCGGCGGGATCACCAGCCGGGTCGCCTGCGGCAGGATCACCTTCTGCATCGTGCGCCAGAAGCCAAGGCCCAGGGACGAGGCCGCCTCGAACTGGCCCTTGGGCACCGCCTGTATGCCCGCCCGCATCACCTCAGCCGTATAGGCGCCAAGGACCAGCGACAGGGCGATCAGCGCGGCCGTGAAGGAGGACAGCACGATCCCGGCGAAGGGCAGCGCGTAATAGATCAGGATCAGCACCACCAGCACCGGCATTGCGCGCATCAGGTCGGTATAGAGGATCGCCAGCAGTTGCAGCGGCCGCACGGCGAACAGCCGCACCAGCGCGATGCCGAGGCCAAGAAGGGTGCCCAGCGCGATGGTGGCGAAGCCGAGGATCAGCGTCATCCCCAGCCCCTGCAGCAGCATGGGAAAGGCCCGGCGCAGCACGTCGAGATTGAAGAAGATCTCGATGGCGGTCATCGCGGGCCTCCTGCGGGGCGGTCGGTGATCAGCATGTGCCCCGGCGCATGGGTGATGGCGAAGGGCAGGCGGGCGGCGGCGATGGCGCGCTCCATCGTCACGCCGCAGGCCCAGAAGACCGGCACCTCTCCGGGGCGGATGTCGGTCAGTCCCAGCCCGTCGATCGGGCGCGACAGGTCCACGCCGATGGTGGCCGGGTCGCCGGCGTGGATGGGCGCGCCATGGGCTTGCGCATGGGCTTCGGTGACGGCAACGGCCAGCGGAACCTGCGCTTCCGGCATCGCCCGCATCGACACCACCAGATTGCCGCCGAACGGCCCGGCGGGGGCGTTCGGCAGAGTGGTATCGAAGGCCGAGCAGCTGACCCCCGGCGCATGGCAGCGCAGGGCGACGCCCGCAGCGACCAGATCGGCCTCGAAGGTCAGCGAACAGCCGATGGCGAAGGGCACCAGATCGCCGCGCCAGTGCCCGGCGATGTCGGGAACCCGTTCCGTCGCCGTTCCCCCGACGAACAGCCGGTAAAGCGGCAGGTCGTGGCGCAGGTCGAAATCCCCCAGTTCGGGCAGGCATGGATCGCCCGGCAGCCCTCGCGCCAGCAGGGGGCAGGCGGTCGGGTTGGCGCGCAGGAAGGCCTCGAAGTCATCCGCATGGGCGGCGGGGATGAAGGCCATGTTGGCCTGCGCGTAGCCGGGGCAAAGGGCGGCGGTCTGCCGGACCTCTCCCGCCCGGAACCTTGCGCGCCACTCGGCCGGGGTCATCTCCGGCTCCAGTCGGTCTCGATCTGCGCCTTGAAGAGCAGCACTTCCAGCTCATGGGTGCGGCGGGTGCGGTCCCACCGTTCCTCGTCCATCCAGCCCGCGCGCCATGTGGTCATGGCGACAAGGCAGCAGTCCTCGGGCAAGCCCCAGTCCGGCCCCGGCGTCACCCGGATCGACACCCGCGGCACCCGTGCGCCCGCGGGGCCGAGGTGGAAATCGATCAGGCCAAGGTCGGCATGGGGCCGGATCTCGACCGTCGCGGGCGAGCCGTCGAAAAGCGAGGTGCCGTGCCAGACCCCGGCCTCATCGCCCGGGGTCAGGTCCATGGAGCCGAGCGCCCATCGCCCCAGCCTGCGCCCGTCCGAGAGATGGGCGAAGGCGAAACCGGCGGGCGCATCGACCCGGGTCGAGGCAAGGTGGGCGGGCTGCATCCTGCGGTTCCGCGCGGTGTCAGTTGGCCGAGGTCGGGACCGGCATCGGCGTCACGGCGAAGCTGCCCTCCGCCGGCGGCACGCCCAGCCATTTCTCGTAGATCGCGGCCATGGTGCCGTCGGTCTTCATGTCCGAGATGATCTGGTTCACCTGCTCCAGCTTGTCGGACCCCTTGGGCATCATCATGGCGAATTTCTCGCCGGTGACGATCTCGTGGGAAACGGTCAGCCCCTTCATCTGGGTCGCGGCATAGCGCAGCCCGACCACATCGTTCACCGCCGCGTCGATCCGGCCGTTCTGCAGGTCGGTCAGCATGTTGGCGGTGGTGTCATAGCTCTTGTAGTCGGCATAGCCGATCTCGGCCGCACGTTCCTTCAGCCAGTTCTCGGGGAAGGAGGTGGCGACCGAGCCGACGACCTTGCCCTTCAGCCCCTCGACCGAAGCGATGTCCGAGCCTTCCTTGACGCCGATCCCCAGCGCGCCCTCGAAATAGGGCTGAGTGAAGGACTGGCTTTCCAGCCGCTCGTCGGTGATGGTCAGCGACGAGATCACCATGTCCGCCCGCCCCGAGGCCGAGGCGACGAACAGCGCCTTGAAGTCCATGCCTTCGATTTCGGCGGTGGTGCCCATGCGCTTGGCGATCTCGTTGACGATATCGACCTCATAGCCCTCGAAGGTGCCGGCTTCGGTCTTGTTCTCCCACGGCGGGTTGGCCGGGTAGGAGGCCACGCGCAGCGGGTCCTGTGCGAAGGCCGGGGCGGATAGGGCAAACGCGGTGGCGAGCGTCAGCGCGATGCGGCGGGTCATGTTCATCGGTTGCAACCTCCTGCTGGGTGACGGCGGGTTCTCCTGCCGGAATCGGGGAGACTCGCTTCTGGGATCGAGACTGCCATAAAAAGAATACATTTCAAGATTTATTTTGAACCTGAAGTAGTAGATTTTTTGACTTTCAAAGGCTTTTCCTTGCAAATCAGCGCAATACCTGCTTCCCTTGCAGTAGAAACTGTATTCGAATCCAGATGTCCAGACAGAACCTGCGCGACCGTATCTACGACACGCTGATCCAGCGCATCCGGGCCGGCGCCTTCGGCTGGGACGACCGCTATGTCGATGTCAGCGTGGCGGCCGAACTGGGCGTCTCGCGGATGCCCGCGCGCGATGCGCTGATGCGTCTGGCGGCCGAGGGCTATCTGGTGCCGACCACCCGCGGCTTCGTGCTGCCCCGGCTGACGCCTCCCGAAATCCTCGAGGTGTTCGAACTGCGCCGGTTGCTGGAACCGCGGGCCGCCGCGCTGGCGGCGCAGGCGATGACGGAGGATGTGGTCGCGGTGATGGAAAAGGCCGTGCAGGACGGCGCCGCCGCCGTTGCCGCCCATGACGGGCCGGTGCTGTTCACCGCTTCGGAGCTTTTCCGCAACGCCTGGCTTTCGGTGGTGCCGAACCGGGCGCTGGTGCAGTCGATCCGGCGCTATTTCGTGCAGGTGCAGAACGTCCGCCTGATCACCATGCGCGAGGACCGGACGCTTGCCGTGATCGTCGAGGGCCAGCGCGACCTGCTGGCGGCCTTCCGCGCCCGGGATGCGGTGGCGGCCTCCGACCGGCTGCTGCGCTTCGTGATCGAGGGCGAGACCGCCTTCCGCCGCACCATGGCGGAAGGCTGAGGCGCTGTCAGCGCCGGTCTATCCGGCGGGCCAGCCGGTCGCCCGCCCATTGCATGCCGACCACCATGACGATCAGGATCGCTACCACGGCCAGCATCACCGCCGTCTCGAACCGCTGGTAGCCGTAGCGGATGGCGATGTCGCCAAGGCCGCCCGCCCCTACCGCCCCCGCCATGGCCGAGGCGCCGATCAGCGTGACGATGGTCACCGTGAAGCCCGAGACGATGCCGGGCAGCGCCTCGGGGATCAGCACCTCGCGCAGGATGGTCCAGCGGGTGGCGCCCATGGCGCGGGCGGCGTCGATCAGCGGGCGGTCCACTTCGCGCAAGCTGACTTCGGCCACCCGGGCGAAATAGGGGGCGGCGGCGATGGTCAGCGGCACGATGGCCGCGGCGATGCCGATGGCCGAACCGGTGATCAGCCGGGTCAGCGGGATCACCGCGACCAGCAGGATGATGAAGGGGATCGAGCGCAGGGCGTTCACCACCAGCCCCAGCACCCGGTTCACCGCAAGGTTCTGGAAGATGCCGCCGCGGTCTGTGGTGACAAGGATCAGCGCCAGCGGCAGGCCGATCACGAAGGACAGCGAGCCCGAGACGCCGGTCATCACCACCGTCTCCCACAGGCCTTTCAACAGCAGGTCAAACATCGCCCGGGACATGGCCCAATACCTCGATTGCGGTCGTTTCGGGTTGCAGGCGGGCGACCACGGCCGCCACCCTGCCGGGATCACTGGTGCCGAGGGCCAGGAACAGCCGCCCATAGGGCTCGCCCTGCACGTCGTTCAGCCCGCCATGGACCAGCCGGACCGGGCGGCCGGTGATGCCCTCGACGATGGCCAGCAGCGGCTGGCGCGCGGCGGGGCCGTAGACATCCACCCGGATCAGCGCCTGCTCGCCCTGCGGCGCGATCTGCGAGGCGATGTGCTGCGGCAGCACCGGCGACAGGCCGCGCAGCAGGCTGCGGGTTGTGGCGGTCTGCGGCGAGGCAAGGACGCGGGCGACCGGCCCTTCCTCGACGATGCGGCC
>ERZ1645187.5021-NODE-5021-length-10457-cov-30.117862_pt1 | contig 10457 bp, 9 predicted proteins | sample MGYA00575352_ERZ1645187 | MGnify/ENA primary metagenome ERZ1645187 (study PRJEB40837, sample SAMN11349314) | freshwater sediment metagenome | isolation source: river sediment | host: Sediment | place: India: Wazaribad , New Delhi | collected 2017-02-21 ...
TCTCCAAGCCGATGACCAGCGCCAACGGCACGCCGATCAATCCGGCCCCGCCGCGGACCGGCATGCCGTCGGCGGCCATGGCGATCGCGGTGGCGAACAGCATCCGCGACATGCTCGACGGGGCACCGAAGCCGACCCAGACGGCATCGATGGCCAAGATGGGTGCGGCCTGCGTCGCCTCCACGGGGCGCAACTTCTTCAACGGGTCGGCGGCGACGATGACCGTCTTCCCGGTGGTGCCGGACTACGAGAAGTACCCGGAATACGGCCGCGATCTGTCGCTGACCTTCGGCGAAATCGGTCTCGCCGGCCATTGGATGAAGGCGATGTTGCACTACACCTTCATCTATCAGGCCAAGATGAAGTTCGGCTGGTCGTTGTTGCCGGATTGATCCTGTTCGGTTTCAGTCGCGCAACGGTCGAGCATTCGAGAGACGAAAACGATGACGGTCACCAACAAAGAGCCCTATCAGCAGGCGTACTATCCGCCGAAGCCCACCGCGATGACGCAGTACATGCGGATCTTCCTGCCGTGGCAGCTCATCCGCTTCGTGGTCATCAACATGAAGATGATCAAGCTGATGCGGAAATCGCATCACTGAGCGGATCTCGGGCGGGGAGGTGTGGTCGGTTCGCCCTACTCGGAGAGGGCGGCCCTCGTCTTCGACCGCGTGCCTCGGGGCATGGGCGATCGGCTCGCGCCACCCTCCACCGGTCTCCTGCCGCGGATCGACCGGTCTCCTGCCGCGGATCGACTCACCCCCTTGTGACTGGTTCGGATCGGACGGGCCGGATACAGTCGTCCGCATCGACGGCAGGGGTGACGCAGTGATGCGTCGATGGCGGCCGTCGGCTTCGGGCGAGACGGCGAAGGAGAAGGTCGGGTGAAGATCGGGGACGGCACCTTGGTCTTCTGGATCGCAGCGATGGTCGTCTCCGGCCTCGCCGCGACCGCTTCGGCCGGTGAGGCGCAGGTGGCGCCGCGGCCGCGGGCGGTGGTGGAGCTCTTCACCTCGCAGGGCTGCGCCAATTGCCCGCCGGCGGATGCCTATCTCTCGGAACTCGCCAAGGACCCGGGGCTCGTCACACTGTCGTTCCCGGTCGACTACTGGGACTATCTCGGCTGGAAGGACACGGCGGCCAAGCCGGAATTCGGTCAGCGCCAGCGCGCCTATGCGACGCGGCGCGGCGATCACGACGTCTACACGCCGCAGATGATCATCAACGGCAAGACCCATCTGGTCGGTTCCGATCGTGCCGGCATCGCGCGCGAGGTCGAGGCGGCCAAGAGCGGGCTACCGGTGGAGGTCGATCTCGAGACGCGCGGCGACACGCTGGTGGTCTCGGTCGGCGAGGCGCTGGGGGAGGCACCGACGACGGGGGCGACGGTGTGGATCGTGCGCTACGACGTCAGCCGGCAGATCGCCATCCGGCGCGGCGAGAACAACGGACGCACCATCGTCTATGCCCATCTGGTGCGGTCGCTACAGCCGATCGGCATGTGGAAGGGGCGCGCGGTGCGGATCGAACTGCCGCGCCAGGAAGTGGCGCCGGACAGCGACGGCGGATGTGCGGTGTTGGTGCAGACCGAACTGGACGGGGGTCCCGGCAGCATCGTCGGGGCGCGGGTGATCCAGGCGGCGCCGCGCGGCTGAGGCCGGTTCGCCGGGCGATCGACCGGGCTCTGCATTCGACCGGATTCAACGATCGACCAGACGGGGCTTCTCTTCCAGGACGGCGAGGACGCGGGCGAGGTCGGGACCGCGCTTGAGAATGCGGCCGGCGGTGTCGCCGACGCGGTAGGCGCCCTGTTTGTGGGCGAGGCTCGGCACCTTCTCGATGCGATAGAGCGGCGCCTCCGAGGTGCGGCGGAAGACCGAGAACACGGCGCGGTCGGCGAGGTGATCGATGGCGTAGTCGCGCCATTCGCCGGCGGCGACCATGCGGCCGTAGATCCCGAGGATCTCGAACAGTTCGCGGCGATCGAAGGTCACTTCCCGCAGCGTCGCCGGACGCGGGAAGGCGATCACCGCTCCGACCGTGGTCTCCCCGCCGATTTCGCCGCTTCTCTCCGTCATCCGGTCGCCTCGAAGTTTGCCGTCGAAGATCCATGATCGATGCGCTCGCGCGTGTTGGCAAGTCCGAAGCGGAGCCGGGGCGTAGGGCTCGTCCCGGCATTTGACCGGGCGCGCGCGGGCGGCGATGGTGGCGCCGTTCCAACCGGAGTTCACGTCTCGTCATGATCCGTGCCGTCGTCTCGCTCGTCCTCACGCTCGTCTTCGCGGTTGCCGCCGTCGCCCGTCCGCTCACCGTCGCCGAACGCGATCCGGCGATCGAGGCGCGCATCGCCGATCTTCTGGCGCGGATGACGCTCGAGGAGAAGATCGGGCAGATGTTCATGGAATCGTGGACCGAGCAGCTCGATCTCGCCCGGGTGCGGGCGGGCGACTACGGCTCGATCATCAATTTCCCGTCGGAGGCGGAGGCGCGCCGGGCGCAGGCGGCGGCGCGGGAGAGCCGGCTCGGCATTCCGCTCCTGATCGGACGCGACGTGGTGCACGGCTATCGCACGCTCTTCCCGGTGCCGCTCGGGCTCGCCGCCGCCTTCGATCGCGACACGTGGCGGACGTCGTTCGAGTGGATCGCTCGGGAGGCGGCGAGCGACGGGCTCAACATCGATCTCGGACCGATGGTCGACATCTCGCGCGACGGGCGGTGGGGGCGCACGGTCGAGGGGGCGGGCGAGGACCCGTGGCTCTCGGCGCGCTTCGCCGAGGCGAGTGTGACCGGGCTGAAGCGCGGCGGGCTCGGGGCGGCGCTGAAGCACTTCATCGGCTATGGCGCACCGCGGGCGGGGCGCGACTATGCGGAGGCCGACATCTCGACGGCGACGCTGCACGACGTCCATCTGCCGCCGTTCGAGGCGGCGCTCTCGGCCGGGGCGGAGATCGTGATGGCGGCCTTCAACACGCTGAACGGCGTGCCGGGGACGGCCAATCCGCGCATGACGCAGGATCTGCTCGAGCGCCGGCTGGGGTTCGACGGCCTCGTTCTGACCGACTGGGACGCGATCCGCGAGTTGATGAACCACGGGGTGGCGGGGTCGCCGGAACAGGCGACGGAACGGGCGATCAACTCCGGCATCGACATGGAGATCGCCGGCAAGTTCGTGCCGAACCACCTGCCGGGGCTGGTGCGCAGCGGGCGGGTGCCGATGGCGCGCATCGACGATGCGGTCGCGCGCATCCTCCGGGTCAAGTTCCGGCTCGGTTTGATGGACCCGCCGGGGAGCGTGACCGCGGCGGCGGCGCCGGTGAAGCTCGGATCGCCGGAGATCCGGGCGGCGGCGCGAGCGGCGGCGCAGAAGTCGATCGTGCTGCTGAAGAACGAGGGCGATCTGCTGCCGCTGGTGAAGCCGCCGAAACGGATCGTGGTGGTAGGCCATTCGGCGGTCGACCCGTCCGACATGATGGGGGCGTGGGGCGCGGTGGCGGTGCAGGAGGAGACCACCACCTTCTTCGAGGAGTTCAAGCGGCGGATGGCGCCGCTGGGCAGCCGGGTGGTCTATTCCGAGGGGTGCGACGACGATTGCCTCGAGCCGATCTCCTCGGAATTCTCGGCGGCGACGTCGGCGGGGCGAAAGGCTGATCTGATCGTCGCGGTGTTGGGCGAGCCCTGGTACATGACGGCGGAATCGACCTCGCGCACCCGGCTCGGCCTGCCCAATCACCAGCAGGAACTGCTCGACCGCCTCGCTCGGACGGGCCGGCCGGTGGTGCTGGTGACGCTGGCCGGGCGCGGGCTGGTGATGACCGAGGCGATGCCGAAGGCGAAGGCGGTGCTCTATGCCTTCGCGCCCGGGACCATGGGGGCGGCGGCGCTGGTCGATCTCCTTACCGGCGAGGCCAATTTCTCCGCCCGGCTTCCGGTCGGTCTGCCGCGCTCGGTCGGGCAGTTGCCGATGTCCTACGACGCACTGCCGACGGGGCGGCCGCAGCCGGGACGGCCGGGCGACGATCTGTGGTCGCGTTACGTCGACGAGGAGATCACGCCGCTCTTCCCGTTCGGCTTCGGGCTCTCCTACACCCGCTTCGTCCATGGCGAGGCCAAGGTGGTGGAGCCGAAACTGCGGCGCGACGGGACGCTCGAGGTGGAGGTCACGGTCACCAATACCGGCATGCGGGCGGGTCGCGAGATCGTGCAACTCTACGTGCGCCAGACGGTCGCCTCGCGCAGCCGGCCGCTGCGGCAGCTGAAGGGGATCGCGTCGGTGGATCTGGCGCCGGGCGAGAAGCGGCGGGTGCGGATCGCCGTGCCGGTCGCCGAACTCGGCTACCACGACGACGAGGGGCGGCTGGTGATCGAGCCGGGGCCGTTCCGGGCCTTCGTCGGGGCGTCGTCGGCGGCGGATACGGCGCTGGATTTCGAGGTGATCGGCGAGTGAGCCTGCCCGAAGAGGGGGGACGAGCGACCCGCCGTGCGTTCGGGACGCGCGCGGCCTCGCTCGGCGGGTGGGCTTCCCCGGCATTTTTGGCAACTGTCACGAGGTGATGTTTCACGGCACTCTGAGCCGTCGATTCTCGTTCCGATTCGCGGAAGACGAGCCCCTTCGGGTGGGGTATTCGGCGCGATCGGGGCTCTGATCGCGCATCGATCCGGCGAGCCGAGGGCCTCTCGATGGACACTGGAAGGCCGCAAGCTTCCGCTCGATCTTCGGCTTCGCTGCGGCCGCGCCGCGCGGAACTGGCTCACGACGAGCTGCTCGAGGCGATCGACGCCATCCCCGAGGGCTTCGTCATCTACGATCGCGACGATCGGCTGCTGGTGTGCAACCGCGCCTTTCGCGAGATCAACATCGACATCGCCGATCTGATCGAGCCGGGCGTGCCGTTCGAGGCGCTGGTGCGGGCGCAGGCGAGCCGGGCCGCGAGGGCTCTGGGAGACGGTGCCAACTGCGGCGTCGACTGCGGGCCGCGCTGCAGCGACTGGACGCTGTGCCGGGCTCAGGTCCACTTCGAGCCGCGTGGGGTGATGTTCGAGACCACCGCCGCCGGGCGTTGGGTGCGCATCGACGAGCACCGCACACCGAGTGGGCTGCGGGTGGGGCTGCGGACCGATCTCTCCGACGTGCGCGACGCGCAGGCGCAGTTGGCGCGATCGGAGGCGAAGTTCCGGGCGCTCTACGCCACGGCGCCTGTCGGCATCGTGCGGACCTCGATCCACGGGCTCATCCACGACGCCAATCCGACCTTCGCGGTGATCACCGGATCGGGGCCGGAGGACACGCGCCGGCTGCCGGAACTGTTCGACCCGCGCGATCGGGCGGCGTTCGAGGCGGACATGGAAGATGCGGCGCGGATGGGGGCGTTCGGTCCGGTGGAGCGGCGCCTGGTCGGGCCGGACGGTGGGACCATCACCCTGCTGGTGCAGGGAACGACCGTGACCGACACGACCGGCACCCTGTCGCTGTGGTCGTTTCTGCAGGACATCAGCGATCGCAAGCGGATGGAGGCGCGGGTCTGGCATGCCGCCCATCACGACGGGCTGACCGGCCTGCCCAATCGCTCCGGCCTGTCGTTGCGGTTGGGGGCGGGGGAGCGGCGGCGGCGCGGCGATCGCTTCGGTCTCTTGCTGATCGACCTCGACAACTTCAAGGTCGTCAACGATTCGCTCGGTCACGAGGCCGGCGACGTGCTGCTGCAGTCGGTCGCGGCGCGACTGGCGGGGGCGATGCGCGAGGGCGACTTCGTGGCGCGGCTCGGCGGCGACGAATTCGCGGTGCTGGTCGAGGAGGTCGAAGACGAACGCGGGCTCGAGGCGTTCGCGCGGCGGCTGTTCGATCGGCTGGGCGAGGAGATCTCCTATCGCGATCGGCCGATCCGAGTGGGGGCGTCGATCGGCATGGCGTTGGCGCCGGACGGGTCGTTCGAGCCGAACGAACTGCTGCGCTGGGCCGACATGGCGCTCTACGAGGCCAAACGGGCCGGGCGCAATCGGCTGGCGCTGTTCACGCCGGCGATGGAGGAGGCCAATCGGCGGCGCTACGAGGTGGTGGCAGCGACGCGGCGAGCGCTCCACGAGGACCGGGTGGTGCCGCACTACCAGCCGATCGTCGATCTCGAGACCGGGGCCCTGTGCGGCTTCGAGGCGCTGTGCCGGATCGTCGGTGAAGAGGGGTTGGCGATTCGTCCGATCGAAATCTTCGAACATCCGGAAATCGCCGGGGCGGTCGATCTGCGCATGCTGGAACGGGTGTGCGACGATCTGGTGCGCTGGCGCGAGGGTGGGCTCGACGACGTGCCGGTGTCGCTCAACGTGTGCGATGCGGAGTTCTGGCGCGACGGGTTCGCCGAGCAGCTGTGCTCGGAACTGGAACGGCGCGATCTGCCGATGGAGCGCCTGTCGATCGAGGTGACGGAATCGGCGTTCCTGACCGAGGACGTGCGCGATCTGGTGCCGATCCTCGAGGGGCTCCGGCGGCGGGGCATCGCCTCGGCGCTCGACGACTTCGGCACCGGATATGCGTCGCTCACGCATCTCAAGAGCCTGCCGATCGACCGGGTCAAGGTCGATCGCTCGTTCGTCGTCGACGTGGTGTTCGATCTCGCCAGCCGGGCGATCGTCGATTCGCTGGTGCGGCTGGCGCAGGGGCTGGGCAAGCAGCTGGTGGCGGAGGGAATCGAGACCGAGGCGCAGCGGCGCGCGCTGATCGATCTCGGATGCCGGTTCGGGCAGGGCTTTCTGCTCGGTCGGCCGGTACCGGCGGCCGAAGTGGTCGAATCGTGGGGCGAGGGAGCCGATCCGTCGATCCGACGTCGAGTGGTGTGAGCTGCGATCATCTGCGATACTCGTCCGACCGACACACGAGCCGAGACGGGCGACGGGCCGCAGATGTTCGACCTACTCAAGCGTTATTTCACCGACCGAGACGAACGGCGCACGCGGGCGACCTATCAGGACGACGATCCGCGATTGGCGGTGGCGGTGCTCATGGTCCACGTGGTGGCGGCGGACGGGGCGGTGACGCCGCCCGAGCGCAAGCGCCTGGAAGAGGAACTGACGCGGCGCTACGGCCTCGATGCGGCGCAGGCGCTCGAACTCGAGGAAGCGGCGCGCCGGGCGGAGCGCGAGACGGCGACGCTGCAGAGCTTCACCGCCGGACTGCAACGACGCCTGCCGCCGCAGGAGCGGCGCGAGATCGTCTCGTCGCTGTGGCGGATGGTGTTCGCCGACGGACAGTTGCACGAATTCGAGGACAACGTGGTGTGGCGGATCGCCGACATGCTCGGGGTTCCCGCGCACGAGCGGGTGGCACTGCGCAAGGAGATCGAGGCCGAAGAGGAAGAGCGGCGGGCGGGCGAGGACGAGCGGCCTTGAACCCACACGATCCGTTCGATCCCTCCCATCGGCCGGCGCCGGTGCTGGTGGTGCTGCATCAGGAGACCTCCTCGCCCGGGCGTCTGGGGCAGATGCTGACCCGGCGCGGCCACATCCTCGACATCCGCCGACCGCGCTTCGGGGATCCCCTGCCGAAGACGCTGGCGCATCACGCCGGGGCGATCGTGTTCGGCGGGCCGATGAGCGCCAACGACGACGACGACTGGGTTCGCCGCGAGATCGACTGGATCGGCGTCGCGTTGGCGGAGGAAAAACCGTTCCTGGGTGTGTGCCTGGGGGCGCAGATGCTGGTGCGCCGGCTCGGCGGCCGGGTTCGGCCGCATCCGCACGGGCTCGCCGAGATCGGCTGGTACGGACTCGAGGCGACGGCGGAGGGCAAGCATCTGCTGCCGTGGCCGAGCCAGGTCTACCAGTGGCACACCGAAGGCTTCGACCTGCCGAGCGGTGCGCGGTTGCTGGCCACCGGTGAGCGCTTTCCCCATCAGGCGATCGCGGTGGGTAGGCGTGCCTTCGGGGTGCAGTTTCATCCGGAGCTGACCCTGGCGATGATGCACCGTTGGACGGTTCGGGCGGCCCATCGCCTGGAAATGCCGGGGGCGCAGCCGCGCGGGCGCCATTTCGAGGGGCGCGATCTGCACGATCATCAGACCCGGATGTGGGCCGAACGCTTCCTCGACATGTGGTTGGGGCCGACACCCGCGCCGGCCCGCCCATGACGCAGAACCCCGCCACCTGGGGGAGGTGACGGGGTTCGCACTGCTCGCTCTCGCGTCTACTGTCGGGGGGTATCTCGAATTTCGCGGCCGGTCTTCGATGCAGGGGGGGGAGATCGCCCGGCCGTTCATCGCCCTCGAACGGTCCGAACGCCGGCCGGCGAACCGGGGGGTATCGGGGGGGTCTGGGGGGCCGGTTCACACCGGCGCTCGAACCGTTCGAAGCGATGATGAGACTTTCGCCCCCCAAGATGGCTCGGCGTTGACGGAATCTTGGTGAAACTTCGACGAAGTTCACGAAACCGCGACCGAAGCGGTTCCATCCGTAAGATCCCGACCTCGCCGAAAAGATACTTCCAACCCCTGCACGGGACCGTTGACGCCCTCGACGTCTCGTCTATCGTTGGTCGGTGGTGTCGCCTTTTGCCTGGCTTCTCTCGGGGGGTTCGTCGCGGGGGGCATGATTCGGCGGACGACGGTCGGCCGACGACGAGATCGCGAATTCGTCGCAGCAAACCCCGAGACTTCGATCCGACGCCATGAACGCCCTGCAGAACGCCCTCGATTATATCTCCGACATCGGCCGTGAGCCGAATGTCGATGCGATGTTGTCGCAGTTGCGGCGCGTGGTCGGCGACTTCGGATTCGATTCCTTTCTCCTGACCGGGGTTCCCAATCCGGGGCGGCGGATCGACGGTTACATCATGCTGTCGGGGTGGAATCAGGCGTGGCTCGAGCGCTACATCGGCGAGGACTACGTGCAGATCGATCCGATCGCGCGGCGGCTGCAGTCGGCGGCCGATCCGTTCACCTGGTCGGAGGCGATCGCCGGGCAGCGGCTCGAGGGCGGCGCCGGCAAGGTGATGGACGAGGCGGCGTCGATCGGGATGCGCGACGGGCTGTGCGTGCCGCTCTACGACCTCGACGGGCGGCGTTCGGTGCTGTCGCTGGCGGCTCAGTCGATCGATCTGTCGCCGGCCGAGAAGGGCGTGCTGCATCTGGTCGGCATCTACAGCCAGAACCGCATCCGCGAACTGCTCGGGCAGGCGGACGACGGTCTGGAGCGCCCCTCGCTCAGTCCGCGCGAACGCGAATGCCTGCAATGGACGGCGGCGGGCAAGACCTCGTGGGAAATTGCGACGATCCTCAAATTGTCGCAGAACACCACCGACGGCTACATCGCCTCGGCGACGCGCAAGCTCGGGGCCGCCAATCGCACCCAGGCGGTGGCGGAAGGCATCCGGCGCGGCATCATCCACTGACCGATCGCTCCTGCCCGAACGACCCGATCGGCCCGCCCGTTCGGGCGGCGAACCGGCGCGCTCGTGTGCGCTCGGCTTCGATGAAGCGAAACGTCGGGGGCAACGGGATTCCATCGGTGGTGTCGGTGTAAATACAATTCGCGCTCGGTATGGGCGTGTAGGATCAATTCTCATCATCCCCGAGGCGCAGCGACAGGAGATTCGCTCGACGCCCAGACTGGTCGTCGTGGTGACGACCACGAACGAGGATGACAGGGATGATCCGTGTTTTTCAAAACGTGACCGCCGAAGACTGTCCGCAGGAGCTCGAGCAGGCGTGGCGGCTGCGCCACCGGGTGTTCGTCGAGGAGAAGGGCTGGCACGATCTGGCCAGGCCGGACGGGCGGGAGATCGATCAGTTCGACCACGAGGAGGCGGTCCATCTCTGCGTGATGCGGGGGACGCGGGTGGCGGCCTATGTGCGGCTGTTGCCGACCACGCGGGCGCATCTCCTGTCCGACGTGCTGCCGGAGCTGTGCCGCTTCCGTGAGGTGCCGCGCGGGCCGGACACGATGGAGTGGACGCGCCACTGCGTCGATCCGGACTTCCGCGGCTCGACCTTCGCCATGGGAGAGGTGGAGCGCGAGTTGGTGCTGGGGCTGGTGGAGTGGACGGCGGCCAACGGCATCGAGCATCTGACGGCGGAGGGACATCCGATCTGGGTGTCGCGGCTGTTGCGGCTCGGCTTCGCGGTCGAACCGCTGTGCCTGCCGACGCCGATCGCCGGGGAGATGGCGCTGGGGCTCCACATCACCGTCGGCGAGAAGACGATCGAGACCACACGGCGGCTGCTGGCGCCGGAGCGGGCGGGTCTCGCCGCAGCCTCGATCGCACCGTCGGAGGATTCGATCCGGCGGATCGGCCGGCGGGCGTGAGCCCGTCCCGAGCCCCGTCGCGACGGCTCAGGCCGTCGCGGCGGGGGCCGCCTCCGCGTCCTTCGCTGCCGGTGCGGCGGGGCGGCGGCGGGTGAACAGCATCAGCATCGACGGGGTGACGACCAGCGTCAGCACGGTGGCGAAGGCCAGACCGAAGACGATGGCGTTCG
>ERZ1645187.5022-NODE-5022-length-10456-cov-6.588501_pt1 | contig 10456 bp, 9 predicted proteins | sample MGYA00575352_ERZ1645187 | MGnify/ENA primary metagenome ERZ1645187 (study PRJEB40837, sample SAMN11349314) | freshwater sediment metagenome | isolation source: river sediment | host: Sediment | place: India: Wazaribad , New Delhi | collected 2017-02-21 ...
ATAGCAGCATTGTTTGGAATCTTGGCGCTAGTCTTCTATACCAAACGTTAAGCTCCGATACCACTTAAAATACAACAGCCCTTGATTTTCATCAGGGGCTGTTTTTCTTATTTATATTGAGGTATCAGCCAGCTGCTAACCTTCATAAACCTACAGCTTGGCGCAGCGCCTCTGTGCGGTTGGTTTGTTCCCAGGTGGGGTTCAGATCCAAACGCCCGAAATGGCCATACGCCGCAAAGGGGCGGTAAATCGGGCGAAGCAAGTCGAGGTCATGAATAATCGCACGCGGACGCAGGTCAAACACCTGCGTAATAGCCTGCGCAATCTTTTCATCCGCAACCACACCGGTATCAAATGTCTCCACATTTACGCTGAGAGGATCGGCACGGCCAATGGCATAGGAAACCTGCACTTCACAGCGGGAAGCAAGCTTCGCTGCCACCACATTTTTTGCCACCCAGCGGGCAGCATAAGCTGCAGAACGATCCACTTTGGTTGGGTCCTTACCGGAGAAGCAGCCACCACCGTGACGGCCCATGCCGCCATAGGTATCCACGATGATCTTACGCCCCGTTAAGCCGGAATCACCAAGCGGTCCACCAATGACAAAGCGGCCTGTGGGGTTCGTGTAGATTTTTAGGTCGTCATCCACCAGCTCAGCGGGTAAGACTGGCTTGATGACACACTCAATCAAATCCTCACGGATTTGCTCATTCGTCACGGTTCTCCCGTTTAGTTTATCGGCATGTTGCGTGCTGATTAATACCGTATCGATGCGCGCCGGCTTGCCATGGTGATATTCCACCGTTACTTGGCTTTTGCCATCCGGATACATCCATTTGAGTGTGCCATTTTTGCGGACTTCCGCCATCTTGCGGGTCAGTTTATGTGCCAGCGAAATGGGCAACGGCATGAGCTCTTCAGTTTCATCGCAAGCAAAGCCAAACATCATGCCCTGATCGCCAGCGCCGCCAGCTTCAATATACTCTTCGTTATATTCAAGCGGCAAAACCTTACCATTGCGATCCACGCCCCGAGCAATATCTGGTGATTGTGCCGAAATTGCGACCATCACTGCGCAGGTTGCTGCATCGAAACCTTTCTTGCCGCGGTCATAGCCAATGCCATTGACTACCTCACGCACGAGTTTCTCCACGTCCACGAAGGTTTGCGTGGTCATTTCGCCAGTAACCAATACAAAGCCGGTTTTGGTAACCGTTTCGATGGCAACTCTTGATGAAGGGTCGTCCCGTAGGGCTGCGTCCACAATTGCATCGCTGATTTGGTCACACATCTTATCAGGGTGCCCCTCGGTGACCGATTCGGACGTAAATAGATATTTTGGTGACTTCATAAAAGTCGTTGACATAATTAGAAACCTCCAGTCTCTTTAAAAAATAATCCCCTTGCAGAGAGAGGGGCACATAAGATATGCAGACACGCCTCTCATCTTCCAGATTACAACTCTGCCGGAATTGGCACCTTTCAAGCTTTCGCCTGGTGGTTGCCAAGGTATCATCGGGCCGGTCCCTCCACCTTTCTGGATAAGTGCGCCGCTTGGGGCTGTTCAATTGATGCTAATATATAACACCCTTCCGAGGGATTTGCAAGGTCTACTGTGATAAAAACAATATATTAACCCAATCGATCCTATCTAGTTTATCTTTGCTCATGGTTCAGCAGGCGACTCAACCTCTCTCACAATAAAATTATCAAATAAAATTTCCACACCCGCCTCGTCAAAGCTACTGACGATCAAACCAACATCCCCATACGTAAACTCCGTTACCTCAACTTCTGCTACGATGTTTCCATTGACCCACAGGCTAAGTTGATTGGCGGCGCACATTACTTCCAGATGGTTGTGTTCTAAATCAATTCCAGGTTGATTTTCTGCGCTGTAGAGCGTGAGGCGCTTGCCTTGCTGGTAACGGAATATCTCCACATACCCGCCGCCAATTGTTAGCGCATAAAAGTTATTCACATCGCTATAGCCACAAATAATGCCGTATGCAGCTTGGACTGTGCTTGGGTTTTGCCAAACATCAACTTCGACGATGATATCCTGGTCAAAATATTGGTAAGGGTTAGCCCAAATATCCTGCTGGGGCGTTGATAGAGTGATGCGGTACTTGCCGTCAGCGTAATCGGTGCTGTTTCCGCCCTGGCTGGCGCGGTCCCAGCCGCTTTTAGGGTTGGAAAAATCATCTTGAAAAAGAACTGCATCCGATGCAAGTGTTGGCAGAACAACCTCTGTAGCGCTCTGCATGCCATTTGAGCAGGCACTAAGTAGTAATAAAAGGACAAGAAGAAGGAAGCGCACAATACGATACCGAATTACCATTTTTTAATCATACTCGATCGTGCATCAGCTATTATTTGACTTTTGAATATTGCAGTAATCATTAACCGATTCTTAATCCAAGAAGCCTTGACAAGCCGAGAACTTTGCTTAAAATCAGCAAAACTTCCACACCAGATTTGGTATATAGGCTCATAATACTCCTGTAGAAAAAATTACAGTGACTAACAAAAAAACATAATATAATTGTTGTGCAGCTTGTTTTTTGGTTTCCTAGTGTGGAGGCGGCAGAGATTATGGAAATGCCCTTCGAAAGGAAGAAAAACCGCTTAGGTCTTCTTTACGGGCTGGTTGCGGGGGTAGCCTTCTCTTTCTTCGCGTGGGGGCTAGATGCCATCAGGCTCGCTAATTCCCACGTCGCTTACCCCTATGCCAAATTCGTGCCCGCGCTAATCATCTGCGGCCTGGTTGGCGCTGCAATTGGTTGGCTGACTATTCGCCTCAATCGTTGGTATATTACGGTCATTCTCTGGTTGGTGTTTGCTGTTTTAGGGGTTTGGTTAATGATCTGGCTGCCGATTGAATTCAGCGCTGAATTTTTAAGCCGCCAATCTCCCATATTTGCACAACGCATTGCTTATTCGATGATTGACGGTGTAGACCAATTTCGCATCATCGGCATGCTGGTAGTCGGTGTGATGATGTTGATTTGTGGCAGCATAGAAAGTACTATTGTTGAACATGCTCTTTCCACTGCTAACGGCGGGATAATCACGATTGTTTTAATTTGTGTGCTACTCATGGGAATTGCTGGCTTAGGGGTAGATGACATGATCAACAAACCCTTACGGGAACCTGTACAAGTGCTCGATGACCTGTTTGATTTCGCCATCGCGAATCACGGCAAAGAAGTGGATAAAACGTTAGCTCGCAATAAGCACCTCAGCGCCGTAGAGGATGTTTCCGATCTGCTTTTGGTCAATGGGCGGCGAATTACGCTAATTGCATTCGATCCCATGCTCGGGCAACTGGATTTTTTGGTCGATTTTCATGGAACCTGGGTGCGCTGTACAACAATTTACTCTCAACCAACCGATTGTGTATTAGTTGAGGAACTATCCCATAAATATTATTCTTCGCCCGTACAAAAGGCAGATTATCCGTTTTGGGGTATTGTCAATGGGCACCCATCAAACTTATTGAGTTGTGGTATATAATTAATGTTCACAAGAAACAACGGTATTAGAGCCAATTTACATCATGGTTCCTCCAGATCAAAAAAAGTGAAGAACCATACAAGGAATTAGCATGAATGATAAATTGTTAGAAGTCGAGGGACTGGAAACTCAATTTAACACACCTGATGGCATTGTCCATGCGGTGAATGGTGTTTCTCTTGACCTGCATGAAGGCGAGACACTTTGCCTCGTAGGTGAGAGTGGCTGCGGAAAAAGTGTAACTGTACTCTCAATCCTAAGATTGATTCAATCACCCCCAGGCAAAATTGCGGCTGGAAAGGCTTTCTTTAAAGGAGAAGACCTTTTAGCCATGAGTAATGAGGAGATTCGCCAAATCCGCGGCGGGCAAATCAGCATGATCTTCCAGGATCCGATGACTTCTTTGAACCCGATTATGACTATAGGTAAACAGTTAGAAGAACCGATGCTGCTGCATCTTGGAATCTCTAAAAATGAAGCCCAAGAACGCAGCATTAAGCTTTTGGAATCTGTTGGTATTCCGCAAGCTGCCGACCGGCTCAAAGATTATCCGCATCAATACTCCGGCGGTATGCGCCAACGCGTGATGATTGCCATGGCGCTCTCGTGTAACCCACAGATTCTCATTGCTGATGAGCCGACTACAGCCTTAGATGTTACTATTCAAGCCCAAATCGTTGACCTTGTCGTGCGTTTAAGGGAAGAGCTTGGCATGGCAATTATCTGGATTACACACGACTTGGGCATTGCAGCCAGCATTGCTAACCGAATTTCAGTAATGTACGGCGGCTTTATCATTGAGGAAGCCCCTGTTTCAGAACTATATGCTCATCCAACACATCCATATACGATCGGCTTGCTCAACAGCTTGCCACAGATCCAAGTGCGTGGGCGCAAGCGCTTATATTCCATCGAAGGAATGCCCCCAGTGCTTTATCAAATGCCGCATTCCTGCCCCTTCGCGCCACGTTGCAAGTGGGTGGTGGAGCATTGCTGGCATGAAAATCCGCCCCTTGATCCAATCGGTGATGGACATACGGTAGCTTGTTGGGTTGATACGGTAACAGGAAAAGAGCGCTAATGAATAATAATCATAACGAAGTTTTAGTCAAAATTGAAGACTTAAAAATGTATTTCCCGATTTATCGGGGCGTGATCCGCAGGCAGGTTGGCTCAGTCCGTGCCGTTGATGATGTCTCCTTAGAGGTTTACAAAGGCGAAACCTTAGGCCTCGTAGGGGAATCAGGTTGCGGAAAGACCACTTTGGGGCGCACGGTGCTGCAACTCTATAAGCCCACCTCTGGGCACGTCTATTATGAAGACGTTGACCTGACCAAGCTCAAACCCGAAGCGCAGCGCCAAATGCGCAAATATATGCAGATGATCTTCCAAGATCCGTATGCCAGCCTAAACCCACGCATGAGTGTGCGGGATATCATTGGTGACCCCATGGTTGCTTTTGGCGCAGCCAGCGGTAAGCAGATTGACGATCGTGTACGCGAATTATTACAACTCGTGCGCCTTGATCCTGAATATGCCTATCGTTTTCCGCATGAGTTCTCTGGCGGGCAACGCCAACGCATCGGTGTGGCACGTGCCTTGGCAATGAACCCATCTTTTATTGTTTGTGATGAACCTATCTCTGCCCTGGATGTTTCCATCCAAGCACAGGTAGTCAATCTGCTCGAAGATTTACAACGCGACTTAGGCCTCACTTACTTGTTTATCGCTCACGACCTCTCAATGGTGCGCCACATTAGTGACCGCGTCGCGGTGATGTATTTGGGCGTAGTGGTAGAGCTTGCGGACCGTAACGAGATTTACGATAATCCCTTGCACCCTTACACAAAGGCTTTGCTCTCAGCTATCCCTGTGCCCGATCCTGCCTATTACGAGACCCATCAACGCATTATCCTTGAGGGTGACGTTCCCTCTCCTGCTAATCCGCCATCTGGGTGCCGTTTCCGCACGCGTTGTCCTATTGCCATTGAAGAATGCGCTTTAGAGCGACCGGAATTACGTGAAGTGAGCCCAGGGCATTTTGTGGCGTGTATTCGGGTCAACCCTGAAGAAGTTCAACATAAGGAGGTGATTGATCAGGAAAGCTTATGAGTTCAATTTCGTTGTATCAGTTTGACAAAAAAACTATTTTTCAATTCTCTAAAGGAGGAGAATCACTATGCGTAAAATATATTTAATCATTGCATTGGTGTTGGTTGCAAGCTTGGGTTTAGCCGCATGCGGCGGTACGACCACGCCTGTAACCACTACCGAAGCTCCAACAGAAACCGAAGCACCGACGGAAGAACCGGTCGAAACCGAAGCACCGACGGAAGAACCAACTGAGGTTGTCGAGGAGCCTGTTTCTTTGAACCCATATATCGGTTCAAACAAGTTGGATGGAAATGGCGTACCGCCAACCTTCTTTGATGATGTCCATATCCGCAGAGGATTTGCCTATGCGTTTGACTGGGATGTCCTCATCAACGAGGTTTATCAAGGCGAGGCTATTCAATCCAAAGTCCTAACTTTGCCCGGTATGCCTGGCTTCGACCCCGATGCCCCATATTACTACATGGATCTGGAGAAATCCGCTGAAGAGTTCAAACTGGCTGATGTCGACAAAGATGGCATCCCTGCTGGTGAGGACCCCGATGACGTCTGGGAGATGGGTTTCCGCCTGCAGATGCTCTACAACACCGGCAATACCACCCGCCAGATTATGGCTGAGATCCTGCAGCAAAACCTGGCCTTAGTCAACGAGAAATTCAGCATTGAGGTCCTCGGCTTACCCTGGCCGGCTTACTTATCTGCCCAACGCGCTCACAAGATTCCGATCATGACCGGCGGTTGGTTGGAAGATATTCATGACCCCCACAACTGGTATCAGCCTTATACGACCGGTACTTATGGCGCCCGCCAAAACCTGCCCGAAGACCTGAAGGCTCAGTTTAAGGCCTTGCTCGATGAAGGCGTGTCTAAGATTGATCCAGCCGAACGGCATGCAGTCTACCAGCAATTCAACCAGCTGTATTACGAAACCGTGCCCGGTTTCCCCACCGTTTTGGCAACTTCGCATGGCTTTGAGCAGAAGTGGGTTCAGGGACGCATTATGAACCCGATTTTCTCTGGCATTTACTTCAAGACTATTTCCAAGGCTGAAGGTGCCGCAAATCCGGAAACACTTACCTACGCTACCATTGGCGATGCGCTCACGCTCGACCCAGCACTAAGCTACGATACTGCAAGTGGCGAGGTTATTCAGAACATCTATGAAACCCTTGTATTCTATGATGGTGAAGCTACCGATAAGTTCGTGGGTCAATTGGCAGAATCTTGGGAAATTTCTGAGGATGGTACCGTTTGGACCTTCCACATTCGTGAGGGCGTAAAGTTCCACGAGGGTCAAACTTTGACACCGACCGATGTGGCTTACTCGTTCCAACGCGGCCTGCTGCAAGGCGGTTATTCTTCGCCTCAGTGGCTGTTAGCAGAACCCTTCTTTGGTGTCGGCGTTGACGATATATCCTTGCTGGTTGATGAAACCGGTGCTTTAGCAGATGACCGCGCAGGTTTAATGGCTGCGGATCCTGCCAAACTTGTCGCTGCGTGCGAAACTGTGAAATCCAAGATCGTTGCCGATGACGAAGCTGGCACTGTGACTATGACTCTGGCACAACCTTGGGGACCTTTCCTGGCAACGATTGCCAATGGATGGGGCTCCATTATGAATATGGAATGGGTCGTTGCGAATGGCGGTTGGGATGGAAGCTGCGACACCTGGCAAAACTTCTATGCCATGACCGATGCAGAAAATCCCTTCACCCCGATTGCCAACGGTACTGGTGCATATAAACTAGACCACTGGACACAGGGCACTGAAATTGTATTGACTCGTTTCGATGAATATTGGGGCGAGCCTGCCAAGGTGCCGAACGTTTCCATTCTGATTATTCCTGAATTTGGAACCCGCTTTGCCATGCTGCAAGCTGGCGATGTCGATTTCATTGATGTTCCTGTAGAACAACGTGCTCAGGTTGACCCATTGGTTGCCGAAATCGCAATCTACAACGCAGAAACGAATACTTACGAAGCTCCAGTCCCGGTGTGCAGTGTGGACACCACTAAGCTTGGTATCGAGCGGTTTGAGATTTGCGATACCCCCAGCGATCAGCCCTTGCGCCTGTATTTTGGCCGTCCTGGTCTGCAGCAAGATGTCATCCTGTTCAACTTCTTTATTCAGTAGAAGCTTGAGCAGGTAAGAAACTGATACAAATTGCGGGAGCCCCGCGGGGCTCCCGCAACCCCTTAGTTTTTTAGCTTACGCTGTGCACAGAAATCTTTTCTGTCCACATCGAAAGGTAAAAGAAGTGAGAGGTAGATTATGACCAATTACATTATACGTCGCTTGCTGTTGGTTCCGCTATTGCTTTTTGGCGTGACCATCGTTATCTTTGGCATGTTGCAGCTTTTAGGCCCCGTGGAACGCTCCGCTCTGTATATCAAGGATTTCCCCAAAAATGACAAGCAAGTGCAAGCAGTGATCAAACAATATGGGCTGGATCAACCTTTTTATGTGCAATATTGGCGCTGGCTGACTGGTGTTGTGGACCCTGTAACCGGTGAACGTGATGGCGGCATCCTTTATGGAGATTTTGGCTATTCGCGGACTGCTTCCCAGCCTGTAATTGACATCGTCAGGGAGCGCTTCCCTAACACCGTGGATTTAGCTCTCTGGACGATTTACCCGATGCTTTCCATAGGTATTTGGATGGGCGTCCAAGCGGCTGTTAATCAAAATAAGTTCTTCGATCAAGCAGCACGCGTCTATAGCATCGTTGGTACTTCTTTCCCGACCTTTGTGTTTGGTTTGCTCCTCTTAATGCTGCTCTACGCTAAAGCCGGCTGGTTTATGCCCGGGAAGCAATCCAACTGGGTAACCGCACTCATCTATTCAGGTGAGTTAAAGCAATATACGCACCTGTTAACTATTGATGCAATCCTGAATCTGCGCTTTGATGTTTTGTGGGATGCCCTGCGGCACATGATCATGCCGATCATAACCCTTTCTTATATCAACTGGGCGACTTTTGTCCGCGTTACACGCTCCTCAATGTTGGAAACACTGCGCCAGGATTATGTCGTAACCGCGCGTGCGAAAGGCTTGAAAGAGAAAGATGTGATTAACAATCATGCCCGCCCCAATGCGATGCTGCCAGTGGTAACCCTGGCAGGATCTAGCATCGTTGGGTTGCTTGGCGGGGTAGTGATCACCGAAACGGTTTTCAACTACCCTGGCATCGGGAAAGCTGCTGCTGATGCCGCTGCACAGCTGGATGTTGTCACGATTTTGGGGCTGGCAATTTTCACCGGCACTATCCTCATTATCACAAACTTAATCGTTGATGTAATTTACGCGTTTATTGATCCGCGCGTTAGACTGACTTAAGGAGCCTTGCATGACCACGCAAAATACCACAATTCCTACTGGTGATAACCGCCTCCTAGAGGAAACCCGCTCAACGAAAAAAGTGGGTTGGTTAGAGAGAACTGTCGGAACGGATCTTTATCGCATTCTTAAGGGGATGGTTAAAACTCCCACCTCTGTGATTGGTATGATCTTGATTTTCATCTTCATCCTCATCGCCATCTTCGCTCCTGTCATTGCTCCACCTGTTGGGAATGACCCGTACAAGATGCCCCGGGATGGCTTTATGGGTGAACCGCAAGCCCCTGGATCTCCGTGGACGAGAAACGTGCCCGAAATTCCTTTTTGGTACAAAGCAGTTACCGGAAATGAAGAATGGGTGCACCTTTTAGGTACTGCTCAAGGGCAATATGATATTTTTTATGGCGTTATTTGGGGAACCCGCACGGCATTTCAAACGGGCTTTATCGTCGTGATTGCCACGGTCCTCATTGGCATCATTATGGGTTCAATTGCCGCATATTATGGCGGAGGGGTCGATAATATCATCATGCGGATTACCGATATCTTCATGACCTTGCCTTATATCATGATGGCGCTAATCTTTTCAGCGGTGCTAACGCCTATTTTAGGGCGCAGCTTGCTGCCCCCCATGATTGCCATGATTACTTTTGGCTGGATGGGTTACGCCCGGATTATCCGTTCGGATATTCTCTCCATTAAGGAACGCGATTATGTGCTTGCAGCCAAGGCTTCGGGCCTTAAAAACGGACGTATCTTGTTCAAGCATATTTTGCCCAACGCTATTTATCCCACCCTCGTATTAGCCACGCTCGGCTTCGGGGATGTGGTGCTCAGCTTTGCTGCCCTTTCCTTCTTAGGGATTGGTACGGAAATTGGTTATGCTGACTGGGGGCAGATTCTTAGCTTTGCGCGTAACTGGATTACCAGCTTGGATAGATACTGGTATATTGTCGTTTACCCTGGTCTCACTTTGACCATGTTTGTATTGGGGTGGAACCTAATTGGCGATACCCTGCGTGATGTGCTTGACCCGCGCATGCGTGGGAAGATTTAATCTCTGCATCGATGCTAAAATCCCCTGGCAGTTGCCGGGGGATTTTTTACCCAGTCCCCGTTCAGCGATATAATCTTTGTAATTATGTTCCGCTCAACGCAACCTCGCCAAAGTTCCTCTTCCAATAATATCCTGGGAATTAATTTGGATGGTGAAAAATTGCTGTTGGTCTATGGCAATCCCAATGGCATGGTCTATGAGCGTTTGGTAGTTCCCGTGCCTGAGGATGCAAGTTTTGCAGCTGTGGTGGAACTCATTATGCTTCAAGCGGATAAACTCCTCACACTGACGCAAGCCCAACACTTACCGCTGCCAGATCACGTTTCGGTCGCTGTTTCTGGTAACCTCGATTTTGAGAGCGGCGTGGTTCTCTCTGCGGAGGACTTCCCAGAATGGAAGCAGGAACCTATACGGACGCAACTTTCGGTGCG
>ERZ1645187.5024-NODE-5024-length-10452-cov-15.345484_pt1 | contig 10452 bp, 12 predicted proteins | sample MGYA00575352_ERZ1645187 | MGnify/ENA primary metagenome ERZ1645187 (study PRJEB40837, sample SAMN11349314) | freshwater sediment metagenome | isolation source: river sediment | host: Sediment | place: India: Wazaribad , New Delhi | collected 2017-02-21 ...
TCCAGAAGATGTCCTGGGTGCCGTTGCCGTGATGGACGTCGAAGTCCATGACCACCACCCGCTCCGCCCCGTGCGTCGTCCGCGCCCAATGCGCTGCGATCGCCGCATTGTTGAACAGGCAGAAGCCCATCGCCCGCTTCGATTCGGCATGATGTCCCGGCGGCCGCACCGTCACGAAGGCGTTCTTCACCTTCTTGGCGAAGACCTCGTCGACCGCCTGACAGGCGCCGCCGAGAGCCCGCAGCGCCGCCTCGAGCGAGCCGGGCGAAATCGTCGTGTCGTCGTCGAGACGCAGCAGACCCTCTTCGGGAACCGCTTCGGCGATCTCGTCGAAATAGCTGCCCGGATGCGCCGCCTCGACCATCGCGCGGGTACCGCGCGCCGCCGACTCGCGCTCCAGCGGCTGGAACCGCTCGTGCTCGAGGATACGGTCGATCACGCGCATCCGATCCGCCCGCTCCGGATGGCCGAGCGGGGTCGCATGGCCGAGACAGGCGGGATGATGAATGAGCAATGTCGACATGGAACCGGTCCTTCCTCCCCTCGACCGCGTCGCGCCACGCTCGGGCGTCGATCTGCCGTTCGGCTTGCACGGTCGGCCCGCCGATCTTCGTGCGGGTCGTCTTTCATCTGCGAACGCCTCCTTGCGCGAAGGCGTGCACGAAGGCATGCCCGCGCCGTCGGCGTCCGACATGGCGCTACGATGACGGATCGTGACCGTCTCGTCACCCTCGAACCGTGACTGAAATCAATAGTTTCTTCATACCTTCGTCGGATGCGGACCCCTTGTCATGCGCTGGACGCATGGCACGGCGCGCTCCCGGCTTCCCGAGCGTCAGGGGCGTGGCGCCGCCGCCCGTCCCAGCCGGTCGAGGATCGCCTCGCCCAGGCCCTCGTCGGGGATGCCCGGTGCCACCGCGATCGCCGTCACGCCGCGCCCGTCGAGATCGCGCAGGGCCCGAAAGAGACGGCTCGCCGCCTCGCCGAGATCGCCCGACGGCGACAGATCGACGATCGCCGCCGCCGTCTCGTCCCCCGGCAACCGCCGTCCGGCGAAGGTCAGCAGTGCCTCGCCCGGCGCGACGCGGCTCGCCCCCAGTCGCACCGTCGCCTGCGGCGCATAGTGCGACGTCAACATCCCCGGCGCGATCGGCGCCGTCTCGGCCGCCGTCGCCGCCGCCGGCTCGTCGAGCCGCCGTCCGATCGCCGCCTCGATCGCCGCCCGAGCGATCCCACCGGGCCGGAGCAGCACCGCCCGCCCGTCGAGAAGCCCGACGATCGTCGATTCCACCCCGACCGGACACGGACCGCCGTCGACGATCTCGGCAACCCTGTCCCCCAGTTCCTCGGCGACGTCGGCAGCCGAGGTCGGGCTCACCCGGCCCGAGCGATTGGCGCTCGGCGCCGCCACCGGCCGGCCGAAGCGGGCGAGGATGTCGCGGGTGATCGCCGGCGCCGGCACCCTGAGCCCGACGCTGTCGAGCCCGGCGGTGGCGAGATCGCTGATCGGGCTCGTCGGCCGTTTCGGCACCACCAGCGTCAGCGGCCCCGGCCAGAACGCCTCCGCCAGCCGCCGCGCCGCGACGTCGAACACCCCGTGTTCCTCCGCTGCGGCGAGATCGGGGACGTGGGCGATCAGCGGATTGAAGCTCGGCCGCCCCTTGGCGGCATAGATCGCCGCCACCGCGCGCCCGTCGGTGGCGTCGGCACCGAGCCCGTAGACCGTCTCGGTCGGCAGCGCGACCAGCCGGCCCTGCGCCAGCGCCGCGACCGCCGCCGCGATCGCCGCCTCCCGCTCCGCCTCGTTCTCGATCGTCCGCAGCATGGTTCCGTTCCGTCTCGACGCGTGCGGCCCGGTGCCCGCACGGCTTTCCCGCACCGCGCCGGTTGACCCGCCCGTCGGCCTTTCTAGAGTGCAGCCGAGCAGTCCAGTCAACCGCCGTCCGCGCGAAACCGCGTTTCGCGCCCGAGGAGCCCCGATGTCCGCCGCCCTTCGCACCTCGCCCCATGTCGTCGTCGAACGCCGCGGCGCCGTCGCCGTCCTCCGCCTCGACCGCCCCGACAAGAAGAATGCCCTGACCTCGGCCATGTATGCGGCGATCGCCGACGCCTGGGCCGCCGCGGAAGCCGACGACACCGTCGCCGTCCACCTCTGGCTCGGCCTGCCCGGCGCCTTCACCGCCGGCAACGATCTCGAGGACTTCCTCCTCGCCGCTCGCACCGGCCGCCTGTCGGGCGAAGTGCTGGAGTTTCTGCGCCGTCTGGCGACGCTCGACAAGCCGCTGGTCGTCGGCGTCGACGGTCTGGCGATCGGCGTCGGCACCACCGCGCTGTTCCACGCCGACTGGGTCGTCGCCTCCGACCGCTCGCTGTTCAAGACGCCCTTCGTCGATCTCGGCCTCGTGCCGGAAGCCGCCTCGAGCCTGCTCGGACCGCGCCTGATGGGGCCGGCCACCGCCTTCGAGCTGCTCGGCCTCGGCACCGGCTTCGATGCCGCCCGCGCCGAACGCGCCGGCTTCGTCAATCACGTCACCGCCGCCGAGGCGGTCGAAGCGACGGCACTGGCCACCGCCGAAGCCCTGGCGGCAAAGCCGCGCGGCGCACTCGCCGCTTCCCGCCGCCTGCTGCGCGACGCCCCCGGCTACACCACGGCCGACGTCCTCGCCCGCATCGAGGCCGAGGCCGACGAATTCGCCGCCCGCCTCGCCTCCGACGAGGCCAAGGCCGCCTTCGCCGCCTTCTTCGCCCGCAAGAAGTGACGGCGTCGCCCCGTCGGTCGGTCAGCCGACGAAGCGGAAATACAGGCCCTCGAGTTCGCGCCCGAGGGCCGGATCGCCGTCGCCGGCCCGCGCCCGCCGATCGAGGATCCACGGCCGGAAGGTCCGCCAGATCCGCTTGACGTCGACCGCGATCGCCCGCTCGACCACGCCCTCGTCGCAGGCCGTCGCCGCCAGACAGCGCGCGAACGTGTCGAACGAGCCGACCACCGCCGTCACCTTGGCCGTCAGCCCCTGTTTCTCGACGAAGGCGATCAGCGAGGCGTCGCGCTCGCCGATCAGCCGATCGCGCTCCTCGTCGTTCGCCGCCGCCTGGATCCGCCGCTGCGTCTCCTCGATCGCCGTCCACCACGGCTTCATGTCGTTGGCCAACTCGACATAGGCGCGATAGCCCGCGGTCTCGTCGAACCGGTCGACGAGCTGCAGCGCATGGGCGATCCGCGCCGTCTCGCTCGCCTGCGGCACCGCCACGAAATGCTCCCACGCCCCCCAGGCCCAGCCGCCGAGCGCCACGACCGCCGCCGCCGCCAGCACCGCCGGCCGCCCGAGCCGCATCGCCGGCCCGCCCGCCGATCCGCCGGCGCTCGTCTCTGCCGCGTCCCCCCGCTCGTCGTCTCTCACGCGCCCATCCCTCATCGTCCCGGCTTCGGCTTGCAGCACGGCCCGCCGCAGCACACGTCCTGCCACGGCGGCCGGTTCGGCGGCCGCGGCTGCGTCTGCGCCTCGGCCACCGCACTCGCCAACATCGCCGCCACCGCCATCCCAGAAACAAGCGTCCGAATCATGGCGCTCATCGATCCTCTCCGCCGCTGACGAATTCCACCGTCCGCCCCTGGCAGGAAACGGACGTATACGTTAACCTCGTGCCGTCGATGTTGGCATATTCCACATGAACGGAACCCGAATGACCTCGCTCGCCGGACGCACGCTCTTCATCACCGGTGCCACCCGCGGCATCGGCCTCGCCATCGCCCTGCGCGCCGCCCGCGACGGCGCCCGCATCGTCGTCGCCGCCAAGACCGATACGCCGCACCCCAAGCTGCCCGGCACCATCCACACCGCCGCCGAGGCGATCCGCGCCGCCGGCGGCGAAGCGCTGCCGCTGGTCGTCGACGTCCGCGACGAGGCCTCGGTGGTCGCAGCGATCGAGAAGACGGTGGCGACCTTCGGCGGCCTCGACGTCGTCGTCAACAACGCCTCGGCGATCCGCCTCTCCGACACCGCCGCGACCGAGATGAAGCACTTCGACCTGATGACCTCGGTCAACACCCGCGGCACCTTCATGGTCACCAAGCACGCCGCGCCGCATCTCGAGCGGAGCCCGAACCCGCACGTCCTGATGCTGTCGCCGCCGCTCGACATGAAGGAGAAGTGGTTCGCCCCCCACACCGCCTATTCGATCGCCAAATACGGCATGAGCCTGTGCGTGCTCGGGCTGGCCGGCGAGTTCCGCCCCAAGGGCATCGCCGTCAACGCCCTGTGGCCGCGCACGACGATCGCCACCTCGGCGATCGAATTCGTCGTCGGCGAGAAGCTGATGGCGATGAGCCGCACCCCCGACATCATGGCCGATGCCGCCCACGCGATCCTGACCAGCCCGTCGCGCGACTTCACCGGCAACTTCCTGATCGACGACACCTTCCTGGCGTCGCGCGGCGTAACCGACTTCGATCGCTACCGCGTCGATCCGTCGAAGCCGCTGGCGCCGGACTTCTTCGTGCCCGACGACATGCCGGCGCCCTGCGATCTCGGCCCCGTGAAGCGCTGATCGAAAGCGCCGATCACCAGTGCGGCGGCGGCGGCTCGCTCGGTCGCGCCGCCGCGGCGGCTCCGGCGTCGAACGCCTCGAGCTGCTCGCCGAGCGCCCGCACCCGCCGCGTCAGATCCTCGATGATCCGCCACTGCTCGACGACCATCCGGTTGAGATCCTCGATCGTCCGCTCCTGATGGGCGGCATGGGCCTCGAGATCGTCGACCCGCGCACCGAGCGCGGCGAGATCCGGGGAAGGGGCGGCATCGCTCATCGTCGCACTCCGTGAGGCGAGGGAAGGGGAGGCGGGCGAAGACCGGCGCGTCGGCCGATCCGCAACCGCCCCGTTTCAGCGCTTGCGCCGCGCCCTGAGGAAGGCCTCGAGCTCGGCGTCGCCACCCTCCGGCAGCACGATGCGCGGCTTGGCGTAGAGATTGCCGAAGCCACCCGCCTTGGTCGGCAGGCCCTTGCCCTTCAGCCGCAGCGCCTTCGCCCCGGTCGTCCCGGCCGGCAGCGTCAGCTCGACCGCGCCCGACAGCGTCGGCACCCGCACCCGTCCGCCCAGCACCGCGTCTTCGAGTGAGACCGGCACGTCGATCTCCAGATCGTGGCCGTCGACCGTGAACTGCGGATGGCGCTGGAAGATCACCGTGACGAGCGCGTCGCCCGCCACCGCCCCGGGATGACCCTGGCCCTTGAGCCGGATCTGCTGACGATCGGAGACGCCCTCGGGCAGCTGCACGTCGAGCGTCCGCCCGGTCGGCAGATCGACCCGCACCTTGGCATGGGCCATCACCTCTTCCAGGCTCACCCGCGCCTCGGCCTCGATGTCGCCACCGCGCCCGCGCGGCCCCGCCCCGCCACCCGCCTCCGCGCCGGGCCGCGCCCCGCCACGGCCGAAGCCGGACCGTGCGCCGCCGGCCCCGCCGCCGAAGGCCTGGCCGAGAATGTCGGTGAGAAAGTCGTCGAACTCCGGCCCGCCGCCGTGGCCGCCGCGCGGCCCCGAGCGCGACGAGAAGCCGAAGCCGCCGCCGAACGGCCCGCCCGACGAGCGGAAGTCGAAACCGCCGCCGCCTGCGCCGGTGAAGCGCGGCTTGCCCTCGGCATCGATCTCGCCGCGGTCGAACTGCGCCTTCTTCGACGCGTCGCCGAGGATCTCATAGGCCGAATTGATCTCGGCGAAGGCTTCCTTCGCCTTGGGGTCGTTCTGGTTCTGGTCGGGATGGTGCTTCTTGGCCAGCCGCCGGAACGCCTTCTTGATGTCGTCGGCGCTCGCCGAGCGCGCCACGCCGAGCACGTCGTAGGGATCACGCATCGATGCACTCCTCGCCCGCACCCCGTCTTCGGGCACGCGGGTCACCGGCCCCCCAGAGGGGCGCCTGATCGGTCGTCGCCCGACATGTGGGGTGTTTCGCCGACGAAAACCAGAGGAAATTCGCGTCCGACCGCCGCGGGCCGGGCGAAATGGCCGCCCCGCTCAGCGCCCGACGCGCTCGAAGCGCACCATGTCCCACGGCCCGTCGTAGCCCTGGCAGGCCCGGCCGGTGTGCAGGTTGACGCCCTCGACGGTGACCAGCGTCGTCTCGAAGTCGCGGCACAGCGCCCCGTTCATCGCCCGCGACGCCGCGACATGGGTGATCGTGCCGCTGTTGCCCGTCGTCTCGTTCTTCCAGGCGATCGGTGCCTCGCGCCCGGTGATGCCGGCCGACTCGATGGTCTGACGCACCACGTCGGCATCGCTCGCCGGCTTCGCCGCCGTCGGGCTCGCCCCGGTCTTGGGGATCGACCCGGTGATCTCCGGCTCGACCGCGTCCGTCTTCGACATCCACGCCGACAGCGGCATCATGATTCCGGCGCAGCCCGACAGCGCCGACGCCATGGCGGCGACGAGCACCAGACGCGACGCAGCCCGGACCTGTGCGGCGCGCGGGTGGCGCCGTCCGAGTATGCCGATGTAGGATGAAGACCGCAGACCGGCCAAGGGACCCTCCGAGAAGACGATGACCGACCATTTCGCGAACGATCCTCCATCCGAGTTAACGTCGGGTGACTTTTCCGGCGCCGGTGAACCGTTCCGGTTGTTCGCCGCGTGGCTTGCCGACGCCGAGGCGAAAGAGCCGAACGATCCCAACGCCATGGCACTGGCGAGCGTCGACGAGACGGGCCTGCCCGACGTGCGCATGGTGTTGTTGAAGGGCTTGGACGAGACCGGCTTCGTCTTCTACACCAACTTCGAGAGCGCCAAGGGCCGCGAGCTTCTCGCCTCGCGCAAGGCCGCGCTCCTCTTCCACTGGAAGAGCCTGCGCCGGCAGGTCCGCATCCGCGGCGCCGTCGAGGTCGTCTCCGACGCCGAGGCCGACGCCTATTTCGCCTCGCGCCCGCGCGCCAGCCGCATCGGCGCCTGGGCCTCGCGCCAGTCGCGACCGCTGGAGAGCCGCTTCGCCCTCGAGAAGGCGGTCGCCGAATACGGCCTGAAGTTCGCGCTCGGCGAAGTGCCGCGCCCGCCCCATTGGTCGGGCTTCCGCGTCGTGCCGACGGCGGTCGAGTTCTGGCACGATCGCCCCTTCCGCCTGCACGACCGCATCGTCTTCACCCGCCCCGCCCCCGGCGCGGCGTGGAGCGAGACCCGCCTCTATCCGTGAGCGGATCGGGCGACGGCGGCCTCGCCGTCGCTCACAGCCAGCGCTTCCACTTGAAGACGGCGAAGGTGGTGCTCACCGAGGCCACCATCATCGCCAGCGCCATCGGATAGCCGAACGCCCAGTCGAGCTCGGGCATCGCATGGAAGTTCATGCCGTAGATCGAGGCGATCAGCGTCGGCGGCATGAAGATCACCGCGAGCACCGAGAAGATCTTGACGATGGTGTTCTGCTCGACGCCGACCAGACCCAGCGTCGCCGACAGCAGGAAGTTGACCTTGCCGTCGAGCGACTTGCCGTATTCGGAGAGCGACCGCGCGTCCTGCTCGAGCGTCGCCAGCCGCGCCCGCGAATCCCGATCGAGCCGTTCCGAATCGGTCTCCTCGCCGAGGAAGTGGAACAGCCGCGACAGCGACACGATGCTCTCCTCGACCCGGGCGAGCCCGCCGCCGAGCCGGCCGATCGCCGTGATCGTCCGATCGAGCCCGGTCTCGCGCCCCTGCTTCGGCCCGAACACCTGCGCCGACAGCCGGTCGAGATCGCCACCCAGCCTCTCCAACGCATCGGCCAGCCGATCGATGATCGTCTCGAGCAGACCGATCAGCACCGAACGCCCGTCGGCGAGCCCGGCGTTCGGCCGCTCGCCGCGCTGCACGAACAGGTCGAACGACTTCGGCCGATCGTAGCGCACCGTCGCCAGCCGGTCGCCGACCAGCAGAAAGGTGATCGGCGTCACCCCCGGCGTCTCGGTGTCGGAGCGCACCGGCACCAGCGCCGTCATGTAGAGCGCCCCGTCCTGCGCATAGAGCCGGCTGGAGACCTCGATCTCCTGCATTTCGTCGCGCGTCGGCACCGAGGTGCCGAGCGCCGCCTCGACCGCGGCATCCTCCTCGAAGGTCGGCTCGAGCAGGTCGTACCACACCGCCCGTCCCTCCGGCGGCGGCGCACCGGTGAGCGCCGAGCGCACCAGACGGGATTCGGTCAGACCGTAGATGACGAGCATGGTGAGGCCGCACTGTGGAGACGAGTCGGCCCGAAGCTACCGCCCGCCGCCGCCCCCGTCGACCCCGCCTCGGCTTCCCGAGGCCGCGCTCCGGAATGCCGCCTCGCCGCCGAAACGCCGAGACGCCGCGGATCGGCCGATCCGCGGCGTCTCGAAACCGGAGGCGATGCCGAGACCGTCGTCTCAGCTCCACTGCGGCCCGGGCTTCTTGGCCTTCTGGTTCTTGGCGAGCGAAGCGGCCGCCGACACGGCGGAAATGCCGATCGACTTGTACTGCGCGTCGAGCGCGTCGGCCGGTTGGGCCTGAACCTGCTGCTTGGCTTCCTGCGTCTTGTTCTTCTCGTCGGACATGTCGACCTCTATGGCATTTCCCTGATGTCGCGATGCGGTTGCTGCGGTGCAACAAGTCCTCGTCGCGAACCCGTAAGACGTTTTCGGCGTCTTCACGGCCCTCGTCTCGCTCGAGATTGCGGCGTCTTCTTGGCGTCGTCGAGCAGACACCGAATTGTCGTCGAGCCGCGAAATCGGGAAAAGAGCGGGGAATTACGACGTTGGTCGTACAAATGGCCTCGAATCCGGTATTTCACATCCCGTCACAGAAATATGCATCATGCAATTGCGGCCGACCGGATCTCCGCCACCGCCACTTCCGGCGGCACCATGAAGCGCACCGGCAGGATCGAACAGCCCAGCCCCGACGACACCAGCAGCGGCCGCCCGTCGACGTCGTAGCGCCCTCTGACCCATGCCAGATCGCCGTGCAGCCGCGCGATCGGCGCTCCGACGAACGGCAGTCGCACCTGCCCGCCGTGGGTATGACCCGACAGCGTCAACGCCACCCGCTTCGGCACGCCGGTGATCTGCGCCGGCTCGTGCGCGAGCAGCAGCACCGGCGCGTCGTCGCGGACCTGCGCCAGCGCCCGCCCGATGTCGTGGCGCCCGAACGGCCGAACCACCGTCGCACTCTCCGTCCCCGCCACCCAGAAGGCGTGACCGTCGCGCTCGATCTTGACCGCTTCGTTGAGCAACACCTGCACCCCGACCGCCGTCAGCGCATCGGCCACCGTCCGCGGCCCGGCGACCCGCGTGTAGTCGTGATTGCCGAGGATCGCATGCACGCCGAGCGGCGCGGTGAGCCGGGCGAACGGCGCCGCCCATTCCGACGGCCGCGGCACCCGCGTCGACATCTGCGCCAACCCGACATAGTCGCCGAGCATGAACACCACGTCGGGGGCGAGCGCATTGGTCTGCGCGACGATCGCCGCGATCCGCTCGACCGGCATCCACGGCTCGCAGGCGTGCAGATCGGTCAGGATCGCCGCTCTCAGCGGCTTCGCCCCCGCCGGCCAGCCGGCGAGCGGCATGTCCCAACGCGCCACCGTCAGCCGAAAGGATGCCTCGATGCCGACGGCATAGCCGCCGAGCGACAGGAACCCCGCCCCGCTCGCCGTCGCCATCTGCAGAAACCGTCGTCGGCTGATCATCCGCCCGCGCTCCTCGCCTCGTCTGCCACTATGGCCGGCGAAGGCGGCGAAACCAAGATGCCCGCCGCTCCCCCTGCGGCATCGCGCCCCTGCGGCATCGTCGAACGACGGACTCGACAACCCGCTCCGCTTGCGGAAAAAAGGGGTGACGTGCACGTCACTGAAATTCCGTTCAGGGAATCGCGTGGCACGGAACTGACCGGCAAGAACCCTTGGGGAGGACTCCATGCTCGGCTCGATGCAGAATTGGCCTTTGCTGTGCACCAAGATCATCGATCACGCCGCCCTGCTTCACCCGAAGCGGACGGTCCTGACGCGCTCCGTCGAGGGCCCGCTGCACACCACGACCTATGCCGAGCTGCGCACTCGCTCCCTGCGCGTCGCCAAGCGCCTCGAGAAGCACGGCATCAAACACGGTGACCGCGTCGCCACGCTCGCCTGGAACACCTGGCGTCACATGGAGGTCTGGTACGGCCTGCTCGGCCTCGGCGCGATCTATCACACCGTCAACCCGCGCCTCTTCCACGATCAGATCGTCTGGATCGTCAACGACGCCGAGGACCGCCTGCTCTTCGTCGATCTGACCTTCCTGCCGGTGATCGAGAAGTACATCGCCGACATGCCGACCCTCGAGCAGGTGATCGTCCTGACCGACGCCGAGCACATGCCGGCGACCACCATCCCCAATGCGATCGCCTACGAGGAATGGCTGAAGGACGCCGACGACGACTTCGTCTGGAAGACCTTCGACGAGAACACCGCCGCCGGCCTGTGCTACACCTCCGGCACCACCGGCAAC
>ERZ1645187.5025-NODE-5025-length-10452-cov-7.551121_pt1 | contig 10452 bp, 13 predicted proteins | sample MGYA00575352_ERZ1645187 | MGnify/ENA primary metagenome ERZ1645187 (study PRJEB40837, sample SAMN11349314) | freshwater sediment metagenome | isolation source: river sediment | host: Sediment | place: India: Wazaribad , New Delhi | collected 2017-02-21 ...
GCTTCCAGATCAACTTCCAGAACTGCGTGCATTGCAAGACCTGCGACATCAAGGACCCGTCGCAGAACATCACCTGGACAACGCCCATGGGCGGCGGCGGGCCGAACTACCCGAATATGTGATCGGGATTAGAGGTAAATTTCATGCGGGCCGGGGCAACACAGCTCTGGCCCGCATTGCCTTTGTCCGGCGGTCTGACTAGCTATTTCCCAGTGCAAGGAGGAGCCCGTCATGCCATCGCCCCAGCCCGCGGCCCGTCGTCGTTTCCTGACCCCGGCGCTGCTTGGTCTGTCTCTGGTTCTGGGGCTGCCGCTGGCGGCGCAAGAGGCCGCCGCGCCGCCCCCGTTTGACGGGGACGCAGGCGCCTTTCTTGCGGCCCGAAGCGCCGCAAGCCATGCCGATTACGCCGCCGCCGCCGATTGGTATGCCCGCGCGCTGTTGAGCGATCCGAAGAACCCGGGCCTTCTGGATGGCGCGGTGATGGCCAATGTCGGCCTTGGCGAATTCGGCCCTGCCGCGAACATGGCCCGCGCGCTGAACGATCTGGGCATGAAAAGCCAGGTCGCCTATCTGGCACTTCTGGTGACCGCGATCAATGAAGAGGATTATCAGGGCATCATCGACCGCAGCGTCGACGGGGTTGAGAAGGGCGCGCTTCTGGACACGCTGACAACGGCTTGGGCGCAACTGGGTCTGGGGCGGATGTCGGATGCGACGGCCACCTTCGACCGGCTGACCCGCAGCCCGGAAATGGCAGCCTTTGGCCTCTATCACAAGGCGCTGGCGCTGGCCTCTGCCGGAGATTTCGAGGGCGCCGATGCCATCCTTTCCAGCAAGGAGGCCGCCACGTTGCGGCAGATGCGCCGCGGCATTCTGGCCCATGCCCGCATCCTGTCGCAACTGGAACGCAACGCCGATGCGCTGAAACTTCTGGATGACGCCTTTGTCGGAGAGCCCGACCCCGAACTGGCGCAACTGCGCCATCGGCTGCAGGCGGGCGAGCCCTTGCCCTTCGATCTGGTCCGCACCGCCAAGGATGGCATGGCCGAGGTGTTCTATACGCTGGCCATGGCGCTGGGGCAGGAGGGCGACCCGACGCATACGCTGATCTATGCCCGCGGTGCCGAGGCCTTGCGTCCGGGGCAGGCCGATACCGCGCTTCTGGTGGCGGGGCTTCTGGAACAGCAGGGCCAGAACGATCTGGCGATCGAGGTTTACGCCACCATCCCTTCCGACAGTCCGTCGTTCCATGTGGCCGAAATCGGCCGCGCCGATGCCACCTATGCGGCCGGGCGCAAGGAGGCCGCCCTTGAGATTCTGCAGGGTCTGGCGCGGGCGCGTCCCGACTTGCAGGTCGCCCATGTGGCCCTGGCCGACGCCTATCGCCGCGACGAACGCTTTGCCGAGGCGCGGGCGGCCTACGACACCGCTATCTCGCTTGTAAAGAACGCGCAGCCCGGCGATTGGCCGCTCTATTTCAGCCGCGGTATCTGCGCCGAAAGGCTGGGCGATTTCGAGGCCGCGGTGGCCGACATGCGCAAGGCGCTGGAGCTGAACCCGGACCACCCGCAGGTGCTGAACTATCTGGGCTACAGCTATGTCGACCGGGGCGAGAATCTGGAAGAGGCGCTGGCGATGATCGAACGCGCCGTCGCCAAGGAACCGGGTTCGGGCTATATCATCGACAGTCTGGCCTGGGCCTATTTCCGCCTTGGCCGCTATGCCGAAGCGGTGGAGCCGATGGAGCGGGCCTCGCTGCTGGAGCCAGTGGATCCGATCGTCACCGACCATCTGGGCGATGTCTATTGGGCCGTGGGCCGCACCCGCGAGGCCGAGTTCCAGTGGCATCGCGCCCTGTCCTATGGCCCTGAAGAAAAGGACGCCGTCCGCATCCGCGCCAAGCTGGAAAAGGGGCTGGATGCCGTTCTGGCCGAAGAAGGCGCCAAGCCGATCACCCCGGTCGAGGCCAAGGTCGCCCCGTGAGCGGTGCCGTTTGCGAACGGGCGCGGGCAAAGGTCAATCTTTGCCTGCATGTCACCGGCCAAAGGGCTGATGGCTATCACCTCTTGGACAGTCTGGTGGTCTTTGCCGAGACGGGTGATCTGGTCAGCTGCGCCCCGGCCAGTGCCATGACCCTGTCGCTGACCGGCCCCGAGGCCGAGGGCCTTGGCGCGGGCGAGGACAATCTTGTGCTTCGCGCCGCGCGGTCCTTCGCGGCAGGGCAGGGGGCGGCGATCACGCTCGACAAAAGGCTGCCGGTGGCCTCGGGCATCGGCGGCGGGTCGGCCGATGCGGCGGCCACGCTCAAGGCGCTGGCGCGGCTTTGGGGCATGCCTGTGCCGGACGCCGCGGCAGTGCTGGCCCTGGGCGCCGACGTTCCGGTCTGCCTTGCCGGTCATCCCGCCCGGATGCAGGGGGTGGGCGAGGTCGTATCGCGCTTACCCCATCCATTGCCGCCTGCCCATCTGGTGCTGGTCAATCCGCGGGTGCATGTCTCAACCCCGACCGTCTTTCGCGGCTTGACGCGCAAGGACAACGCCCCGCTGCCGCCCGATCTGCCGAACTTGCCGGATGTGCCGGCCCTGGCAGACTGGTTGGGCGTCCAGCGCAATGATCTCGAAGCGCCGGCCATTGCGGCATTGCCGGTGATCGCAACCGTCAAGGCCGCGCTTGCGGCGCAGGCAGGCTGCCATCTGGCGCGGATGTCGGGATCGGGGGCAACCTGCTTTGGCCTCTTCTCCGAGGCCGCCGCCGCCGAGGCGGCCGCGCGGGCGCTGGCGCGGGCTCAGCCCGGTTGGTGGGTTCAGGCCTCCCCCCTCGCCAGATAGCCGCCGAAGAGCGCCCGAAGGGCGACGATGAGGCGCGCCTCAGGCCAGACGCGCCACCACATAGGACGACAGATCGTCCAGCACCTGCCGCAGCGGATGGTCTGGCAGGCTGCGCAACGCGGCGCGGGCGCGGTCGGCCCAGGCGAGCGCATCGGCGCGGGCTGCCTCCAGCGCCCCGTGGCGGGCCATGATCGCCAAGGCGTGCTCCAGATCGCCGTCGCGCTGGTCGCCCTTCTCGATCACCCGCACCCAGAAGGCGCGCTCTTCCGCGTCGGCCTTGGCCACCGCCTTGATGAGCGGCAAGGTCAGCTTGCGCTCGCGGAAATCGTCGCCCACGTTCTTGCCGGTCACCGCAGCCGTGCCGCCATAATCCAGAAGGTCGTCGGCAATCTGAAAGGCGATCCCCAGCGCATCGCCATAGTCGAACAGCGCCCGCACCTGATCTTCGGGGGCGCCCGCAATCACACCGCCCACCTCGGTCGCGGCCGAGAACAGCGCCGCCGTCTTGCCGCGCACCACTTTCAGATAGATCTCTTCCGTCGTCGCCAGATCCTGCGCGGCGGTCAGTTGCAAGACCTCGCCCTCGGCAATCGTGGCGCTGGCATTGGCCAGAATGGCCAGAACCCGGATCTGGCCCGGTTCGGTCATCAACTGGAAGGACCGGGCAAAGAGATAGTCGCCCACCAGAACGGACTACTTGTTGTCCCAAAGCAGGTTGGCCGTGGGCCGCCCGCGCCGCTGGGCGCTTTCATCCACCACATCGTCATGCAAGAGCGTGGCGGTATGGATGAACTCGACCGCCGCCGCCAGATGCACGTGATAAGGCCCGCCATAGCCGCACAGCCGCGCCGCCGCCAGCGTCAGCATCGGGCGCAGGCGCTTGCCGCCCGCCTCGATCAGATGGGCAGTGACCTGCGGGATGCGCGGGGCATGCTCGCTTGCCATCCGCTCGCGGATCAACAGGTTGACCGCTTCCATGTCCGCCGACAGAATCTCTGCCAGCCGGTCATGCGGTTTGTTCGCGTGATCCAAAGCCATCCCCATACGTCTCGACATTCCGTTCCGCGCCCGCGAAACTGCGCCCCATGAAGCTTTTGCTGCAAACCACAGATCCGACCGTGATCGCCTTCGCCCAAGCCCTTCTTGAGGGCGAGGATATAGACAGCTTTGTGCTGGACGTCCACATGAGCGTGTTCGAAGGCGGCTTGGGCATTCTGCCGCGCCGCCTGATGGTGGCCGACCGTGACTGGTTTCGCGCCCGCATCGTGATCCGCGACAACGGAATTGACGAGGGCTATGATGCAAGGCCCTGAATTTGCAGAGGAAGAGCTTTCGCGGGATGCCTTTCTTTGCGGGCGTCTGCATCTGTGGCAGCCGAAAAAGGGCTATCGCGCCGCGACGGATCCGGTGCTTTTGGCGGCGGCCTGTCCGGCCTTGCCGGGGCAGTCGGTGCTTGACATGGGCTGCGGGGCGGGGGCGGCTGCGCTGTGTCTGGCTGCGCGGGTTCCCGGCGTGATCCTGACCGGGCTTGAGGTGCAGTCGGCCTATGCCGCGCTGGCCCGCCGGAATGCGGCGGATAACGGCATCGCGCTGCAGGTTGAAACGGGCGATCTGGCGCAGATGCCCAAGGCGCTGCGCCGCGATTTCGACCATGTCATCGCCAACCCGCCCTATTACCCGGCCGGAGGCACGCCTTCGCCCGTGGCGGCCCGCGCGCGTGCCTTGCAAGTCGACACGCCCCTTGCCGACTGGGTGCAGGCGGCCGCGCGCCGTCTGGCCCCCGGTGGCTGGCTGACGCTGATCTGCGGGGTCGATGGCCTGCCCGAGGTTCTGGCGGCGATGGGTGCGAAACTCGGCTCGGCCTCGGTCCTGCCGCTGCAGCCGCGCGAGGGTCGGGCGGCGCTGCGCATCCTTCTGCGGGCGCGCAAGGGCGGCAAGGGGGCCTTCCGTCTGCTGGCGCCGCTGGTGCTGCATCAGGGGGCCGCGCATGACGGCGACCGAGAAAGCTATACGCCGCGCGCCAATGCCGTGCTGCGGGGCGGCGAAGGGCTGTCGGCCGAGTTCGCCTGAGCGATCAATCCGATTTGACCGAATGTCGCGGCAGATTTCTGTGAAGACTTGATGACAGCGGGGGGGATTCGTGGTGCACTGAGGGTGTTGAAACCATCCACAGGAGGATTTCCATGACCGTCGCTTCGCATATCGCCGAACTGAAGAAGAAGCACGAACACCTTTCCGAGATGGTGGAAAAGGCGCAGCGCGCGCCGGGTTCGGATGACCTGCAGATTCACGAATGGAAAAAGCAGAAGCTGAAGATCAAGGAAGAGATCGAGCGTCTGTCGCAACAGGCCTGAGGCTGTCAGCGCGGGCGGGCGCGCAGGCTGGCCCGGGCGGCCAGCACCGCGCCCGCAGTAATCAGCAGCGCGGCCAACAGAAGAACCGGCCTTGCCTCGGCCCTGCCAGCGGCAATCAGCGCCAAGGTCGACAGCAAGGGCGCAGCATAGGAGGCGACACCCAAAAGCTGGATGTCGCCTTTCTTCATGCCGATGTCCCAGGTGAAAAACGCCGCCCCCACCGGCCCAAGGCCCAGACCGATCACAGAAAGCCAGCCCCAGCCACCTTGTGGCCATAGCGTCTCTTCCCAGATCAGATGCGCCGGAACTGACAGCGCGGCAGTCATAAGGCAATAGACCACCACCGATTCCGTCGGCACATCCCCCAGCCTCCGCGACAGCACCGAATAGCCGGCCCAGGCGATGGCACAAAGAAAGGCAAGCGCCAGCCCGGCAACCGGCACGCTGCCCGCAGCGCTGTCGCGCCCCAGAACGATCAGCGCCGCCCCGGCAAAAGCCACCAGTGCCCCAACCACATGCAGCGCCCGCAGCCTCTCGCCGGGCAGAAGACCCGAGAACAGCACGATGAACAGCGGCCAGAGATAGGCGATCAGGCCGGTTTCGGCGTGGGGGGCGATGCGGAAGGCGGTAAAGTAAAGCGCGTGATAGCCAAAGAGGCCGATGGTGCCAAAGGCATAGACTTTCCACGAGATCCGGCCGAGCACCGAAAACCCCGCGCCAAGGCCGATCCAGACCAGCCCGATCGCCCCGCCGATGCCAAAGCACAACGCATTGAGAAGAAAGGGAGGAACCGGGGCCGAGCCGATGGTCATCAGCGCCAGAAGCGCCCACATCAGAATGGCGGTAAAGCCGATGGTCGTCGCCTTTTGCCGTGTCATGTCTTGCCCTGTCCCCGACTGTCGTCAATCGCTAGCGGTGCAGCGGCGCAGGTTCAACCCCGCTTTGCCAACAGGTCCTGGCCAGCGGGCAGGCAAAAGCCCGGCGCAAGGCCGGGCTTTCGGTAGGATGGGCAATATTGCCCATCCTACGTGTCAGACAAAGAATTGCCCGCCATTGGCCGAGATGGTCGATCCGGTGATGAACCCGGCATCATCCGCGGCAAGGAACACCACACAACGCGCGATTTCTTCCGGCTCGCCCAGACGGCCCACAGGGATCAGCGGGATGATGCGTTCGTTCAGCACCTTCTCATCGATCGCGCGGACCATCTCCGTGCCGATATAGCCCGGGCAGATCGCGTTCACGGTGATGCCCGCGCGTGCGCCTTCCTGGGCCAGCGCTTTGGTGAAACCCAGATCGCCCGACTTGGCGGCGGAATAGTTCGCCTGCCCCGCTTGGCCCTTCTGTCCGTTGATCGACGAGATGTTGATGATGCGGCCGAACTTGCGGTCGCGCATCCCCGACCACAGCGGATGGGTCATGTTGAACAGACCGGTGAGGTTGGTGTCGATCACCTCTTTCCACTGGCCGGGGGTCATCTTGTGGAACATGGCGTCACGGGTGATGCCTGCGTTGTTCACCAGCACGTCCACCGGGCCAACCTCGGCCTCGACCTTGGCGATGCCGTCCTTGCAGGCCTCATAGTCGGCAACCGACCATTTGTAGGTGGGAATCCCGGTTTCCCTGGTAAAGGCGGCGGCGGCCTCATCGTTGCCCGCATAGTTGGCGGCCACCTTGTAGCCTGCCGCCTTCAAAGCCACCGAAATTGCGGCCCCAATGCCGCGCGACCCGCCGGTGACCAGTGCAACTCTTGCCATTCAATCCTCCTTCCAAGAGATGTCCTTGAAATCCTGTTATCGAAATAGGAGCAGGCGCGCAACTTTATTGCGCGCCTGTTTTTCGGTTGCAGCGATTTTTTCGCAGTTGCGGCGCGGATCAGCGTTCCAGAGTCAGCGCCACGCCCATGCCGCCGCCGATGCACAGCGTCGCAAGGCCCTTCTTGGCGTCACGGCGGCCCATTTCATGCAGCAGCGTGTTCAGGATGCGGCAGCCCGAGGCGCCAATCGGGTGGCCGATGGCAATCGCGCCGCCGTTGACGTTCACCACCTCGGGGTTCCAGCCCATGTCCTTGTTCACCGCGCAGGCCTGGGCGGCAAAAGCTTCGTTCGCTTCGACAAGATCCAGATCGGCGGCCTTCCAGCCGGCCTTCTCCAGCGCCTTGCGGCTGGCGTGGATCGGTCCGACGCCCATGATCGACGGATCCAGCCCGGCCGTGGCGTAAGAGGCGATTCGCGCCAGAACCTTCAGCCCGCGCTTTTCGGCCTCTTTGTCGGTCATCAGCATGACCGCGGCCGCGCCGTCATTGATGCCGCTGGCATTGCCTGCCGTCACGCTGCCGTCCTTGGTGAAGGCGGGGCGCAGTTTCTGCATGCTTTCCAGCGTGGCGCCGTGGCGGATGTATTCGTCCGAATCAACCACCACATCGCCCTTGCGGGTCTTGACGGTGAAGGCAATGATTTCGTCCTTGAACTTGCCGGCCTTCTGTGCCGCTTCGGCCTTGTTCTGGCTGGCCAGCGCGAATTCGTCCTGCATCTCGCGGCTGATCTGCCACTGGTTGGCGACGTTTTCGGCGGTGATCCCCATGTGATAGCCGTTGAAGGCATCCCACAGGCCATCCTTGATCATCGAATCGATGAAGCTCATGTCGCCCATCTTCTGCCCGGCGCGCAGATGCGCGACGTGGGGGGCAAGCGACATGTTTTCCTGACCGCCCGCGATGACGATGCGGGCATCGCCCAGCGTCACATGCTGCGCGCCCAAGGCAACCGCCCGCAGGCCCGAGCCGCAGACCTGATTGATGCCCCAGGCGCTGGCCTCTTTCGCAAGCCCGGCGCGGATGGCGGCCTGACGGGCGGGGTTCTGGCCCTGACCGGCGGTCAGCACCTGACCAAGGATCACCTCTTCGACTTCGGCCTTGTCGATGCCGGCGCGCGCAACGACACCCTCGATCACGGCGGCGCCCAGGTCATGCGCCGGGGTGTTGGCGAAAGAGCCGTTGAAACTGCCGACGGCGGTCCGGCCCGCTGCGACGATCACCACATTGGTCATGAAATCCCCTCCTCAAGGCTGGCGGCGGAAATGCCGCTTTGCAGCAATGGCTAGGCAATGGGGCGCATAAAAGCAAGCGTCGAGACAGGGGCAAGGCCCTCAGGCGCGTTTTTGCCGCGCCGTGGCATCGGCGAAGGCGGGCCGCAGGCTGGCGGCGCCAAACAGATAACCCTGCAGGCAATCGACCCCCAGGTTCATCAGAAACCGGGCCTCTTCGGGGGTTTCGACCGCCTCGGCCACGGTGAACATCTGAAAATGCCGGCCGATCGACAGAAGCGCCGCCGTCAGGGCGGCATTGTCGGGGTCGCGGTGGATGTTCCGGATGAACTGGCCATCGATCTTCAGGATGTCAAAGAAGAAGTCCTTGAAGTAGCGGATCGCGGTATAGCCCGCGCCGAAATCATCCAGCGCGAAGGCGACGCCCTCGGCCTGCAGCTCTTCCATGAAGGCGATGACCAGCTCGGGCACCAGCATGGCCGAGCTTTCGGTAATCTCCAGAATCAACCTTTCCCCAACCGTTGGCCCCGCAGCCAGCCCCTTGCGGAAGGCCCGCATCCAGCGCGGATAGCCGATGGAGCGCGCTGACATGTTGATCGAAAGGCGCACATCCGGGTGCCGGGCCAGCGCCCCAAGCCCCAGTTCCAGCGCGATGCAGTCGATTTCGCGGCCGATTTCGGTATCCTCCACCGCGCCGATGAAATCGCGCGCCGGGATCATCCGCCCATTCGGATCCAGAACCCGAATCAGCCCTTCGTGAAAGGCCACGCGCTCAGGGTCGCGCGCCAGCACCACCGGTTGATAAGCCAGCCGCATGCGACGCAGATCGATCGCTTCGCGCACCATGTCCATGGTTTCGCGATCCTGCTGTGAAATCATGACGCCCAGCGGGCTTGCGACCCCGGCGCTGGCGTCTATCTTCGGCTTCCGATGCTCGGCCTGCATGACACAATCCCCCGTATCCCGCGCCACACTGTCGCCATCCGGGTAAAGGTCCGGTAAAACTCGGCTCTTGTCTCAAATGCCCCTGATTTCGGAATCCCCATGACCCAGCGTTGCCCGTGGTGCGGCACCGACCCGCTCTATGTCGCCTATCATGATACCGAATGGGGCGTGCCCGAACGGGACTCTCGCGCCCTGTGGGAGTGCCTTATGCTGGAGGCGTTTCAGGCGGGGCTGTCGTGGATCACCATCCTGCGGCGGCGCGAAACCTTTCGTGCGGCGTTTTGCGGTTTTGACCCGGCACGGATCGCAAGCTGGGGGGAGCCGGAGGTGGCGCGGCTCTTGGCCGATCCGGGTATCATTCGCCACCGCGGCAAGATCGAGGCCACGATCCGTGGCGCGCAGGCCTGGTTGCGGATCGAGGCGCGCGAGGGATTTTCACACTTCATCTGGAAGCATGTGGATCACGCGCCCCTCGTGAACCACCTGCCCGACATGGGCGCGGCACCGACCCAGACCGCGCAATCGCAGGCGCTGGCCAAGTCTTTGAAGGCAGAGGGTTTCACCTTTTGCGGGCCGACGATCACCTATGCTTTCATGCAGGCGGTGGGCATGGTGAACGACCATCTGGCGACCTGTTTCCGACACCCGTCGCAGCAATGAAAAAAGCCCCGCAAAGCGGGGCTTTTCGCTGATTTTCGTCGAAAATCAGGCCAGCGCGGCCTTGGCTTGCGCGGCGATGGCGTTGAACGCCTCGGGCTCGTGCACGGCCAGATCGGCCAGAACCTTGCGGTCCACCACGATGCCGGCCTTGTTCATGCCGTCGATCAGGCGCGAATAGGTCATTTCCAGATCGAACAGACGCACGGCGGCGTTGATACGCTGGATCCACAGGGCGCGGAACTGACGCTTGCGGGCCTTGCGGTCGCGGGTCGCGTACTGGTTGGCCTTGTCGACGGCCTGGGTCGCGGTGCGGAAGTTGGTGGAGCGGGCGGCGTAGTAGCCCGACGCGGCCTTGATGACCTTGCGGTGACGGGCGTGGGTAACCTTGCCGGATTTGACGCGGGACATGTTCTGGCCTCCTTAGCGGTTATACGGCATGTATTTCTTGACGATCTTCTCGTCGGCATCGCACAGGACCATGGTCCCGGACGCGTCGCGGATGAATTTCGTCGAGCGTTTGATCATGCCGTGGCGCTTGCCAGCCACGCCAGCCTTCACATGGCCGTTGGCCGTGAAGGAGAACCGCTTTTTCGCAGCGGATTTGGTCTTCATCTTGGGCA
>ERZ1645187.5027-NODE-5027-length-10449-cov-89.438234_pt1 | contig 10449 bp, 7 predicted proteins | sample MGYA00575352_ERZ1645187 | MGnify/ENA primary metagenome ERZ1645187 (study PRJEB40837, sample SAMN11349314) | freshwater sediment metagenome | isolation source: river sediment | host: Sediment | place: India: Wazaribad , New Delhi | collected 2017-02-21 ...
CGCGTTGGGCCAGAGCGAACTTCAAACTGGATTAGGCCCGAGGGGCAACGTCATCGCCGTCGGGGTGATCGGCCTGTGGTCGATGCATGCCAGCCTCGAGACCAACAAGACCGGCGAGCTGCGTCGTCTGGTGGAAATGGCGACCGGCGTCGCCAAGGCGGCTCATGCCCGTGCCGCCAAGGGCGAGATCTCGGTCGAGGAGGCCAAGAAGCTCGCGGGCGACGAGATCGGTCATCTGCGCTACGACGCCGACAACTACGTCTTCGTGCAGAGCAACGACGGCAAGATGATCTTCCATCCCAATCCGAAGATGCGCAACGCCGACGTCGCCGACCTGAAGGACGCCAACGGTGTCTATCTGGTGCGGGAGATGAACGCGGTGGCCCAGAAGCACGGGCAGGGGCAGGTCGAGTACCTGTGGCCGAAGCCGGGAGCTCAGCAGCCGACGCCGAAGATCTCCTACGTCATCGGCTTCCCCGAGTGGGGCTGGGTGATCGGCACCGGCATGTGGGTGGACGACATCGAGACGCAGTTCCGCGCCTCGGCGCTGTGGATGGGTCTCGCCTCGCTCGGCTTCGTCGTGGTGATCGGTGCCTTCGCCTTCTTCATGGTGCGCTCGGTCACACGGCCGCTGGCTTCGGTGCGCGAAGCGATGACGGCGCTCGGACACGGCGACATCGGTGTCCATCTCGACACCGTCCGCACCGACGAGATCGGCGAGATGGCGCGGGCCGTCGCAACCTTCAGACAGCAGGAGATCGAGCGGCGCCGGCTCGAGTCGGCCTCCGACGAAGCCAACACCGCCAAGCGGGCGCGGGAGAAGCGGGTCGAAACACTGATCTCCGGGTTCCGTGACCGGATCGGCGGACTGCTCGCCTCGGTCGCCGACGAGATGCACCACATGAACGACACCGCGCGGTCGCTGACCACGGTCGCCGAGGAGACCTCCGGTCGGGCGACCGAGGCGGCCGGCGCCTCGCGCGAGGCGTCGCGCAACGTCGAGAGCGTCGCCACCGCCGGCGAGGAGCTGATGGCTTCGGTCGAGGAGATCGGCCGCCAGGTCACACGGACGACGGAAGTGGTCGGCCGCGCCTCGCAGGTGTCGCGCACCACCAACCACACCGTCTCCGAACTGGAGCAGGCGGCGGGCAAGATCGGCGCCGTCGTCGGGCTCATCCGCGACATCGCCGAACAGACCAATCTGCTCGCCCTCAACGCCACCATCGAGGCGGCGCGGGCCGGCGAAATGGGCAAGGGTTTCGCCGTCGTCGCGGCCGAGGTGAAGTCGCTGGCCAACCAGACGTCCAAGGCGACCGAGGAGATTTCGGCGCAGATCTCCGCGATCCAATCGACCACCGGCGAGGCGGTCGCGGCGATCGGCGAGATCGCCCGCACCATGGAGGAGGTCAACGCCTTCACCACGGCGATCGCCGGCGCGGTGGAGGAGCAGGGCGCGGCGACCGCCGAGATCGCCCGCAACGTCTCCGAGGCGGCGCGCGGCACCCGCGTCGTCGCCGACAACATAGCCGGGGTGACCGGATCGGTCGGCGAGACCTCGCAGGCCTCCGGCATGGTCGCCGACGTCTCGTCGCGGGTGGTGCGCACCGCCGACGACCTCAAGAAGGAAGTCGACCGCTTCCTCGCCGATGTCACCGCCGCCTGACGGCGCGCGCTCGGACCCGAAGACGACGAAGGCCCGGAGAGCGATCTCCGGGCCTTCTGGCATTCGGAGGCCGCCGGCGGACGAGCCGCCGCGCCGAAGCGATCAACCGCGCGGGTCGGGGACGCGACGCGGCGGCAGGCCGGCGATCTGGGCCGGGAAGGTGACCACCGTGCCGGCCGGCAGGGTGGCGGAGGAGGGTTGCGTCACGCCGGGGCGGGCGAGCGAGGTGACGAAGAGGTGGCGCAGGCCTTCGCCACCGAAGCAGGGCATGGTCGGCCACGCGACCGGCAGGTCCCAGAATTCGATCAGGCGGCCGTCGGGGGCGAAGCGGTTGAGGCGACCGGCCGAGACGCCGGCGCTCCAGTAGAAGCCGGCGGCGTCGCAGGTGCAGCCGTCGGGCCGGCCCACGGTGTCGTCGAGCGTGGCGAAGCGCGAGCGGTTCGACATATCGCCGGTCGCCGGATCGAAGTCGAAGCGGTCGATCCAGGGGCCGCGACTGTCTGCGAGCCACATGGTACGACCGTCGGGCGACCAGGCGAGACCGTTGGCGACGAACAGGCCTTCGAGCTTCTTCTCCACCCGGCCGTCGGCGGTGATGCGGAAGAGCGCGCCGATCGGTCGGCGTTCCTCGGGCGGGCGCTCGTCCATCGATCCCACCCAGAAGGCGCCGTCGGGGCCGACCTTGCCGTCGTTGAGCCGGGTGGTCGAGAGGCCGACGTCGATGTCGGCGAGCGGTTCCCAGGCACCGGTGTCGGGATCGAGGAAGACCACCGAACGGGTCAGCGCCACCACCAGACGGCCCGTCGTGGTCAGACCGATCGCCGTCGGCCGATCGGGCGGCGGAGCGTTCCACATGCGATGCGAGCCGCCTTCGGCGGTGACGTGGTGGATCTCACCGGCGTCGATGTCGACGAAGAACAGGCGCTCACGGCGATCGTCCCACAGCGGGCTCTCGCCGAGACGGAAGGTCTGGTCGATGAGCGGGCGGGGCTCGGGAACGAGGCGGATGACGTTCACAGCGATGAGGCTCCTTCTTCGGCCGGGCCGACGGCCCGGCGGAACGTGGCGAAGAGCTCGCGTCCGACCCCGATGCCGTTGGCGCCGAGGTCGGCCGTGGCGGGTGTGCGGGCGGCCCATTCGGCCGGATCGACCAGCGCGTCGAGACGACCGGCGTCGCAGTCGAGGCGAACGAGGTCTCCGTCACGCAGACGAGCGATGGGACCACCGTCCACCGCCTCGGGTGTGACGTGGATGGCGGCGGGGACCTTGCCGGAGGCACCGGACATGCGTCCGTCGGTGACCAGTGCCACCTTCTGACCGCGATCCTGCAGGACGCCGAGCGGTGGGGTCAACTTGTGGAGTTCCGGCATGCCGTCGGCCTTCGGTCCCTGGAAGCGCACCACCGCGACGAAATCGCCGCCGAGACTACCCGCCTTGAAGGCCGCCTGCACCTCTTCTTGTGAATGAAAGACCCGCGCCGGAGCTTCGACGACGCGGCGCTCGGAGGCGACGGCGGAGGACTTGATCACGGCGCGGCCGAGATTGCCGGTGAGGAGTTCGATGCCGCCGGTCGCCTGGAACGGGCGATCGATCGGGCGCACCACGGTCTCGTCGCCCGAAGTCGCGGGCGCGTCGGCGAAGACCAGCGAACCGTCGGGGCCGAGCGCCGGGACCTTCGCCTGACCGGCGAGGCCCTCGCCCCAGACGGTGCGGGCGTCGGCGTGGAGGAGACCGTCGGCGAGGAGCTCGCGAACCAGGAAGGGCACGCCGCCGGCGTCGCGGAACTGGTTCACGTCGGCCTGACCGTTGGGATAGGCGCGAGCCAAGAGCGGCGTCACCGCCGAGAGGTCGGCGAAGTCGTCCCAGGTGAGACGAAAGCCGGCGGTGCGGGCCATGGCGATCAGGTGGAGGGTGAGGTTGGTCGACCCGCCGGTGGCTGAGAGCCCGACGATACCGTTGACGAAGGCACGTTCGTCGAGAACCTCGTAGAGCGGCGTGAAGGTCTCGCCGCTGCGGCCGATGGCGAGCAGGCGAACGACCGCGGCACGGGTCAGCGCGTCGCGCAGCGGCGTGTCGGGCGGCACGAAGGAGGCGCCGGGCAGATGGAGCCCCATGATCTCCATCAGCATCTGATTGGTGTTGGCGGTGCCGTAGAAGGTGCAGGTGCCGGGCGCGTGGTAGGAGCGGGCCTCGGCCTCGAGCAGGTCGTCGCGGCTGGCGCGGCCTTCGGCGAAGAGCTGGCGGACACGGTTCTTCTCGCCGTTGGAGATGCCGGTCGGCATCGGGCCGGAGGGTACGAAGATCGCCGGCAGATGGGCGAAGGCGAGCGCACCGATGACCAGACCGGGCACGATCTTGTCGCAGATGCCCAACATCAGGGCGCCGTCGAACATGCGATGCGACAGGGCGACGGCGGTCGCCATGGCGATGACGTCGCGCGAGAAGAGCGACAGCTCCATCCCCGCCTCGCCCTGGGTGATGCCGTCGCACATGGCGGGCACACCGCCGGCGACCTCGGCGACGGCACCGAGCCGGCGCGCCTCGGCGCGGATCACTTCGGGATAGCGCTCGTAGGGGCGGTGGGCGGAGAGCATGTCGTTGTAGGCGGTGACGATGCCGATGTTGGGGGCATCGAGGGCCTTGAGGCGGAACTTGTCGGTCGGACCGCAGGCGGCGAAGCCGTGGGCGAGGTTGGCGCAGCCGAGACGGGCTCGCGACGGACGGTCCTCGACCGCCTCGCGCATGCGCTCGAGCCAACGGCGCCGATCGTCGCCGCTGCGGCGGACGATGCGTTCCGTGATTTCTCCGACGCGGGCATGCAGGGTCATGGCTCTCTCTTCCTCGTGACGACGAGCGTCGAACGGTGGCGGCTGCGGCGCACGTCGCCGCACTTCGGCGGGGCGGGCCGGAGCGCGGGGCAACGCGTCACATGCCATCCTCGTGCCAGGTGCGGCCGGCGCGCTCGACCAGCGCGATCGCCGCGGACGGGCCCCAGGTGCCCGCTCGGTAGGACTTGGGGCCCTCGGCGGCATTGGTCCAGGCCTCGAGGACCGGATCGATCCAGGTCCAGGCGGCCTCGACTTCGTCGCGGCGCATGAACAGGGTCTGGTTGCCGCGCACCACGTCCATCACCAGTCGCTCGTAGGCGTCGGCGTGGCGGGCGGCGAAGGCCTCGGCGAAGCTCATGTCGAGTGGCACGCGCTTCAGTCGCATGCCGCCGGGGCCGGGGTCCTTGATCATCACCTGGAGTTTGACCCCCTCGTCGGGCTGCAGGCGGATGATCAGCTCGTTGCGGGCGATCGGGCCGGCGTTCTCGTCGAAGACCGAGTGGGGGATCGGGCGGAAGCTGACCACGATCTCGGAGACGCGCTCGGCGAGGCGTTTGCCGGAGCGCAGATAGAAGGGCGTGCCGGCCCAGCGCCAGTTCTCGATCTCGACCTCGAGTGCCACGAAGGTCTCGGTGCGACTGGTCGCGGAGCCGAGCTCCTCGAGGTAGCCGGGCACCGGGCCCTCGGCCGAGGCGCCGGCGGTGTATTGGCCGCGGACGGTGAGGCGATCGGCGTTGGAGGCGTCGATGCGCTTCAACGCCTTTAAGACCTTGAGCTTCTCGTCGCGCACCGCGTCGGCGTCGAGCGAGGCGGGCGGCTCCATGGCGACGAGGCAGAGGAGCTGGAGCAGGTGGTTCTGCACCATGTCGCGCAACGCTCCGGCACCGTCGTAGTAGCCGGCGCGCCCACCGACCCCGAGGCTCTCGGCGACGGTGATCTGGACGTGGTCGATGCGGGCGGCGTTCCACAGTGGTTCGAAGAGCGCGTTGGCGAAGCGCAGCGCCATCAGGTTCTGCACCGTCTCCTTGCCGAGATAGTGGTCGATGCGGAAGATCTGCTCCTCGCGGAAGACGGCGCCGACGGCGGCGTTGACGGCGCGGGCCGAGGCGAGGTCGGTGCCGACCGGCTTCTCGACCACGACGCGCGAGGCCGGCGTCACCATGCCGCCGTCCCCCAGGCGTCGACAGATGTCGTCGAACAGGTCGGGTCCGGTCGCCAGGTAGAAGACGCGGATGCGATCCGGTGCGACGGCGAGGCGGACGGCGAGATCGCCCCAGCCGGCCTCACCGGTGGCGTCGATCGTCACGTAGTCGAGGCGGGCGAGGAAGCGCTCGAGGTGATCGCCCTCGCGCTCCTCGGCCTCGACGTGTTCGACGATGGCGGCGCGGGCCATGTCGCGCCACTGGGCGGCGTCGATCGCCGAGCGGGCGGCGCCGATGATCCGGGTCTCGGGCGGGATCTGGCCGAGACGATCGCGATGGTAGAGCCCGGGCAGCAGCTTGCGGCGAACCAGATCGCCGGTGCCGCCGAAGGCGACGAAGTCGAACGGGTCGACCGCAATCACACGACTGGCCATTCGGGTCCTCGCTCCTTCCGATCTCCGCCCGGCGACGGACCGACACGGCGGGTCCACGCGCCGACTCGCGGCCGTGGGCGCTCGGGAAGATAGCGTGCGCCGTCTGCATATCAATCGCAATAATGCAATTTATTCCATTATTGCGATGAATTCCGGTGCCTATGGCCGCACGCACTTCGGGCGGAGCCGGATCGTGGCGACGAGGAGGCGCCTTCGGTCACGCATGGAGCGCCACCCTGCCATGACGTCGCCGCAGGGCCGAAGCGGGAAAGGGGCCGATCGGGCCGAGTTTCTCGAGAGATCGTCAACCATGAAGAGAGCTCGGCGACGGCCGGAGCCAGCATGGCACGGGCGGAGGCCGTCCCGAGAGAATGCGATTCGCCGTTGTGAGGGCCGGCATCGGGGACGCGCATGGCCGACCGACGCCATGCGGCGGGACGAAAGAGACCCCGAAACGCGAAAGGGCGGCCCGAAGGCCGCCCTCTTCGAAGAACACGCGTCGGCGGTGTTCAGTGCGTCGCGCCCCGCGCGGCTTCCTCGATCCGGCTACGGACGAGGCCGATGTCGCAGAGCTGACGGTCGTCGAGGGCCGAAAGCTCACGCACGGCGCGGCGGTAGCTGCGATAGCGCTCCACTGAGGAACGGACCTGGTTGGCGAACGAATAGAGCGACATGACCTACACCCCGGAGACTCCCGGTCTCCCCTTTGTTGCGCACGGGCTGCGACGGCTGGGTCGGCGGTTCCGTGCTCTTCGATGCCTCTGAGATAGACAGACGACTGCCTATTTTGAAGGCGCCCCGGACAGCCCCTGCCATGCATTCACCGCATGTCTCGAGGCCGATTGGTTAACTCTCCATCAACGAACGGGTTCCCCCGCAAGATTCCATTTCCCGAGGATCTGCCGCAATTTTCCGGATGCCCGCGGCCGCCGCCGGATCATGGCGAAATTCGGGCGAGGATCGGGCAGCCATGCGGCTCACGCGGATCGGACGTCCGAACCGCCGGCGCGACCGCCCGATCGGGCGAGATCAATGGGCCGACACCATGGCCGGCGCCGCGACCCCGTCGTCGAGGGCGACCCAACGGTTGGGATCCTCCTGCGACTGACGCTTGACGAAGCGGTAGCCGGTCCGAACCCAGGCGAGGACGTCGTCGCGCATGTTGTCGAGCACGAGGTCGCCGTGGTCGGTCTTGACCGTCAACACCGCGTGACCATCGCCGTGCTGGTCGACGACCACGGTGACGAGCAGGGCCTGCCGCGGGAAGCCGCGCTCCATCAGCACCTTGCGCTTGAGCAGGACATAGTCCTCGCAATCGCCCTTGCCGTCGGTCGGATAGTCCCAGCGATCGGCAGCCTTCCAGTGCTCCTGATCGGTGAGGGGTTCGATCGCGGCGTTGATCGAACGGTTGACCTCGTTGATCACCGCCCAGGTGCCGCCGTCGAGGCGCACGTCGCGGGCCTGAGCCTTCGGGACCTCGCAGGATCCGGAATAGCGACGGCAGAAGTCGACCCAACCCCAGACCGGGCGGGCATCGCCCACCGGAAGCGCGTTGGTGGTCTCCGGCAAGCGTGCCACGGACACCGCAGGCTTCACCCTGGGCATCTGTTGAACCTGTGCCTCGGCCGGAATACCGACCATGACCGAAGCAGTGAAAACCATCAATCCCCAGATGTTCTTCTTTTCCATCCGAAGTCACCCCATTTCCCAGTGGAGTGACCTTCGCACATTCGAATTATATCCACGTCAAACAGCGGCGTCGATTTTCTGAAATCCAGTCAATACTATTTTCACGCAACCTGACGAGAGATTTATACATTACTGCGAATTTGCATGAAGACGGGAAAGACTCTGGAAACCATACCCGGGGCAGAATGACGGAAATCCGCGACGGGGCTTCGGCCGAGGACCGACGACCGCGGGTTCGCGTGCCGGCGTGGCCATCCGAGACGCCGGAAACCGGGGCGACGGGATCGATCGAGACATGGCGACGGCGTGCAGCAACGGCATCGACACGGGGTTCGTCGACCTCGGCACCGCCCAGGCGGCGGTGCTGGGGGCGGTGCAGGGGATCGCCGAGATCCTGCCGATCTCGGCGACGGCGCACATGCGGATCATGCCGACCTTCCTCGGCTGGCCGGACCCCGGCGCGGCCTTCACGGCGGCGATGCAACTCGCCACGCTCCTCGCCGTCGTCACCTTCTTTTGGCGCGACCTGTGGCGGGTGACGCAGGGCGCCTTCGTGGCGGTGAAGAGCGGGGACTATCGCGGCTTCGAGTTTCGCCTGGCGGTGGGCATGATCGTCGCCAACGTGCCGATCGTCGTCGCCGGAGTGGCGCTGCGTGGACAATTCGATTCCTGCGGCACGACGGCGCGCGATCTGTGGACGATCGGCGCGGCGAGTGTCGGAATGGCGGTGCTGATGGGGCTCGCCGAGTTGGTCGGTCGGCGCAGGCGTGCCTTCGAAGACGTGCGCCTGCGCGACGCGGTGGTGATCGGCATCTGCCAGATCGGTGCTCTGGTGCCCGGCGTGTCGCGCACCGGGTCGGCGTTGACGGCGGCGCTGCTGATGAACCTGACGCGGGTCGAGGCCGTCCGCGTCTCCTTCCTGCTCGGGCTGCCGGTGATCGTCGGAGTGGCGCTGCGGGGACTGCTCGAGCTGAAGCGGGCCGGGCTCGACGCGCACGGCTGGCAGGTGTTCGGGGTCGGCCTCGCCGGCGCCACCGTCGCGGCCGTCGCCGCCATGTGGCTGCTGACCAAGGTGATGGAACGCTTCTCGATCTGGCCCTTCGCGATCTATCGCGGGCTGATGGGGGCGTTCCTGCTGCTCGTTGTGTGGCTCGACGTGCTGGCGTGAGGGCGAGCGCGGGCTCGCAGGGTGCGCGATGGTTCGGCGGCCGGACGCCGTCGTCCGAGGCTCAGCCGATGCCGAAACGTCCGCTGGTCGAGCGGCCGGCGAGCTTGGCCTGCTTCTGGAAGCGCTTGGCGATACGCTCGCGCTTCAGCCGCGACAGGTGGTCGATGAAGACGACGCCGTCGAGGTGGTCGAGTTCGTGCTGGATGCAGGTGGCGAGCAGGCCGTCGGCCTCGATCTCCTGCGCCTTGCCGTCGCGATCGAGGAACTTCACCCGGCAGCGGGCCGGGCGCACCACGTCGTCGTAGTGCTCGGGCACCGACAGGCAGCCTTCCTGATAGGTGTTCAGTTCCTCCGAGACCCAGGTGATCTCGGGGTTGACCAGGAACAGCGGCGCCTTGTCCTCGCCCTCGCGCGCGACGTCGAGGGTGACGAGGCGCTTCGGAATGCCGACCTGGATCGCCGCCAGCCCGATGCCGGGGGCGTCGTACATGGTCTCCAGCATGTCGTCGAGGATGCGGCGGATCTCCGCATCGACGGCGGCGACCGGCTCGGAAACGAGCTTCAGGCGGGGATCGGGCAGAGTGATGATGTCGAGCTTGGCCATGGAGCGTCAGATAGGAGAGGCCGTCGGCGCGGTCAATCGGAACTCGCGGGAACAGGCGAGAACAAAACAGGATCTCTTAAGGGAATCCCGTTAGATTCCCCCCATGCAGGATGCTCTTCGCCGATTCGTCGCCGATCTCGCCGCGCTCCAGCAGACGGTTCCCGCCGTCGGACTGGTGATGATGCTCGGTCTTCTCCTCCTCCTCCTCCTCGGGCTCTTCGCCCTCGGCGCGGCGCGCGGCCGGGCGCGGCGCGAGGCGCTGATCGAGGAGCGCGGCCGCGACCTCGACGAGCGGCTGGCCGAGGTGGTCCGGCTCCAGGCGGAGACCACCGGGCGGATGCAGACGCTCGCCGAGATCTTCGGCTCGCGCCAGTCGGAGCTGGCCCGCGGCCTCACCGAACGGCTCGACGGCTTCACCCATCGGGTCGGCGAGACGCTGGTCACCCAGGGGCGGGCGACGCACGAGAACCTGTCGAAGCTCGCCGAGCGGCTCGCCGTCATCGACCGGGCGCAACGCGGCATGGCCGAGCTCTCCGGCGAGGTGCTGCAGCTCCGCTCGATCCTCTCGAACAAGCAGGCGCGCGGCGCTTTCGGCCAGGGGCGGATGGAGGCGATCGTCGCCGACGCGCTGCCGCCCGACGGCTATGCCTTCCAGGCGACGCTCTCGACCGGGGTGCGTCCCGACTGCCTGATCCGCATGGGCCAGGGCGCGCCGGACCTCGCCGTCGACGCCAAGTTTCCGCTCGAGGCGTGGACCGCCTTCCACGAGGCCGAGGAGGACGAGGCGCGCGACCGGGCGGCCCAGGGTTTCCGGCGCGACGTGATGCGCCACGTCGGCGACGTCGCCGCCAAGTATCTCATTCCCGGCGAGACCCAGGACGTCGCCTTCCTGTTCGTGCCGTCGGAGTCGATCTTCGCCGA
>ERZ1645187.5029-NODE-5029-length-10448-cov-6.595593_pt1 | contig 10448 bp, 7 predicted proteins | sample MGYA00575352_ERZ1645187 | MGnify/ENA primary metagenome ERZ1645187 (study PRJEB40837, sample SAMN11349314) | freshwater sediment metagenome | isolation source: river sediment | host: Sediment | place: India: Wazaribad , New Delhi | collected 2017-02-21 ...
GGTCAGCGTCAGCACATGGATGTCAGAGCGCAGCTCTTTCAGGCGTTCCTTGTGCGTCACGCCGAAATGCTGTTCCTCGTCGATGATCATCAGGCCGAGGGTCTTGAACTTCACCCCCTTGGCCAAAAGGGCATGGGTGCCGACCACGATATCCACCGTGCCCGCCGCCATCATCTCGCGCGTCAGATTCGCCTCTTTGGCGGTGACAAAGCGGGACAAGGGCCGCACGGTGATCGGAAAGCCGCGGAAGCGTTCGGCAAAGCTGCGGTAATGTTGGCGCGCCAGCAGCGTCGTCGGGCAGATCACCGCCACCTGCATGCCCGAAAGCGCGGCGACAAAGGCCGCGCGCATCGCAACTTCGGTCTTGCCAAAGCCCACGTCGCCCACGACCAGCCGGTCCATCGGGCTGCCCTTTTCCAGATCGGCCACCACATCGGCAATCGCGGCCAGCTGGTCATCGGTTTCCTGATAGGGGAAGCGGGCGGCAAAGGCCTCCCACAGGGAATGCGGCGCCTCAAGGATCGGCGCATGGCGCAGCGCGCGTTCGGCGGCAATGCGCATCAGCCGGTCGGCGATTTCCTTGATGCGCTCTTTCAGCTTGGCCTTCTTGGCCTGCCATGCCCCGCCGCCCAGACGGTCCAAGAGGCCGTCTTCATGGCCATAGCGGCTGAGAAGTTCGATATTCTCGACCGGCAGATACAGCTTGGCGCCCTCGGCATATTCCAGGGCCACGCAGGCATGCGGCGCGCCAAGGGCGGTGATGGTTTCCAGCCCCAGATAGCGGCCGACGCCATGTTCGACATGCACCACCAGATCGCCCGGTGACAGGCTTTCGGCATCGCGAAGGAAGTTCTCGGCCTTGCGCTTCTTGCGCGGCTTGGCGGCCAGACGGTCGCCCAGAACATCCTGTTCGGAAATCACCGTCAGGCCCGGCGCGGTAAAGCCCGCCTCCAGGGCCCAGACCATGAGGAAGAGTTTGCCCTTCCCCTCGGGCACCTCGCGGAAATCCTTGACCGGGCTTGCACCCTTGATCCCCTGATCCTCCAACAGGCCCGAAAGCCGCTCACGCGCGCCGTCGGACCAGGAGGCGATGACAACCTGCCCCTCTTGCAACCGCGCCTTCACATGGTCGGCCAAGGCACCGAAAAGGCTGACGTTTTCCTGCTGACGCTCGGGCGCGAAATTGCGGCCCAGGCGGGCGCCCGCATCCAGAACCCCCGGCCCCGGCGACTGGGCCAGAGGCGACAGTTGCACCACCTTCTGCCCGGCGGTGGCGGCCTGCCAGGCGGCATCGTCCAGATACAGAAGCCCCGGCGCGACCGGTTTGTAAACCGTGTCCAGCCGCCCCTTGGCGCGCATGGCATCAAGCCGCGCGTCATACTGATCTTCGATGCTGTCCCAGCGCGCCAGACGGGCGGGCGTCACCTGATCGTCCACCATCACGGCGGCATCGGGCAGATAGTCGAACAGCGTCTCCAGCCGGTCATGGAAGAAGGGCAGCCAGTGTTCCATCCCGGCATGTTTGCGGCCCGCCGAGACCGCCTCATACAGGGGGTCGTCCGACCCCGCCGCGCCGAATTCGCTGCGGTAATTCTGTCGAAAGCGGGTGATCGAGGCCTCGTCCAGAATGACCTCGGACATTGGCGCAAGGTCGATCGCGGTCAGCTTTTCGGTGGTGCGCTGGCTGACCGCATCGAAACGGCGCAACCCGTCCAGCGTATCGCCGAAGAAATCCAGCCGCACCGGCCCGCTGATCCCCGGCGGCCAGATGTCGACGATGCCGCCGCGAATGGCATAATCACCGGGTTCGGCAACGGTTGAGACCGGCGAGAACCCCATGCGCGACAGAAAGGCCTTGAGGTGTGCCTCATCAACCCGCGTGCCGACCCGGGCGGAAAAGGATGCCCCCCGGATCACCTCGCGCGGGGGCAGGCGCTGCATCGCGCCGCCAAGGGTGGTCAGCAGCACGAAAGGCCCGGTCAGCCCATGGGCCAGCGCGGCCAGCGTCGCCATGCGGCGGGCCGAGATTTCAGGGTTGGGGGAGATGCGGTCATAGGGCAGGCAATCCCAGGCCGGCAGGTCCAGCACCAGAAGGCCCGGCGCCATGACGGCAAGGGCCGCCCGCATCGCCTCCAGCCGCTTGTCGTCGCGGGCGATGTGGAGGACCGGCCCCCCCGCCGCCTCGCGCGCCAAAAGCCGGGCGTCATAGCCCTCGGGCGCCCCGCCAAGGATAAAGCGTTTCTGCGCCATGGCTTAACCCAGAACCCCGATATGCATGTTCTGATACATGCCGAACAGCGAGGTGACAAAGATCGACACCATGCCCAGGATCTGGGTCGCCACGCGGTGACGCAACAGGCGGCGGTGCAGCGCCTCTCCCTCGCCCTCGCCCGCCTCGATCAGCAGCGAGGTGCGCAAGGAAAGCGCGGTCAGGATGGAAAAGGGCAGGTAAAGAAAGAATACCGCCTGCGCGAATTCGATGCCATAGGCAAAGCCCAACAGCACCAGAAGCGTCAGCACGAAGGCCCAGAAGGCCATCAGCCAGGACCCGGCCGCGCGCACGATGTACAGCATCCGCCCGGTGTTGATGCGCACCATGGTTTCCAGATCCTGCTGGGCAAGCCCGCCGTGACGTTTGGCGCGGCTTATCATGTCAAAGGGCACGCCCAGCACCCAATGGCTGGCGGTCGACCAAAGCACAGCCAGCACGATCCAGTACCACAGGTTCGAAAACGACCGCATGTCGATCAGTTCGAAGATGACATTGTACCAATCCACGGGAACCCCAGTCTCTTGCCGCTGCGCGCCCAAATGTCCGCTTGAGGCGCAGGCATTTCCATGGCAGGCAAGGCAGACAACCGCAAGCCTTTTCCAGCCAGCCTGAGGTGCCCATGCAAACCGTTCCCTCCCCCGGTCACCGCTTTCGCCGCCTCAAGCGGTCGGCCGCGCTGCGCTCGATGGTGCAGGAAAACACCCTGTCCCTGGGCGATCTGATCTGGCCGGTCTTCCTGTGCGACGGGGTGAACACCCGCCAGCCCATCGGCTCGATGCCAGGGGTAGAGCGGCTGTCGATTGACCTAGTGGTCAAGGCGGCGGAAGAGGCGGCAAGCCTTGGCATTCCGGCGATCTGCCTTTTCCCCTATACTGATCCCTCGGTGAAAACCGTCGGCTGCGAAGAGGCCTGGAACCCCGAGAACCTGACCAACCGGGCGATCCGCGCGATCAAGGCGGCTGTGCCCGAGATCGCGGTGATGACCGATGTCGCGCTGGACCCCTACAACGCCCTTGGCCATGACGGCCTGGTGGTGGACGGGGTGATCCTGAACGACGAAACGGTTGAGGCGCTGGTCAAGATGGCGCTGATGCAGGCCGAGGCGGGGGCCGACATTCTGGGCCCCTCGGACATGATGGATGGCCGGATCGGCGCGATGCGGGCGGCGCTGGAGGGTGCAGGCCATCAGGGCGTGGCGATCCTGTCTTATGCGGCCAAATACGCCTCGGCCTTTTATGGCCCGTTCCGCGATGCGGTGGGGGCGTCGGGCGCGCTGAAGGGCGACAAGAAGACCTATCAGATGAACCCGGCCAATTCCGACGAGGCGCTGCGGCTTGTCGAACGCGACCTGCGCGAAGGCGCGGATATGGTCATGGTGAAGCCCGGCATGCCCTACCTGGACATCTGCCGCCGGGTGAAAGACACCTTCGGCGCGCCGACCTTTGCCTATCAGGTGTCGGGTGAATACGCGATGATCATGGCGGCGGCGAACAATGGCTGGATCGATGGCGAAAAGGCCATGGTGGAAAGCCTGATGGCCTTCAAGCGCGCGGGCTGTGACGGGGTGCTGACCTATTTCGCCCCGCGCGTCGCCCGCCTGATCCGCGCAGGCCTTTGACCGGACCGGCAGTTTCCCGCCAGAGGGGACTGTCGGGCGTGACAGGGCAACCGTTCGCCGCTAGGCTGGCGGCGAACGGGGAATATACCCCGGCTTGAGGTGGAGCGAAAAGATGACCCGGATTTCCAGACGAATGGTGTTGGCCCTTGGCGGCGCGGGGCTGCTTTCGGCCTGCAACGGCGCGATCATGGGCAATGGCGTGGGCTCGAACGGCGCGCAGCAGATCGACGCGCGGGTGGCGGCGACCAAGGACTATCTGTTCAACCGCTATCCCGGCACGCGTGACCTGGCGCAAAAGGCCATGGGGGTGCTTTACATGCCGCTGGTCACCGAGGCGGGATTTGGCATCGGCGGCGGCTATGGTCGCGGGGCGCTGCAGGTCGGGGGCGTGACGGTGGATTATTACGCGGCCACTCGCGCCTCGATCGGCTTTCAGATCGGCGCGCAGCAATATGCCCATGCCCTGTTCTTCATGACCGATGCCGCCCTGCAGGATTTCCGCCGCGCCAGCGGCTGGGCCGCCTCGGCCGACATCCGCTATGCCATCCCGCAGGAAGGCGCGAGCATCGGCAAGGAAACCACCGAACTCGACCCGGTGATCGGCCTGATCTTTGGCCAGCAGGGCCTGATCGCAGGCGCCACGCTGTCGGGCGTGAAATACAGCCGCATCATCCCTTGAGCCCATTGCGCAGGGACTGGCCCGTCAACGGGACAGTCCCGACATCGGCGGCGCGCCCCGCGCCTAGCGCAGCCGGCGGATCAGGCTGGAGGTGTCATTCCGCCCGCCGCCCATCAGCTGCACATCCTTGTAGAACTGATCGACGAGGGCGGTCACCGGCAGGGCCGCGCCAATCTGGTCGGCGGTTTCCAGACAGATCTTCAAGTCCTTGCGCATCCAGTCCACCGCAAAGCCGAAATCAAAGTGATCCTCCAGCATGGTCTTGTGGCGGTTGACCATCTGCCAGCTGCCAGCAGCGCCCTGGCTTATCACCTCGACCACCGCCGCACCGTCAAGCCCCGCCTTCTGGCCAAAGGCCAGCGCCTCGGACAGGCCCTGCATCAGACCCGCGATGCAGATCTGGTTCATCATCTTGGCCAGTTGGCCTGCGCCCGTGTCACCGATGCGGCGGCAGATGCGGGCGTAGGCGGCCATCACCGGCTCGGCCGCGTCATACTGATCTTCCGGGCCGCCGCACATGATCGACAGCGCGCCATTCTCGGCCCCCGCCTGCCCGCCCGACACCGGCGCATCGACAAACCCAAGGCCCATATGGCCCGCGACTTCGGCCAGCTCGCGCGTGACCTGCGCCGAAACCGTGGTGTGATCGACAAAGATCGCCCCCTTGCCCATGCCGGCAAAGGCCCCGTCCGGCCCAAGGCAGACCGAGCGCAGGTCATCGTCATTGCCGACGCAGGCCATCACGAAATCGGCCCCCTCTGCCGCCGCGCGCGGTGTGGCGGCCGATGCGCCGCCGTGGCGCGCCACCCAGGCCGCGGCCTTGGCCGGAGTGCGGTTGTAGACCGTCACCTGATGCCCCTTGGCCACCAGATGCCCAGCCATCGGAAATCCCATCACTCCAAGGCCCAGAAATGCCAGTTTCGCCATGATGCCCCTCATCCGATTGCCGATTGTCTGCCGATGCACTAGGACGGTATCCGGTTGCCGCCGTCAAGAATTCCCCTTCAGGATGTCCCCCTCATGTTGACTGCTTTTCGTTGGATGGTGCGGATTGTCACCGGCCTTGTGGTGCTGGCGCTTCTGGTCGGCTGGATCGCCTATTACATCCTGTCGCGCTCGCTGCCGGACTATAATGAAAGCTTTGATCTGCCGGGCATCTCGGCCCCGGTAGAGATCGTGCGCAACAATGCCAATGTGCCGCATATCTTTGGCACAACCGAAGAGGATGTGTTCTATGCGCTGGGCTTTGTGCATGCGCAGGACCGGCTTTGGCAGATGACGATGCTGCGCCGCACCGCGCAGGGCAAGCTGTCGGAACTGTTCGGCGACCGCACGGTCAAGATTGACGAGCTGTTGCGGCGGCTGGACATCTACCGGCTGGCGCAGGAGTCGGTCTCCGCGCAGGACGCCCGCACGACAGCGGTTCTCAAGGCCTATTCGGCCGGGGTGAACGCCTGGATCGAACAGGTGAACGACGGCGCGCGCGGCCGCGGCGCGCCCGAGTTCTTTCTCTTCTCGCGCGAGATTTCCGCCTGGTCGCCCGCCGATTCCATCGCGATCATCAAGCTGATGGCGCTGGACCTGTCGGCCCATCTGGAAAACGAGGTGCAGCGGGCGCAACTGTCGCAGGTGCTCTCGCCCGAGCGGCTGTCGGACCTTCTGGCCGATGATCCGACGCAAGGCGTCATGGCCCTGCCGCCCTATGCCAGCCTGATGCCCGGCCCCTTCCCCGCGAAGGCCGCGCGCAAGATGGCCTATATCGACGATCCCTTGTCGCCCTTCCATTCCGCCGCCTTTGCGGGCGCGTCAAACGCCTTTGCGGCGCTGCCCTCGCGCTCGGCCGCGGGGGGCAGCCTTCTGGCCAATGACCCGCATCTGGGCCTGACCGCGCCGTCGATCTGGTATCTGGCGCGGCTGGAACTGCCGACGGGCGGGATCATCGGCGGCACGATCCCGGGCATGCCCCTGATGCTGGTCGGCCGGTCCGACAAACTTGGCTGGGGCCTGACCTCTTCCTATGTCGACGATCAGGACGTGGTGATGGAGCGGGTCAACCCCGCCAACCCCGAGGAATACCTGACGCCCGAGGGGCCAAAGCCCTTCCGCACCGAAAAGACCATCATCACGGTCAAGGACAGTGCCCCCCTCACCATCACCCAACGCTGGAGCGAAAGCGGCCCGATCCTGCCCGGCAGCCACTATGACCTTGACAGCGTGACGCCCCCCGGTGCCGTGGCGGCCCTGCAATGGACCGCACTTTCGGGGGCCGATACATCGATGATGGCGGGCCTGCGGCTGATGACGGCGCAAAGCGTCGATGAGGCGATGGAGGCCGGCCGGCTTTACGTCGCGCCCAGCCAGAACCTGACTTTGGCCGATGGCCAGACCATCGCGCTGCAGACCATCGGCGCCATTCCGGCGCGCGACCCGTCACATGTGACGCGCGGCCGGATGCCCGCGCCGGGATGGGAGGGCAAGAACCGTTGGACAGGCGTACAACCTTACGAGCAGAATCCCCGCATCGTGAACCCCGCCAGCGGCATCATCGGCAACACCAACAACAAGACGGTCGATCGCCCCTTCCCCAACCATGTCTCCTATGACTGGGGCGACACCCAGCGCATCCAGCGCTTTCTGGCGCTGATGCAGGCGCGCGAGGTGCACACCCGCGACAGCTTTATCGAGGCCCAGCTGGATACCGTCTCGCCCACGGCGCGCAACATCCTGCCGCTGATCGGGGCCGACCTGTGGTTCACCGGCGAGCCCGCCCCCGAAGGCACGCCCGAACGCCTGCGCCAGCGCGCGCTGGCGCTTCTGGCCGAATGGAACGGCGAGATGAACGAACACATGCCCGAACCCCTGATCGCCGAGGCCTGGCTGCGCGCGCTGCAGGACCGGCTGGCGCGCGACGAGATCGGCCCCCTGGCCGACGGCTTTACCCACCCCGAGCCGCTGTTCATCGAACGGGTCTACAAGAACATCGGCGGCGCCTCGGTGTGGTGCGACGTGATCCAGTCGGCGGCGGTGGAAACCTGCAGCGACATCGCCCGCATCGCGCTGGATGAGGCGCTTTTGGGGCTGGTTGAAACCTACGGCCCCAATCTGGAAAGCTGGCGCTGGGGCGACGCGCATCAGGCGGCCCATGATCACCCGGTTCTGGGCTCGGTGCCGGGGCTGAAGCATTTCGTCAACATCCGCCAATCCTCCAGCGGCGGAGACACCACGCTGATGCGCGGCCGCACCAAGGGCGAGGGGCCGAACCCCTATCTGAACGTGCACGCCGGGGCCTATCGCGGGGTCTATGACTTTGCCGACCCCGACAGTTCGGTGTTCATCATCTCGACCGGGCAATCGGGCCATCCGCTCAGCCGGTTCTATGATGACCTGTCCGAATTGTGGCGGCGCGGCGAATATATCCCGATGAGCCTTGACCCCGAACTGGCGCGCGGCGGCGCGGTGGGCATCACCCATCTGACCCCGGCAGGTGCCCCGTGACCCCGACGCTGCATCTGCGCCCGCACGGGCGGCTGGGCAACCATGTGATGCAGTGGATGACGGCCGAAAGCCTGGCCGCGCGGGTGCCGGGGCTGCGGCTGCGCAACTTTGACCTTGGCCCGCTCGGCCGCGCCGCCCCCGGTGGCAAGCCGCCGCTGGCGGCGCTGATGCCATCGCTTTTCGCGCAGGACAGCGACCTTGATCTGGTGGCGCAACTGATGACCGGGGGCGAGATGCCCTTTGCCCGGCTTTATTGCATCGTGATGCAGGCGGCCCAATGGGGCGAGCCTGAGCGGTTCCGCCGGCTTTTGCCCATGGGGCCAGAGCCGGTGCAGACCGCAGGGCCGGGCGAGATCTTGCTGAACGTGCGGGCCGATGAAATCCTGAAAGCGCGGCACCGCGATTACGGCCCCCTGCCGCTGGGCTTTTACGCCGGGGTCTTGCGCGAAACCGGGCTCCGGCCGGTGTTCATGGGGCAACTGGGCGAGGATGACTATTCGCGCCTCTTGCGGCAAAGCTTTCCCGAGGCCCGGTTCCTGCCCAGTCAGGGCGCGCTTGGCGATTTCAACGCGCTGCGGCAGGCCCGACATGTCGCGCTGTCGGTCAGCACCTTTTCCTGGGCCGCCGGATGGCTGTCGCAGGCCGAAAGCGTGCATATGCCGCTTTTGGGGTTCTTCAATCCCGAACAGCGGCCGGATATCGACCTGTGCCCGACCTGTGACACGCGGTTCCATTTCTATCGGCTGGGCCTGCGGCAGTGGACGGCCAGTGCGCAGCAGGTCGCGGCCCTGTCTGACACGGCCCCGGTTCCGCGCCTGTCAGCGGCCGAGGTGGAGGGGCTGCGCCAGGCAGCGAAGAGCGCCCGGGCTGCGGCGCGGAAGGCGGATGCGGAGCGGATTGTGCTCCGGGCAAGGCGGCTGAAACCGGCGTTGCCGCTCCTGCGGCGGCTTTGGTCAGGGGATTGAGCGGGTTTTCATCGGTGCCGAGAAATCGCCCGGCATAGGATGGGCAATATTGCCCATCCTACAGATCGCGCCAGAGCTTCTCCTGGCGGGCGGTCCATTCGACCTCGATCTGCCAGCCGTCTTCAAGCACGTTTTCCGACAACACCAGCCCTTCGCCATGCAGCCAGGCCCGACGCTTGCCCTCGGCAAAGGTCAGATGCAGGTTGCAGCGGGTCTTTTCTTCGTCAAAGGCCTGCGAGATCGCGGCAAGAAGGCCCGCCACGCCTTCGCCCGTCAGCGCAGAAACCGGATAGACCCCGGCCCGGTTTTCGGCCTGCTGCATCAGGGCCGCGCGTTCGGCCCCATCGACCTGATCCAGCTTGTTCCACACCTCCAGCACCGGAACCGACGGGTTGACCTTGAGACTGGCCAGAATCTCCAGCACATCGGCGGCCTGTTCGGCGGTTTCGGGATGGCTGATATCGCGCACATGCAGGATCAGGTCGGCCTCCAGCACCTCTTCCAGCGTGGCGCGGAAGGCGGCAACCAGCTGCGTCGGCAGGTCCGAGATGAAGCCCACCGTGTCCGAGGCGATCACCTTGCGCCCCGAGGGCAGCACGACCCCGCGCATCGTCGGGTCCAGCGTGGCAAAAAGCATGTCCTTGGCCAGAACCTCGGCCCCGGTCATCCGGTTGAACAAGGTGGACTTGCCGGCGTTGGTATAGCCGACCAGCGCCACCACCGGGAACGGCACCTTGCGGCGCGCCGCGCGATGCAGCTCGCGCGTTTTCACCACGCGGTCCAGCTGACGCTTCAGCCGCACCACCTGATCGTCGATTGCCCGGCGGTCGGCCTCGATCTGGGTTTCGCCGGGCCCGCCGACAAAGCCAAAGCCGCCGCGCTGGCGTTCAAGGTGGGTCCAGGCCCGCACCAGCCGCGTGCGCTGATAGGACAGCGCCGCCAGTTCCACCTGCAGCACCCCTTCGCGGGTGCGCGCGCGGTCCGCAAAGATTTCCAGAATGAGCCCGGTCCGGTCCAGAAGCTTGACGCCCCATTCCTTTTCCAGATTGCGCTGCTGCACCGGCGAGACCGGGCCATCCACCAGCACCAGCCCGATGTCGAGCTCGTTCAGCCGGCTGCGCAGTTCGTCCACCTTGCCCGAACCGAAGAGCATGCCAGGGTGCACCTTGGGCAGGCGCACCACCTCGGCCCCCAGGACCTGCAGGTTGGGCAGGGCATCGGCAAGGCTGACCGCCTCGGCCAGGCCATGTTCGGGCAGGCGGCGGCTGCGGGCCGATTTCAGGTCGGGATGCAGCACATAAGCCCGGGTAGCCGGGGTTGCGGTGTCATGCGCGTGGATGCCGCGGTCGTGAAACAGCGGATCATCCTCGAACGCATCGTCATTGGGATCGCCGATCAGTCTTCGCCCTCATACAGGTT